>Ga0335074_10016490_pt1 | contig 10404 bp, 6 predicted proteins | sample Lox_Sample_23_FD_206715 | JGI IMG/M metagenome (GOLD analysis project Ga0335074, IMG submission 206715) | Soil microbial communities from Loxahatchee National Wildlife Refuge, Florida, United States - Lox_Sample_2.3 | ecosystem: Environmental > Terrestrial > Soil > Wetlands | place: USA: Florida...
CCGCCGCGAATACGGCATGCCACCTGCGGCCTGGCGCCGCCGGCAATCGACCCGTCCGCAGCCACCCCGACTCGCAACCGCTGCCGTTAGCGAGTGATTGCCCACGGGCTGTCCGCGTGGACGCACGCTGCAGTGGCGCACGGGGCGGAAGCGGGATAAAAATGCAGAACGTCAACGCATTGCAAGGGGTCGCAGCGCTGCCGACGTGCGCCGCCGGCGGAAATTGGGGGTCGACGTGAAGATCATCGGAGTCGTGCTGCTCGTTCTGAGTACGGGCCTCATCCTGCTCGAAATGCACACCCTGACCGTATACCTGCTGGCGGCGGCCGCGGCCTGCATCGCCGGTGGTGCGGTTGCGCTGGCGGGTGGCGGGCTTTTCTGGGCGCTCTCAGCCATGGTCGCAACGGGGATCATCGCGCTGCCCCTGGCCCACTGGGCAAGAGGGCTGCTCAAGAACCGCGCCTCGGAAGAGGTCTCCCAGGACGACACGGGCCATTCGGTCAGGGTGATCGAAGCGCAAGGCGGCATGCTGCGCGTCGAATACCGCGGCAGCACCTGGAATGCCCGATTGCGCGATGCATCCGCGGCGCCGCCCCCGCCCGGGCATCTGCTGGTCATCTCAGCGCGCGAAGGCAGCACCCTCGTGCTCGATCCGCCGCCCCCGACCATCTGACCCGTCTCGCGATCTCACAACAAGGTAAATCGTCATGACCGACCAACTCATCATCGTCGCCATCCTGCTCGCCATCGTCCTCACGGTTCTTTCCCGAGGCCTGCGCATCGTCCCGCAGCAGCATGCCTGGGTGGTCGAGCGGCTGGGGCGTTTCTCGCGCGTACTCGAGCCCGGGCTCAATCTGCTGATCCCGATCGTCGACAGCGTGGCTTACAAGTTCGACCTGCGCGAGAGCCCGCTCGATGTCGCCAAGCAGGTCTGCATCACCAAGGACAATACGCAGATCTCGATCGACGGTGTCCTTTACATGCAGATCACGGACCCCAAGGCCGCCGCCTACGGCACCTCCAACCCGCTGATGTCGGTGGTTCAGCTTGCTCAGACCATCATGCGCGCCGATGTCGGTAAGAAGCAGCTCGACGAGGTGCTCTCATCCCGCGGCGAGCTCAACGCCTCCATTGTGAGCGAGCTCGACCGGGCGGCGACCACCTGGGGTGTGAAGGTATTGCGGTACGAGATCCGGGATATCACGCCCCCCAAGGAAGTGATCAACGCCATGGAATTGCAGATCACGGCCGAGCGGCAGAAACGCGCGCTCATCGCCAAGTCCGAGGGCGAGAAACAGCAGGCAGTGAACGTGTCGGAAGGCGAGCGCCAGCAGCAGATCAATCGCGCCGAAGGCGGCAAGCGCGCGAGGATCCTCGAGGCGGAGGGTCAGGCCGAGGCGGTCCTCACGGTCGCCAAGGCGACCGCGGAGGCTCTGGCCACCGTGGGCAGGGCCCTTCAGGATTCAGGCGGACAGGACGCGATGAAAATGCGGCTTGCGCAGGAGTTCATCGCGCAGTGGGGCGCGATCGCAAAGGAATCGAGTGTCATGATCGTGCCCCAGGACATGGGTGATCTTTCCAAGGCGATCAGCACCGCGCTGCGCATCACGGACACAGTGAGGTCCGCTGCCTGAGGCACGAATGTCGCGCTCGCGCCCGGGCGCAGGCGCCTGACTCACATGAGATCGCGCTCGATCGTCGTGTCCCACCGCCGCTCCGCCACGAGTTCCGCATTGTGACGCGCGGTCAGGCTGCCGCAGAGGTAGAACTTATCCCTGTCGCTGCGCATCTCGGTACGGGTATCGATCACGGTCCGCCACCCGGCGCGACCCATTTCATATCTTTGTGTCAGAAGATAGCGCGCGGAGAGGGGATCACCGTCCCTGATCGTCAACTCCCGCTTGAGACTGTGTGCGACCTCGACGTCGATCTCCTCGAAGCGCAGTATGCCCTCGCCGAATAGCCCGCCGATGCCCTCGGTGACATAGGTCGCCTCTCCGGTCACGTGGTTGTGAGTGCTGAAGCGACGGACGATACCTTGATCGATCCTCGTGACCGGTGTCTTCGGCCCATGGACTGGCGGCTCGAAGGACACCTGGGGACCGGCATCTCCCTCACGGACGGGCAGCTCCAGGGTGCCTCCCGAGGTGCGGATGGAAATACCGGCGGGGTACGGCGCGGGCCAGATCATCGGCCAGTAGGCCGTCGCGATTGACACCCTCAGGCGATGGCCTGGAGGAAACCGATGGCCGCACGCCTTGAGAGCCACGGCCACGTCGTAGTAGCGTCCCGGCTCGAGCGCCGAAGGACGCTCATGGCTCTCCCGATGGGTGAGATTCAACACCTGGTAGCTGACGCGCGTGATTCTCTGGTCCGGCGCAATGTCGGACAGTCGCACCGAGAGCTGCGCGACGGGCGCATCGGCAGCGACCTGCAGGCGCAGTAGCGGCGAGCCCAGAACGCGGATCTCCTCCTCGAGAGCCGTGGTGTCGAATACGAGCGCGCCGCCGTCGTCGAGCCGTTGGTCGGTCGCGTGTTCGCCCGGGCAGCCGGTCGCCATCCACTCGCCCGCCGATTCGCCGTGACTCTGGGGGGAGCGGATCCTCAGTACTTCGCCGCCCGCATCCGGTTGCTCACCCAGGCTTCGGTCCGCGCGCAGATGCAGTCGGCGCGGCCTGATGTTCGGAGAAGGGTATGAAGGCTCGCCAAGCCAGCGGCCGGGCACGAGCTCGCGGGTGCCGTCGGGGGCCACCGGATCCTCGAGGTAAGCTCGCAGCATGGGCTCGGTCATGATTCCGCTGTCGCGGCCCTTGAGCCACTGATCCCACCAGCGGACCGCCTCCTGCAGATAGCCGATCGCGGGGCCCGGCACACCGTCATGCGGATAGATGTGCCCCCAGGGACCGATGATGCCGCGGCGCGGCACCGTGAGTTTCTCGAGCAGTCTCGGCACCGCATTGGTGTAGGCATCCGCCCAGCCGCCAATCGCCAACACCGGGCAGGCGATCGCCGCATAATCTTCGCAGATCGAGCCGTGCTTCCAGTACTCGTCGTAGCGCTGGTGGGACAGCCAGAGCGCCGGGAAGAACGGTAGCTGCTCGAGCCGCTCGAGCCACTGCCGTTGCCAGCCGCAGCCGACGATCTGTGGATCCGGCGGACGGCTCTGGTAGGCGAGCATGATGCTGCCCCACCAGAGATTGTCATTGAGGAGACAGCCGCCCATGTAGTGAATGTCATCCGTATAGCGATTGTCGGTTGAGAAGGTGGTGATGATCGCCTTGAGCGCGGGTGGCCGGCGCGCCGCGACCTGCAGCGCATTGAAGCCACCCCAGGACTTGCCCTGCATGCCCACCGCGCCGCTGCACCACGGCTGCCTGGCGATCCACGCAATCACCTCGAGGGCATCGTCCTGTTCCTGTTTCAGGTACTCGTCCGCCAGCAGGCCATCGGACTCACCGGAGCCGCGCATGTCGACCCGGATGGCGGCGTAACCGTGCTCGGCGAAGTAGCCGTGCATGGGCTCATCGCGCGCACGCGTGCCGTCGCGCTTGCGGTAGGGAATATATTCGAGCACCGCGGGGACCGGCTCGCGGCTCGCGGTTTGCGGCAGCCACAGCCGCGCCCCGAGACGACACCCGTCGCTCAGCGTGATCCAGACATGTTCCTCAACGCGCACCGGCCGTTACCCCACGCTCCTGAATCAGTGAGGCGAGCGCATACATCCCGACACTGAGGCCCGCGGCAATGGCGACAAGCCACACCACGGCCTGAAAGTCGCGCGGACTCACGAAGGGCGCCACGAGCGCGGCTCCGGCCGCCGAGCCGAAAAAGGCGCACGCTCCCGTGAGCGCGACCGCACGGCCGGTGGCGTCGACGGCGTTTACCAGGGTGAGTTGATACGCGAGCGAGTAGCACCAAGCGAAGTAGTAGAGGATTCCCGCCGCCCCGAAGGCGAATACGCCCCGGGTCATACCGAGCAGGAGCGCTGCGATCAGCATGAGACAGCCTGCAAGCGCCAGCGGCGGCAGGGTGCCGAGCCGGCGGCGCTGTGTAGAAGCGAGTAGCCCGCCCGGAATCCCCGCTGCGACGCTCAAGGCGACACAATCGGCGATCGCGCGACTCGAGATGCCTTGAGCCTGTCCCATCAACTCGATATAGGTCCAATAGGCCCCGGCACCCACAAAGAAGATGGCGAAACCGGTGAATGCGAGCAGCGTGGGCGGTCGGAGGAGGCCGCGACGCGCCGCGAGCGATATGGGACGCCCGTGCGCGGGCAAAAACGGCGACAGCAGGATGCCCAGAGCCGCCGGGAGCGCGAGCAGCGCCAAAACCCCGTTCAGTCCCGAAAGACGCAGCAGCCACGGTCCCGCCCACAGGGCGGCGATCTGATACGCGGCTTGCGCCGAAATGGCGGCCCCGAAGCTTCGCGTCGACTCGTGCCCATCGGAGATGATGGTCATGCCGAGGGAGAATGCGGCGCTGGCGAAAAAGGCCGCGGCTCCCTGCATCAATGCGAATGCCCAGTAGCGATGCACACCCAATGCGATCACCAGACAGAGGCACATGCCGGCGAGCGCGGCGGCGGCCGTCCGCGGCCAGGAGAGCGAGCGGACCCAGAAGCCGGCCAACAGGGCACTCAGGCCCGAGGCAACGGTCAGGATCGAGGACATGACCCCGGCCTGCGGCGCCGTGAATCCCAGTTTGTCGGCCGCGCCCGCGGTGAGGAGCGGCAGGATGTTGAACATGCTGCCGCCGATGACCACGAGCGCGAGCCCAATGGCTGCGACGGCGGCGTGTTGGTGGCCGGTCGAGGAGCTTTCCACGGTCGCTTGCATCGGGTCAAAGATCCTTGAGGAGCCTCAGAGCATCGTAGATCGCCGCGTGCGTATTGCGCGAGGCGACCGCATCGCCGATGCGAAAGAGCTGGAAGCGGCCCTGGGGGTTCGAACCGACAGCCTGGGGAAGCCCGGTGACGAGCCGCTCATAGTCGATCTCGCCCAGGTTCGTCGACAGCGGCTTGAGCGCGAAATACAGCTCCTCGTTGGGAATCGTCCCATGATTGACCACGATCTGATCGGCCGGCCTTTCCCTGCGTATGGCGCCGTAATCACTCCCCACCACCGCGACCAGCCGTTCACCCTCCCGCGTCACACGCTCGAGTCGGAAGGTAACCGTGAAGGTCACATCGAGCCGCTGCAAGGTGCGCATGTAAGGGACGAGATTCATGCCCATGATTTCCGGCGCAAAACACCGGTCCGGAGTCATGACCTCGAGTTTCGCGCCACTCTCGGCGATGATCTCGGCCGCCTGCAGTCCCGCATGGTCGCCGGCATCATCAAAGAGCAGCACATCGGTGCCGGGCGCGACGCTCCCGGAGATGATATCCCAGCTCGAGACCACCAGAGCGTTTCCCGACTCCAGCACCTCGGTGTGTGGCAGACCGCCGGTGGCCACGACGACTACGTCCGGCGCTTCCGCGAGCACCTCCTGCGCGTCGGCGTACGAGTCGAAGCGAAAGCGCACGCCGCGGGCGCTGCACTGCCGCATCCTCCAATCGATGATGCCAAGCATTTCCCGGCGCCGGCGGCTGCGCGCCGTGAGGCGGATCTGGCCTCCGGGCGCCGAGGCGGCCTCCAACACGAGCACCTCGTGGCCGCGCTCGGCTGCGACCCGCGCCGCTTCGAGGCCGCCGGGGCCGGCGCCGACGATGAGAACCTTGCGCCTTGCCGCGGTGCGCCCGATCTCATGCGGCATCGCCAGCTCGCGGCCGGTGGCGGCGTTGTGGATGCAGTAGGCCGAGCCGCCCTGATAGATCCGATCGAGGCAATAGTTGGCCCCCACACAGGGGCGGATGTCCTCTTCCCGCCCGCCGGTGAGCTTGCGCACGATGTAGGGATCGGCCATGTGCGGGCGGGTGAGACCCACCATGTCCAACTTGCCGGCAGCGATCGCATGTCTCGCGGTGGCGATATCCTGTATCCGCCCCGCGTGGAAGGTCGGCAGACCGATTGCCGCGCGCACCTCGCCCGCGAAGTCGAGGTGCGGCGCGCTCGGCATGCCTTGAATGGGGATCACGTCCGTCAGCCCGGCATCGGTGTCGATGTGCCCACGGATGATGTTGAGGAAATCGACCATCCCGCTCGCCTTGAGGCGCCGGGCGATCTCGAGCCCGTCCGTCGGCGTCAGTCCGCCCGCGAGCAGCTCGTCCGCCGCGTAGCGGATCCCGACGATGAACTCGGGGCCGACGCGCTTGCGGATCGCGGTGAGCACCTCGAAGGCGAAACGCATGCGGTTCTCGGGCGAGCCGCCGTAGGGAGCCTCGAGCGCATTGGTGAGGGGCGACCAGAACTGATCAATCAGATGTCCGTAGGCCTCGATCTCGATGCCGTCGAGGCCCGCGGCCCGCATCCGCTCGGCGGCATCGGCAAAATCGGCCACGATGCGTCGGATATCCCACTCTTCGATCATCTTGGGAAAGGCGCGGTGGGCCGCCTCCCGGCGGTGGGAGGATGAGACGACCGGCAACCAGGAATTGCGATCCCAGCGCGTACGGCGGCCGAGATGGGTGATCTGAATCATCACGGCGGCGCCGTGCTCGTGACAGGCGTCCGCGAGCTCCCTCATCCAGCGCACCACCTCGTCCTTGTAGATGAGGATGTTGTTGAACACCGGCGGGCTATCGCGCGAGACCGCCGCCGAGCCTGCGGTCATGGTGAGCGCGATGCCGCCTTTGGCGCGCTCGACGTGGTAGGCGCGGTAGCGCGCCTTCGGCATGCCTTCCTCGGGATACGCAGGCTCGTGCGCCGTGGTCATGACCCGATTGCGCAGCACGAGGTGCTTCAACCGGTAGGGCTGCAGCAGCGGGTCGATAGATGTCACTCCCGATCGGCGCGCGGACCCGCCTCAGAACATATACGACAGCCGCACCCCGATCACGCGCGGCTCGTTCACCACGTAGTCGTCGGTAAGGCCATCGAGCGCAACCAATGTCGGCGGCGAGAGTATCTCCTGCTTATCGGCTATGTTGGTGATGTAAAGCGTCGCCTGCCACGGATCGTGGCTCACCGCGGCCGATGCGTTCATGACGAGGTAGCTGGAGGATTGCTGCACGGCGGTCGTGCCTTCGGCGGCCGTGAGCCCCATCACGACCGCGCTCCGGTAGCTGCCGTTGAGCGACAGCGACAGACCGTAGCCCGGCACCAGCATGCGCCGATAGTCGAGCGCCGCCGTGATGCTGGTCTTGGGGCTGCCCGGCATCCGCTCGCCGGATTTGCCCGAGATCTCCCCGGGTGTGATGACGCCCAGGCCGTTGTTCGCCGGCAGCGAGAAGTCGCTCGTCAGCTTGGCATCGGCGTACGAGACCCCTACGTTGTAGGTCAGGCCGCTCAGGATGAGCGGCCCCGCGGTCTCGAGCTCGAAGCCCTTCGATTCCGCGGTGTTGGCGTTGTACACCGCGAGGTTTCCGGAGGGCAGGCTCGATGAGATCTGCGGCTTGTCCCACTTGACGTCGAACACGTCGAACGCATAGGTGAGTCCGTTGGAAAACCGCCCCTTGAATCCAGCCTCGTAGTTGTTCGTCCGGTCCGGTGCATAGGTCGAGAGCAGCGGGCTTTCCTGGAACGGGCCGGTCAGCGGCACCGAATTGGCCCCGCCGCGGCGAAAGCCCTGCGACCAGAGCGCATACACGTATTGGTCCGAGGCGTACTCGTAGGAGATATCGACCTTGCCGATGTTGGTGGAGCTCGGAGCGTGGTGGGGGGTCGCCGGGATCAGCGTCGGGAACGTGAAATCGTCGTAGAGCTGCGCATCGGTGAATTGCTCCTCGAAGTGCCGGACGCCGCCGGTCACCAGCGCATGTGGAGCGAAGTGCCACGTCAGATCGCCGTAGGCCGACTTCTCCTCGAAGTGCTGCGTGTCGATCTGCGTGAAGTCGATGTCGTTGGGTCCGGCGACTGCGAGACATTCGGGATAGGTCGCCCCGTAGTAGGCCGGGCTCGTGCAGCCCTGCACCACGGAGCGCTCCGGCGTGCCCGGGTTGGCGATGTTCCAGGCACCCTCGCGCGTCTCATCATCGTAGAAGACCCCGACGACGTAGTCGAACAGGTTCCAGAGCCGCGTATTCGATACCAGCCGCAGCTCCTGCGTGAAGGCGTGCGAGCGGTCGTCGAACTGGTAGTCGTAGACGAATCGGGGGTTGGTCGGGATGCCGGCGTAGTACGGCAGAAACGCGCCACCATCGACCCCCGCCAGGCGATAGGTGTCATCTTCCATGACGTGCCCGGTGGTGGTGTGGTAGGAGCTCGTCGATGCGAGCGTGGCGAACCCGGCGTCGTAGCTCATATCGAGGCTGGTGAGATCGGTGTAGCGCGAGAACGGCTGATCGACCTGCGAGAACTCCTGGTAGGGACCGCCGGCCGGCAGGGTAACGCTCGGGTCGAGCGGAGAGGCGCCGCCCGGAAAATCGGGATTCACCTGCGGTCCACCGTCGCCGCGCAAATTGCTCTGCAGCACCGCGAGCACGGCCTTGAAGGAGTCGAGCGGCTGCCAGAGAAGCGCCGCGCGGCCGGTGAAGGTCTTCTGCCAGTTCCAGTCCGCCCGGTCGGAATAGATGGCCGAGCTGCCGACCGGATCGGCGGGATCGGCGAGCTCGGGAATGCCGCTGATCCCGGGACTCGTGCGCTTCAGAAGCCCATAGACATTGATCCACCCGGGCTGATAGTCGTAAGTCGCGGCGGCACGAAAGGCCATCGTGCTCGCGATCGGCAGATTGAGGATGCCGTCGAAGGTATAGCCGTTGCCGCTCGAGTGGGCCACCTTGTCGCCGCCCACCTCCACCTCGCCCGAAAGAGTGTGGAGCTGCGGCTCGTTCGGAATCAGCCGGATGGCGCCGCCGAGCGAGCCGGCGCCGTACAGTGTTCCCTGCGGGCCGCGCAGGACCTCGATGCGGTTCAAGTCGATGAGCTGGATATACCCGTCGATCGGGGAGTTATCGACGTACACCCCGACAGGGCTCTCCTCGAAGCTGCGAAAGCCCCGGATGGGCTCGCCCGTGGCGTTGATCCCGCGGATGATGGGTACGGTGGCGCCCGCGAGCCGCGAGCCATAATCATACATGCTGAGCCCGGGCACCTCGTTGGCCAGCGAGGCAATGTCCGTCACGCCTGCGTTCGAGAGCTGCTGCGGCGTGATGACCGTCAGACTGTATGGAACCGACTCGGCCGTCTGCGGGCGGCGGGTGGCGGTGACCGTGATCTCCTGCAGCGTCGGCGGCACCTCATCGCTTGCCGTCGGCGGCGAAGCGCTCTGCGCCAGCAGCGCCGGCGATTGCCCGTACAGGGCCAGGCAGACGCCCGCTCCGACCGCGCTCAGAGCCCGACGCCGGACCGGCAACTCCCGCCTGGCGCCAGCGCGCCTCGAGATCGATTCTTTCATCGCGATCGCCCCCGCGAACTGGTTGTCGTGACGGATGGGGCGCTCCTTGCCACCCGGGTTGATTCGCACCCAAGGACCGTGCGCCGGGTGCCCTTTGGCCAGACGATACCCGCGCCGAGCGCGAGCGGCCTTCGTTCACGCAGCGGATTTGCTAGGAGTTTGACCGCAAATGCGACCGGCGGCTTCTGATATCGATCGGACGCATGCCGAAATGGCGGCGGAAGGCGGTGGTGAAGGAGGTCGGGTGGGCGTAGCCGATCGCCTCACCCGCCTGCTCGACCGACCACCCCTGATCGCGAATCAAGGTGAGCGCATGGCGCATCCGGCAGCGCAGGCTGAAATCGAAGATCGTTTCGCCGAAAACGGCCTTGAAGCCCTTGGTGAGAATCGATTTCGACATGCCGACCGAGTGCGCGAGCTTCTCGATCGTGGGCGCCGGAGCGAACTCGCGCATCAGCATGGCCCGCGCCGCGTGCAGGCACTTGAGCTCGCGGTCACTGTACTGCTCCGCCGGTGCTCCGCTCAGCGCCGAGAGGCTCGCCACGGCATGGCAGACGAGCTGCAGCGCGAGCGCCTCGGTGTACACGAGCGCCAACGGACCGGTATGTTGATTGTTGATGAGCCGCGTGGCGGCCTCGAACGTGTGCGCCGATAGCGGGTGCTGGCAATAGTTGATCTTTTCCCCCGAGCTCGAAGCAAACGCCTTGAGCGGCTCGGGCACCTCCAGGCCCGATGGCAGGAAGGTCTCGGCGAGAAACTCCGGCCGCATGCTGACGATGACGAACTGCTCACGTGCCCGCGGCGCGGTCCACTCGCTGATGTCCACGCCCTTTGGCTGTGACCAGACCAGAAGCGACGGCCGGTTCCACCGCACCGGCTCGCTGCGACTCACGGCGAGGGTCAGATCGCCGGAGATCTTGAAATCAAACTGCACGAGACCGTCCCCCGGCACGAGCTCGATCCGAGGATCCT
>Ga0335074_10016492_pt1 | contig 10403 bp, 8 predicted proteins | sample Lox_Sample_23_FD_206715 | JGI IMG/M metagenome (GOLD analysis project Ga0335074, IMG submission 206715) | Soil microbial communities from Loxahatchee National Wildlife Refuge, Florida, United States - Lox_Sample_2.3 | ecosystem: Environmental > Terrestrial > Soil > Wetlands | place: USA: Florida...
CACCTGCGCCTGCGGCGCGACCGCGGGGCCGGCGCCGATTGCGGAGGTGGCTGGCAAGCTGGCCTGGAAGGTGGACTGGCCGATGCGGTGGGCCTACGAGCACGTGACGTTCGAGCCTGCCGGGATGGACCATGCCTCGCCCGGGTCCAGCTTCACCGTCGGCGGCGAACTTGTGACGGAGATCTTCGGCGGCGAGATGCCGCTGCACTTCGGCTACGCATTCGTCGGCACCCAGGGAGGGTCGTCGAAGATGAGCGGTTCCCGCGGCGGCGCGCCTACGCCCGCCGACGCGCTTGAGATCCTCGAGGCCCCGCTGCTGCGCTGGATGTACGCGCGCAGACGGCCAGAGAATTCCTTTAACGTGGCCTTCGACGCCGAGATCGGCCGGCTCTACGACGAGTGGGACAAGCTAAGCCTCCAGATCGCCGAGGGCACTGCCAAACCGGCCGACCGCCCGGTGTTCGCCCGCGCCTCCGGTACCTCAGACGGCCCGCTGCCGGTTACCCCGCGCCCGCTGCCGTTCCGGACGCTGGCCTCGGTGGCGGATATCACGGCCGGCGACCCGGCGCAGATGCTCCGGATCCTGCGGGACATGACCGCCGACGACCCGGTCGCCACCCTGGACGAGGTGCGGCCGCGGCTGGACTGCGCGCAGGCCTGGGTGACCGACTACGCCCGGCCCGCGGACCGGACCCGGGTCCGCGATGAGCCCGACCACGCCAGGCTCGCCGCCTTGACCGACGCCGAACGCGACGGCATCACGCTGCTGCTCAAGCACATGGCCGACGACTGGTCCCTCGAGGGCCTGACCGTCCTGGTGTACGGCATCCCGAAGCTGCTGCGCGGGCTGCCGATCGACGCGCCGCCCACCAGGGAACTTGGGGCAGAGCAGCGGATCTGGTTCGCGCTGCTCTACGAACTCCTGGTCGGCAAGGACAAGGGCCCGCGGATGCCCACCCTGCTGATGGCCCTGGGCCAGGACCGGGTCCGTTCGCTGCTTGCCCCGGCGTTAAGAGCCGGCAACTAAGCGGCCGGGCGCAGCAGCGTGGTGCGGTGCCGGACGCCGCCCCGCAGCCGTGGTGCCTTCGCATGCCGGCCGTGCCGCCCGGGCGCGGTGTCCGGGACGCAGTCGGCCGGGCGGAACGACGCGTACCAGGGCCGCTGCACCGCGCACAGGGCGGCAGCCAGCCCGGCTGGCGTGAGTACCGTCTGCTGGTCGGCGTGCGGCTGGATCCCGAGGGCGTAGCCGGTGATCGCGTCGAGCACGCGGGGCACCCCGGCCCGGACCTGTCGCGGAGAGTACACGCGTCCCTTGTGCCGCGGGGCGGGCGGCAGCGCGGTCGGCTCGTCGCCCGGCCAGCAGCCGGTGAGCAGGGCGTAGAGCAGCCGGGCCAGGGCCACGGTGTCGACGGCGGCCGGGTCGGCGGCGCTGGCTCCGCACAAGGCCGCATCGATGCCGAGTCCGGTGATCTTGAGGCCGCTGCCGGTCGCCCAGCGCAGCGAGCGCGGACCCAGGCACAGGTGCGGCCGGCCGGCCCGGTGCGCGACCGCGACCGCATCGGCCGCGTCGGCGATCATCGCGGCGGCCAGCGCCGGGCTCGGCAGCCCGGACAGCACGAGGTCCTCCAGGTGCGTGCCGCGCGTCCATTCGGACACGATGTAAGGCCCGTCCGGGCTGCATTCGGTGTCGTAGATCGTGGCCAGGCGCGGATCGCTCACCCGGGCGGCGGCCCGGACCGCCTCGACCACGTGCGGGGGAACCGGGAGCCCGCGGGGCAGCAGGTAGACGGTGACCGGGCGGTGCAGCAAATCATCGGTGGCCTTCCACACCACCAGCCCGTCGGGCAGCGCCCGCATCGCAACCCGTCCGCCCGGCGTCCACTCCGCGAACCCGGCGGCCATGCTGACCCGCTCGTCGAGCCGGAAGCGGCCCCCGAGCCGCGGTGGCGGCCGGCTCGCGTTTGCCTGTGGCGCGACTGCGTGTGGCGCGACTGCCTGTGGCGCGACTGCCTGTGGCGCGACCATTGGCCCGTTCGATTCGGCCTGTGCCCCGGCTGCCTCGATTGCCTCGGCTATGGTCACCGTTCCAACCCCCTGCCCGTCCCCACCAGCCATGTGGACTCCTGCCCGGTTTACGCCAGGCGATACCTGCCGTCGCAACCCCAGGACCTGCGGTTCCGTCCATGCAGGTCGCCTGACCTGCTAAAAAGCCAAGGTCAAGAAAAGGAAAATTTTTGGCTGATCGCCGGTATCGGTGAGACGGCCCGTGCTAGCAATCATCCCCACCTGCGGGCAGGCGCAGGGCGAGAGTTCGCCGCGCCCGAATCGTTATGTGAGCATCGCGGCAATTCGGCCTCTCAACCGCAGTTCGCTGCCCTAAGGTTGCGGCCTAGCTATGCGTGATGCGGGGCCCGCGCCCCGCCGTTCCTGCTGCCCGACCCGCCGCGGCAGTACGACTCAACGAGCCGAGGAGGCTGCCTTGGTACACCGAGCACGTCGGAAGCTGCGCTTGGCGGGTGCGCTGGCGCTGGCTGGCGGGTCCCTGTTCGCCGGCGGCGGCCCCGCCGTGGCGGCGGCTGCGACGGCCAACGTGATCGTCAAACCGATGCTCTTCTCCAAGTACGCATCGGAACTGCAGCCGCCCAGCCAGACGCAATGCGAGGCGGTCTTCACCGCCCCCTGCTACCAGCCGTCCCAGATCCAGGCCGCGTACAACGAGCAGCCCCTGTTCAACAGCGGGATCACTGGCAAGGGCGAGACGATCGTGATCGTCGACTCGTTCGGGTCCCCGACGATCCAGCCCGACCTGGACGTCTTCGACGCCACGTTCGGCCTGCCGGCCCCGCCGTCCTTCAAGATCATCCAGCCGGCCGGGAAAGTGCCGGCGTTCAACCCGAACAACGCCACCGAGATCGGCTGGGCCGGAGAGACGACCCTCGACGTGGAGTGGTCGCACGCCATGGCACCAGGCGCCAACATCCTGCTGGTCGAGACCCCGGTCGCCGAGACGGTCGGGACGACCGGCTTCCCGCAGATCGTCAAGGCCGAGAACTACGTCATCAACCACCACCTCGGCCAGGTGATCAGCCAGAGCTTCGGCGCGGCCGAGGAGACGTTCCCGAGCGCCGCGTCGATCTACGCCCTGCGCACCGCCTACATCAACGCCATGAACCATCACGTGACGGTCCTGGCCTCGGCCGGCGACCAGGGCGCGACCAACTGGGCCAACGCCGCGCAGACGCAGCTGTACACGTCTCCGACGGTTAGCTGGCCCGCCAGCGACCCGCTGGTCACCGCGGTGGGAGGGACGCAACTGGCGCTTCTGCCCGGTAGCAGCGAGCGGACCCAGGCCGACCGGGTGTGGGACAACAGCGTCAACTACGCCTTCAACAACGTCTTCTTCGGCACCCCGGGCCCGGTCCCGTGGGCGGGCGCCGGCGGCAAGTCTGCCATCTTCCTCCGGCCGTCGTACCAGGACGGCGTGGCCAACGTGACCGGCGACCAGCGCGGCGTGCCCGACATCTCCATGAGCGCCGCCTGCGACGGGCTGGTCACCACCTACCAGAGCGTCCCCGGCACGCAGCCGGGCTGGTACGTGGACTGCGGGACCAGCGAGTCCAGCCCGCTGTTCGCCGGGATCGTGGCGCTGGCCGACCAGGAGGCCGGGCATTCCCTCGGCTTCATCAACCCGGCCCTGTACGCCCTGTCGGCCGAGCACGCGCCCGGCGTCGTCGACGTCACCACCGGCAACAACTCGGTGTCGTTCATCCAGGACAACCACCTGGTCACGGTGCAGGGCGATCACGCGGGCCCCGGCTATGACCTGGCCTCCGGGGTCGGTACCGTCAACGCCGCGCTGTTCGTCCCCGAACTTGTGGCCCAGGCCACAGGGGGCGGCGCCTGACACGAAGGCATGGCGTGAAGTGACTCCCTACCGCATCTACCAGGTAGGGAGTCACTTTCACGTCAGCCCGGATCCCGCTGCCTCAAGCTCATCGGGTTCCTCGGGCCACGGCCCGGGAGACGGGATGCGGGATAAGGAAAACCCTTTGCTCATTGCCAGTATCGACGACCTCTGCTACCGAGCGTCACTCGTGGCTGGCTGCCCTAATGTGACCGCCACCAGCTTGCGCTGTTTGCCGACGGGCAGCCGGCCCAGGCGGACCGGGTTTGGGACGACAGCCGTGGCGCTGGCCGACCAGGAAGCCGGGCACTCCCTCGGTTTCATCAACCCGGCCCTGTACGCCCGGTCTGTCGGCCGAGCGCGCGTCCGGCATCGTCGACGTCACCAAGGGCGACCACTCGGTGTCGTTCATCCAGGACAACCACCAGGTCACGGTGCACGGCTACCACGCGGGCCCGGGTTATGACCTGGCCTCTGGGGTCGGTACCGTCAACGCCGCGCTGTTCGTCCCCGAACTGGTGGCCCAGGCCACGGGGGCGGGATCTGATAGGTAACCACGGCGGCTACCCGGTCAGGAACTGGTCCATGATCCGGACGCTGGCCTCGAGCGCGGTCACCGGGATGCGCTCGTCGGTTCCGTGGAACATGGCGTAATAGTCATACCCCTCGGGTAGCACAAGCGGCGTGAAGCCGTAGCAGGTCATCCCCAGGCCTGCGAAGTGCTTCGCGTCGGTGCCGCCGCTCATGCAGTAGGGCACGATCGTGCCGCCCGGGTCCTCGGCCAGCAGGGCCCGGGTCATGGCGGCCACAAGCGGGGCGCCGAGCGGCGCCTCCAGCGGATCAGAACGGTCGTAGTACTCCCAGCTCACGCCGGGCCCGGTGAGCTCGTCGATGGCGGCAACGAACTCCTGCCCGTAGCCGGGCAGGACCCGCCCGTCCACGTAGCCGACCGCCTGGTCCGGGATGACGTTGACCTTGTACCCGGCCGAGAGCATGGTCGGGTTGGCGCTGTTGCGGATCGTGCCGGCCACCAGGGCCGCCGCCGGGCCGAGGTAGGCCAGCAGGTCCTCGGCCGGCAGGTCCCCGGCAGAAAGGGCACGGGCAGAAAGGGCCCCTTCAGAAAGGGCCCCTTCAGAAAGGGCACCGAAGCCGCCGGGCGGCGCGGGCCGCCCGATCGCGGCCGCGATGGCCTCCACCGCGGCCTGCACGGTCGGGATCAGCCGGACCGGCCACCGGTAGGCCCCGATCCTGGCCATCGCCGCGCTCAGCAGGGTCACCGCGTTGTCCGGGTTCGGCTTGGACCCGTGACCGGCCCGGCCCCGGGCGGTCAGCTTCAGCCAGGCGGTGCCGCGCTCGGCCGAGGCGATGGGGTACAGCCGGCGCCCCGGGCCGGCGTGGAAGGTGAACGCCCCGGACTCCCCGACCGCCTCGGTACAGCCCCGGAACAGCTCGGCATGCCGCTCGACCAGCCACCGGGCACCGAACTCGGCGGTGTCCTCCTCGTCCGCGGTGAACGCGAGCACGATGTCGCGCCGCGGGCGGATGCGCTCGCGGGCCCAGCGGCTTACCACCGCGAGCAGCACGGCGTCCGCGTTCTTCATGTCGACCGCGCCGCGTCCCCACAGCACGCCGTCGCGTATCTCGCCAGAGAACGGGTGCACCGACCAGGACGCCGGATCCGCGGGCACGACGTCCAGGTGCCCGTGCGCGAGCAGCGCGGGCGCGCCGGGGTCACTGCCGCTCACCCGTGCCACCACGTTCGCGCGCCCAGGCGCGGACTCAAGCACCGCCGCCTCGACCCCGGCCTCGGCCAGCCGCGCGGCCACATATTCCGCCGCCGGGCGCTCCCGCCCGTCTCCGCCGCCCCGGTTGGTGGTGTCGATCCTGATCAGGTCGGCGGCGAACCGCGCCGCGTCGGCCCCAGCCTGGGACGGGGCCGGGGACGAAGCTGCGGTCGTCATCGCGGCAGCAGCCCGGCCGAGCGGTAAGCAGCGTCGATCAGCCGCATGGTCCCCACGGCATGGTGCGCCGACGTGGGGACCGGTTCACCGTCGGAGATCGCCTCCGCGAAGGCACGCAACTGCCAGGCGTAGGTCGTGTCCCCGGAGCCCCGCTCGTCGGCCACGACCGACCCGTCCGCGGTAGCCAACAGGTGACCGCGGTGCGCTTGGATGAAGTTCTCCATCCAGACCTGTCCGCGCGCGCAGATCACGTGGACGTCCGCGCGGAACTCGCCGTCCATAGTGAACGCGGACTCGAACCACGCCGTCGCGCCGTCGGCGAAGCCCAGCCGGACCGCCATCGCACGGTCGGCGGCCGCACCCTCCGGGCCGACGCCCCGGCCCGAAGCAGGTACCGGATCGGCCAGCGCCCCGGTCACCTCTGGCTCGCCCGGCCCGAGCAGCCGCAGGCAGTCGATCGCGTAGCAGCCGCCGTCCATCAGCGCGCCGCCGCCGAGGTCGTAGTCGTACCGGATGTCGCCCTCGTCGGCGATGGCGAAGCTGGTCCAGCACTGGATATGCCGCACCGGCCCGAGCCCGGCCACCACGTCGGCGAGCCGCCGGATCACCGGGTGGTAGCGGTAGTGCATGGCCTCCATGACGACCAGGCCGGCCCCCTCGGCCATCTGTGCCGCCTCGGCCACCTGTGCCGCCTCGGCCGCGTTCGACGCGAACGGCTTCTCGCACAGCACGTGCTTGCCCGCGGCGATCGCCCGGAGCGTCCACGGCCCGTGCAGTGAGTTCGGCAGCGGGTTGTAGATGGCGTCGACGTCGGGGTCGGCGAGCAGTTCGTCGTAGTCGCCGTAGGCGGCCGGAATCCCGTTCCGTCGCGCGAAGGCCTCCGCGCGGGACCGGTCCCGCGCCGCGACCGCGGCCACCGTCACCTCGGGCACGCTCGCGGCCGCGCCGAGCAGCGCGACCGCGGAGATCCGTGCCGTGCTGAGCATCCCGATCCGTAGCTGGTCCACGCCTGGCAGCCTAGCCCGCGCCGCGCCGTGCCGGTCCGTCCCTACAACCCGGAACTGCGGTAACGTTCGGTAGCCATTTACTTTCAGTTAACGAAAATGTTACCGTCCGCCGTCGCGACGCCCCCGACGTGACAGTCTGTGGTGCGTCCGGGAGAGGGTGAGGCCGTGGGCCAGGGTAACGGGGGCCAGGGTAACGGCCGGGTTGCGCTGGTCAGCGCCGGCTCGCGGGGCATCGGCGCGGCCACGGTCGCCAGGCTGGCCGCCGACGGCTGGGACATCAGCTTCTGCTACTCCCGCGATGAGCAGTTCGCCGTCGAGGCGGAGAAGGCCGCCTCGGAGCGCGGCGCCCGGGTCCTGCCGGTCGAGGCCGACGTAACCGAAGCCGCCGACGTCACCTCCTGGGTCAGGCAGGCGGAGGACCTGGGACCGGTGGAGGCCGTGGTGAGCTGCGCCGGGATCAGCCGCGACCGGCCGCTGGCCGAGCTCGAGCACGCCGACTGGCGCGCGGTGACCGACACCGGCCTGGACGGCCTGTTCCACCTGTGCCACGCCGTGCTGCCCGCCATGATGAAGCGGCGCTCGGGCCGGATCGTGGCGATCTCTTCGGTGTCCGGTGTGTACGGACCCGCGGCCGGGAGCAGCACGGCCGGGAGCAGGGCCGCCGGGAGCAGGGCCGGAGTCGCCGCGTTCACCAGGGCGCTGGCCAACCAGACGACCCTGTACGGCATCCGGGTCAACTCGCTCGTACCGGCCGCGGTCAGCGCCGAGGAGACCGCGATCTGGCCTGAGGGAACCCGGGCTCCGGTGACCGAGGTGGTCGTGCTGCGCCGGTTCGCCAGCGCCGCCGCGGTCGCGGGCCGGGTCGCGTTCCTGCTTTCCGACGCGGCCAGCGACCTGACCGGCGCCGTCCTCGAGGTGCCAGGCGGCATCGAGGCGTTAGGCCGCCCCGATCGCGGGCACATACCGTACACGTGGGAGGAATCGTCACGGATGCCGCCCGGCGCGCCTTCCTAGCCGAACGCCGTGCCGCCAGCGTTCGCAGCTTCGACACCCTGCACAGCCCGCACTACGACGAGCATTGGGGAGCGATCAGCCCCTCGCACGCCGCCTTCGTGGCCAGGTTCGCCGGCCTGGTCCGGCCGGGCGGCACGGTGCTCGACGCGGCCTGCGGCACCGGCAAGTACTGGCCCGCGCTGCTCGCCGCCGGGCTGCGGGTCACCGGCATCGACCAGTCGGAAGGCATGCTGGCCCAGGCCAGGCGCAAGCATCCCGGGGTCTCCTCCCGCGTCCTTGCCCTCCAGGACCTGGCCCGCCTCGACGACCGCTTCGACGGGCTGACCTGCGTGGACGCGCTTGAGTACGTGCCGCAGGAAGACTGGCCGTCGGTCGCGGCCGGCCTGGCCGCGGTGCTCGGCCACGGCGCGCCCGGGTACGTCACGGTGGAACTCCCCGACGGCCCGCTGCCACCGGCCGCCGACCCGCGCCAGCTTCCTGGCGAGGACACCGAGGGCGGTGGCTACCACTACTATCCGCCCCGCGACCGGGTTCGCGGCTGGCTGGAGGCCGCCGGGTTCGTCATCGCCGACCAGGCCGACGCCGACCGCTACTGGCACCTGCTGCTGACACGCACCACGGATCGTTAGGTAATGACCATCCAGATCCGGCCGTTGCGCCCGTCGGACTACCGGCCGGTGATCTCGGTCGTCGACGACTGGTGGGGCGGCCGTCACATGGCCGACATGCTGCCCCGCCTGTTCTTCGATCACTTTACCGACACCAGCTTCGCGGCCGAACGCGACGGCGAACTGGTCGGATTCCTCATCGGGTTCACGTCGCAGTCACGTCCGGGTGAGGCCTACGTCCATTTCGTCGGCGTCAGCCCCGGCGAGCGCGGCAGCGGGCTGGGCCGGCAGCTTTACCAGCGCTTCTTCGCGGCCGTGCGGGCCCGGGGCTGCTCGCTGGTACGGGGGGTGACGTCCCCGGTGAACCAGGGTTCTGTGCGATTCCACCAGCGGATGGGATTCGACATCGAGCCGGGCGACGCACAGGCGGGCGGCGTTTCCGTCATGTCCGGGTACGACGGCCCCGGCGGGGATCGCGTCCGGTTCGTGAAGCGCCTGGCCGCGTCCTGAGCACCGGCCGGTTATGTTTCGGCCGCGGTTTGAAGGTTAGCGGGTCAGGCTGGACAGCGTCTGGTCCGCTATTCGCCACGTAAGGGGGCATCCACTGTGACGCGCGGCACTCAGCCACGCAGCACGACCGAGATGACGGTCCTCCGTTCCGGGACGCCTTCAAGATCAGCGGCCTCAAGATCAGTGGCCCTGGTCTCCATGTGCCTGGGCTTCTTCGTGATCCAGCTCGACGTCACGATCGTGAACGTCGCCCTCCCGGCGATCGGGCGCCAGATCGGCGGCTCGCTGGCCGGGCTGCAGTGGGTGGTCGACGCCTACACGCTGGCCCTGGCCTCGATCATGCTCACCGCGGGCTCGGCCGCGGACCGCATCGGCGCCAGGAAGGTGTTCGCGGCCGGGCTGACGGTGTTCGCGGTCGGTTCGGCTGGCTGCGCGGCGGCTCCGGCGCTTGGCGTACTTGTCGCGGCCCGCGCCGTGCAGGGCCTGGGCGCGTCCGCGCTGTTGCCGTGCTCGCTCGCGCTGATCGTGCACGAGTTCCCCGACCCGCGGGCCCGGGCGCACGCGCTTGGCATATGGGGCGCGATGGGCTCGCTCGGCGTGGCGCTCGGCCCGGTGATCGGCGGCGTGCTGGTCTCGCTGGCCGGGTGGCGGTCCATCTTCCTGGTCAATGTCCCGGTCTGCGCGCTTACCGTGTTCCTGCTCTGGCGGTATGTCAGGGAATCGCCGCTCAACCCGGGCCGCCGGACGGACGTCCCCGGCCTGCTGTCCGGCGTCGTCGCGCTGGCCTGCCTCACGGCCGGCTTCATCACCGCAGGCCAGCTCGGCTGGGCCGAGCCGGTCCCCTGGGTCCTGCTGACCGCCGGCGCGGCGATGGCCTGGCTGCTGGTACGGGTCGAGCGCGGGCAGCCGTCCCCGATGCTGCCGCTGGCCTTGTTCCGGTCAAGGGACCTCAGCGGCGCCGTCGGCGTCGGCCTGCTGTTCAATATGTTCATCTACGGGTCGCTGCTGTGCCTGTCGCTGTTCCTGCAGCAGGCGCGGCACGAGACGGTGCTTGTCACCGGGCTCCTGCTGCTGCCGATGAGCGTGACGGTCGGCGCGGGCTCGCTGGCCAGCGGCAGGCTGACGGCACGCCTGGGCGCGCGGCCGCCCATGCTCGCCGGGCTCACCCTGGCCGCCGTGGGCGCGGGCGTGCTTGCCACGTTCGGCACCGGGAGCTCGCTGTGGCCGTTGCTCGGCGGGTCGATCCTGTTCGGCCTGGTCTCGCTGGCCATGCCGGCCATGACCGCCGTCGTGGTCGGCTCGGCTGGCCGGGACCACGCGGGCGTGGCCAGCGGCATCCTGAATGCCGCGCGGCAGTCCGGCGGTGCCCTGGGCGTGGCCCTGCTCGGCTCGCTCCTTG
>Ga0335074_10016493_pt1 | contig 10403 bp, 9 predicted proteins | sample Lox_Sample_23_FD_206715 | JGI IMG/M metagenome (GOLD analysis project Ga0335074, IMG submission 206715) | Soil microbial communities from Loxahatchee National Wildlife Refuge, Florida, United States - Lox_Sample_2.3 | ecosystem: Environmental > Terrestrial > Soil > Wetlands | place: USA: Florida...
GACAACGAACTTGCGCTTGCGCACGCACAGCAGGTTGTCCTCGCGCATCAGCCGGTAGACGCGCTTGGGGTTCACCTTCCAGCCGCGCTCGCGAAGTTCCTTGGTTATGCGCGGCCGTCCGTAGCAAGGCCACTCCAGCGCGATCTTCTGGATCGCGTCGCGCAAGTCCATGTCGGGATCTGGCCCCGGTTCGGCGTCATCGAAGCGATAGAAGCCAGACCGGGAAACCCGGCCCAGCTTCACCATGCGTTCGACGGTCAGTCTGCCTCCAGCCTTCATTTCTTCTTGGACCTTTTGGTAGACGGCGGTTTTCCAGTCAACGCCTGCAGCCTCCGCTGTTCCTCGATGCGCTGCAAGTACCCCTTCAAAAAATCCAGCTCCAGGGCCTGCTGGCCGATTTTACGTTCCAACTCGGCGATCCGCCCTTCGGACCAGCGCTGCTTCCCATTGCCCGGAAATACATTGCCCGGCCCCTGGCGGAACTCACGCCGCCAGCGGTGCAGCACGTTGGCGTTTACCTCCAACGCCCGCGCCACCTCGCCGATGGAAACCCCTTGCTCCAGCCGCCGCACAGCGGCCAGTTTGAACTCCTTGGTGAATGTCCTTCTCGACAACCCCATGACTCAATTCTCCTTTGAATGGATTTTGAGTCTTAACCAAAAAACGGCGGCCGCGCCGTCAGTGCTTACAGAAACGGCGCGCGATATGGGAGGCTGGGCGGAGGACGCGACTCGGCAGCTACAGCCGACAGACATTTGGTGCGTGAGTGCCCGTTCTTAACCATGGCTCCGGTGATGGCGGTCAGTGATTTGGTGGCAGGTCGCTGAGCAATCAGCGGGCTCGACCCCGTTGGAGACATTTTCAAACCGATCGCAACCGGGCCGGGTCTCGTCCCATTTTCAAAATTGATGAGGACTGAAGATGGCGAAAGTATCGAAGACGAAGAAGACGAAAAGTAAGACAAAGAGAGAATGGGATGAAGGACTCTCTGCGCTGAACAGGAATGCGGCGGGGATCGATGTGGGCAGCGCCGAGCATTATGTCGCGGTACCTGGAGGGCGAGATCCCGAGCCAGTGCAAACGTTCGGAAGCTTCACGGCGGACCTGCACCGCATGGCGCAATGGTTGAAGGCGTGCGGCATAGAGACAGTCGTCATGCAGGCAACGGGCGTTTATTGGATCGCCCTTTTCCAGATTCTGGAGAGCTACGGACTTCAGGTCAACGTGGTGAATGCGAGGCATACAAAGACGCTGCCGGGACGCAAGACCGACGTGTTGGAGTGCCAATGGCTTCAGAAACTGCACACCTTCGGACTGTTGAATAATTCATTTCGTCCGACGGAGGAAATCCAGATATTGCGAACCTACCTTCGGCAGCGGGAGAATCTGGTGGCTGCGGGCAGTACATGCATCCAGCACATGCAGAAAACGCTTACGCAGATGAACGTGCAGTTGGCCAATGTGATCAGCGATATCAGTGGAGTAACTGGTATGGCGATCCTGCGCGCGATCGTCGCCGGCGAACGCGACCCGGACAGATTGTCCACTCTCAAACATGGCCGCGTGCGCGCCAGCCGCCGGGAAATCGCGCGACGTCTGGAAGGCAACTGGCGCGAGGAATTGCTGTTCGTGCTGGAACAGAGTCTGGAGCTTTACGACCTTTACGTTCGCAAGATTGCAGTATGCGATCAACGAATCGAGCTGCACCTGAAAACGATGACATCGAAAATCGAGCCAGGACAAAGCTCCGATCCCGCCGCGCTTCCCTTAACAAGACAGGAGCCGCGTTTCAGCCTCAAGGACCACCTGTGCCGCATTACGGGAGTCGACCTGACGAAGGTCGCTGGCCTGCAAGTGCAGACCGTGCAAACCATCATTTCCGAAGTCGGCGTGGACATGAGCCGGTGGAAGACAGAGAAGCAGTTTGCCTCCTGGCTGGGGCTGTGTCCAGACAACAGGATTAGCGGGGGCAAAATTCTGAAGAGTGGCACCCGCCAAGTCGTAAATCGCGCCGCCACGGCACTGAGGCTGGCCGCATGGAGCCTCATCCGAAGCCAAAGCGCTCTGGGGGCAAACTTTCGCAGATTACGATCCAAGCTTGGTGCTCCCAAAGCAATCACCGCGATGGCGCACAAGTTGGCAAGACTGATTTATAGAATGATGAAGTTTGGCACCGAATACGTCGACAAAGGAATGGCAGCCTACGAATCAAGATACCGCCAGCACCAAATGAAATGGCTCTCCAGACAAGCCGCTTCACTGAATCTGCAACTCATTCCGGTTCCGGAAGTTGCCGGTTGAGTTTCTGGAGACTGCTTGTGTCAAAAATGGGGACAAGTCCATTTTGAGTCGGAACCGCCACACCCTGAGGGGTCCTCGTAGATCCTTAGTTGTGGAAAGCACACGAAACGGAGGCTCGCTAGATCCTCGCGGATTCGGGTTCATAAGGCACAATAAGGCACAGATCGAGAGATCGAGTGCGGGTGAGCCATCATCGACGCCCGGCTCGGGCTCTGGTGCTGGCCAGTATTTTCAACGTTGAATCGTGATAACGGCGTAGCCATTCGTATTTTTCACGGACTGCGATGTCGCCGGAATATCGCTGAAGTCGCATTTTGATCAGAGCGTCGTGCTTCTTCGCGAAATCATCGAACTCTCGTCCTTAGCATTCCCCCTGGATCACACGCAAGTAGTCTGTGTAAAGGATTCCATCTCGTTCGTCTTTCCGCACTAATCCGTTTACGGCGCTTAATTCTTCTTCTCTGTCATGGATCCACAGGTTCTCGTGCCCTGCAAGCTCGTACAGCACGCTTCGGTCGACTACGATTCTCGGGCACATGGCCGTTTTGGATTCGAGTCGATAGGCATCAATTACGCCCGGACCGTAGAGCTGCTTGTGACTTTTCACAACGTCCCCAATCGTTACGCCCCCTTCCTTCTTCGTGTGCGAGGGATACCTGCGCGTGCACGAGCCCCAGCAGTTGAAAGAATACCGCACCCTTAGCTGGGAATTGAGATTTTCGCACTGGAGTCGAAAAGACTGTGAGGTCGGAGAAGTTCGTTATGTGTTCAGGTGGCACCCCTTGGCGGCGTTCCCTGTAGATTCGTGTGTCCATCACCTCCTGAAACACTCGAATTATTCTTGACAGTTGGTTCGCAGTTCGCGTTCTCACGAGTTCCTCAAAACCCAACATGTCCGTGTAGACCACAAGGGATAAGTCGTACTCTACGTGCGTCTTGTTCCGCGCCAAGCTGATCGGAATCGGATCACGAATTAAGGATACAGCATCGAACACGGATAGCCGTTGCTTCAATGGGGCCGCGACTGATCAGTCGCGGAAATCTTGTTCCGTTATCCGAGCAATTCGGCCCGCTGAGCGCTATTCAATTGTGCGCCGTGCTAACTCCATTAATAATGTAGAGTGAGTGCCGGCCACTTCCGCTTGATTGTCTATATTTCCGTCGGTCGCGGCTCCATCAGTAACGCTCGGAGACTGCGACTGCGAATACGTTCCGTCTTCGCCGAGTACCCAAGCCTGCCGCAGCTCTCGTAAGCAAGTATCCAGGACTTCCTGTTTAGCGTCTCGATCCAATCGTGCCTATCGTAAATCCCAAACTGCATGAGAACCTGACATGTCGCGCTTGCTGCGGTCATATGGTGGCCGATGCATTGTCGGCGCGCTTCAAATCTCGTGGCGCGCTCCAGTTGGAGAACCTCGCCTCGAGCCGCCAACTCGGAGCCCTGCGCCCGCTCCTAAACCAGCCCAAACGAACTCCAGCCTATCGATTTCTATGGCGTGGCTATGCGAGGTCTGGAATGATTGGCGCGCATGGTTTCGGTCAATTTTTTCACGGTGCAGACCCTCCGCTTTCAGACATGTCTTTCTGGTCCTGGCACATGACCGCCGTCGCACAGAGTCGACAGTGCAGCAACTGCGAGAAGCATTTCCGTGAGACACGGCATCGCGCTATATAGTGCGCGATCGCAACAGCGGGAGCGCGCTCAACCGCGAAGGCATCGGGGTGCGAGCCGGACATCATTGCGCTACGCCCATTCTGCGCCGCTTCGGCGTCGAAAGCACGGTGCGCCCGTCGCTCGCCTTCTACAATACCTGCGAGGACGGTCGACAGACTCATTTCCGCCCTTGCGGCGCTGGCCACTTATCGCATCCCTCAGACATCTTGACGGACAGTTCAATCTCCTATACTCTATGTAAGTAGTATAGTGTTGTGGGGCTCGGTACAACGCGGCCACGTTCGCCGAAGGAGTGAGCTTGTCAGGCAAGTCAACAAGAGCGGTCTTCTATTGTTCCATTGGGGTCGCGCTTTGCCTTGCGGTCTCCTACACCTCGGTGGGCGATCCCGTGGCAGGCAATGTTCGGGAACCTGGGACGCGCATTGTGATCAAGAATCAGGGCTACCTTCCGTTTGCCGATAGCCCGATCAACTACCGGTCCTCGAACTTGAACGATCCAGTCGCGAAGCTTGAGAAACGTCTGGAACGCGGCGAACTCAAGTTGCATTACGATTCCCGGCACGGCTATCTGAAATCGCTCCTGGACGCGCTGCACATCGCGGTGAGCTCGCAGACGCTGGTGTTTTCAAAGACCAGCTTTCAGTATCCCGATATCAACCCGTCGGCTCCGCGCGCGCTCTACTACAACGACGACGTTTACGTCGGCCAGGTGCACGGCGGAAAATTTCTGGAATTTGTTTCATTCGATCCCATGCAGGGCGCGATCTTCTACGTAATGGACGAGCATCGGGACAAACATCCCCGGTTTGAGCGATCCGAAGTGGACTGCATTCAATGTCACGTGGCGCCGTCGACCAAGGGCATCCCCGGCGTGATGCTGCGCTCCGTGTATACCAATCCCGATGGCACGCCCAACGGGGCCGCTCGATCCTACGTCACCGGGCAGGAAAGCCCCATCGCTCAACGCTGGGGCGGCTGGTATGTGACGGCCAGGACCGGCGCGCAGGGCGGGATGGAGAACATATTGATTTCCGATCCCCATCATCCCGAGCAGTCGGATCGCGCCGCGGAAGCGAATCTCACCAGCCTCACCGGTCACTTCGACACGTCCGCCTACCTCGTCAATTCGAGCGATATCGTCGCGCTGATGGTGCTCGCGCACCAGACCCAGATGCACAACTGGATTACACTCACCAACTATCAAACCCGAATTGCGCTAGCGGATCCCAAAGAGAGTTCAGGGGATGTCCTGGAGAAGGTGGAAGCGCCGGCCGAGCAACTGGTGCGGTATCTGCTCTTCACCAATGAAATCCCGCTGGCCAATCCGATTGCCGGAACATCGGATTTCGCCCGCCAGTTTGCAGTGCGCGGCCCGCGTGACTCCCAGGGACGCTCCTTGCGCGATTTCGACTTGCAAAAGCGGATTTTCAAATATCCCTGTAGTTATCTGATTTATTCCGAGGCATTCGACTCCATTCCGTCGCCGGCCAAAGATTACATCTATCGCCGGTTGTTCGATATTCTAAGCGGCCGCGAGCAAGGCCCCGAGTTCGCGTCGCTTTCCAGCCAGGATCGTCGAGCCATCCTCGAGATCCTAGTGGCCACGAAGCCCGGTGTGCCGGAAGAATGGAAACAATTCGTTCGGCAAGCCAATCAGGGAATCGCCAGCCGCACTCACACTACCGCGGCGGCTCACCTCCAATCCAAACGCCAATCGAAAGGAAATTCATGAACATGCAGATCTTGTGGAGAAACAAGTATGTGGTGGGCTTCGCTGCGATCGCCTTGACCGCCAGCGTTCCCTCATTCGCCCAAACTGTGAATCTGGACGGGCGCTGGGCCGCCACCATGACGCAGAAAGCCGGAACAGTGATCCCGTTCCGGCTGGACATCTCGGGCAGCGGCGATCATCTAATTGGCACGCTTCACAATGGCGCGGCGGACCAGGAAACCACCACCGGCGCCAGCTTTCAAAATGGTGTTCTAACGCTGCAGTTCGAGCATTATTTGACCAACATCCAGGCGACAGTGAAGGAGGGCGAACTGGACGGCAAGATCATCGTCACCAGGCGTAGCGCCATCAACATCACGCCCGGCAAGCTTTCCGAGGCGCCTGGCGAAGCTGCCACGGCCTTCCATGCCAAGCGCTACGTGGCTCCCACGGCCGAAGCAGTAGCCAAGGTTCCGAACATCGACGGCATCTGGGAAATGCCGCATGAATCGCCCAAGGGCGAAAAGTCCTGGCGTCTGGTCGTCCAGCAAAACGGCGCCGATATCGAGGCCACCGTTTTGCGTGTGGATGGAGACACCGGCGCTCTCACCGGCGACTGGCAGAACGGCAAGTTTGTCGCGAGCCACTTCGACGGCGCGCGGCCCGGATTGATCGAACTCACGCCCCAGGCCGATGGGACGCTGTCGGTGAACCTGCGGGCCGAGCCGCGCAACGAAGTCCTCACGGCATATCGTCCGGAGGTCGCGCGCGCCAAGGGCTTGCCAGAACCCGCGAATTACCTCACGCACACCTCGGTCCGGAATCCGGACGAAGTGTTCACCTATAGCTTCCGCGATGTAGTCGGCAAAATCGAGTCCAACGAAGATCCGAAGTTCAAGGGAAAGGTCGTGCTCGCGATTGTCACCGGGACCTGGTGCCCGAATTGCCACGACGAGGCCAAGTATCTGGTGCAGCTTTACAAGCAATATCATGCCAAGGGCCTGGAGATCGTCGCACTGGATTTCGAAGAAGCGGATCAGGAAGAATCGCTCACCCGCGTGAACGCGTTCATCAAGCAGTACGGCATTCCGTATACGTATTTGATCGCGGGTACGCCCGATGAAATGTGGGACAAAATCCCGCAAGCCGTGAACCTCAATACCTGGCCCGCCACTCTCTTCATTGGCCGCGACGGCAAGGTGAAAGCGACCTACTCCGGCTTCGCCTCGGCCGCCAGCGGCGTGTACAACAAGGAGCTGAAAGATGACTTCACCTCCATCATCGATCGTTTGCTGGCCGGCGGCAGCGTGCAGAGCAGCGCGTCGATTGCTGGTCCTTCTGGAGACGTGGCGAGCCGTTGAAGCGCTTCTTAATCGCCTGGCTGGCGTTCTGGTCTGTGGCGCCCTTGTGCGTGCATTGCCAGGGTGCCAGCAAGTCTGGCTACTGGATCGATCCCGGCACCCACCTGATGTGGACTGCCGCCGACAACGGCTCAGGCTTGAGCTGGCTGCAGGCCGGGCGCTACTGCCGCGACCTGAGGCTTGGCGGCTTTCACAACTGGGAGTTGCCGTCAATCGACGACCTGCAGGGGCTGGTGGGCGAATCGAGCGGCCAAAGCACTTATCGCATCAAGGCGCCGATCAAGCTGACGGGCTGGCAATGGAGTTCCACTCCCGGAAAACAAGATGGCGAAGGCTGGGCGCTCGACTTCGGCGACAGTGGTCGGGCTTCCGTTGCTGCGGGCGATTCTGGTTTGAACCGGGCCTTGTGCGTACGGGATCGGAGCGGCCACAAGCGTCCGCAGCGGCATTCAGGCGGTTAATCAGGTCAGCATGCGTACACCCGCATTGTCATCAACGGATAAGCTTACTGTTGAGTCCAGGAACTTGCTGGTTGAGAGTTCCGTGCTCGTAATTCCCGGTTGGAACGGATCGGGTCCCGGACACTGGCAGACACTCTGGCAGCAGCAATACCCTCATTTCCGGCGCGTGGAACAGCACAACTGGGAGCGGCCCACCCGTCAAGAGTGGGTTGCCCAGATCGACTCCGCTCTCCACTTGGCGCCCTTGCCGACGTTTCTGGTTGCGCACAGCTTGGGCTGCTTGGCAGTGGCGCATTGGGCCGCCTCCGCCGGCAAGCGAACGGATCGGGTGAATGGCGCGTTCCTTGTGGCGCCCCCGTGGCTAGCGGAGGATGAATGCTCTCCGGCTGAGCTCGCCGATTTCCTGCCGATGCCTGCGCACCGTCTTCTGTTTCCCTCAGTACTGGTCGCTAGCGAAAACGATCACTACATGCCGATTGCAGTCGCCTCGCGGCTGGCTGCGGCGTGGGGGTCTCGGTTGGTGAACGTCGGAAGGCAGGGGCACATCAATATTGCTTCCGGGCACGGGCCCTGGCCGGAGGGCGAGGCGCTGCTGCGCCGCTTTGTCCTGCGGACGACGACAGCGCGTTCGCGCGCGAGATCATGATACTTGACCTGGAGTACCCCGCCGTAGCAACAATAGTCCGCCGTCCGTGCGTTCAGGATTTGTAATTACGGCCAGAGCAACGTCCCGAAGCCGCTGCCGGGTGGTGCGGCGCTGACCATCCGCAAATGGGCGTGGGCCTGTTCCTCCGAGAACCCGTAGCGGTCTCGCAAAACTGCTTTGGCTCGTGATGCAAGCTCGCGTTCGGCAATCTGCCTCTCTAGCTCCTGGTGGAACTGCGCCAGTGTGCTCTCGATGCTGGTGGGCCGGAGTATACTCTCGGCGTGACGCACAATCGTGTCGATTCCGTCGTCGCCTATTTCGGGATATTCCAAAAGACCGCGGGCGCGTTCCGCAATCTTCGAATCGGCCAGTTCCGCTTCGAGCGCGCCGATGCAAGCCGCTTCACGCGCATAAGATTCCGCCAGGAGGCTCAGGCGCCAGACTTGGTCGATGGCGCGCGCGATGCGCTCCAGGTTGGCGCGATCGCCGCCACCGGTGCCACACAGGAATACCACTTCACCCGAACGACTCCCGGACCCCAAAGGATGACGAAGCTCAGTTCGCTCGATGGCGTGGTGTTCTTGGACGGAGAGGCCCGCCGCAAGTTTCAACCTGCGGTCTCCCGTGCCGGCTTCGATTTCATACACGGCGTACCCATCGGCGAGGGTCTGCTTCAGGGCGAGTAATGCCAAGGCCTCGACGCTCCGCGGAATCCCGGCGCCTTGCGGGTTGTCAGTAGGGTTCCCGCGTTCGGGAACGCCTTGCGTCATTTCCCGCCCTCGACCATGGAATCGGCCACGTTGCGCTCGCCCTCGTGGCACGCCTCCTCCCATTGCTCATAATCCCGTTCTTTGGCGTGGCCACGATGGAACGGCGAAGCCAGCGTCCACGCGCGGCTGTACACGGACGGGTCCTCGATGGTCGCCTGGTATTGGAGCGTGTTGTGGTCGACGAAGGTGTAGCGCTCCACGATGTGCGTCTTGTCGCTCGTAAAATCCCCAACGTTGCTCAAGCGCGATCGGCCGTTATAGCTGGTCACATCGACCACGAGGGTGTTTCCTTCCCAGTGGCCGCGCGCGTCGCCCATCCAGAGCTTCAGGTTCTGGTCGACATGCGGCCGCCCATCGAGAGGGACGATGCGAAACAAGTGGCTGCCCTCGTATTCGAAGACGACGTAGCCCGGATACTGGAGTATGTGGACCGTGTGCCAGAATGTCGCTCGAATTGGTCCGCCGGGAAGGCAGCGCGCCTGCGTATCGATGAACTCCGGTTTCACCGGATTCTCAATATTGGCTTCTATATACTGTTGCTTGATTCTGGCCCAAGGTTGATACGGGATCTGGCCGTCGGGCGGATCCACCACACGGCTCTGGTGAGCTGGCAAAGGCTTTCCTAGCTGCTTTTGAAGACCGACGCCCCCGCGCGACGGATTGGTGATGGAGTACGTTCCGCCAATTTGCGGGTTCCAGTAGCCCTCGATGTTGGGCGGAGCATTGTCCGCCCCCAGCAAGCCAGTCGTCAATAACAGGCTCGCGGCGCCGAGCGTCCAGCGATTGAGTGCGTTTGTCATTCCTACCTCACTTCTCGTACGCCTCATTTCTCGGAGTCGCGTTCGGGACGCAGCGCCGAATCCACGGGCTTCAGGCCCTCGTAGCAGGCTTCTTCCCACTGCTCGTAATGGCCGTCGTCCTTGCTGACGTTCCCGCCGCCAAAAATTCCCCGTTTCATGTCGAAGCCGAAAGTCCAGGGCTGTATATACACGGTGGGATCGTCAAAGCGCGCCTCGTACCGCATGCGGTTGTTGTCCAGGAAATGAAAACGCTCCACGACGTGCAGCTTGTCATCCGCAAAATCTCCGGCGCGGCTTAAGCGGCCTTTCGAATTGTTGTTGGTCACATCCACCACCAGCGTGGTGCCTTCCCAACGGCCGCGCGAATCGCCCATCCATAGCTTCAGCGAAGCGCCGATGTGCGGGCGCCCGTCCAGCGGAATGATCTGAAACACATGCCCGCCTTCATGTTCGAAGAGCACGTAGCCGGGGTATTGCAGAACGTGCACGTCGTGCCAGGTGAACTGGCGCACCGGGCCGAGCGGCAGGCAAAGCTGCTGCGGATCGATAAATTCGGGCCTGGTGGGTTCGAAATAATTCGACAGCAGATACTGCTCTTTGATGCGGGCCCACGGTTGATAGGGGATTTGGCCGTCCGGAGGATCGACGATGCGGCTGGCGGCTTTACGCGGGGGACGA
>Ga0335074_10016494_pt1 | contig 10402 bp, 8 predicted proteins | sample Lox_Sample_23_FD_206715 | JGI IMG/M metagenome (GOLD analysis project Ga0335074, IMG submission 206715) | Soil microbial communities from Loxahatchee National Wildlife Refuge, Florida, United States - Lox_Sample_2.3 | ecosystem: Environmental > Terrestrial > Soil > Wetlands | place: USA: Florida...
CGAAGCGATGATCAGGCGGCTGCGCGATGCTTTCGGTGGCGGGGCCAGCGGGCAGGCTGCGGACGCTGCCGTCGGCCACGGCATGGCCGACGTGCTGGCTGCGCTGGACAACGTGATCGATGATGACGCCGCGCTGGGATGCATCTACGCCGGGGCCGGCAAGAACGTGCCGTGCGCAGCCACTGGCCAGGCGGCCGCTGCCGCGGCTGGCCAGGAGTCCGCGGCGGCCGGCCGGCCCGAGTCGGCCGCCGCGCCGGCCGGGGCACGCTGGCTTGCGGGATCCCTGCTCCCGGTAGCCGCCGTGGCAGCGGTGCTGACCGCGGGCGCCGTGGTCCTGGCGGCCGTCGGAATGCCCGGCTCACGCCCGGGCGGCACCGGGGGGCCGGCTGTCAATGCCGCGTACGTGGTCAAGCGCGTCGACAGCGCGCTGGACGCGGCCGGGCCCGTCGCGATCGCGCAGATGACGATCACGACCAGCAGTGCCGCGACGGCCGGCGGCCACTCCCTGGCCACCACCGCCAGGGAGTGGTCATACGGTGACCAGTGGCGCGCGGTCACTTACTCGGCCGCCGGGCAGCTGGTCTACGACGAGGGCTCAAGCTCAGCATCCGTCTATACCGTGGTCAGCTACCTGGCACGGACCTGGGCACGCCAGCCCAGGCTGGGCGGCCCGGCAGCGCTGGCACCCGGCGGCTGTGCGCCCCTGGTCGCAGCCCTCCCGCTGCCGTTCCAGCCCGGGCTGCCGGTTCCTGGTGTCGCTGCCAGTTCGCTGCCCGCGACGGTGGCCAGGGCCCTGCGCGCCGCGGTCTCCTGCGGAGCCCTGACCGCGACGGGACGGCAGCGCGTTGACGGGATCGAGGCAATCGAGCTGACCAGCCGACAGGACAGCGTGATCCCTGAGACCATCTGGGTCAGCCCGGGCACGTACCTGCCGCTGCGGGTGGTCATCGACCCGGCCCCCGGTCAGCCCGGCCCCCGGCAGACAGCCGACATCACCTGGCTCCCGCCGACCGCGCAGAACCTGAGCAAACTCGCCGTGCCCATCCCCGCCGGATTCCGCCAGGTCCCGCTGGCCCAGGCCGTCCGGCCGCTCATGCGGCGCTCCGAGTCTCAGCCGTGACATGTACCGCACGCGCGACGACCCCAGTTTCCATGGCCAACAGGACGGCCGGCCTGACTGAGAGGAACACACGATGAACGACGCTGCGTCCGGCCGCCGCAGACACCGGCGGCTGTGGTGGTCGCGGTCCGGATTGCTGGCCATCGTGGCCGGCATCGCCCTGATGGCGGCTGCATGCAGCAGCAGCCCGTCCACCGCGGGTGATCCCGGCCATGCACCAGCCACGGCTGGTCCCGCCAGCTCACCCTCGTCCACGGGCAAGACGACGAGCGACCAGAAGCAACTCGCTTACTCGCGCTGCATGCGCTCGCACGGCATACCCGGCGTCCCCACTTCCATGCCCAGCGCCGAGCCCGGCGCCCAGCCCAGCCCGACCAGCGCTAACTGGCAATCCGGCGGCTCGGCTAGCACTAGCGGCCCCGCCCCTGGCTCGCCCCGGTGGCTGGCGGCGCAGCAAGCCTGCCGGTCGCTGATGCCGGTGCCGGCCATGGCTCCCGGCTAGGCCGACCTGCTGGCGGGGGTGACTGTCGCTCCCGCAGGTCCTTTGTCCTGCGCCGCAGGGCCCCACCGGGGTGCGGCCCTGCGTTCGTCCATCACCGATGGGAGCACTGGATGTTCTTCGTCACATATTTGCGGCGCGAGCTGCGCCGCCGAATGCGCCAGGCCATCTTCATCGCGCTGGGGCTGGCCCTGGGGGTAGGGCTGGTGGTAACCGTGGCCGCCGCGTCAGCCGGGGTGAAGAAGGCCCAGTCCGGCGTGCTCAGCGCCCTGTACGGAGTGGGCACCGACGTGACCGTGACCGGCCCGGCCCCCAGCCCGCCCAAGCCTGACGGCACCTCGAAGAACAGCCAGAATAACCAGAACAGCCAGAATAACTTCGGGATCGAGCCGGGCCCGAACGGCCAGCCCGAGATCTGCACCAGCAACGGCAAGTGCATCAGCGCGGCCGGGAAGACCATCGACCAGCTGACCGCGCCGTACTCGGGGATCAGCGCATCGAAACTAGCCGAGGCGGGACGCCTGCCCGGCGTGACGGCCGCGGCCGGCGGGATCACGCTCACCGACAACACGACCACGTTCGGCGACTCGAGCAACAGCCTGCCGCAGCCGAGCAGCTTCACCCTGGACGGCGTGGACACCAGCAAGCTCTCGCTCGGGCCGCTGAGCAGCGCCGCGCTGACCTCCGGGCACTCATTCACCGCGGCCGACACCGATGCCGGCGTCGCGGTCGTGGACTCGGGGTATGCGACGTCTAAGAACCTCAAGGTCGGGTCGGTCCTGACCATTGATCAGGCCAAGTTCACGGTCATCGGCATCGTCCGCCAGCCGCAGGCCAGCAGCCCGCCCGATGTCTACGTCCCGCTGACCCGAGCCGAGGCGATGTCGCTGTATGCAGGCAGCCTGAACAGCGAGGTGAACACGATCTACATAACCGCGGCCAGCGCCGCCGACATCCCCGCGGTGCAGAACGAGATCGCCAAGCTTCTTCCGCATGCCACCGTGACCAGCGAGGCCAGCCTGGCCCGCGAGGTGACCGGGTCGGTGACCAGCGCGGCCAAGCTGGCCAACGACCTGGGCAAGTGGCTGGCCGTGCTGGTGCTGATCGCCGCGTTCGCCGTGGCCAGCCTGCTGACAATGGCCGCTGTCGCCCGCCGGGTGGCCGAGTTCGGCACGCTCAAGGCGATCGGCTGGCGTACCCGCCGGATCGTGGCCCAGGTGCTCGGCGAATCGGTAGCCATGGGCGTCCTCGGCGCGGCGGTGGGGGTCGGCCTCGGGTTCGCGGGCGCGGCGATTATCTCCGCGGTAGCGCCGACGCTGTCGGCCACGGTCCCGGCGCCCTCTGGAGCGTTCTCGATGGCGGCGGGCCAGGCGGCGGGCCCGGGTCCTGCCGGCGGCGTCCCGCACGCTCCCGGCAGTACCTCGTCGCATGTAGTTGCCGTCCCGCTGCACCCGTCGATCACCGTGGCCGCGATTGTCCTGGCTGTGATCCTGGCCGTGGCCGGCGGCCTGCTGGCCGGGTCGCTCGGAAGCTGGCGGATCGCCAGGCTCCGGCCCGCCGACGCCCTTTCCAGGGTGGCCTGACCCGTCCCCCGGCAAGACCTTCCACAGACAGGAGACGACAGGTGTACAAGCTGACCGGGGTGACCAGGCAATACCAGAAGGGCCGGCATACCGTGCGGGCCGTTAACGGGCTGGACCTGATCATCGCCGGCGGCGAGTGGCTGGCCGTCCAGGGCCGCACCGGGCACGGCAAGTCCACGCTGCTGAATCTGCTCGGCGGCCTCGACCGGCCCACTGAAGGCACCATCGAACTGGACGGCATCGACCTGGGCGCACAGGCGGAGACCAGGCTCACCAGGCTGCGCGCGCAATTGATCGGGTTCGTCTTCCAAACCTTCAACCTGATCCCCACCTTGTCGGCGGCTGAGAACGTGGAGACCGCCCTTATCCCGCTGGGGATCAGCGGCGCGGGCCGGCGGGCCCGGATTGCCGCCGCCCTGGACGCCGTTGGCCTGGCCGACCGGGCCGGCCACCTGCCCACCGAGCTGTCCGGCGGCCAGCAGCAGCGGGTCGCGATCGCCCGGGCCCTGGTCAAGGAGCCCAGGGTCCTGCTGGCTGACGAGCCGACCGGCAACCTCGACACCGACACCCGCGACGACATCATCGCCCTGCTGGAACAACTTTGGCGCGAACGCGGACTGACCCTAGTCCTGGTCACCCACGACACCACCATCGCCCGCCGCGCCGAGCACATCGGCGTGATGAGGGAAGGCCGGCTCACCATCCACCAGGAAACCACCCCCGGCCAGCCCATCGCGTAGCGGGCCGTCCACGCGGCCAGCATTCAAATAACACGCGCCCGGCGCGGCATACAGCACAAACCGCAAAACAATTGCATATCACGCGGGTTAATTTCGTGTCCGCCGCCGCAGCGTGCAGTGGCGCCGAATTCCTCTTTGGCCACACGAGTTATCCGGGCATTCTTTGGCGAATTCGCGGTCGAGGTCACGTTCTGGATGGCCCGCCACTCTATTAAGCAAGGCCGCCGACCGGCTGCCCTGTCCCCCCGGAGCCCCGACATCATGACCTGCCCGCACTGCCAAGGTATCGACCGCCGCGCACTCCTCGGCCTCCTCGGACTCGGCGTTGCCGGCGTTCTCGCAGGCTGCGACGTCCAGCCCCACAACGCGGCCATGGCAGCCAGCCACGTACGCCCGAAGCCGCATCCCGCCCGCACGTCGGTCACCGCCGCCCCGACGACCTCGGCCCGGCCGTCCCCCACACCGCTGCCTCCGATTCCTCCGCCGGTTTCTGGCAGGTCGCAGATTTTCTGGCAGGGGCCGCCCGCGTCCGTCGCGGCGACACAGATTGCCATCACCATCGACGATGGCTACTGCGCCGAATGCGCCCGGGCCTATGCCGACCTGGCCCAAGCCACCGGTATCCACATCACGTTCAACCCCAACGGCTGCTACGGCGAAATCTGGACCCCGCTGGCCAAGGCCCTTAAGCCACTCATCGAAGCCGGGCAAGTCCAGATCGGGAACCACACCTTTAACCACTGGTGGCTCACTGAGCTCAGCGATTCCCAGATTACCGGCCAGCTCGAACAGAACGAAGAATGGATCGAACAGACCTACGGAATAACTGCCCGCCCCTGGTGGCGCCCACCCTTTGGCGCCTACGACGACCGCACCAATGAGCTCGCCGCCTCGATCGGCTACACCAACGTGCTGATGTGGAACGGCAGCTACGGCGACTCAACCCCGCTCAAGCCCCGGGTCATCATGGCCCTGGCCCGGCAGTACCTGCACCCCGGCGTGGTCATGCTCGGCCACGCCAACCACCCCGAAGTCACCCACATCTTCCCCCAGCTCGCCGAGATCGTCGCCAACCGCGGCCTGCACCCCGTCACCCTCGACGAGATGTTCGGAACCAGCCGCAGCACCGGACGAGCAACATGAAGTAACACCGGGCCTGGCCGTCGGCGCTTCAGCCTTTCGAGCGAAGCAGCATCTGCCCGATAACCACCTGGCCTCGATCACCCCGGTCCGCCTAGCCATCCGCAAGGCTAACCTCGATGAATCACGCCAGAGCGGGCAGTCCCTGACGGGCTTGAGCAGTCGGCCTATGTTCGGCAGGCGGACCGGCTTTGCCGGCAACCTCCGATGGCCGACGTCGCCCGGGCGGGCTGGTGCGTTGCGGCTGCTGCCATGCACCCGCCGATGGTGGCAGCCACCCCGGCCGATGCGCGCACGATGACAGCGATCTTGCTGCGCATGGGTCCTTCCTGGCCGGCGGCCTCGGGCGTGACGGCGCGCGGCGTTCACGAGTAAGCAGTGCCGGCGGGCGGAAAGCCAGTGCTCCACCCTGCGGGAGCTGATGTCGATAAGGTTGCAGGCCCGCAAGCGGTCAGGCATGTCCAGGCCGGCGAGACGGCCATCGCTGATGAACACCTCTATCCCGGCGGGTATCGCCGCGGTCCTGGTGACGACCTCGATGTCGGCGGGCAGGGGCGGGGCGGTCCGGCCTGGTCCTGCGATGGCATCGGCACCGGGGCACCGCTGGGCAGCCGCCGCGATACCACCCGCCTGGCGGTGGCCGACGGTGGCGCCGGGCTCGACCAGCAATCGGCATTGACCTTGATCAGTGCCGGGGCGCCGTCGCGGGATAGTGGCTGCTGGAGCGCATCCGGGTCGAGGACCTGGTGCGTGTGCAGGGTCAGCGTGTCGGCGTCGTCGGCGTTATGGGTCAGCACGAACCCGGCCGTCCGGATCGTGCCCGCAGCGCCGCCAGGCAGAGCGCAACCGCCGCGGCCGCCGCTGTCAGGCCGGCGGCTGCGGCCAGCCTGCGCCGCCGCCGGCGGCCTCTGGCCATGATCGCGTCCACGTCTGGTGCGCTGGTGATGGGCCGCGCGGACAGGGATTCCGATGCTGTCCGCAGTACGTCGTCATCGGTCATCTCGTCATGGACGTTCACGGGCCGCCTCCGTCGTGCTCGCCGGCATTAACTGGCGGCGCAGCGCCGAGATGCCGCGGGACAAATGCATCCGGACCGTTCCGGCTTCGAATCCGAGCTGGCTAGCGATGTCAGCGGTGTCGAGGTCGAGGAAGATACGCAGTGCGATCACCTCGCGCTGCCGCGCCGGCAGCAGCCAGATCGGGGTCAGCGGCGAGGCATCCAGGCCAGGGTCGCCGGCGACGGCCACGTCGTGCCCGGCCAGCGGGAACTCCCGGCCCCGGCGGCACCACCACGACGCCCCGGTGTTGAGTGCGGTGCGCACCACCCAGCCGCGCGGGGCCGGGTGCCGCAGGATCTTCGGCCACGATGTCCAGGCCCGGGCGAACGCCTCCGCGACCTGATCCTCGGTCAGCTCGGAGCTGCCCGCGACTGCCACGGCCGCTCGCAAGCAGCGATCGGAACCGGCCGCGAAGAAGTCCGCGAACTCCGCCTGGTGGTTGCTCATATACCTGTAACTCCCTGGCGCGCCGATTCGCATAGCCCGCGGTCCGAGATTTTCCCGGCGGCGGCGGACGGGAAGCCGGGCCTGAGGCTAAGAAAGTGCCGGTCACTCACGGTCAGCTGCAGGCTCAGCGGCAGGCGACCCGGGTGGCGGGGGTCCGGTGGAGGCGAGCCACGGGCCGATCCAGGCTTGTCGGCCGGTCGCGAGGCTGAGCCTGCGGCTGCGCAGCCTCTCGTCAGGTGCTTTGCTTGCGCCAGGCAGTGGTCTTGCTGGGGGCGAGCCGGCAGGACTGGGTGGGGTCTCTCGATGATGTGGGCGTTGAAGGTGACGCGGTCGACGGTGGCGCCGGTTATCTGTACTCGTGGTCGTGAACTGGCCGTGCTGCGTGGTCCTGGCTGTTGCGGGCAGGTGTCCATGACGAGGAGCCCCGACGCTCGACGATGGTCGAGCTGGTCCGGGCTGACCGGGCCTTCCTGCCTCAGGCCTCGCCGCAATCCTGGGTTGCAGCCCGAACCAGTTCAGCCTGCGCACGGCGAAGTACGCAGCCAACATCGACGTGGCTGTGCGCATCGTGCAGTGGATCGGCCGACCGGCCGCCGACTGCGTCTACCCGGCGAAATGGTGACGGTCAGGCCAGTCCGCGGGGCGGCCTGGCGGAGGCCAGTGATCCTCCGCCGAAGCGCGCTCTATCCAAGGCATTTCAAACGCAGTGCACTGGCAGGCGGTCACCTCGTCAAGTAGTGCGGTGAGCTTCCCCGGCGCGAGCAACCGGTAGCTCTCGGTCACGAGTTCACGGATCTCCTCCCAGTCCGTGTCCTCGGTGAGCAGCACGCCGATGCGATCACGGCCGGCGCGCGGGGCGAAGAACGGAACGCCAAGGGACAGCAATGCGGCGCGTTCGCTTGGGTCGGCACGCAGCACCAAGAGCGGGATGGCCTTCCGAGCTGGGCTTTCCACGGCGACGAGCAAGCAGAACGACCTCCGGCGGACGTCGAACGAGTGTGCCGTCGACCTCGCTGGCGTGAGGGAGTCATCGATGCGTACGGTCACCTCGGGCAGGGCCAGGCAGAGCGAGCGAACCTGCTTGACGACGTTGTCCGCGACCTCCACGACGAGGGCTACTGCCCGAACGCGGCTTTGGTGGCGGCTGCCGTGGCCCTGAAGTACTCCCGCGGTCGGATGAAGCCCCACTCGTTGAACCTCTGTCCGCTGGTGACGGCGCGCCGGTAGCCGAAACACGCGAGGTAGAGGGTCCGGATGTACATCACTTCCTCGAGCCGTTCGAGCTCGTCGTCGGTCGGCTCAACATGTCGGCGGTAGGCGCTGACGGCAGCGTTGATTCGCTCTTGGTTCGGCTCGCGCGGGTTCCACGAACCGGTGCCCCAGATCAGGTAAGCGAATTCGGCGAGGCGCGGTCCACGGCCGGACGCTTTCCAGTTGATCGCGATCGGGCCTTGTTCGCCGAGCACTGCGTGGTCTGGGGCGTGGAGGAGATTCCCGTGGAGCAGGCCTTCGGGGAGGTTGTCTCCGTCGTCGGCCGAACGGACCCTGTCGCGGAGCCGCTCGAATCTTTCGCGGTCAGCGGCCGGAACCCTGGTGTCGACGGCGTCGAGAAACGCCAGGGCGGCCAGCAGGTCTTGGCGCGGGGCGCCTTCACGGCTGGGGTCCTCGCCACTGGCTCCACCCGGGCGGCTGACCGAATCGTCGTAAGCCAGGGCGTGCAGCCGTCCGAGCAGATCGCCCATCATGGCGAACTTCGCGGCACTGTCGGGAAGCGGGTCGCCTTCGACGAACCGCGTCACCAGAACCGCGCCGCTATCGAAATCGGACACCGCATCCTCGACCGCCAGGCGCTCAGACGGAAAAGCCTGCCGCTCCAGGAATCGGAGGATCGCGGCGTCGCCATCCACACCGACCCGCGGCCGAGCGGGCGGAAATGCACGTGCCACCCACGGATCGCCGTCGTTCCGGTCGATGCGGAACACATAGGTCTTGTGCACACTGAGCTTGGTTGCCGCGACAGCGTCGATGCTGTACTGATTACGGAGATGAGCGACCAGCCGTTCAGGGGCAGGCTCGTGGTTCATGCGCCCACCCAGACCCTCAAGATCCGTCAGCGCTTCGGTGTAGCGCTGTCCCGTCCCGGCGGCGTGCCGTCGGACAACCTTCTTGAAGTTGGCATCCTTGGTCATGACAAGCCTCCTCGCGACACCTTCGTCCCCCAGTGACTCGGTGTTGGAAGATGGCTCGTGGCGTTGACGACCGAGAGGGCGAATCCCCTTCGCCGACGGAACTCCAACTGGGGCGGATGTTCCACAGCTCGGCGACCGGTCGCCGCCGTGCGAACACTCTTGCTGACACCCCCCGACCTCGTCAAGCCGCTTCACCCAGGAGATGACCGTAGGAAACTCACTCCAACACTTCGCCGATCACGTCGGCAAGCGCCAGGCTCGCGACCATCCGGGCGAACCGGCGCCCCGTCGAGTGAAGGTCCGACGAGAAGCGCGGCTTGACGGGACGCTCTGCATCTTGGCGGAGGAGGACACCTGTCTGCGCCCGTTGGGTGGTGTCACCACGCCCGTCCTGCGAGCCATTCCGCCACCGCTGGGACGACCTCGCCTGCGGAAGTCGGACACGACCCGCCGCAAGGCGCGGCTGAACGGGCCGGCCCACCACGATTACCAGCGTCCGTTAATCTCCGGGCCGAAGGACAGCACCACCTTGCCGTGGAGGTTCTTGGCCTCGCGGACCAGCCGGCTGATGTAACCATCATGAGCCCCGTCCGCGATTGCGCGCAGGCTGACGCCATCTGGCTCAATCTCAATCAGCGGAAGAGTGCCGCCGGACTCCATGCCGACCGCGCGCTGCATCGGGAGGTCTTGGCCCCCAGGAGATGTAGCGAACCTCGACATTAACTCTGGCACTAGCGGCCTTATCGAAGCCGGGTACGTCCGCGGACACTACGCCGAGCAGTGACGCAGTGCCCTTCGGAACAGTTCGCACAACGGGCGGCGCTCAAAGCACCGTTGGTGGCTCGTCGTGATAGTAGATCGCACTTCCTGCGGCAGCGCCGATGCAGCCGAGGACGAACGCCCATGTGAACAGGACGGTGATCAGTCTCGCGACCCGGCGTGTTCCTCGCCAAGCCTTTCACCGACTACACCGCCGAGGACCACGCGCTGGTCACCGGAGTCAACCTCGCGGGGTTCTTCTTGGCTGACCCAGCGCGTCATCAGCCAGATGCTTAAGCAGCGCAGCGGCCATGTCGTCTACATAAGCGCCAGTATCGCCAACCGCGCGGACTCCGTCGAGCCAACCGCGCTGACCGCACTGACCAAGGGCGGACTGGCCGCGGTCACCGGGTCGCTGGCTATCGAGTACGCCTCTCGCGGCATCCGGGTCAACGCCGTCGCGCCCGGCATCATCCGGACTCCCCTGCACCCGCCCGAGGCCTACACGACCGAGGCGCTCGCGGGGAAACTTCCGCCGCTCGGGCACGCGGGCCAGGTCAGTGACGTCGTGGACGTCATCCTGCACCTCGAGTCGGCTCTGGCGAGCTCCTGTACATCGACGGCGGCCGGGCTGTCGGCCACTGAGCGGCGTTCGGGCGTACGGCGGCAGCCGGCCGCCCTCTTAGCGCCGGCGCTCGCAGAGCCCCGCTCGCGGCCACAGGCTCACCTCCGGCGCTCACAGTCCCGCCCCCACCCACAGACTCAGCGCGGTCGCGATCTCCGCCAGGCGCGGACGAGCCGCGCCCGCGAGGTCCGCGAGCGTCCAGGACATCCGGATGATCCGGTCCGCGCCGCGGGCGCTCACCT
>Ga0335074_10016496_pt1 | contig 10401 bp, 8 predicted proteins | sample Lox_Sample_23_FD_206715 | JGI IMG/M metagenome (GOLD analysis project Ga0335074, IMG submission 206715) | Soil microbial communities from Loxahatchee National Wildlife Refuge, Florida, United States - Lox_Sample_2.3 | ecosystem: Environmental > Terrestrial > Soil > Wetlands | place: USA: Florida...
TTACCAACGGCTTTGATGTGCCCCTTGGGCAACCGGACAATGCGTTTATCGAGATTGGGTCCGCCGGCTTTTTTGATCGCGATGACGATGTCGCTAGACGTGACCGAGCCAAACAGCTTGCCCGAGTCGCCAGAAGTCTTCACCGGCAAAGCAACGGCGCCCAGCGCTTCGATCGCGGTCTTGATTTCGTTGGCGTGCTCAAGGTCTCGCACTTGCTTGGAATCACGGGCGCGACGGATGTCCTCAACCTGCTTCTGCGCGCCGCGCGACGCGACGATCGCCAGGCCGCGCGGGAGCAAGAAGTTGCGGCCGTATCCGTCTTTGACCTCAACGGTGTCGCCGACGGAACCAAGGTGGTCGACGTCGGCGGTCAAAATGAGCTTCATCTTTTCGTCAGTTCCATTCTGATCCGTGCTGCTTAAGCCGTTTACCGCGTCGAAGAAGTGAACGGCAGCAGGGCCACCTCGCGCGCGTTCTTGACCGCGAGCGCGATGTCACGCTGGTGCTGCACGCAGTTTCCGGTGACGCGGCGCGCGCGGATCTTGCCACGCTCGCTGATGTAGGTGCGCAGCAGCTGGGTGTCCTTATAGTCGATCGCTTGCTGCTTCTTGCCGCAGAACACACACTTGCGTGTCTTGACCGGCTTTTCCGGTGCCGGTCGCCGCTTGTTGGACTTGGCCATGTTTGTCTCTTTCGTTTACGTCGAGCTGAAGTTAAAAGGGTGGTTCGTCGTCGCCGCCGCCGAACGAACCGGACGCCGGGGCGCTGCCCCACGGGTCGTCGCCGCCGGCGCCACCGGTGGTCTGGGCCGGCTGACGAGAGCCGCCGCCACCGCCGCCACCGCCGCCACCGAAGCCGCCACCGCCGCCGCCGCTGCGGCTGGCCTTGTTGACTTTGGCGGTGGCGTAGCGAAGCGACGGGCCGATCTCGTCGACCTCGACCTCGACCACGGTGCGCTTCTCGCCCTCGCGGGTCTCGAACGAACGCTGCTTGAGCCGCCCCTGCACGATCACCCGGGCGCCCCGGGTCAGGCTTTCGGCCACGTTCTCGGCGGCCTCACGCCAGATGTTGCACCGCAAGAACAGCGCCTCGCCGTCCTTCCACTCCCCGCTCTGGCGGTCGTAGATCCGCGGTGTGGAGGCCACGGTGAAGTTCGCGACGGCCGCACCGGACGGGGTGAACCGCAACTCGGGGTCAGCGGTCAGGTTTCCGACGACGGTGATGGTGGTGTCACCAGCCACAGCGACCTCCTGGTCCTCGTGGGCCTGCCGGAATCGGCAGGTGGGTGGTCATAAGCATGCTGTCGCCGAGCCTACGCAACGGCTCCGACGCCATGCCGGCATTCGCCAACAGGGTCAGTGCTTGTCGGTGCGCATCACTTTGGTGCGCAACACCGACTCGTTCAAGCTGAGCTGACGGTCGAGTTCGGACACCGTCGCGGGCGCGGCCTTCAGGTCGATGACCGCGTAGATGCCTTCGGCATGCTTCGCAATCTCGTACGCCAGCCGGCGCCGGCCCCAGATGTCGACCTTCTCCACGGATCCGCCGTCTTTGCGGACGACGTTGAGAAAGGTCTCCAACGACGGGGCTACGGTGCGCTCGTCGAGGGTGGGGTCAAGGATGACCATGATTTCGTATGGACGCATGGGAACCTCATCACCTCCTATGGTCGTGTGCGGCCACGGTCTTCTCCGTGGCAGGAGGGTCGCCTGCGTCGGCAACCGGCTCAGGCTACCGGATGGTGGCTGAGCTTGCGAAATCCGCGCCGGCCGCGGGGATGCGCTCGGTAGCTCGTGTGAGAAGTCACGGCTTGGGTATCCGGGCGAAGTGTTGTCACATGACCGTCGCCAGCGGCCAACGATCTGATGGCGAACCCTAAACCGATCCCCGATGACTTAAGGCGGGTGGCCGCAGCGCACAGGGTGGCGACCTTTTACCGCAACGAGCGGCGCGAGCCGGTTCACGTGGATGCCGATGTGGTGATCAAGGTACTCGGGCTGCTCGACGTCGATGCCGGTACCGAAGCCGCCCGGCGGCTCGAACTGGTCAGGTTGGCCGAGTGCGAGCGGGCGAACGTGCTCGCACCTACCGTCGCGGTACGCCCAAACGGACGCACCCACCCATTTCCCGGTGCCGCCTTACTCGTAGCCGAGGACGGTCGCCGGACCGAGGTGCGCGATGAACTGCCCGGTGATCTTCCCCCCGGCTGGTATCAAATCCATACCGGCGACGGCCAGCGCAGCACCCTGGTGGCAGCTCCGCAGCAAGTACCGCGGACGCCGGCCACCTGGGGGTGGATGCTGCAGCTGTACGCGCTGCGTTCGACGCACTCGTGGGGTATCGGCGATCTGGGCGACCTACAAGAATTCGTCGCGTGGACGGCCACCGAGCACGGAGCGGGCGCGGTGCTGCTCAACCCGTTGCACGCACCGGGTCCCACCCATCCCGTGCAGCCCTCGCCGTACACGCCGTCCAGTCGACGGTTCGCCAACCCGCTGGCACTGCGCATCGAAAACCTCGATGCCTACCGTCGAGCCGAACCGGCCACCAGGGCGGAAGTGGACGCGTTACGGGTGTCGGCGACCACTGAGCGGATCGACCACGACTTGGTATGGACGGCAAAGCGGGGAGCACTCGAATTGCTTTGGCGCGCTGAGGGTCGGCCTGCACCGTCGGGCGGGTCGCTCGATGCCGGAGGGTTGCGAGACTGGGCCACGTACTGCGCGCTAGCCGAGCGACACGGCGGCCGGTGGTCGCGTTGGCCAGAACCGCTGCGTGATGTCGCTGCGCCGGCCGTGGCGCAAGCACGCCGGCAGCTGGCGCCGCGGGTGGCGTTTCACGCCTGGGTGCAAGAACGCTGCGCCGAGCAGTTGACTGCTGCGCGGCAGACTTCCCGAGACGCCGGCATGGCACTGGGCATACTGCATGACCTTGCGGTCGGAGTAGACGCCGACGGTGCCGACGCTTGGGCGCTGGCCGACGTACTGGCGACCGGGGTCAGCATCGGGGCGCCACCGGACAACTTCACCCCACCAGGGCAGGACTGGGGGTTGCCGCCGTGGCGACCGGATCGTCTTGCCGCCACCGGCTATGCGGCGCTACGCGACATGCTGCGCGCGGTGCTCGCTCACGCTAACGGTCTGCGGATCGACCATGTCGCCGGTTTGTGGCGGCTGTGGTGGATTCCGCCTGGCGACGGCCCAGACCGCGGCACTTACGTCCACTACGACGCCGACGTGATGCTCGCAGTGCTGGCGCTCGAAGCGCACCGGGCGAACGCAACAGTGGTGGGCGAGGACCTGGGCACCGTCGAACCGGAGGTCACAAAAGCATTGAGCGACAACGGGATGCTGGGCTGTGCGGTGTCGTGGTTCATCCGCGACGAGTCCACACCCGGACAGCCGCTGCTGCCACCGGCCGAATGGCCGTCGCGGGCCGCTGCCAGCCTCTCGACGCACGACCTCCCGACCGCCGCCGGGTTTCTCCGCGGCGAACATGTGCGGGCCCGCGCTGAGCGCGGTCTGCTCGACGACGTGGCGGCAGAGCAGGCCACGGCCGACAGGGAACGTGCCGAGTGGCTGGCGCTGCTGCGATCCGAGGGACTACTGCCGCAGGCGGACGAGGCGTCCGAGCCGGACGAGGCGGCGATCATCCTGGCAATGCACCGGCTACTGGCGGCGACTCCCAGTCGGCTGAAGCTCATCTCGCCGTATGACGTCCTGGGTGAACCTCGACAACCCAACCTTCCCGGCACCATCGACGAATATCCCAACTGGCGACTACCGCTGCCGCAGACGCTCGAGCAACTGCGCGAAGACCCTCGGGTCGCGAGAATTACCGCGGCCTACCGGACGACCACTTCACGCGCTTGAGGCCGTCGTCACTGGTGCGCCTGATCCGACCGGCTGCCGTAGCCGCGCAGGCCGCAGCCGCGGCGTCAGCCAGCTGGGCGGCGCGTCGGCCGCCCAGTCGAACACCCCGCCCGCCGGATCGTCCACCCGTCCGCCCCAGCGGACCAGGTCGTCCTGGGGCTGGTAGATCTGGCGGACCACCAGCGCGCACAGCGCCAGCACGGCGACATCCCGCAGCAGCACAGTGACGGTGAACCACTGCTCCGGCAACCCGCGATCGGGCACGCTATACAGGTAGTACATCCGCGGCACCCACACCAGCGCGTCGATCGTCATCCAGGCCAACAGGATTCGGCGATGCGGCAACGCCAGCACCGCCAGCGGTACCAGCCACAGCGAGAACTGCGGACTCCATACCTTGTTGGTCAACAAAAACGCCGCTATCACCAAGAACGCCAGCTGTGCCACGCGTGGCCGGCGCGGAGCCGTCAGTGCGACGTAAGCAATTGCCGCACCAGACAATACGAATAGCGCCAGAACGACCTCGTTGAGTCGCTCCGGCGGCTGCCAGAAACCCAGGTTCGGGTCGAAGCCCTGCCAGCCGGTGAGCGATTTGGCGACGTTGAACAGCGAATCCATGTCGTCGCCGCGGCGGGCGTTCAGCCGGAAGAACTCCGACCAGCCCCGCGGGAAAAGCACCATCACCGGCAAGTTAACCGCCAGCCACGTCGCGACCGTCATGACCGCGGTGCGGGCCACCTCCCGGAGCCGCCCGGTCCGGATGCCGAGCACCAGCAGCGGTCCCAGCAACAACGCCGGATACAGCTTGGCCGCCACACCCAGCCCGAGCAGCACCCCGGCCAGCATCGGTCGCCGCCGCGCCCATGCCAGCAACCCGCCGATCGCCAAAGCCGTTGCCAGCGCATCGAAATTCGTGAATATCTGGAAGATCACCAGCGGGCACGCGCCGACCAGCGCCGCATCCCACACCCTTCGGCCCGCCAGCCCCGCGGTGGCCCACAACGTGGTGAGCCACGCCAACGCCAGCCCGAGTGCGGCGATATCGAAAAAGACCACCACCTCCGCCACGACCGGCAGCTTGGTCACCTTGCTCAACGCGGTGTAGGTCTTGGCCAACGCCATCGACACGTACTGATAGATCCCGGTCAGCACCGGATACTCCATGTAGCGCACCGCGGGCCGGCCGTCGTAGCGGGTTTGCGGCTTGCCGCTGCCATCCTTCTCGACCCAGCTGGACTTGTACGGAAACTTGCCCTGGCTCAACAACTCCGCGCCGTACAGCGGCACGGTGTCGGAATAGCACAGCTCGTAATAGGCGCGCTGGTTCTGCCAATTGGCAACCCGGTGATCCGCCGGGCCGGTTCCGGTGCTCTGCAGGCACGGCGCTTTCGTTATCCAGCCCAGCGCCAGGAACACCAGCGCGATCAGAAACATCACCCGCAGCGGGGTCAGGAACGCCGTGCGCCCGATCACCGCGTGCCGGCCCACCGGGCCGCCGACGACATCGGACAGCGCCGCGCCCAGAAAGTCGGTGCGACTGGGGCAGTCGCGGTCGTCGGCGGAGCGCAAGTCGGCGGCCAACGGCCGCGGCGAAATAGTGGGACGGCCCGTCTTGGCGCCGATCACGGCGGCGGTGGCGGAACGGGCCCGGGCGGTCCCGGTGGCGGTGGCACAAGTGCCGGCGGCGCGACGGGGACCGTCGTCGGCGGCCCGATCGGGATCGTGATGCCCGGTGCCACCTCGATCGTGGGCTGGATGACCTGCATCTGCGGAGGCTGAGGTGGCGGCGGCGCTGCCGGCACCCCGGCGTAGCCACCGATTTCGCCCGGCTTCGGGAAGGACTCGGTGCTAGTGCCCTTCAGCGCACCATCCATCGTTGCCTTCCAGATGTCCGACGGCAGACCCGAACCGTAGATCGGCGAACCCCACTTGTTGACCAGTGGCTTGTCGCCGGTGACAGTGCCCACCCATACCGCTGTCGACAGCGACGGGGTGTAGCCGACCATCCAGGCATCTTTGTCGGCGTCGGTGTCACCTAACTGCGTGGTGCCGGTCTTCGCCGCGGACGGCCGCCCACCGGCCAACGCGTGGCCGCGCGAATACGCCGCGATCGGCTGCATCGCCGAGGTGACGTTGTCGGCGACGTCCTTGGGGATCCGCTGTTCGCCGTTGTTGTCGGAGTTGGTCGCGTCGAACAGCACCCGGCCCTCGGCGTTGACCACCTTCTGCACGAAATGCGGCCGGTGGTACATGCCTGATGCGGCCAGCGTGGCGTACGCCGAAGCCATGTCGAACACCCGAGTCTGGTACTGGCCCAACACGATTCCGTTGTTGGGCGGGCCGCCCTTGCCGTCTTCGGACAGTGTGTGCGCCACACCGGGGAAGCTGGTCGCGATACCCGCCTGGTGTGCGGCGTCGGCGACGTCGTCGGGGCCGTGCTTCAACTTCAGCATCAGCCGGTAGTAGGAGGTGTTCAGCGACCGCTTGAGCGCCTCGGCGATATTGCAGACCCCGCAGCTTTCGCCTTCGACGTTGGTGATCTTGATGCCGTTGACCGTCAGCGGCGAGCTGTCGATCTGAGTGCCCAAACCGATGCCTTGCTCAAGCGCGGCGATCAACGCGAACACCTTGAACGACGACCCGGTCTGCAGCCCGGCTTGGGCGAAGTCGAAACCGTGCGCATCGTTGCCGCCGTAGTAGGCCTTCACCGCACCGTTGTGCGGATCGATGGAGACGACCGCGGTGCGCATGTCCGGCGCCTGGCCTTCCATGTACTTCGACACCGCGTCCTCGGCGGCCTTCTGCGCTTGCGGATCGATGGTCGTGGTGACCTGCAGCCCTTGCGTGTTCAGCGTCTGCTCGTCGATGTTGAACAGCTCCATCAGCTCGCGGGTCACCTGTCGCTCGATCAACCCGTCAGGTCCCGAGATCTGGTTTTGCGCGCGGGCCTGATCGGGCGGCACCGTCGGCGGAAACACTTGAGCCGCCCGGTCCTTCGCCGACAGTGCGCCGATGTCCACCATCCCGTCGAGCACCCAGTTCCACCGGTGCTGGGCACCCGGGAGATCCACCGCGGGGTCCAGCGTCGACGGCCGCTGGATCAACGCGGCCAGCAGTGCACCGTCGGCCACGGTGAGCTGCTCGACGGGTTTGTTGAAGTAAGCCTTGGACGCCGCCGAAATCCCGTAGGCACCGCGGCCGAAATAGATAATGTTCAGGTAGGCCTGCAGCACATCGTCTTTGGACCACTCCCCCGACATCTTGGTGGCGATGACGAGTTCCTTGGCTTTGCGGATCAGGCCGCCGACTCCGGCGCGCTGCGCACCCACCAATGCGTTCTTGACGTACTGCTGAGTGATCGTCGAGCCGCCCTGCGTGTCGCCGCCGAAGATGTTGTTCTTGAATGCCCGCGCGAAGCCGGTGAACGAGAAGCCGGGGTTGGAGTAGAAGTTGCGGTCCTCGGCCGCGATCACCGCCTGGCGCACATGCACCGGCACCTCGCTGAGGCTGACATCCTCGCGATTGCCCTCTGGGGGAACGATTTTGGCCAGCTCTGAGCCGTCGCTGGCCAGGATCGTCGAGACCTGGTTGGTGCGGATGTCACCCGGTTTGGGGATGTCGACGATGAAGTAGGCCATCGCGAAGGTGACGATCGGCAACAGCAACACCACCACCGCGGTGACCAAGAGGCCGCGACGGACCCATCGCCGGTTGACGCGGTCCAGCCACGTCCAGTCGATTCGCTGGACCCAGCCCCAGTCGGGCAATGGCGGCGTCCGGCGCCGAAAGTCGGGCGGGCCGGGCGGGCGTCCGCCGTCGCCTCCGCCGGCCGGCTGCGGGTGAGGCGTTGGCGAGCGGCCTTCCAGCGCAGCCGTGGCCATCTCGAGCGGGTCGCGCCGCTCCGAGGTTCTCGAGGCGGGACGACTGCCCAGCGCTTCCTTGACCGCCTCTATCGGATCGCGAAGATGATTCGGCGCGTCGTCCCTGACGGGGGGCAGGATTGTGGTCAGCCGGTCGTCGGGCGGAACCGCCGATCGTGGCCGTGGCGAACCCGGCGTCTGGCTAGACCCACCGTCGGCCCCTGCCCCGTTCGGGGTGTCAGCTGCCGAGTGGTCTTGCTGCCCTTCGTTATTCACTGGCCGTGCGCGCGCCGTTGCGCGCCGTCCGGGTGCCCTTGGGAGGACGGGCCGGGCGTGCCGCGCCGAGCACATACGACTTGACCAGATGATTCCAGCTGCAGGTCCGGCATACCTCCACCACGTGCACGGAGAACTCTTGGAAGCGAGATGCCAGCAGCACCAACTCTTCGGCGGTGCGCGCCGAGCCGGACACCGCGCCGAGGTGGTCGCCGAACACCCACGACACCAGGGTGAGTTGCTCCTTGCGGCAGATCGGGCACATCACCGGGCTGGGCTTCCCGTGGAACTTCGCCGCGCGCAGCAAATACGGGTTGGCGTCACACACTTCGGAGACACCGGTCCGACCTGAATACACCTCGGCCAGCAGTGAGCGCCGCCGAAGCGCGTAGTCGACTACCTGTCGCTGCAATCGCACGATGACCAGAGTACGTCCGCGGGACCGATGCCGAGATGTAGGTCGGTTACGTTTTCGCCGAAATCGGGTTAAACAGGATCGTCGCACCCGCACTGAGCACGGCAGTCGCGACCAGATAGCGGTGCGTCACGAAGCGCTGACGTCTCCGACGTGCGCCAGGAACGCCGACCGGACGGGTTCCCTCGCTCGGCCCAAATCGTCGGCGTCACCGAGCAGACCCCGCTGGGCAAGGATGGGCCGTACCCCTTCGCCGAAGATGTACGCCTCCTCCAGGTGCGGGTAGCCGGACAGGATGAAGTGCTCGAGGCCCAGCTCGGCGTATTCGGTGATCCGGTCGGCGACCTCCTGGTGCGAGCCGACCAGGGCGGTGCCGGCCCCGCCGCGAACCAGGCCGACTCCGGACCACAGGTTCGGATAGATCTCCAGCCGTCGGGCATCCCCGCCGCCGCCGAAATCGCCGCCTCCGCCGTGCAATTCGCGCATCCGACGTTGACCCTCGGACTCCGAGCGCGCCAGCGACTGCTGGGCGGCGGCCACGATCTGCGGATCGAGCGCGCTCAGCAGCCGCTGCGCCTCCGCCCACGCCTGCTCGCTGGTGTCCCGGGATATGACATGCAACCGGATGCCGTAGCTCAGTTGCCGGCCCTGAGCCGTGGCCAGACCGCGGATCCAGTCCAGCTTCTCGCCGACCTGCGCGGGCGGCTCGCCCCAGGTCAGGTAGGTGTCGGCGAAGCGGGCCGCGACCCGCCCGGCGTCCGGCGAGGACCCGCCGAAGAACACCGCCGGCAGTGGATCGGGGCGGCGCGCCAACGAAGCCTGCTCGACTCGCAGGTGTTCACCGGCCACGGTGACCGGGTACTCGGACGTCCACAATCGACGGACGATGTCGAGGAATTCACTACACCGCTCGTAGCGGGCCTGCTTCGGCAGGAAGTCGCCGAACGCGCGCTGCTCGATGCTTTCGCCGCCGGTCACCACGTTCAGCAGCAGCCGCCCCTGCGACTGCCATTGGAAGGTAGCCGCCATCTGCGCGGCCAACGTCGGGCTGATCAGCCCCGGACGGAGCGCGACCAGGTATTTCAGCGTCTCGGTGCTGCCGATCAGCATGGCGGTGCTCAGCCAGGCGTCTTCGCACCACAGACCGGTCGGGGTGAGCACTGCTTCGAAGCCGTTGATCTCCGCAGCCTGGGCGAGCTGGATGAGGTACCTCAGGTCGGCCGGCCGGTCGCCGCGCATGGTGTCGCCGTGCCCACCGGCGACCAGGTTGCGGGAGTCCCCATACGTGGGCAGGAACCAATGAAAATGAAGCGGACCTACAGACACGCTAGTTATTTATGCCTGTTACCGACCGGTGCCAACAGGCTTGTAACCACGGTGATTACAACCGGCGGGGGTCTCGGCCGGCACGGACAAAGACGCCTGAACAACGCGCGAACTTCAGCTGGACACAAGCTGGAGTGGCGGCGAATATATCGGGCCGATAGTATGGCCCGAGACGTCGAGCCGTCGTAACGACCAACGCAAAACGGAGCAAAGGAGGTGACTCGATGCTGGAGCTCGCCATCCTGGGACTCTTGCTCGAGTCGCCGATGCATGGCTACGAACTGCGCAAACGGCTGACCGGTCTGCTCGGGGCGTTCCGGGCGTTTTCCTACGGTTCGCTGTACCCCGCGCTGCGGCGGATGCAGGCGGACGGGCTGATCGCCGAGAATGCCGCCCCGGCCGGGACGCCGGTGCGGCGTGCCCGGCGCGTTTACGAGTTGACCGATGACGGCCGGAAGCGGTTCAGCGAATTGGTGGCCGACACCGGTCCGCATAACTACACCGACGACGGCTTCGGCGTGCACTTGGCATTTTTCAACCGCACGCCGGCCGAGGCGCGGATGCGCATCTTGGAAGGGCGTCGTCGCCAGGTAGAAGAACGTCGGGAAGGCCTGCGTGAAGCAGTGGCGCGGGCCAGTAGCTCCCTCGACCG
>Ga0335074_10016497_pt1 | contig 10401 bp, 8 predicted proteins | sample Lox_Sample_23_FD_206715 | JGI IMG/M metagenome (GOLD analysis project Ga0335074, IMG submission 206715) | Soil microbial communities from Loxahatchee National Wildlife Refuge, Florida, United States - Lox_Sample_2.3 | ecosystem: Environmental > Terrestrial > Soil > Wetlands | place: USA: Florida...
CCCTACTCGGTGATCGTTGCCTGGGGGTGGTCAGCGCCGGATGCTAGCCGGCGGGCTGGCTGATGATGCTGCTGAACTGCTGCTGCGCCTTGGCCAGCGCAGACTGCAGGTCTGGCCCGAAGATGCCGTTCTCGATCAGCGTTTCCCATGGCGAGGTGACGGTGTTCATCAGCTGCTCGAAGTGGGTCGAGTACGGGGCCTGGCCGTGCGCCATGGCCTCGGCGAGGACCTTGTAGCGCGGGTCCAGCTTCGGGTAGTAGTTCTCGGCCACCGAGATCCGGGTCGGGACGACCCCGAGCTTGGCGATGTCCTGCTGCGCGGGTACTGAGGTCGCCCACTTGAGGACTCCCTCGGCCGCGGCCAGGTTCTTTGAGCCCTTCGGGATCGCGATCTCATCGCCGCCGGCGTAGGAGGAATAGCCCCCGTTCTCCCCGGGCAGGAACGCCAGGTTGAACTTCAGGCTCTTGTCCTGCTTCAAGGTCGCGACGGCGAACGATCCGATCCCTTCCATGCCGACCTTGTTGCTCTCGAATGGGGTCAGCCAGGTGCTCACGTCCGCGGTTTTCGCGGTCGGGGGGATCAGGCCGTCCGCCCACATGGTGTGGTAGAACCGCAGCATCGCGGCGACTGGGGGTGAGGTCGTGAGGGTCGCCTGCTGGTGCGCGGTCCCGGCGCCGGACAGGATGTTGCCTCCCGAGGCCCAGATCTCCGGGTACATCGTGAACCCGTCACAGCCAGGGCACAGGCCCGGGAAGTAGAAACCGTAATAGCCGGATCCGAGAGCCTTGATCTTCTTCGCGTCGGTGATGATCTGCGCCCACGTCGTGGGGGGTGAGGTGATGCCTGCCCGCTTGAACAGGGCCGTGTTGTAGTACAGGACGGAGGCGTCACCGGAAAACGGCAGCGCGTACAGCTGCCCCTTGTAGGTGGCCAGCTGCAGGTGGGCCTTGGACAGGTCGCTGAAGTAGCTCAGCGAGTGGGCCAGGGACGTGACGTTGGTCAGCGCGCCCACCGACGCGTAGTAGGGCAGGTCGATCAGGTTGATCGACGCCACGTCGGGGGCGTTCCCGTTCGCCACCGCGGTGGTGAACTTCTGGACGAAGCTGTTGGTCGGGACCACGGTGAGGCTGAGCTTCACCTTCGAATGCGTCTGGTTGAAGTCCTTCACCATCGTCGAGATGAAGGCCGAGTCGTCGCTCCGCGCCCAGAACGACAGGGTCGTCACTCCGGACGCGTTCGTGCTAGACCCAGATCCGGAACTCCCGCAGGCGGCCAGGACAATGCCGCATGCGGCCAGGCCAGCAATGGCCCGAATCCGGCGTCTTCTATGAAACATGGTGTCTCCCATCGGATGCTGAGGCGGACGACGGCGTCGGCCGGCCGTGGGTATCGGGGTGGACCCGGGGGATCCAGGTGCGCATGGTCTGGCCGGGGTGGCGGTTTCCCCAGGCGTAGTAAGGGATGAGCTGCAGGGCGGCCGGGGTCGCCGGGGCCTGGGCTGTGGTGGCCGGGTGGTAGGGGAAGAGGCCGGAGTCCGGTGCGGGCTGGGTGTGCCCCTGGCCGCGCAGCATGGTGACGGGCTCGCCGCTGATCTGGATGCCGGCGGGGGTGAAGCCGGCGTCGTCGCCGAGGCTGAGGGTTTCGAGCTGCCCGGCGCCGGCGGTGTTGGCGGTGTCGGTTTCTTCGAGGCAGTAGACCAGGGGGCCGCGCTCGACCGCGGCGCAGCCGCGGACCGCGTCGATGCGAGGATCAGCGATAGTCAGCCGGGCCGGCATCTCGAGGCTGAGGGTGATCTCGTCGCCGCGCTGCCAGCGGCGGTGCACCCGCCACAGCGTCCCGGCCTCCAACCGCTCACCAGCACCGGGCTGCGGGCGGCCGTTGCCATCCGGGCTGCCGGTGGTGAGGTGGCCGCGGGCGTCGTGGCACCAGGCGGGGATCCGCAGCGCGATCTCGAAGGGCGCGTGCCCGGCGTGGTCGACCCGGACGGTGACCCGGCCGTCGTCAGGGTAGCCCGTCTGGATGGTGAGCCCGGCCTGCTGCCGGTCGATGGTGACATCGAGCTGGGCGGGGGCGTACTGCCAGACCTGGATGCCGCCGGGAGTGGTGGTGGCGAAGTAGTTGTCCAGCGAGGACAGGGTCCGCATCACGTTCGGCGGGCAGCAGGCGATCTCATACCAGCCTGAGCGGGCGGCGCGGCCGCGTCCGTCTTCAGGGTCCTGATGACCGGCCCGGACCTGGAGCGGGTTGACGTAGAAATAGCTCCGCCCATCGAGGGACACCCCGACAGCGAAGGCGTTGAACAGGACCCGCTCGATCAGGTCGGCGTAGCGGGGCTGGCCGGTGATGAGCAGCAGCCGCCAGCTCCACATGATCACCCCGATCGCCGCGCACGTCTCGCAATAGGCGCGGTCGGGGGGCAGCTCAAACGGGTCCCCGAACGCCTCATCCTTGTGCCGGGACCCGACTCCGCCGGTCAGGTACATCCGGCGGCCGACCATGTCCTCCCACTGAGCCACCGCCGCGTCCAGCAGCGCCCGGTCCCCGGTCTCGGTGAACACATCCAGCGCCCCACACGCCAGATACGCAGCCCGGACCGCGTGACCGCGGGCCTGGGCGGCGTCGCGGAACGGCACGTCGTCTTGGCGGTAGCGGGCTCCGTAGTGCACATCACCCAGCAGCCGGTGGCCCCGCTGGTCGATGAAGAATTCCGCGAGCTCGAGGTAGCGATCTGTCCCGGTGCTGCGGTACAACCCGACGAGCGCCATCTCGATCTCCGGATGGCCGGGTATTCCCTGGCGGCGGCCGGGACCGAACACGGTCGCGATGTAGTCGGCGAACCGCGTGGATACGCCGAGCAGCCGGTCATCACCCGCGCCCCGCGCAAGCGCCACCCCCGCCTGGAACAGGTGCCCCGCGCAGTACAGCTCGTGGGCAGCGGCCAGGTCGGTGAACCGCCTGTCAGGGGCGTTCAGCTGATGCCAGGTATGCAAGTAGCCATCGGCTGCCTGAGCGCCCTGGACGAGCATGATGGCCTGATCGGCGGCTGACCGCAGCTGCTGGGCATCGGCGTCCTCGGCGCCCCGGCCGAGTTCCCAGCCCACGGCCTCCAGCCACTTGTAGACGTCGGAATCGGCGAAGTACTCTCCCCGGTGCGAGCTCGCCGGACCGCCCGCTGCTACCGCCGCAAAGTTGGCCAGCGTGCCCGCCCGCTGCAGGCTTTCGAACCCGGAGGGTTCGCCGACCAGGCGATTCGCCTGCTGCCGCCGCGCCCAGTAGCCATCAATGATGGAGAATTCCCGGATCGGCACTGACAGCAACCGGGAGTGACTTGGACGGGCGGCAACGGTGACAGATCCGTCCGTCTCCGGGGCGGCGTGGGGATGCACAGTGCTCACAACCTCCTCCTGGGGCCGCCCTCCCGCGAGCAGGACGCATGGGAGAATCCATCGTCCACGGTGACGGTCGATGCTAAAAACGACTTAGCTGTGATATCACTCTCAGATTTCTTGAAGGTTAGAGCGTCACCAGGGCATCACTGCATGGAGATTCCGACCGTGATGATGGCAAATCTGCACTACTCCCGGGAGCGGGTGACGATCCCGGGCCTGCCCCACGTCCTGGATCTGGGCCTCGTCCGAGACGTACCGGGGCACACCCGGCGCCTGCTGGACTTCTGGGTATTCGGGATGATCGTCAACGGCGCCATCGGCCTGCAGGTCGGCCAGACGCACATCCGCCTGGAGACCGGCGACTACTACGTCCTCCCCGAAGGTGTCCAGCACGGCGGCCTCGACCAGGCGCTCTTTGACGCTGCGTTCTTCCACTTCGTCCTCCCGGGCGCCACAGCACAGCCGGCCTGGCCGGGGGCAGAGCTGGAGATGCACGGCAAGCTGCCATCAGAGATCAACTACCTGGACCTCTACCGCTTCATCGAACGCCAGTACCGGCGCGGCACCGTCACCGCGGAAGGACTCGGCATCCAGCTATTCGCGATCATGGAGCAGATAGCCGCGACCCAGCACCACCGCAGGCTCGCCGCCAACGCCTCATCCCACTACCTCGCTGCAGCCATCCTGGACCTGCTGCAAAGCCACTACGCCGAGGAACTGACCGCCCGGGAGATCTCCCGGCGGCTGGGCTACAGCTACACCCACCTCGAGCGCACCTTCACCAGGGAGTTCGGCATGAGCATCCACCAGCGGCTGCTCAGGATACGCATCGACGCGGCCGCCCACGGACTGCAGATGGGCAAGTCGATCAAGGAGGTCGCGGCAGAGGCCGGATTCCGCGACTACTACTACTTCCTCAAGGCCTTCAAACGCGTCCGGGGCACCACACCAGGCACATTCCAGCGAACCTTCCACACCACCCTGGAAGAGAGCGGCACCCGGGCCGCCGACCGTCTCAAAGCCTCCACCGCGGGCTCAGCGCATGACACCGGCAGTGCCGGAGCGCCCTGAGCGAGTCGCCTGCGAAAACTGAGCTGAAACCGGCACCCAGGCGCTCGCCTGGGTCCGGCAATTCGCGTCGGGGCAACAGCTTGCTGGGCTACCGAGCCCGTCCGTGACTCGGCGGTAGGTTCCGCCAGGCCCGGCCGGAAGCCTTCAGCGGCATCTCCTGACCGCTGATGACCGAGGATGACACAACGCACGACGGCCCGTGAGCCGGGAGAAGCCCCAGGACACGGGCCGTTTTCGCAGGTAGTGGCAGGTGTTAGGTTCGAACCAACGTAGGCTAAGCCCGTGATCTTGCAAGACATCGGAATGACCCCTGAGGTGTATTAAAGATCTTGGACAGTGACTCTCGGTCCGACTGAGAGGATCTGTTCTATGCCAGAGCATCGGCGGAAGTTCAGCCCGCAGTTCAAGGCTGAGGCGGCCAGGTCCTTGCGCAGCGCCACGATCAGCTCCACGGTGGCCTGCGCGATGGCGCGCGGGGAGGTCCTGGGCCGTCGCGACCGGGGCTCGAACGCCGCCTCGCCCTCGGCCCGGTACCGGGCAACCAGCCGGGAGACCCAGCCCTGGGACACGCCGTAAGCCCGGGCTACCTCGCCCTGGCTGCGGCCCTCAGCAACGACAGCGGTGATGACCAGACGCGCCTTCGACACCCGCCGACCCTGGCCGGCCAGGCATTCCTATGTCTTGAGAGACCCCATTCCGATGTCTTGAGGCTGGACAAACGTAGGCTAAGCCGACGGTTTTACAGACCGCCATCCTCCTGGCTCCCAGTACCATCTGACCTGCGACAACACTCCGGCAGTGCTTCGCGGCCGGAACCCTGCCCTGAACACTCCGCGGCCACCGACAAACGGCTGCGTTCAACTGCACTCAATCCGAGGCGGCGCGTCAAGCCTGGATGCCCGATACCTAGATCCTCAACGCCTCGAGCGGGCCGATGCTGCCGATCACGGCTCCGCCGGCCCGTCTCTGCTTCATCCGGTCGCCATCCACACCGCCGGGCAGGGCCAGGTTAAGGGGTGCGGGGACCTGGATAAGGGGCCCTTGGGGCCCTTGGGGTGTAGAGAGGAGCCTCCGGACGCCCCGGGGTGGTACAGCTCCTGTCCGCCGCCTCATGCAGCACCTGCGTACGCGGTCAGAGGTGGTAGACATTACGTCTGAGCGGTCCGCTCTTAAGATCACCTTCCCTGTGCACCAGCCAGCAGTCGGCCACCCTACATGTCAGGCTTAGCTCCAGTCGACGAGATCTTCCATGCGGGCTGGGTATCGCTCCTCGCAGTACTGCTGGTACAGCCGCATGTGGTCGCGCATTAGTTTCTCGGCACGCTTCGATTCGTGACGCTCGATCGCCCTAGCGATCGCCTCGTGCTGGTGGAGGACATGGTCGCGCTGGTCGGGCGGGTAAAGTACGCGCGTCACCCGCACGGTCCAGATCGTGTAGATGGCGTCGGCGACTAGGGAGCACACCACATTGCCCGACGCCTGGCCCACCGCATGGTGAAAGCTCTGTGTCACAGCCGCATATTTCTGGTCTTCCATGCTGTGTGGCGCACTCGACAGGGCCTCCCGGATGATCTTGCCCGCCTCGTCGCCTTCGCGCTCAGCCGCCATGCGAGCGAGCAGGACCTCGTACTCCACGCGTGCCTCGAGCACCTGCCGGTACGTTGCGCCTAGTGACTGCAGGTGCAGCGTCATCATCTGCCCGAAGCTGGCGGGGTCGTGTGGCGCCACCACGGGGCCGCCGCGCGGGCCCGGCTTGAGGGTGACGAGGCCGTTTACCTCGAGGATGCGCAGCGCCTCACGCAGCGACCCGCGCCCGACGGCGAACCGCTCGATCATCGCGCTCTCCGGCGGCAGCATTGAACCAGGCTCCAGGTTCATGCGCTGGATGTCCTGCAGGATTTGCCGCGCGATCGACTCCGCGACTTTCTCTGTTCTTGGGGCCACGGGGCATATCATAGCCATGAAAGCGGATAGCTGCGGTCGGCGCGCAGGGCGCGCGGTCAGTACGAGCGAGGCAGGCCCAGCACCTTTTCGCCAAGATAGGCGAGGACAAGTTCGTTGGAGATCGGCGCAATGCGCTGCACACGCGTCTCCCGCCAGTATCGCTCGACGTGGTATTCGCTGGTGTAGCCGTAGCCACCGTGGAACTGGACGGCCCGGTCGGCTGCCTCGAACGCCCACGTCGACGCAAGCAGCTTCGCCTCGTTCGCCTCCTTGCCGCACGGCTGCCCGTTGTCATAGAGCCAGGCTGCCTTCCGAATGAGCAGCTCAACCGCGTCCAGCTTGGCCAGCGAGTCCGCCAGCGGGAACTGCACACCCTGGTTCATGCCGATTGGCCGGCCGAACACCTTGCGCTGCCTGGCGTACTCTACGGTTCGGCGTAGCACCTCCCGGCCCATCCCCAGGCAGCCGCCCGCGACGATGACGCGCTCTGCGTTGAGGCCGGCGAGCAGATACCTGAAGCCCTTGCCCTCCTCTCCGATTCGGTCCTCGTCCGGGATGAACAGGTTGTCAATAAACAGCATGTTCGTTGAGATGGCGTTGCGGCCCAGTTTCGGGATAGGCTGGATTGTAATGTGCTCCGGATCCATTTCGGCCAGAAACAACGTCATGCCGTCCGTCGTCTTCGAACCCGCGTCGCGCGGCGCGGTGCGCGTGATGAGCAGCAGCCGCTCGGCCTGTTCGGCACGTGAGATGAACACCTTGCGGCCATTCACACGATAGCCGCCGGGCACCTTCTCGGCCCATGTCGTGATGCTCGTCGTGTCGGTGCCAGCATCCGGTTCAGTGACACCGAAGGATACCTGCAGGTTACCCTCGGCTGCGGGGCGCAGGAACCGCTCGCGCTGCTCATCTGTCCCGTATTTGACGATCGGTTCCAATCCGAACAGCGCGACCTGCACCGTGGTGCCTGCGTTGAGCGCACCCCCGCCAGCAGTCACTTCCTCGAGCAGCAGGGCGGCCTCCTGCACTCCCGCCCCGCCGCCGCCGTACTTCTCTGGGATGCAGATGCCGATCCAGCCAGCCTCAGCCATCGCATGGTAGAAGTCCCACGGGAACTCGTGGTCCAAGTCATGCCGCATCCAGTACTCGTCGGTGAACCTCGACAGCACCTTCTGCAGGGACGCGCGGATCTCCCGCTCGTCCTCGGCGCTGATCAGGTCAACCACTATTGCTCCTAAGGGCTGCGGCAATATCTATGATGTTCATATTAATGAATTAGAAGCTTGAGGGCAAGGAGTGCTGGGGGGCAGCCGGTAGATCCGTCGCGCGTTGCCCCCGAGGACGGCGGCGCGCTCGGGCGGGGAAAGTGCTGCGCAGGCCATGCTCGCCACATCAAGAATCTGCGGGTACGACGCGGCCTGGGTGGCTACTGGCCAGTCCGACCCGAAGAGCATCCGGTCCGGGCCGAATGCATCCAGCGCAACCTCGAGGAAGAGCGCCAGGTCGCTGTATTTCCAGTCGGCCGCGGCGACCGTCTGCACGCCTGAGAGTTTGCAGCTGACGTTCGGCTCGGCCGCCAGCTCCCGGAGCCCAGCCGCCCATGGCTTCAGGTCACCGGTAGCGATCGGCGGCTTGCCGAGATGATCCAGCACGAGCTGCAGGGACGGGTGGGCACGCGCGATTCCAGCAACAGTGGCGAAATGTTGCGGACGGACGATCAGGTCGAAAGGGAGTCCTGCCCGGTCGAGCTCGGCCAGGCCTGCCTGAACAGCCGGCGATCGCAACCATCCCGCAGGATCCAGCTCAGCCAGTGCCTGGTGCCGGACACCGACGAGCCACCCGGTACCACGCAGCGCTGCCAGTGCCTGCGGGAAGGCCGGATCGGCGAGCAAAGCCCAGCCGACCACGCCAGCGACTAGGTCCTCGGCTGCCGCCTGCCGCAGGAGGTCAGCGGTCTCGTCGGCATCGTTGATCACCTGAACAAGAATGACCTTCTCCACTGGGCAGCCTGCGATCGCGTCGCGCAGCCCGGCGAGTGTGAACGTACGCCTGATCGGAGAACCGGCCGGGATCCACGCCTGATCCCTCGCCGCGAGATCCCATATGTGTACGTGCGCGTCGACCACCGCCACCGGCGCAGCCGTCGCCGGGCCGCGACCTTGGCCGTCATCCCGCGTCATGAAGTTTGACGAGCCTCCGGGCCAACTGGCCGAGAAGCACCTCGTTGCCGCCCTCGTAGATGCGCATGGGACGGGCGTTGCGGTAGAGCCGCTCGATAGTCGAGCCGGTGACCAGGCCGAAGCGGCCCATCATCTGCACGGCACGGTCGGTGACCCGGCCTGCGGTCTCTGTCGCGGCGACCTTGGCCATGGACGACATGTCGAGGTTCCCAAGTGGGTCCCGCGCCGCACGGGAGGCGGCCAGGTAGGTGAGCACCCGGGCCTGCTCGATCTCAAGCCAGGACTGCGCCAGCATCGTCGGGATCGGGCCAAGCTCGGCTAGCGCCTTGCCGAACTGCCGGCGGCGGGTCGTGTGCCGGAGCGCCTCGTCGAGCGCCGCCTGCGCGAGCCCGACCGCAGCACCTGCGACGGAGACCCTGAACGTGGCCAGCGTGGCGAGAACCAGGGGAAACGCGCCGCCGCGCTCGCCGATGCGGTGCGAAGCCGGCACCCGCACTGCGCGGAACTGGACCTCACCGAGGATGTGCGGCGCGATGAGCCGCGGCCCTCTCTGGACGGTGACGCCGGGCGTCCGGGCCGGCACGAGCACCAGAGAGTGACCGTTCCCCTCGCGGCCCAGCACGATGTAGAACGATGCGTCGCCGGCGTTGGTGATGAACGACTTGTGCCCCTCAATGAGGACGGTGTCGCCGTGCTCGCTGATTGCCGTCGTGATTGAGCGCAGGTCTGAGCCAACGTCCGGCTCGGTCAGGGCGAGGGCGGCGAGTGCCTCGAGCTGCGCCACGCGGGGCAGCCATTCACCTTTCACCGCCTCGTCGCCGGCCAGGCTGAGCGCAAGGCTGCCGATGCCCTGCATCGCGAAGAGCCCGTCGAGGTGCGCCGATGTGCCCATGAGCGACTCACGTACGACCGTAACCGCGAGTGAGTCCACCTTCTCGTCGAGGCCCCCGTAGGCCTCAGGCACGCACAGTTTCCCTAGCCCACTCTCCGCGAGAGCCTTGGTCATGGCCGGATCGGCCGTGGGGGAGTCATCGGCCGTGGCGGCCCGGCCGGCCACCGAGCTGGCCACCTCGCGGGCCCTGGCCTGCAGCTCGGCATAGCGTGCCGGGAGCTCGAAGGTCATGACGGCTCCGTGGGGCTGACCGCTGGGGGCTTGCTCTCGGCAAAGCCCCCGAGTAGGCGCAGGAAGTTGCGGCTCAGGATGTCCTCGACGACGTCGTCGGAGAGGCCGAGCGAGCGGATAGCGGCGATCTCGGCGGCAGGATCGGCCATCGGCCAGTCGGAGCCGAACACGATGCGGTCCGAGCCGTGCTTGCTGATGATGTCGCGCACACGCGACGGGGCTACCTCGGCCATCGTCGGGGGCCAGGAAGTCTCGAGGTATACGTCGAGCCCAAGCAGCTCGGCCTCCGCCTCGTCGAGCTGGTGGTAGCCGCCGAAGTGACAGCATATTAGGCGGAGGTCTGGGAACGTCCGCACGATGTCGCGCACCATCGCCGGCGTGCCACGGCTGTTGGCAGCCCGATCGCCACCGGAGCCGACGTGGGCGATCACCGCGATCTCTGGCCCGAATGCTTCATACATCTCGTACATGCGGGGGTCGTTCAGCGCGAAGCCCTGGAATAGCGTGTGCAGCTTGACGCCGCGCACGTCGTGGCGGTGCAGGCTGGCCAGATTCTCCTCGACTGGAAGGTCGGGGTGCACGGTGCCAAAACCGAGGAAGCCGTCGGCCTTACAGGCGGCCACGAACCGGTTCACCCCGTCGACGTGGCGCGCCTCGTCGGCAATACCTAGGACGACGGCCTGGTCGATACCAG
>Ga0335074_10016498_pt1 | contig 10401 bp, 8 predicted proteins | sample Lox_Sample_23_FD_206715 | JGI IMG/M metagenome (GOLD analysis project Ga0335074, IMG submission 206715) | Soil microbial communities from Loxahatchee National Wildlife Refuge, Florida, United States - Lox_Sample_2.3 | ecosystem: Environmental > Terrestrial > Soil > Wetlands | place: USA: Florida...
GTAGAAGAAACGCCCGCCGTCCCACCGCCCGCCTGCATATCCGTTACCGAAGTATCCGAAGCCGTAGTCAATGCCGCCGTAGAATCCCACGTGCGGCCCCCAATACCCCGGATGCCAGATGTATGCTGCTCCGCTCCAACCCCACCAGCCTGGCGTCCACAAATATCCCACTTGCGGCGCCAGCACCCATGTGCCCGGCACCCAATAATAATCACCCCCATCCGGATCCCAGGCCCAGTAGCCGGGAACCCAGATGTAGTTGTCGCCCGGGCAGACAGGCTGGGCGTAAACAGGAATCGGTGGAGGGCCAAAGCTGACGGAAATGCCGACATCCACTTGCCCGAACGATGGCGCGGAAATGAAGAGCAGGAACAGCGCCACAAGCAGTGAACGGACTACTGTTCTCATTCGCATGTGCGTGAACTCCTTTGCCTCGTTTATGTTTCGGGATCTTCGACGGAGCTGGGCCCGAGCCAGCTGGAGTGTCGGGCGTCAAATCCATCATACCGCGAATGAGAGCTTGATGCACCCAGGCGAATACCCGGCGACGAAATAGCGAAGATTCCGAGGCGTGCAGAATGCATGACGGCCGATTCTGTGCGCGGCTGCGAGATGGAGGAAAATTTGACGGCCATTTTCTACTTTTCATGGGTAGCTCACCACGGTGACGGGCGTATCCGGATTCGCGATGGTCGAAGAACCGCCCGTGTTGTTGATCACGTTCTGGATTCCGCCGAATCCGGCGGTCGAAAGGAAAATCGTAAACAGGTCCTGCATGCTTCCCGCAGGGAGCGTAGAGGGAACCTCGAACGCGTTTGCGGCGTAGATGTTCACTCCCTGATTGAAGAAGCTGTAGCTGCCCATGCCGTAACCGTTGAAAGTCTTCACCCAGTTCGAGACCTTGAAGGCGGCATAGCCGTCGACGCCCGGAGCTTCCATCCAAGCCGATTGGCTCGGCGGGTCGTAGGGCATCTCGTTTTGCAAAAAGATATCCGTGCCGCCGTTGCCGTTCCAGATGACTTCATATTTCTGATAGTGCTCGATGAAAAGCCCATACGCGGTGACGTTGTCGCCGTTGACGACCAGGCCGGTGTCGCCGGTGTTGACGGTCCAACCGACGCCGTTGCCGTGATCGGCGCGCCAGGCCCAGATGTCGTCGAGAATTGCGTTGGGGCTGTTGACGACGAGGCTTGTCGTGGCGCTGCCGGCCTCCGCGCCGCCGATGCGGAAAAACACGTCCTGAATTGCTGACGGATCGGAGGCGGTGCGGCCATCAGCCAGAAACGAGAAAATGCTGCCGACCTGGAGCAGCACCGGAGAGTTTTTCGGCCCCGCATCGAAAATGATTCCGGAGACCAATACACCCCTGGGGTTGAGGATTGTCATGGATTCATTTCCCTTTTGCGGGATGAGGGTGGGGAAGCCAAGGCCGATGACGACCGTATCGGCATAGGGAACGATGATCGGGATATTCAGATTGTAGACGCCGGGCGTGAGGATCAGGTTTTTTCCGGCGAGCAGAGCGGCGTTGATCCGCAGAACGGAGTCGGTGGGTTGCGCGATGAAGAATTTCCCGATGGGAATGGAGGAGCCGGGCGTGGGTCCGCTCGACCAAGTGGTGCCGGACGAGTTGCGCTGCACGGCGGGAACGAACACGTTGTAATTTCCGTTGGCATCCTCGTAGAGATACGGCTCCTCGCGCGTCACGGGGCTGGTGGGGAGCGTCGTGTAGGGTCCGCTGCAGGACCCAGCCTCGGGGAAGCACTGCGCGGGCGCACCCGCGACGCCCGAGAAGACCTGGTTCCAGACGCCGTTGGTCCAACCGTCGATATTGCTGTTCCGCGTGATCCATTGCTGCTGCGTGGCGCTGATAATGGTGCCGTTTTCGAACGCTGAATCCGCAATAAAACCGCCGCTGGCATAACCAGGGCCGCTGCAATAGTCGAAGAGGAAGAGATTGCCGTTGATATTGACGCGCCGGACAGGCGCAGCCTGCGAGACCGCCCAGAATTCGGCGCTCGAAGTGCAAGCGGACGCAGTGACAACGTTGATGGTCAGGTTCGAGACCGAGCGCCAGAAATTGTCGAGCGCCGTGCAACTGCCCGTGCTGTCGCACTGGTTGGATACATTGATTGCGCCGTTGATGACGACGTCGCCGGGATTTTGCCCGAGACCTGCCACGGAGGTGTAGTAGCCGACCTGGAAGATGAGTGGATTGGCACTCGATCCGTATGTGCCGGGCTCGAAGAGCAGGGCAAAGCGCTGCGTGCCGAACTGGTTGGAGATTTGCTCGTTGGCCACTTCGTTGACGGTGGCTTGAATATCGCTGAGCGACATGGATGGATTGAAGACGTAGACGTTGGAGCCGAAATCCGGCTGATTGGAGAATAAAGGAGCTGGTGCAAGCGAGGTTATCGCAGGGCCCGGATGAATTGGTGGCGCCGCCGCCGCAGACGAGGGAAGGAGCGTTAGAAGCGTGGCGAAAAGGGCCGGAATTAATACGAAGAGGCCCGCGGGGCGCAGCGATGCTGAAACTTGGCAATTCTTGAGTGAGTACATTCTGACACTCCTTGAAGCAGGCGGGCTGGCGTCTGCCGCTTGATCTGGGTCCCGGCGGCGAGTGTACTCCGTTCCGTCACGTGTGGCGCTAAAAAGTCCAGAAAGCTTTTGGAAGGCGAGCGGCGCGGAGATTTCCTGCAGCGAAAAGCGCAGGCCGGAAGTCCGGGAAATGTTGCGAACCGGAATGGCTCGTTGCAGAGCGAAATTGTGTTGCGAAAACCGGCGAGACTCGATTGAAAGCCGGGAGGCGCTTCGCTTTGCGCCGATCGAATAACGGCGGTGAGGCTTGAATTTTGGGGCGGCGTGCGCACGGTGCGCGATTCTCCTGCCCGCGCCTGATGCGGGCATTTTACCGTAGCAGATTTTCCAAGCAATGTGTGGCGCGAAAAGGTACGTGGACCCGAATCTGGGCGAAGGGGCAGGCATAGTACGGGAAGACGGTAGTGGCGATTGCTGATTGGCACTGCGCGGTGGCGACGAGGTTTTCGGGGGCGGGAATGGGCGGCGGAGAAAACCCGGCAAAGGGCTGACAATTCGTTGTAGAGTTTTGCGCACGTGACCGCAGCCGCGGCGAGGGATTTCTGTGCGCTGCGAGGGAGCACCGGATGACCAACCCGATTGTGCGCGAGCCGCGCTGGCATGCTTGGGTGGCGATGATTGCCGCCGGACTTCTGTATCTCGCACTGCCCGAGCGCCTTTCGCTGGGCCCAAGCTGGCTGCTGCTGGCCATCGTCGCCGTGTTGATGGTGCCGGTGATCTTTTCTTACCGGCGGAAACACTACGATGTCACCCACGCGTTGACGTTCACCGCCAACGGCGTCATCACTCTCTCGCTGGTCGCGTCGCTGGGAATTCTCATCTACGGATTGCCGCAGCACCTGGAATCGCCGGAGGAGATGCTTCGCTCGGCGGTGGCGCTGTGGGTCTCGAACATCCTCGTCTTCGCGCTCTGGTATTGGAAGCTCGACGCCGGAGGGCCGCTCGGGCGCGACACGTCGCGCGGGCACATCGACAGCTCGTTCCTCTTTCCTCAAATGCTCGACCCGGAATGCGATTCGGAATGGTCGCCGCAGTTTGTGGATTATTTGTTTCTCGCCTTCAACACCAGCACCGCGTTTTCGCCCACGGATACTGCGGCGCTTTCCCGCTGGGCCAAGCTGGGCATGATGATCCAGTCGATGATTTCGCTGACGATCGTGGTTCTGCTGGCCGCCCGCGCCGTGAATATTTTGTAGCGCGCGGCGTGGCCGGAGCCGGACGCGAAAATCCGTTATACTCGGAAGCGGATGATTCCGTTTCTGCACATCGGCCCGCTGACGATTCCCACCTTCGGCCTCTGCGTTGCCTCCGCGTTGGTTGCCGCGTTCTTTCTATTGCGCGCGGACCTGCGCCGCCGAGGCATCGAAGCCGAGGCCGAATCGCTGGTTGCCATTCCGGCGTTTGCAGGAATTATCGGCGCGAAGCTGTATCACGTGCTCGAATCGCCGCGCGAGCTTTTTGCGAATCCGATCGGCGAGATCTTCAGCCAATTCGGCTTCGCTTGGTTTGGCGGGCTGATTGGCGGCGTCGTCGCATTTTTCTGGATCGCGCGCCGCATCGCGAAGCAGAATGCGGCGGCCGGACGCCCCACGCGCCTGCTGGAAATTCTCGACGCCGGCTCGCCCGCCGCCGCGCTCGGCTACGGCATCGGGCGCATCGGATGTCTGCTGGCGGGCGACGGCGACTACGGCATTCCCACGTCGCTGCCGTGGGGGATGAGCTTTCCAAACGGCCTCGTCCCGACGACGCAGCGTGTCCATCCGACGCCGATTTACGAGCTGATTGTCGCTTGCATCATCGCGTGGGGTCTGTGGCGGTTGGGTGCGCGCGCGGTCGCCGAACGCAGGAAGCTCATGCAGGCGGAAGCGTGCCTGGCAGGGAAGGGCGCCGCTGCGGAGAGCGGCGGAAAATTCGCGGCGGGGATGTTGCACGTGAGTGCGTATCGCGACGGCATCGTTTTTGCGCAGTATTTGATTTGGACCGGAATCGCGCGCTTTCTGGTGGAATTTATCCGCATCAATCCGCGCTCGTTTTTCGGGCTGACGAACGCGCAGGCCGCGAGCGTTGTATCTATCGTTGCGGGGCTCGTGCTTTGGTGGCGCCTCCCCCGGAGGTAACCCTCAACGCGGCGCGCTTCCTTTTCATTTCCCCTGGGGCAGTGCTTGCATTTGCACCCGGCGGGAGCTCCCTTGCGCTCACTCCCGCACTCCGCGGGGTCGCCGTTCATTCACCATCGAGGGATTCGAGCGGCGTTGCTTCGAATTCATCGGGGACCGAAAGTCTCTCCGTCGGAAAGTTCATGACAGTTGAAAAGAACGACAGGTCGGCAGCCCTCTGAAACCACCCCGCTGAGCACCAGGGATAGCGGCTCGCTTCGCGGACGATTCCGTGGTGGACGGCGTTAGCGTGCACGTAATCGAGCCGGGAGAAAAACGATCGTTGGCGTCTGATCTGCGAATCCCAGTACTGAAACCAGATCTGTCGGCCGGGAGTGGACAGGCGACGGTTCAACTCTCGGGCTGAGGCGGAGTGAAAGTGCTGGACGAATCTTCGGAGGTTTCCAGGGCATTCGAGAGCGCCAATCCAATGATAGTGGTTGGGAAAGATAGCCCAAGCCTGCAGGCGGGTTTCGTATCTCACTGCAAGTTCAAACAGCCTTTCCTGCAAGTGAGAGAGAAGAGGCCCGGAGGCAAAGTATGGGAATTTGCGGTAGGTGCCTGCCGTGACCATGAATATACCGCCGACGTTAAGCTTGTGAATAGGAGCATGAGGCCACTGAATCATGGTGCGGAGTGTCCGCGAAAGATGGCCGCGGGTGCGTCTACAGTCGCGGCTTGCTTGCTAACGCAAGCTGGCTATCCACGAGAACCTCCTAAAGCGCCCTGCCTTGGACCAATCCGCGGAGTGCGGGAGCTTGCTACCGCTGCGGTTGCAGGGGAAGCTTGCTTCCCCTGCACTTGAGCCGAAGAAAGATTCGGCTTAAGGAGGCGAGAGCAAGCTCTCGCACTCAAGCAGCTCTGCTGCAAAAAGGTGCAACCTGTCCTTGAGGACAGGCGTCTCATAGACTAGAATCGGCTCGGCGTTCCCCGCGCTGCCGCGAAGCGTCTGACGACGTTTCGGGTTCGTCGAGGGAGGCACCCATGGGGCTCTCCGCTAGTTTCTTCAGGCAAGTCAGCAAGGCAAATCATCCCAAGAATCTTCTCCTGACTTTTGCGGCCGCAGCGGCATTGGCGCTTGCGCCTGCTCCCGCGTTTGCGCAGCACGGAGGGGGCGGTGGCGGCGGTCACGCTGGGGGTGGCGGATTTGGAGGTGGCGGCGGACACTTCGGCGGTGGCGGTGGTGGCCATTTTGGCGGAGGCAGCAGCGGCGGCCATGCGAGCGGCGGGTATCACGGCGGAGGCTCCTTCGGCGGCAGCTCAGGCGGAGTCCGCAGCGCGCACGGCAGCGCTAGCTCCACGGGCGGCGGGCACTGGTGGAGCGGAATTTTTGGGCATCATACGGGCGGGAACGAAGCGAACGAGGGCGCAGGCGCGCGTGTTGCGCCTGGCGGCAATTCACCGGCGGACATCGCCGCGCAGCGCGCCTTTGCCAACGCCGTCACGCGCGACAATTTGGCGATTCATGACCACTGGCAGGATCCGCCTCCCGAATTCAGCGGCTCGCGCCTTGGCTCGTCCTTCGCGACGAGCGCAAGCTCTCCCCGCGGCAATCGTCTGGTAAACGCGCGGCCGTTCACGCCGCCTCCCTCAATTGCGGGCTCGCGTCCTGTTGGTTCGAGTACGGCTTTCACTGCGGCTCCGCGCTCGCGCGTTCTTGCGGCGCAACCCCGCGTTGCGGTTGCCGCGCCGCCGGGCCCGCGCGGATATTTGGGCCGCCGCTACATCGCGTATCCCTACTATTACTATCCACCCTATTTTTACGGCGGTTTGGGCTACGGATTTTATGGCGGGTTCGGCTACGGCTTTGGCTGCAGCCCGTTCGGATGGGGCGGCTGGTACGGGAGCTGCTTCGGCGGATGGTCTCCCTTCTGGGGCGGATACGATGGTTTCGGCTACTCTGGCGGCTCTTATTCCGACGATTCCGGCGCGTCGAATTACCAGATCTTCAGCGGCGGCGCGGACTCCGGCCCGGATGATTCGGGCGCGGCGGACAATGGTGTTCCGGGCGGCAACTTCACCTATCAGAATTCGCCGCAGGATACCGGGCTCTCTGCGGATCAATCGGGCGCAGACGAAGAGCAGCCATTCGTTCTCTACCTGAAAGACGGCTCGAGCTACGCCGTCTCGCGCTACTGGGTGGCCGACAATCAGTTGCACTACGATACGACCTACGGCGGAGAAAATTCCGTAGCGCTTGACCGCGTGGACGTGCAGAAGACCGTGGATGAAAACGCCGCGCTGGGACACTCATTCACGCTGGCTCCCGCTCCCGGCGTGCAACCGAATGCCGCGCCGCCGGGTTCTGCGCCTGCGTCGCCGGATGCGCAACCCGCGCTGCCTGCTTCGCAAGGCCCGCCGCCTTCGATGGACAACGAGCACACGCCGCCGCAAAACTGAGCGCGATAGTACTCCCACGAATCGGCGGCTGACGGAGCGCGAAAAGGTGCGCGGGAACAGGTGAAACGGGGCGGGTTACCTTGGGCGGGAAAAGTCCACAGCTACGGTGATTTGCAATTCTTTTGAAGTTGGAGTATAAGTTTTTTCGTTATCCTCGAATTGTGTAGCTAGCGCAGTTCCTTCCGGTTTCGCAATTCCAAAACTCACGCAGCCACTGGCTTTGCGCCAGCATTGCTTTCGGAGCATATATGCCGAACTACAACACGCAGAATCCGCCGTACTCCATCTTTCCCGGCGACGTCGCGCTCGCCTTCAACGCCGAGTCGCCTTCCGCCGGGCAATCGAGCCAGCAATTCGCGCTGCCGAGCTACGCGGGCTTTCCCGAAAACGGCCGCACGATCCGCTGGCAAACGCTGTTCGCCTCATCGCCCTCCGCCGTGAACGTGGCGCTGCAAACGTCGCTGGTCGATGCCGACGCGCAGTACCAGACGGTCGACACGTCCACTGCGACCGGCGGCGAAGCACGCACCGTGACCGGCGTGCGCGCGAATTTCATTCGTGCGCGCGTGACGTCGATTACCGGCGGTTCCGGCGTCACCGTACAGATCCTCGGGTGACGTGGAGCGCGCCTGCCGCGCCTGTCGACAGGCAGATCGCATCGCCTTAATGCCGCGCCTTTGCATTGCGCTTGATCTGTCACGCACGCAGCCGAAGATGTGGAGCCCTTGTTCCCGCCGTGCCGCACCGGACGACGTTTTCTGTGTGCGTCATCGCGACGGGCTCATCGGCGCAATCCTGGGCCTCTATCATGTCTATCGCGAAAAGCATTCCATCGGACACTCCCGGCTCCTCCGCCTCTTTCGCGCGCGACGAGCCGGACGCAGCGGATGGGCCGGCTCCATCGAAGAGCTCTGCCCCTGCTGCGGACAGAAAATCCCCGTCGAAGAGTCCGCCGAACTCGGCGGGCAAATTCCCGATGAAGGGCAAGCCGGTCAGGGCTCATGCCCCGGCGACCTCGCGTCCGCGGCCCAACATGATGCGGCCCGGGCGAGCGACGCTGGATGAGCAAGAGCCCTGTCCCGCTTGCCTGCCGAAACGCGCGGCTCGGCAGCGACAGCAGAAAGGCACCGAAAGCAAGGAGACCGTTCCTTCACTCGCTCCGGGCGGCGCGAAGAGTCTCTCGTCTACCGTTGCCCGGACCTCGCCGAAGCGGGCGTCGCGCAAGAAGCGCATTCGTCTTGCCGATGCGTTTCGCTCGCGCGGCATCGACGAATATGTGATCGCCGATGGCTACGCGGTCGCTTTGAAAACCTTGAAACCGAAAGAGGGCGGGGCGACCGAGGCGTCGATCGGCAAGACATTCATGGACACTCTGAAGGAGTGCAGCCGCATTCTCGATCCGCCGCGGACTTCGACAGAGCGCGGGGCGAGTGACGCGCCTGCCGTGGTGCAATTGATTCATCGAGTGCCGCGGCCTGCGCGGGGAAGAGACGGCCTTCCTCAGGGCTAAAGCCAAATTTCTCTCGAGGTCTAAATGCCGGAGCTAAAGCTCCGACCCCCTAAACTGCATTCAATAAAGGGTTCCAATAACAAGTCACTCATCACGATTCTTTCGGAGGAATTATGACCACATCAACGACATCGACGAGCAAGACCACGCTTGGATATTTCGTGCAGCTTGGAGGCGTCGGGGCGCTCGTTGTCGGCGCGGTGCTGAGCGTTCACCACGCCGCGATTGCCGCTGCGTTTCTGGGCGGAGCGGCGGCGTTTTATATCGGCGAAAAAATCCGCACGCTTTCCTGAGTAGCCACAGAGGCTCAGAGGCACGGAGGATGGCACGGATTTCTTTCGCACGCTTTGGATTCCCGATCTCTTTGTCTCTGTGACTCCGTGGCGAGTTCCCCATGGCAACCACGACCATAGGATTCGAACGCTGGTTGGCCGATGAAGAGGCCGAGCGGCGGGTGTGTGCGATCGATCTGGGGTACACGCCGTTCCCGAAGCAGCAGGAGTTTCACGCGTCGCCGGCGAAATACAGGTTGTTCGGCGGTGCGGCGGGGCCGGGAAAATCGAAAGCGCTGCTGATGGAGGCGATCCTTCAGGCGCATGAGCACGCCGGCGCAAACACGCTGCTGCTGCGGCGAACGTTTCCTGAACTCGAGCAATCGCTGCTGCTGTATTTCCGGCGGGACGCTCCCCGCGAGCTCTACCGCAGCTTCAACGAATCGAAGCACGTGGTGACGTGGTGGAACGGCTCGACGACCCGTTTTGGATATTGCGCGCGCGAAGCGGATGTCTATCAATACCAGGGCGCGGAATTTCTGTTCATCGGCATCGACGAGCTGACGCTCTTCACGCTGCGCCAGTGGCAATTTCTGACGAGCCGCAATCGCTGTCCGATTCCCGGCGCGTTTCCGTCGATGGCCGCGGCCACGAATCCCGGCAACATCGGACATGCCTGGGTGAAGGCGCTGTGGATCGACCGCCAGCCCGCTCCCGGCATGGAGCATCCCGAGGAATACGATCCCGCCGATTACGACTTCATCGCCGCACGCGTTTGGGACAACCCGATTTACGCCGCGGACGAAAATTATTTGAAGACCCTGCGGGCGCTGCCGTCGCATTTGCGGCGGGCTTTTTTGGATGGTGATTGGACTGTTTTCGCCGGACAGTATTTCGACCGGTTCGATTTTTCGCGGCATGTGGTGCGGCCGGAGACGATTGAATGGAAGACGTGGTGGCCACGATGGATTTCGATTGACTGGGGATTCGAGCATCCCGCCGCCGCTTACTGGCATTGTGCCCTGCCTGCCGGAACTGCGCCGTCTCCAAGCGGTGTCATTCCGACCGAAGTGGACGCGCGATTTGATCTTCGTCGCGATGTGGTGGGATATGCGTCCACGGAGCGGAGGAATCTCTCTTCGTATGAAGATTTCGCCCTGGATGCGGCCCAAGAGAGAGCCCTCGGCTTCAGGGCGCAAACTTCGCACCCTTCTGCCCGGGATGAAAGTCCTGGCCGCATTGTCACGTATCGCGAATACGTCACGCACCGTACGCCGCCGCGGGAACTGGCGCGCGAGATTGTGGCGCGGTCGAGAGACGGCGTAGGCGGGGCCGAGCGAATCGACGCGATTTATCTTTCGCCGGACGCCTTTGCGCGGCGGACGGACGAAGCGTCAATCGCCGAGCAGATGGGCGACGTTTTTGTTGCGGCTGGATTTCCGCGCCCCGTGCCGGCGGACGATGA
>Ga0335074_10016499_pt1 | contig 10401 bp, 5 predicted proteins | sample Lox_Sample_23_FD_206715 | JGI IMG/M metagenome (GOLD analysis project Ga0335074, IMG submission 206715) | Soil microbial communities from Loxahatchee National Wildlife Refuge, Florida, United States - Lox_Sample_2.3 | ecosystem: Environmental > Terrestrial > Soil > Wetlands | place: USA: Florida...
CGGTGAACGCTCCCTGGCCGTCTCGTCCCGGCAGCGCCAGTGCGCGCCCGGTCACGTCGTCGAGTGCGGTGGGCACCCCTGCCCGTACCTGACGCGGCCTTCGGGGCTGTCCGTCCGACTCCGGTGCGGCCGGCAGTTCGGGGTAATCCGAGCCGGGCCACAGCCCGGTCAGTGTCGTGTACAGCAGTTGCCCGAGTCCGCGAGTGTCGGCAAGCTCCGGGTCGTCTGACGTCACTCCGGACAGCGCGGCGTCGATGCCGAGACCGGTGACCTTGACGCCGCCGCCTGCCGTCCAGCGAACGTTGTCCGGACGCAGGCACAGGTGAGCCAGGCCCGCTGCGTGCGCACCCGACAAGGCGGCCGCTGCCTCGGCCACGATCCGGGCTCCGGCAGCTGGCTCGATCGGGCCGTCCGCGATCATGTCGGTGAGCGTCTCGCCGGCCGGCCATTCCAGCACGATGTAGGCGTGGTCCCAGCTGTCCTCGACATCAAAGACCTGCGTCAGGCGAGTGTCGGTGAGCCTGCTCGCGGCACGCGCCGCGGTCACTACCTGCTCAAGGCGGGGGAACCCGGCGGCGAAGGTGATGACGCGGACTGGCCGCGCAAGTATCTCGTCGATTGCCTTCCAGGCAGACCAGCCCGCAGCCGCGGCGAGCCGGTCCTCGAGCCGGTACCGGCCGCCGAGCCTGACGCCCGGTTCTGACGTGAACGTGCTCATAATCGCGGTTCACAGGCTCGAGAGCCCCCGAACCTCCCCTCGCGGGTAGGTCATCATCAGTCTCAGACACGACATGGTGCTGCCCACCATGCTAGGCCGCACCGGCCCTGGCGGGCAGCCGCGTGTGGCTAGCCGGCAGCAAACCGTTACCCACAGGAAACGTCACCGGCCCAGCCGGGCCAGAACTGTGCGGCTGAGGCTGGCCAGTTCCTCGATCCGCAGCGCCCGCGCGAACAGCAGGTACATACCCGCCGCCAGGCCTCCGCCGATGAGGACGGCGACGTAGGCGTTCCCGGATACCAGCCCGACGAGGATCGCCACCAGCGCGGCCGGAAGCGTCGCGGCGTGCATGCGCACCAGCGAGCGCCCGATGCGGAAGCCGTCGAGCCCGCGCAGCCGCCTGGTGAGGATTCGCCAGGCAATCAGCAGGCCGACGAGATTCGCCAGCCCGAACCCGGCGCCGAGGCCCGCGACCAGTTCAGATGGCGGCAAGACGCTGCGCGCGACAAGATTTGCCGCGATGTTTACCGTCATCGTGACCAGGCCGATGAGCGCCGGGGTTTTGCTGTCGTGCACGGCGTAGAACACCCGCAGCTGAAGCTGGAAGATCATGTAGGGCAGCAGGCCCAGGCAGAACACGGCAAACACCACGCCGACGTAGTCGGCCTCGGACACCTTCGTGGCGCCATGCCCGAAGAAGATCTCGCCCAGCTTGGGGCCGAGTACGGCGAGCACGAGCGAGCACGGCACAACGATGGTCGCGGCGAGCCGGACACCGGCCGAGAAATCCTGCCGGACGAGCCCGAACCGGCGCTCTGAGGCGTGCGCGCTCATTCTCGGCAGCAGAGCGGTGATGACCGAGATGCCGACAACCGCGTACGGCAGCTGGAACAGCAGCCAGGCGTAGTTGTAATCGCTGATGCCGGTCTTAGTGTCACCAGCCACTCTGGTCGTGACCAGGAATGCCACCTGGGTCGCCGCGATGTAGCCGAACATCCAGCCGCCCATCCGGCCGATCTCGGCGACCTCGGCCCGGCGGAAGTCGAGCCGTGGATGCCAGCGGAAACCGACTCGCCGCAAGGCCGGGACGAGGGCGGCGGTCTGCACGACGATGCCGAGCGTGGTGCCCATGCCCAGCACCAGGACGCCAGTGCCGGTGATCGTGTGCGGTGTCCGGTGCAGGCCGTCAACTGCGACGTAGAGCCCGAATACCGCGATCACGACGACGTTGTTGACGATCGGCGTCCACATCGGCGCCGCGAAGCTGCCGCGAGAGTTGAGTATCGCGCCGATGAGCGAGCTCACCCCGTAGAAGAAGATCTGCGGGATGAAGAAGAACGCGAAGATCACTGCGACGTGCTGGGTCCGGCCACTGATCTGGCTGCCGCTGTAGATGTGCACGATCGGCACTGCGGCCAGCGTGGCCGCGAACGTGATGCCGGCCAGGGCGAACGTAACCAGCGTGAACATTCGCTGGTCGTAGCTATCGTCGCGGTTACCGTTGCGCCGGGATGCCGCCACGATCAACGGGACGATGACGCTCGTCAGGATGCCGCCCAGTGCCAGGTTGTAGACAACGTTGGGCAGCGTGTTGGACAGGTTGTAGGCGGAGGCGAGGAGGGCGACGCCGATCGCGTAGTTCTGCACCAGCGTGCGGACGAACCCCGTCAGCCGGGAGCCGAGGGTCCCGACCGCCATGACGCCGCTGGAGCGGACGATCGAAGCCGCGCCAGCGCCTCCGAGGTCTGCTGATCCGCCCGGACCGGGCCGAGGCGGCCGCTGACCATCGGGTAGTGCTGAACCGGGCGGTGCTGAACCGGGGAGGGCCGCACCGGGACGGGACCTGCCGGGGATTGTCCGGCCCGGAGCCAGCCCGTCCGGCCGCGGATCGCGGTAGGCATCGGGCTCATACGGCGGCGGCATTACGTCCGGCTGGCCTGCATACCCAGGATCGGCATACCCGGTGTGGTCGTAGCCGGGTGCTTCGTAGCCGGGCTCCTCGTAGACCGGCGGCCGCCGGGCCGGGGCCTGATACGCCTGCGGCTGATAGTCGTGACCCTGGGACTCGTAACCCGGCGGCGGGCGGCCCGACGGCGCTACCCGGCGCGGCTGAGTGCGAGGCGGTGGCTCGCCAGCAACCCGCCGCCGCATGCCGGGCGGATACGCGCTCGGGGGCCGGAACTCCGGGCCCGCCCGCGTCGCATCATCCGGGCCGGCCCGGCGGGCATGCCGTCCGCTTGACCGCTCGGTCCAGCCGGGCGGAGCCTCTTCCGCGTTGTCGCGGCTAAGAGCTGCCGGTCCTACCCCGTTCCGGCCCTGGTGGTCTTGATTTTCAAACCGGGACGTGCGCTCGTCGCCGGATGTCCAGTCATCGGCCCGCTCGCGTCCGGGGTCGGCGCCCCAGTCCACGTCGGACAGATCAATGTGCCATCCGGTGTCGTCGAACAACGGACCGGTGTAGTCCTGGCCAGCACTCCAGCCCGGCACCGCGGGCCGGACGTCCCAGCCCCGGTCGCCGGAGTCCGGATACGAATCCGACTCGGGCACGCCGGTGGTCATCAGCCTCCTGTCGTCACGGTCCTGGCGCACCAGCTGTCCCAAGCTCGGTGCGCTCAGCCATGACGGTATCCGGTTCCGCCGGCTTGATGCTGTGATCACCGCCCTGATCTGCGCCGGGACCCGGCCCGCCGGGCTCGCCCGGGCCCGCAGCCGGGCGAGCGCGACGGGCCGCCCTGGCGGCGTAGGCGATGAGGAATACGCCCAGCGCGGCGGCGCAGATGATCACGCCGAGCACGCCGACCTGGGTCGCCTCGACCGTCATTGAGATGCTCTGGGCAGGCAGCTGCGCACCGCTGCCGTTCTGCAGGTTCATGGTGATCGTGGTGGATCCCACTTCCGTTGCCTGCACGTGCAGTTTCACGGTCACCGCCGTGTGGGCAGGAACGTTGATCGGTTCGCCCGGAGATGCGCTGATCTTCATCCCGGTCGCCTTGCTGAAGCTGAGCACCAGCTTCACCTGGACGGGGTAGTTGAGCCGGTTGTCGATGGACACCGGCACGCTGCCCTTCAGCCCGCCCAGCGTGACCCTGGGCTCGGCCAGGATCTGCACGTCCTGCTCTTGCTGGGTGATGCTGCTGGTCACGGTGCGGAGCAAGGCCAGGGCGGTGCTGCGGGACTTGCCCTGCCACGCGGATGACTCCACCGTGGAGATCGCGAGCAGGAGGTCGTTGTTCTTGTTCGCCGCCATGCTCAGCAGCGTCGAGATGTCGCCGGACACGGCTGAGATCCTGCGCAGCTCTCGCTTGCTGATCCCGCTCCGGAACGGCGCCCAGTCGTTCACGCTCCGCACGCGCGGGATGTGCTTGGCGGCCGTCAGCGACGTGAGGCTGGCTGGGCTAAGCCACGGCGCCGAAGCGGTCTCGGCGAGCAGGTGCGCGGTTAGCCCGCTAGCTGGATCCCAGCGGTGGGGCGGCGCGACGATGATGGGCGCTCCGGGATCCTGCTCGGCCGACAGCGCAGTCTCGGCCAGGAAAAGCTGCGCGGTGGCGAAAGCCGAGCCCGGCTTCGAGCCGTCGGCAAGCAGCCGGCTCAGTGTGTCGCTGGCCCGCAGGACGTTCATGTACCCGCCGCTGCCGTTTGCTTTCTGCAGCACCGTGGCGGTCTCGGCGGGCATCGCCGAGCTGCTGACGACCAGTGTCCCGATGTCGTCTTGAGCCGCGAGGTTCTCCACGGTCGAGTAGCCGTCGATGCCGTCGGCAGGCCAGGCGATAGCCGCCGCCTGACCCGCAGACCCCGACGAGGTGCCGGCCGTGGATGGTACGAGGTCCCGGTGCAGGATCCGGGTGGCGATGGCCTCGCCGAGCGCGAAGGACGTGTGCACGTCGGATGCCCGGCCGGAACTCACCAGAGCGGCCACGTCCGGGTCGGCGTACGGCGTGACGAACATTGGCTCGGCCGAGGTGACCTGCCGGACCTGGGTCAGCCAGCGCGCAGCCGTGCTTTCCCAGTGCGGGTGCGAACTGCAACTGGCCAGGGCCTGCACGTCGGATAGCAGGGCGGGGTCGATGGCCCAGGTGACGCCGTCATAGCCGGACAGGCTCTCGGCAGGTGCGGAGTCGTAGGCGCGGTTCGTGCCAGTCTGCTGCGGCCCGGCCGCGACCGAGTAGGCGTCTGCGGTGCCAGCCGACGTCTGCGCGCCGGCCGCGACGAGCTGACCGAGCCGCCCCGCGCTGGTCAGGCTCGCAACCAGCGTCTTGGCCGCCGGACTGCGGCAAATGTTCTGCCAGGGCTGGCCGAGCAGCGGCGTGTCGATCAGCGGCAGGATCCAGGCAATCTTTGCCTGGGCCGGGATCGAGTTCCGGTACGGGCCCTTCCGGGACGGCACATAGGGCAGATAGGTCGTGGCGGCCGCGAGCGGCGCCTGGAACGGCGCGGACTGATCCGCTGCGGGCAGAGCCTGCGCAGTCAGCGGGTACACGCCGAATGTGGTCATGCCGATCGAGTTTGCCTTCACCTGGATTGACCAGCTGGCGGTGGCGCCCGGCTGGAGTGGCCCGCTAGCTAGCCAGGTGCCGTGGGGCAGCAGCGTGCCCGCCGTCGTGCCGAGCGTCGTGTCTTCTGGCGGCAGGTCGGCTGTGCTGCTGACCGGCGTGCGGGACCCGAGCAACTGAACGGCCAGGCGACTGACCGGCTGCCGCGAGGAATTCGTGACCGTGCCGGTAACCGTGATCGTGTCGCCGGGCGCGGCCTCCTGCGGGTTCATGCTGGTGATGGCCAGGCTGAGCTGGCTCTGAGCAGATCGTTCGCGCGTGCTGCCGGCCGCGGCCGCCGGGGTCTGGCTGGCGAGCAGAGCGGCTGGCAGCCCGATTGCAGCGAGCGTTAGCGCAGCCGCTACGGTGCGGCCCGCGCGTCGCGCCATGGTCCGCCTGCCGGTCGCCCAGCCAGGGCCGCCGCGGGTCACCACCGTCCCGCCCTCAGCCGGGCGCCTGCGAGTGCGCGGCATCCGGGGAGCGGTGACATGCCGCACATGTTATTGCGGCCAGCGCAGTGGCCGCGGCCGTGCGGCGGCTAATACCCGGCACCCAGCTGCTGGGCAGTATCCTGCGACTCATCCTCGGGGCTCCCCGGGCTTTCCCGTTTCCCACAGGCTACGCGCAGGACTTACTCTCGATGGCCGTGCCAGATCCAGATTCGCCGAACGAGCGCCAGCTGCGGGCTGCGGCTGCGCTACTCGCCTCGGTCTCGCCGCTTGCCAATGAGCTAGGCGGCCAGTTCGCGTCGGCAGGACACGAGCTTGCCCTGGTCGGCGGACCGGTCAGGGACGTCTTCCTGGGGCGCACGTCAGAAGACCTCGACCTGACCACCGACGCGCCGCCGGAGCGCGTCCTGGAGATTGTGCGCGACTGGGCCGACCAGGTATGGACGATCGGGATCCAGTTCGGCACGGTAGGGCTGCGCAAGGGCAGCTCGATCTTCGAGATCACCACCTACCGGAGTGAGAGCTACGACCGGACCTCACGCAAGCCGGCGGTGTCGTACGGCCGGTCCCTGCACGATGATCTGTCCAGGCGGGACTTCACTGTCAATGCGATGGCCGCCCGGCTGCCGGGGTACCAGCTGGTCGACCCGTTCGGCGGCCTTGCTGACCTGCAGCGCGGGCTGCTGCGGACGCCGGGCACGCCACAGGCCTCGTTTACCGACGATCCGCTCCGGATCATGCGCGCGGCCCGGTTTACCGCCCAGCTCGGATTCACCGTGGCGGCGGATACGCGAAGTGCGATGACAGAGCTGGCCGGGTTGCTGGCCGCGCCCAAGGTCTCGGCTGAACGGATCGAAGCCGAGCTGACCAAGCTCTTGCTGTCGCAGCAGCCCGGCGGCCCTGCGGCGGGCATCGCGCTGCTGGTCGACACCGGGGTCGCCGACAAGGTGCTGCCGGAAGTCTCGGCGCTGCGGCTGGAGTCAGACGAGCACTTCCGGCACAAGGACGTATATCAGCACTCGCTCATGGTGCTGTCCCAGGCCATCGACCTTGAGGGCCGGTACGGTCTGCAGCCGGACATCGTGCTCCGCCTGGCGGCGCTGCTGCATGACATCGGCAAGCCGCGGACGCGGTCCAGGCTGCCCGACGGGCGAGTCGCCTTCCACCACCATGAGGTCGTCGGGGCCAAGATGGCCAGGAAGCGGCTGTCAGCGCTGCGCTACCGGAAAGACATCGTCGCCGATGTCAGCCGCCTGGTTGAGCTGCACCTGCGGTTCCATGGCTACGGCAGCGGGGAGTGGACGGACTCGGCGGTGCGCCGGTACGTGACCGACGCCGGGCCGCTGCTGACTCGGTTGCACGCGCTCACCCGGGCGGACTGCACGACCAGGAACCGGGCCAAGGCGCTGCGCCTGGCGCAGGCTTACGACGCCCTTGAGGCGCGCATCACCGAACTGGCCGCGAAGGAGGAGCTCGACAGCATCCGGCCCGACCTGGACGGCAACGAGATCATGGCGATACTCGGGATCCCGCCCGGGCCGTTGGTCGGCCGCGCTTACAAGCACCTGCTGGAGTTGCGTATCGACGCGGGGCCGCTTGGCCGCGACCGCGCCCGTCAGGAACTGCTGACCTGGGCCGAGTCGGAGGGGATAGAGCCGCCGACACCGGGCCCGGCGGAGTGACGGCCGGTGATCCAGTAGCAGATCGCGACTAGTGCGTACCCGGCGGCGATCACCACGATCACGACCGGGGAATGACCGCTCAGCGGCATGAAGGGCACGCTGATCAGCGCGCCGACCGCGAATGTGATGTTGAACATCATGTCGTAGTACGAGAACGCGCGCCCGCGGTAGTTATCGGGTAGCTGCTCCTGCAGGATCGTGGTCGCGCTGATAGCGATGGCCTGCCCGGCCAGGCCGAGGCAGAAGCCCATGACGATGTAGGCGGCCTGACTGAAGGTCGCGCCGAAAAGGCCGGTCAGGACCGCGCTCGCGGCCAGCATGAGCGTGATGTAAGCCGACTTCGTCAGTCGCCGGGTGACCGGCGGAGTGACTAGTGCCGCGCAGAAATAGCCCACCGCCACGGCCCCCACAAGGTAGCCGTAGTGCGTCTCGGCAATGCTGGGCTTGACGCCACGGTAGAAGAAGTTCCGGTACAGCAGGATCGACATCAGGAACAAGATGCCGTAGAAGAACCGGTTGCCGCCGGTGACGCCGAGGGCGGTCGCGGGACCGCGGCGCTTGATGATGTAGCTGACGCCTTTCACCAGGCCGGCCGCGACGAGCCTGAGCTCAGTCAGCAGTCGGCCTGGTCTCGCCTGGCCGGGCTCCTTCGAGGGGCCGAGCAGGTCGCGCGGCATCGTCCTCGCGACGAGGCTTGCGGCCACGTAGCAGGCCCCGGCGACGAGCAGGGTGATGGCTGCCCCTGCCTCGGTATCGCCGGTGGCCGCGTTAACCCCGAGCCCGACGATCCCGCCGATCGCGGCGAGGGTCCCGCCGATGGTCGGCGACACTGAGTTACCCATAACGAGCTTGTCACCGGCGACCACGTGCGGGAGCGCGGCGGACAGCGAGGACAGGAAGAACCTGTTGACGCCGAGCACCAGCAGCACCGCTATGTAGAGCGGGACACCCAGGCTCCCGGCCGCCATCAGCGCCGCGGTCAGCACGACGAAAGCCGATCTCAGCAGCGCCGAGTAGGTCAGGATCTGGCGCCGCGACCAGCGGTCGATGAAGACCCCGGCGAACGGGCCGATCAGCGAGTAGGGCCCGTACAGGACTGCGAATGCGGCCGCGCCCCGAGCCGGGTTCGGGAACGTGGCGGCGTTAAAGAACACGTAGGTACCGAGGCCGGCCGTGAAAATGCCGTCGCCGGTCTGAGAGATCATCCGGGTGGACAGCAGCCGCCGGAAGTCGCGCTCGGCCCACACGACCCGCAAGTCGTGCAGGAACGAGCCTTTGGTCCCTGCTGCCCCCGGCGCGGGCGGCGCCTCCTGCGCTGGAGCTGGGGCTGGCCTCTGCGGCTCCTGCCACGACACTCAGCCAGCCTATTGGTGTGCGATCCCGCCGGACTAGTGCAGCACCCACCGCAGATGCCAACGGAGGCCGTGGCCCGAGGGCCTGGCCTCCGCCGGAGTGCGCAGCTAGCGGTCGATCTCGCCGCGGATGAACTTGTCGACCGAGTCCCTGGCGACGTCGTCGCTGTACTGCTCGGGCGGCGACTTCATGAAGTACGAGGACGCCGACAGGACCGGGCCAGCGATTCCGCGATCCTTAGCGATCTTGGCAGCACGGACGGCGTCGATGATCACGCCAGCGGAGTTCGGTGAGTCCCAGACCTCGAGCTTGTACTCCAGGTTCAGCGGGGTGTCGCCGAAAGACCGGCCCTCGAGCCGGACGTAGGCCCACTTCCGGTCGTCGAGCCACGGCACGTGATCCGACGGCCCGATGTGGACGTCGGCCTTGGCCATCTCGTGCGGGATCTGCGAGGTCACCGACTGGGTCTTGGAGATCTTCTTGGACTGCAGGCGCTTGCGCTCCAGCATGTTCATGAAGTCCATGTTCCCGCCGAAATTGAGCTGGTATGTGCGCAGCAGCTCGACGCCCCGGTCCTCGAACAGCTTGGCCAGCACGCGGTGCGTGATCGTGGCGCCGACCTGGGACTTAATGTCGTCCCCGACAATCGGCAGGCCCGCCTTGGTGAACTTGGCGGCCCACTCCGGGTCCGAGGCGATGAAGACCGGCAGGGCGTTCACGAACGCGAGGCCCGCGTCGATCGCGCACTGGGCGTAGAACCGGTCTGCTTGCTCAGAGCCGACCGGCAGGTACGAGACCAGCACGTCGGCACGGGAATCGCGCAGTACCTGGACCACGTCAACCGGCTGCTCGTCCGACTCGGTGATGATCTCCTGGTAGTACTCGCCGAGGCCGTCCATCGTCGGCCCGCGCTGCACGGTCACCCCGGTGGGCGGCACGTCGCAGATCTTGATGGTGTTGTTCTCGCTGGCCACGATGGCCTCAGCGATGTCCCGGCCGACCTTCTTCGCGTCGACGTCGAACGCGGCCACGAACTCGATGTCGCGGACGTGATACGGCCCGAACTGAACATGCATCAGGCCCGGTACCCGGCTCGCCGGGTCGGCGTCCTTGTAGTACTCAACACCTTGAACGAGGGAACTGGCGCAGTTCCCGACGCCCACGATGGCTACCCGTACCGAACCCATGAGGATTGCTCCTTGTCTTTGCTGCACAGCGACGACCGTGCAACCGGTCCTTAAGCGATGGTTGTCGCTCCGCCGCTCTCCGTATTTCCCCCGCCAGGGCCGCCGGGCTGGGTACCCGACTGCCGCTCCGAGGCGATCAGCTCATTCAGCCAGCGGACATCGCGCTCCACTGACTCCAGGCCATGCCGCTGCAGCTCCAGCGTGTAGCTGTCGACGCGCTCGCGAGTCCTGGTCGCCGCAGCGCGGAACCCCTCGAGCCGCTCCTCGAGCCGACTGCGGCGGCCCTCGAGTATCCGCATCCGCACCTCGGCCTGGGTCAGGCCGAAGAAGGCGAAATGCACTCCGAACCCGTCGTCCTCCCAGGTCGATGGCCCGGACTCACCAAGCAGGTGGTTGAGCCGCTCCTTGCCGTCCGCGGTAAGCCGGTAGACGATCTTGGAGCGCCTCGGCCGGTCGGCTGGCCGCGCTGCCCGAGCCGGCCGG
>Ga0335074_10016500_pt1 | contig 10400 bp, 9 predicted proteins | sample Lox_Sample_23_FD_206715 | JGI IMG/M metagenome (GOLD analysis project Ga0335074, IMG submission 206715) | Soil microbial communities from Loxahatchee National Wildlife Refuge, Florida, United States - Lox_Sample_2.3 | ecosystem: Environmental > Terrestrial > Soil > Wetlands | place: USA: Florida...
CCTCGTGCTCCGATCCGATCCATGAAGCATGGTCTCACCCTTGGCATCGAGAGCAGGATCCACGCATGCAATGGAAGCTCTGTTGCCATTTCATGCGACCCTGCTCTAGCCACCGGCCAGCATCTACCCAGCAAGATCTCGATATCGGAAACGGAAAGCGCGCCCCTTCTGGGACGCGCTTTCCGGTTATGAGGTGGGAACGGTCGTGAGGCCGGGCGGGGTGGGTCAGACCGAATAATACATCTGGAATTCGATCGGGTGGGGGGTGTGTTCGAAATTGTACACCTCCTCCCACTTCAACTCGATATAGGCCTCGATCTGGTCGCGGGTGAAGACATCGCCCTTGAGCAGAAAGGCGTGGTCCTGCGCCAGCTCGCCGAGCGCCTCGCGCAGCGAGCCGCACACCACCGGGATGTCCTTCAGCTCCTCGGGCGGCAGGTCGTAGAGGTTTTTGTCGATCGGGTCGCCCGGGTGGATCTTGTTCTGGATGCCGTCGAGCCCGGCCATCAGCATCGCGGCAAAGGCGAGATAGGGGTTGGCGGCGGGGTCGGGATAGCGCACCTCGACGCGTTTGGCCTTGGGGCTCGAGACATAGGGGATGCGGCATGAGGCCGAGCGGTTGCGCGAGGAATAGGCCAGCAATACCGGCGCCTCGAACCCGGGAATGAGGCGCTTGTAGCTGTTGGTCGTCGGGTTGGTAAAGGCGTTGATCGCCTTGGCGTGGCGGATGATGCCGCCGATGTAGTAGAGTGCGGTCTCGGAGAGATCGGCATAGAGGTTGCCGGCAAACAGCGTGTTCTCGTTCTTCCACAGCGACTGGTGGGTGTGCATCCCCGAGCCGTTGTCGCCCATCACCGGTTTGGGCATAAAGGTGACGGTCTTGCCATATTGCTGGGCCACCGACTGGGCCACGTATTTGTAGATCTGCATGTGGTCGGCGGTCGCCACCAGGGTCGAGAACTCAAAGCCGAGCTCGGCCTGGGAGGGGGCGACCTCATGGTGGTGCTTTTCGACCTTGAGCCCCATATCGGCCATGACGCTGAGCATCTCGGCCCTGAGATCGGCCTGGCTGTCGACCGGCGGCACCGGGAAATAGCCGCCCTTGACCGGCGGCCGGTGGCCGGTATTGCCGTCGGGGAACTCCTTGCCCGAGACATAGGGCCCCTCGCCGCTGTCGATCGCGTACATCGCGCCGTTCATGCCGGTCTGGTAGCGGACATCGTCAAAGATGAAGAATTCCGCCTCCGGCCCAAAATAGGCGGTGTCGCCGATCCCGCTCGCGATCAGGTGCTGCTCGGCCTTTTTCGCGGTCGAGCGCGGACAGCGGGCATAGGGCTGGCCGGTCAGCGGCTCGTGCACATCGCAAAACAGGATCAGCGAGGTCTGGGCGGCAAACGGGTCGATCACCGCGCTGGCGCAATCCGGCACCAGCATCATGTCGCTGTCGTTGATCGCCTTCCAGCCGGCGATCGACGAGCCGTCAAACATCACCCCGTCATCGAGAAAATGCTCGCTGATCGTGCGCACATGATGCGCCAGATGCTGCCATTTGCCGCGCGGATCGGTAAAGCGGAAGTCGACGTATTTGACCTCGTGCTCCTTGATCAGCGCCATCACCTTGCCGGTATCCGACATCTCACGGTTCCATTGATGAGTTGAGAGCTACACTTTCGCGGCTTCGCCCACGGACCTCGCAGGGGGCGGCGGCACCATGCACCGCACTGTCTTGATCGATCCGCGCTTCATATCGCGTCCGGGCCGCGTTCGCCGGTGCGGATGCGGATCGCCTCATCGACGCTGACAACAAATATCTTGCCGTCGCCGATGCGGCCGGTGTGAGCCGACTGCTGGATCGCCTCGACCGCACGCTCGACCAGACCGTCTTCCATCACCACCTCGATTTTGACCTTTGGCAGGAAGTCGACGACATATTCGGCTCCGCGATACAGCTCGGTGTGACCTTTCTGGCGGCCGAAACCTTTCGCCTCGGTCACGGTGATGCCCTGAATCCCGACGGCATGAAGAGCATCCTTCACTTCGTCGAGTTTGAAGGGCTTGATGATCGCCTCTATCTTTTTCATCGGCGTCGGTTCTCTCCCTGGCGGCGGCCGGTCAGCCGCCCAGGTCAAACGCATAACCCGTGCCAAGCGGCTTTGACGATGCCGGACGTCCACGGTTTTGCGCAAGGCCCCGCAGCTGCCGGCCGAAGAAGCACAGTATGCCTAATTTCTAGTCAATGTGGCGTTAACGCGCAATCGCGATCAGGCAAGGGGGACAAACCCCGGCCTCAGCCGAGGAGTCTGCGGATCCGCTCGACCGCTTCGGCAATCGCCTCGCGGCTATTGGCATAGGAAAAACGCAAATAGCCCTCGCCGAAGGCGCCAAAGCTGGTGCCGGCGATCGTCGCCACCCCGGCCTCCTCGAGCATCCGGTTCTGCAAGCCGCGAGCGTCGAGCCCGGTCCCGGTCACATTGGGAAAGGTGTAAAAGGCGCCGCCGGGTTCGGCGCAGCGAAACCCCGGCAACCGGTTCAACGCCTCGACGATGAACTGGCGACGCTCGGCAAAGGCGCCGACCATCTGCCGCACCGGCTCGCGCGGCCCGGTCAATGCCGCGATGCCGGCAAATTGTGCCGCGGCATTGACGCAGGAATGGCAGTTGATCGCCAGCCGCTCGGCCGCGGCAAACAGTGCCGGCGGCCACACGCCATAACCCATGCGCCAGCCGGTCATCGCGTAGGTCTTGCTCCACCCGTCGAGCAGGATCAGCCGGTCGCGGATCGCGGGATAGCCGAGCAGGCTGACATGTTCGGCGCCGTCATAGAGGATCTCGCCGTAGATCTCGTCGCTCAGGACCGCGACTTGCGGGTGCCGTTCGAGCCCGGCGACAAGCCGGTCGAATTCGGCGCGGGGCACGACGCCGCCGGTGGGATTGGCTGGGCTGTTGACGATGATCAACCGCGTGCGCGGCGTGATCTTGTCCAAAACTTCGGCGGCGCTGAACGAAAATCCCGCATTCTCATAAAGCGGGATCGGCACCGGCGTCGCCCCCGAAAAGCGGATCACACTCTCGTAGATCGGAAAACCGGGGTTCGGGTACAGGATCTCGCCGCCGGGTTCGCCGAACATCAGGATGGCGAAGAACATCGTGACTTTGCCGCCGGGAACGACCAGCACTTGCGCCGGCGACACTTCTACCCGGTGCCGGCGATAAAGATCAGCGGCGACCGCTTCGCGCAGCCGGGGGATGCCGTTTGCCGGGGTGTAGCCATGATGGCCATCGGCCAGCGCCTTGCGGCCGGCCTCGACGATATGTGGCGGGGTCGGGAAATCGGGCTGACCGATGCCGAGATTGATCACCTTGCGGCCTTGCGCGGCGAGCGCGTTGGCGCGCGCCAGCACCTCGAACGCGGTCTCGGTCCCAAGCACGCCCATGCGGGCGGCCATCTGCAACATCGACGTTTCCTCCAGCACCCTTGCGCCGGCGACACTAGCGCCGAAGAGCAAAAAAAGCGACCCCGGACCAAGCTTAACGTGTCTCGGGCTGGGCTGCCGCCATTGCGCAACCCCCGGCCGCAACGACCGCGAGCAACGGCAATGCCGGCCCCGTCGCCGTGGAGGCGGGTGTCGGGAGGCAGGCGGCAGCGCCGTGCCCTTCCGGTTTGCGCCGGCGCGGGAACGGGCGGGAAGCGGGCGCGGCGTTTTCTAATCGAGGGTGCGCGGATCGTCGATCGCAAAGGTCAGATGTTGCGTCGGCTGCGGCGTCGTCGTCATCAGACTGACGCCGTCAGGCGCCTCAAAGCGGTGCCATCGGCCTTGCGGGACGATCACCACCATTCCCGGCTTCAGCGCGTAGGATTGCGGACCCTCGTCGAACATGATGTGAAATGTCGTCGCCCCGTCGACGACCTGCACGATCTCGTCGCCATTGACGTGACGCTCCCACGGACCTTCGCCCGAAAATTTGGCGACGTTGATGGCACTGTCACGATAGGGCGCCAGCCGCGCAAACGCACCCTGGCGCTCGGCTTCGGGGGTTTCGGGTGTGCGCCCGCGCAGCATCCTGAGCTTGGCGAATTCGGCGTTCACATCGAGGATTGTCAGCATTCGTCGCTCCGTTCGTCATTCGACGCCGCAGTATAACCGCGGGCGGTGCCGGGTCCTATGGGCAAAGACCGCGCGGCAACCGCGATGCGGCGAACCTGCGGCGGCGCGTCGGTGGTCATCCTGTTCGAGTGCGGCCTGTGCGAGTGTGGCCTATTCGACTGCGGCGGCATAGCGGTGGATGTGATAGGGCAGCCGCGCCATGCCTGGGCAATGGCTGCCGACAACCGGCTCAAGCGCCTGGTACAGCCTTCGGTTGTCGGCATTGGCGGCGGCAAGCCGTTCGCGCGCCGCCTCGACGCGCGCGATCAGGCGGGCAAGATCGACGGTGACGAGCCGCCGGTTGTCGACGATCATGCGGCCGCCGATCATGACGCTCGCGACCGCGGTGCCGTCTTCGGTGTGGACCAGCTGATTGACCGGGTCGTTGAACGGCAGCCAGTTCGGGTGGTCGAGATCGAGCATCACGATGTCGGCCTTGTAGCCCGGCGCGAGGCGCCCGATCTTGCCGGCAAAGCCGAGGGCATGCGCACTGCCCTCGGTCGCTGCGAGGGCGGCTTCGCGCGTCGACAGCCAGCGCCGCCAATCGGGCCCGCGCACCTTTGAGACGAGCGATGCCAGCCGCATCGCCTCGTACATGTTCTGATTGTCCGAACAAGTCGACCCGTCGGTGCCGATGCCGAGATTGACGCGCCGATCGAGCATCGCCCGCGTGTCGGCGATGCCGCCGCCAAGCCGCATGTTGCTGCCCGGGTTGTGCGCGACCGAAGCGCCGCGGTCACCGAGCCGGGTCATGTCGTCATTGTCGAGCCACACGCCGTGCGCGACGGTGAAATGCGGACCGAGTACGCCCAGGGCATCAAGGTGTGCGGTCTGGGTCATGCCATAAAGGCGGATGCCGGTCACCGCCTGCACCTTTGATTCGGCGACATGGCTGTGCAGTGCGACGTCGAATTCGCGGGCGAGGTCGGCGCAGCCGCGGATGAACCCATCCGAGCAGTGATGCGGTATCGTCGGCGCCACCGCCGGGCGCACCCGGTCGCGGTCAAAGGGCCAGCCGGCGAGGGCGGCGCGCATGCCGGCGAGCGTTGCCTCGGCCGGCGGCAGCCGCAGTTCGGCGGCGCGCACCCGCAAATCAGCCGGCAACGCCTCCATCAGCCCCGGGATCGCTTCGAAAAAGCTGCGGTCCGCCACCATCGGCGCCACCACCGCCCGCATACCGATATCGGCATAGGCCTGCGCCGCCAATGCGAGGCCGTCGGCGGTCGGCAACGGCCATTCGAAAGACAGATCATAGCAGGCGGTGCAGCCCTTCATGACCATCTCGACGGCGCCGAGCTGGGTCGACAGATAGCGGTCGTCGAGGGTGCGGTTGCCGGTGATCCATGGGGCCGCGGTCAGCAGCAATTCCAATGTCCAGCGATCGCCCATGCCCTTGCCGAGATTGCCGTGGCCGTGAGTGTGGGCGTTGACCAGGCCGGGATGGAGAAGCCGCCGCGCCGCCGGGATTTCGACCGCCTCGGCGGGCGCGGGCAGACCCGGCGGCCCGATCTCTCGAATCGTGTCGCCATCGATCAGGATGTCGGCGAAATCGGCGGTGCCGGCGGCAATGTCGAGCACGCGGCCGCCGCGCAGGATCAAGCGGGCCATGCTAATCTCCAACTCGTAAAGCCCGTGGCGGGGTCGTCGATGATGATAGGCCGATGCGGGCCGGGAGCCGAGCGATGCCGAAGGTGATCGTCGAACAAAGAGGCGCGGTACGGGAGATCCGCCTCAATCGGCCGCAATTGCTGAACGCCGTCGACTGCGAGACGATCGCGGCTTTTGCCGCTGCCGCTGCCGCCGCCGCCGAGGACCGCACCGTCAGGGTCGTGCTGCTGCGCGGCGAAGGCGCGCATTTCTGCGCTGGCGGCGATATCACGATGTTTGGCGCGCTGATCGGCCAGCCGCGCGAGGAACGGCGCAAGCTGCTCTACGAGATCGTCGACGCGCTGCATCCGCTTCTGGTGCGGCTGCGCCATATGCCAAAGCCGGTCGTCGCCGCGGTCCGGGGCGGTGCAGTCGGGGTCGGGCTGAGTTTCGTGCTTGCCGCCGATCTGGCGATCGCGGCGGAGGACGCGGTCTTTACCTGCGGCTATGTCCATCTCGGCACCAGTCCCGACGGGGCGATGACAGCGCTGCTCCCTGCCGTCGTCGGGCTCAAGCGCGCGGCCGAACTGATGCTGCTCGGCGACCGTTTCGATGCCGCGCGGGCGTTGGCGCTGGGAGTTGTCAACCGGGTTGTGCCACCCGAGACGCTGATCGCCGAGGCCGAGATGCTGGCCGAGCGGCTCGCTGCCGGCCCGGCGCAGGCTTATGCCGGCACCAAAGCATTGATCCAAGCCAGCCTCGGCGATGGGTTCGATGCGCAACTGCGTCGCGAAGCCGAAAGCTTTGCGATCTGCGCCGCGACCGACGATTTTGCCGAAGGCGTCCGCGCCTTTCTCGAAAAGCGCCGTCCTGCTTTCGCCGGCTGAGAGCGCGCAACCCTGTCAAGGCGCCCGGCGATGACCGGCAGCGGCGCGTTGCGCCGTCACGGTCCCGATGCCCAACCGTTGCCCCGGACCAAAGCCTGAACGAGCGGTTGCCCAGGGTTGACGCCATCACCGTCATGCGGTGCCTTATATGAACACCTCGCATTGAGAAGGGGCACAGGATGCTGGTGACCGCTCAGCCGCGCGGGGTTCTCAGCGCGGAAGCAATGAAAGGTCGGGATGGTTGGGATGCGGCGTTGAATCTGCCATTACCGCCGCGGCCGGAGTTTTACCTGCTCGATGAAGCTCGCCAACATGTCGTCGCCTATCTCGACTGGGTGACGCACGATCTCGCGCGCGGCCCGTCGCCGGACGAATTACGGCGTGAAATCGAGCGCGCCGCGGAGCGCCTGTTGGAGATTTCGCTGGCCCTTCGTGCGCTCCTCGACCGCGGAGATTGTGACGACGGCTGAACTACCGCCGCTCAAAAACGCCTCGGGCGGCGCCCGTCGCAATCGCTCGCACCCGGCGCCGCCACCGGGATCCGGCGCAGCTGGTGCGGCGTGGTTCAAGCGGGCCGCAAACAGCTCTTGATCGAACCCGCCTTTTCACATCAGTCCGACGGCGGCGGCACCGATGCCAACGGCTGCGACAAGCCCGAAGATAATTGCTGCGATCGCTGCATACACCCCCTGTGGCCGCAGCGGCTGCGGCAGTTCCATGCGGGCGAGTCGGTAGAGAAAAACGAGAATCACCGGCAGCAGCACCGCGTTCATCACGCCCGCCGCAACCGACAGCCGGACGAGATCGATACCCGAGGCGACCAGCGCACCGCCCGCCATCAACATCAGGACCAGCGGGATCAGGACCAGCGGGCCATGGAACCATGGCGCCTGCAATGGATGGCGTGCGAGCGAATGCTGGACCCCGAGCGCTTCACCGATGGTCCAGGACAGGCTGAGGCAGATCACGATCGTTGCAACCAATGCGCTGCCCGAAAGCCCCACCACAAAGATCAGATGACCGGTGACACTCCCCAGCGTCGCGGTAAACGCGGTCTCGATCTGGGCCACTGTGTCGAGTGAACCATGGTGCTCAAGCACCGTACCGGCGGCGATTAGAAGTGCCGAGGTGATCGTCTGGCACAGCACCACCGCCGCCAGGGTTTCCCGCCGTGCGGCGCGGATATGCTCGGGTCCGAGGCCTTGGTCGACACTGGCCGATTGCTGATAGAGCAAGGTCCAGGGGATAATGCTGGTCCCGAGATTGGCGGCAAGCAGATAAAGATAATCCGGGTTGGACAAAGGCAGTCTTGCCGCTTGCAGCACGACCGGAGCAAGCCCGGGTGCTGCCCGCCACGCCATGACCAGAAAGGCAAGCTCGAACAATCCGACGAGCAGGGCGACGCGCTGAACCGATCGATAGGAGCCGCTGGTTACGACCAGGGTCAGACCGCCGACCGTGCCGGTCATCGTGACCCAAAGCGGCAGGCCGAGCGCCTCCCCGGCGCCGGCAAGACCGCTCAATTGGCTGACGAGCGCGCCAAAACAGCTGATCGCGAGGATCCCCAGCAGCAAGGCCGCGGCGGCGCGACCCAACCGTTGCAAGACCAGTTCGCCCATGCCTTTGCCGGTACCAAGGCCAAGGCGCAGTGCCATTTCCTGGGCGACAAACATGAACGGAATCAGAACGAGGTTCGGCAGCAGCAGCCGGTAACCCCATCTGGCACCGCTCTGCGCCACGGTAATGACGCTGCCGGCATCGGTGTCGGCGAGCATCGCGATCAGCCCGGGACCCGCGACAAAAGCCAGTTGGCGCCACGCGACGGCGAGCTTGCGGATCTTGTCGCCCATGCTGATCGATCGCCCAAGGCGTCCTGCCGGTGACTGCTTGCGTCGGCATTCCGAATTGCGCTTGTCGGAAGCCACCTTTGCCGGAATGCCGGCCGCTGGGGGCGCGCGGATCAAAAACGGGAATGCGCAGCCGTCACCGAGGCAGGCCTGTTATTGGGTTATTTCGTTCCGTGCGGACTTGTCGGCTTTCTCAGCTGGTGCCTCGGCACAACCCGGATCGGGACAGTCTATGTCGAGTCGATCGGGTCTCGGTCACTGTGGGGAGGGCCGATCGCCGGACTCGTCTGGTCCTGACGATCAGAGGGTGTCGTGGAGCAGCCATCCCGGCAAATTGTCGGAGAGACGCGCGTTGGGACCGCCCTCCCTCGGCGAGGTGATCGAGCACACGACCCCAATCGCCGTCCCGGCCTCGGCGACGATCGGCGAGCCCGACATCCCGCCATGGACGCGCTCGGCGGCGTGGGTGATCCACAGCGGCCCGCCGAAATGGCGGATCGTGCACGAGAACCACCGATCGTCGAGCGACAGCAGCCGCGCCGGTCCCCAGAAATTTACCGGGTTGCGGGCCGAGGCGCCGAACGGCAGCACGGTCGCCGTCCCCATCAGCGTCCGGTAATTATCGGCATCGGAATCGCCGGGCGAACCGAGCACCGCGATGTCGGCAATCGGATCGACAAACCGGCACACCGCCGAGGTGCGGGGCTCCTCGCCGCGGAGGGCTAGAAGCGGGCCGAAAGTGCGCGCCTCGAGCCCGACAGAGGGCAGGGCCGGCGGCAGAAACGGCAGGCAGTGTGCGGCGGTGATGACGAAGCGCTCGCCCGCAGCTTCGACCACAAAGCCGCGGCCGTGACCAACCGTGATGACACCTGATGTCAGCCTCTCGATAATCATGGCTTTCTGCTCCTCCCGGCGTCAGGCAAAGAGGTCCCAAAACGCTTGGCAGCGCGCTTCGCCGCTTGCACCCGCATCAAGGCGAAGCCGATCCGGTTTGGTTGAGGGTAGCAGGGTATCGGCGGCTCGCCTCTTAAATTCATCGCGCCGCTTCTTAGAGACCGGATGGCCCTGGTGAGCCCAAGGGCGAGATCCTCCCGCGCTGCCGGGGCCGGCGGGCGACAGGCGGATACGACCGACCCTGGGAGGTGCTGTCGGCGATCTGATCGCAGCCGAGCCCGCGGCCCGACAGGGATGCGGGTACGGCCTATCTGTCGGCGAGAAGCACCGCACCGCGTCGAACGAGCCCGGTGCTCGAGTTAGGTCGCGGTGGCATTGCCGGCGCGCTTTCGAGACTATCAGCCGTGGCGCCGCCGGCGCCCCTCTCCGACCCGGCGGATCGACAGGCTGATCACGCAGCGCATCCCTCAGTCCGGGCGCGCGGACTGTTTCTCGATCACCCCCGACAGGCGGCCATAGACGCGGCGCGCATTGCTCTCGAAAATCTTGGCCTTGTCCGCCGCCGACAATGGCAGCTGGTCGATGTAGCGCTTGGTGTCGTCGTAATAGTGACCGGTTTCCGGATCGACGCCGCGCACCGCACCAATCATCTCCGAGGCGAACAGGATGTTGTCAGCCGGGATGACCTTTGCCAGCAGTTCCTGGCCCGGTAGGTGATAGACGCAGGTGTCGAAAAAAATGTTTTTCAAAACGAGATCGGACAGCAGTCCACGCTTGGCGTCCTGCGCCAGACCGCGAAACCGGCCCCAGTGATACGGCACCGCGCCGCCGCCATGCGGGATGATGAACTTGACGGTCGGGAAATCCTTGAACACCGACGAATTCATCAGCTGGTTGAAACCGACCGTGTCGCCATTGAGATAGTGCGAGCCGGTCGTGTGATATGCCGGATTGCACGCGGCGCTGACATGGATCATGGCGGGAATGTCATACTCCGCCATCTTCTCGTAGATCGGGTACCAGTAGCGGTCCGACAGCGGC
>Ga0335074_10016501_pt1 | contig 10400 bp, 7 predicted proteins | sample Lox_Sample_23_FD_206715 | JGI IMG/M metagenome (GOLD analysis project Ga0335074, IMG submission 206715) | Soil microbial communities from Loxahatchee National Wildlife Refuge, Florida, United States - Lox_Sample_2.3 | ecosystem: Environmental > Terrestrial > Soil > Wetlands | place: USA: Florida...
CCCTGAATCATGAAGCCGGCGATCACCCGGTGGAAGATCGTGCCGTCGTACAGCTTGTCCTTAGTGGTGGCCCGGGTCTTCGGGTTGGTCCACTCCCTGCCACCCTCGGCGAGTTCGACGAAGTTCCGCACGGTCTTCGGCGCCTGGTCAGGGAACAGCCGGACAGTGACCGTCCCCTGCGTCGTCGTCAGCGTCGCGGTCAGCGTTTCGGTCATTACGTGACTCCGGTTCATCTCCAGGCCGGGCGATCCGGCCTGTCTTCCTTCACCGTACCGGCTTCACCTCAGTGTCACTTCGTCGCGCGCCCCGATGATTGAAGAGGGTATCCAGGGGAACCTTGTCTCACCGAGAGCAAGCAAAGGAGACTGATCGTGTTCTTCACCAAGACACGCGCTACCAAGAGCAGCTCTGCCGACGTGAGCGCTCGGGCGCGCGCGGCCGGTCAGGCGGCCCAAGTGGCAGCGCAGAACGCCCAGGTCGCAGCCCAGAACGCGGCCCAGAACGCGGCCGCCGCCGCGCGCACCGCCGCCACCGCCGCCCAGGCCAGCGCGCAGACGGCGGCGGCCGGGGTGAGCAGCGGAGTGCAGCAGGGCGTCTACACCGCCCGCCGCTGGACCGCGCCCCGACTGGAGCTCGCGGCCGAGCACGTCACCAAGACGGTCGCGCCGAGCGTCTCCTCGGCCCTGCGCAGCACCGCCAGGCAGGTCAAGCCGGCCGAGCCGGCCAGGCGCCGGACCGCGCTCACCTGGTCGCTGCTCGGCGCCGCCATCCTCGCGACCGCGGGCGCCGCCTTCGCGCTGATCCGCTACCAGTTCCGCGCGGCCACGGCCGACGAGACGGTGGAAGTCGGCGAGGCGACGGACATGTCCGGCAGGCCGGCCGCGGCAACGCCGGCCGCGCCGATGGCTCCGGCCGCCCCGAGCGGGGCGAGCGGGGCGAACGGCCCGAGCTCAGCGAGCGCGCCGCCCGCCGCCAACGCGACCGCGAGCAAGACCGGCGCGAGCAAGACCGGCGCGAGCAAGACGGCAGACGACAAAACCGCGACAACCACTGATACGTCAGTGAATGGACACGTTACGTCGAGCGGGTGGTAAAAAGCGAGATTCAGGAGGTGCCTTAATCCTGGTGTCCTATTGACACTGTGCGGATGCACGTTCATTTTTTAATAGAGGTCCGAAGTCCCACTCCGGGGAGGAACACCATGGCTGGGTGGGATGAGGGCGTCGCGCAGTTGGAGGCCGAGTTTCCCGGGTGGCACATCTGGCGGTCCAGCGCCGGCCGATGGTGGGCCACCCGGACGGGCACGGTCCCGCGTCGCGAGGACCTGGGGACCGGCCGCGTGATGACCGCGGACGCAGATGACGCGAGCGCACTGCGTGAGCAGCTGGCCGCCCAGACGTCCCTCGATCGGGAGATTACGGACTGACCGGCCGTCACCCGCCGTCGCTGGGACAAAGATCACCGGCCGGGCCGTGGCGCGCCGGTCATCTTTAGTTTTCGCCAAAGAGTTCTTAGCTAGACCTTTATAGATTGCTGGATACGGTCGATTGAGGCCGGACTTCCGTCGAAGGCTGGCAAAACCGGGCGTATCCACCTGCGGAGTGAACACCGTGATTAACCGGATCATGCGCGCCAGCGGGGGAACCCGAGGGCTCGTCTGGACCGCGGCGGCCTGCATCACTGTTTCGCTTCTCGTGATGTTCTTCGTGTCCGTCGCCGGGCCATCCATCGTCGTGCCGGCGATGGCCCACGCCCCCGGCGGCGCGCCGCCGTGGTGGATCTCACTCCGGATGGGCAGGCCGACGACCCTGTTCGTCTCGTGGGCGGCGGCGGTGCTTGGCGCTATCGGCGTCGGGGCCGGCCTGCTGGCGGTGTCCCGCGGCGCCCGGGTGCCGGCCCGGCCGCTGATCGCGGTCTCGTTCATCGTCATCGCGATCTTCACGTTCCTGCCGGCGGCCGGCACCACCGACACCCAGTCGTACGCCATCGACGGCAACATGATCGTGCTGCACCACAGCCCGTACGTGTACACGCCCGCGACGATGGTCACCCTCGGCGACAAGCTCGCGGTCGGCAGCCCGCCCACCTGGGCGCACCAGCTGTCCGACTACGGGCCGATCGCCTCGGCCGAGGAATGGCTGTCGGCCGAGCTCGGCGGCGCCTCGATGGCGCTGATCACGTTCTGGCTCAAGCTCTTCGTGGCGCTGGCGTTCGGCGCGGTGGTGCTGCTGCTCGACCGCCTGCTCCGCGGCAACCCGGCGATGCGGCTGCGCGCCCATTTGCTGTGGTCGCTCAACCCGCTGCTGCTGTGGGAGATCGTGGCCAGCGGGCACATCGACGGCCTGGCGGTCGCGTTCGGGATAGCCGGCCTGGCCCTGCTCCGGTTCGCGCCGGACGGCGTCAAGCCGCCGCTGGCCCGGTGCGCGGCCGCGGGCGCCCTGCTCGCGGCCGCGGCCTGCACCAAATCCCCGTTCGTGCTCTTCGGCGTCGCCGCCCTGTGGGCGGTGCGGCGCTCGCCCGCCCGGATCGCCAGCCTGCTCGGCGGCTGGCTGGGCGTGACGGTGGTGTCGTACGCGATCGCCGGCTGGCCCGCGGTCAAGGTGCTGTCCCAGCGTGGCCAGCAGATCACCTGGGACAACCTCTACCAGGTGCTCTACCGGCCGTTCGGCCTGGCCGGGTCGCTCGGCTCGGACCAGGTCCCGGGCTGGGTGTTCCCGCTGGCGCTGGCGCTGTTCCTCGCCGTCGCCGTGCTCGCCTTCTTCCGGCTGCCCGACCGCGTGCCCGCGCTCCCGGCCGTCAGCCCGGCGCTGGCGCTGAGCCTGGCCTGGATCTTCTTCTGGCCGTTCCAGCGCCCCTGGTACGACGTCATGATCATCGCGCTGCTCGCGCTCTACCCGTCGTCCGGTCTCGACGCGGTCGTCCTGGTCAGGCTCTGCTTCGGCGCCGTCACCTACATGGAGGCGGCGCACATCTCCCACCTGCCCTGGTTCCAGCGCGTGCAGCTGATCGAGGGCGACTGGGTGACGTCGAGCGTTCGGTTCCTGACCGCCGCCGCGCTGATCTGGATGTGCGTCACCGACCGGTGGGGAGGCAGACCCGACCGGCCGGCCCCGGACGCGCCCGCGGGCGCCCCCGCCGCCAGCGCGACCCCCCCGGCGGTCACGCCCCGGTCCTGACACCGGGCGGCTGCAGGTACCGCTCCGGCCACCGGCAGTCGATGAACCCGGCCAGCAGCTCGGGCAGCGGCCCGGCGCCCTCGAGGGCCGACGGCCGGGCGGCGCCGAACGCGACGTCCTCGGTCACCGCGCCCGCCAGCAGCCACTGCGGCTCGTCGGGGCGGCAGAGCCACTCGGACCGCTCCAGCCGGGCGGTGATGGCGGCGCAAACGTGGACCGCCAGCCCGGCCGGATCGGCGATCACGGCCGCCCGGGCCGCGACCGCGGCGTCGACCGCGTGCGACAGCGCGCACTGGCGCACCCGGGCCGGCAGCGCGGTGAGCGGCGCCAGCGCGGACGGCCGCGGCACCGGAGTGGGCCACCCGGTCAGGTGCGCGAGCACCGCCAGCTCGGCCCAGGGCCGCATCGGGCCCGCCCCCTCGAGCGCCCGCTGCGCGGCCCGCATGTCCCGCAGCGTGCACGGCCGCGCCCGGCATTCGGCGCCGCAGGCGGCCGAGCGGGGCCGCACCACCGCGCTTGTGTCGCCGGCCGGGACGGGCGGCCCGGCCTCGCGCGGGCTGCCGTCCGTCACCCGGACCAGGATCGGGAAGTCCATTCCGTCGGAGAACACCGCCGCCTGCCCGGGCGGCAGCGTGACCAGGTAGCGGGACTGGGACGGGGACGCGTTCATCGTCGCGCCGACCGCCTCGCGATCGTCGGCGGCCGGGAGCCGGTGCACGATCTTGACGGCCGTATTTTTTATCACGTCGGGGACGAGCCGGGCCGGGATCTGCTCGGCGATGATGAGGCCCTCGCCGTACGCGCGGATCTCCGCCAGCAGGCCCGCGAACATCTCGACCGCGTGCCCGGCCGCGCCGCCCCCGCCCGGCCCGTCGGCCGACTCGGCCCGGCGCAGCAGCCGGTGCGCCTCCTCGACGACCGTCAGGTGCCGAAGGCCGCCCGCCCCGGCCGCCTTCGCGCGGTGGGCGAGCCGCAGGTGCTCGGCCAGCCGGATGAGCACCGCGCCCATCAGGAACGCCTTGTCCGCGTCGTCGCCGACGTCCTCGATCTCGAGCACCACGTTCCTGGCCAGCAGCGCGTCGAAATCGATCGGGTGCCCGCCCTCGAGGAAGCGGCCGGTCGTGCCGTGCCTGAGGCTGGCCAGCCGGACCCGGATGAACCCGAGCACGTCGTCGGTGACCCGCTGGGAGTAGCCGATCTCGGTGACGACCCGTTCGGCCGCGCGCTGCAGGGCGGTGAGGGTCGGGTAGGCGGCCGTCCGGCCGCCGTCGGCCGGCTCGCCCAGCGCGAGGTCCCAGCCCGCGTCCTCGTAGACCCGCCCGAGGGCGGCGCTGAGCACCTGCGGGAACGGCTCCTCGGACCGGAAGGACGCGATGAACAGCGCTCGGACCAGGTCCGCGTGGGTTTGCAGCGGGAACCTGACGCCGGCCCGATCGACCGCGGGCTCGAGCGGGTTGAGCCCGGCCGCGATCGCGTCCGGCTCGCCCGGCCTGATCCTGATCACCTCCGCGCCCGGGAGCCGCGCGGCCATCAGCCGGTACTCGGCCTTGGCGGGCTCGACCACCAGCCACGGGGTGCGCTGCCCGGACGCCGCCTCGAGCAGGGACCGCACCGTCTGCGATTTGCCCGCCCCGGTGGCGCCGCAGACGAACACGTGCCGGTTGAGCGAGTCGCGGGACAGCACGAACGGGCCCGCCGTCCGCAGGTTCCGGTCCAGGATCTGGCCGAGCCCGATGCCCGGCCGCCCGTCGGCCTGGCCGTCCGGCGAGCATCCGGCGGGCGGCTCCTGGGTGACGTCGAATTCGGGCCGGAGCGCCAGCCGCACCCCCGGCACCTCGGACTCCGGCGGCCGGGCCAGCGCGGCCAGCAGCTGGGTCGACCCGTAGAACGGTGCGGACGGCACGGCGTCACCGCCAGGCTCGACGGCGGAACCGGGGCCGAAGGGCGCCGGGCTGAGCGCGTACGGCAGCCCGCTCAGATCGGCCGACGCGCACAGCAGGCCGGCGATCCTGGCCGCGCTCGGCCCGTCGCTCCCGCCCGCCACGATCCTGATCCGCCAGAACCCGGTCGACCGGCCGCGTTGCAACTCGGCCTGCCGGTCCCTGAGGCGCCGCGCCTGGGTCGCGCGCTCGGGGAACCGGTCGGCCGACCCCTCGGCGATCCGCTGCCGCAGCCCGGCCTCCTCCGACAGCGCCCGCAGCTCGGCCGCGGTCACCGGCTCGGCGGTCACCAGCCAGCCGAACGGCCCGGTCCAGCTGCCGAGCAGCCCCTCGTCGAGCGTCAGCCCGGCCCGGCCGGACGCCCCCGCCGCCGCGGCGCCCCCGGTCCCGCCGTCCTCGCCCGGCAGCGTGAGCAGGCCGTCGCTGATCCCCGCTATCTCCCGCCAGCAGCCGAGCTGCCCGAGCACCCCGGTCAGCTCGGCCGGCCGCAGCGCCGTCCCGCGCGCCCCGCCCGGCAGCGCCAGCAGCACCTCGCCGTCGGCGGGGTCAGCGCTGCCCGCCAGCGCGTCCCCGGCCGCGATGATCAGCACCGGTCCGCCCGCCGCGGCCCGCACCCAGCCGAACGCGACCGGCCCGGCCGACGCCGCGATTCCCGCGTGGTACGCCGCCGTCAGCGCGGCCGCGCGCTGCGGCCTGCCCGGATCGCCGCCGTCCGGCCGCGGCTGACCCGGCGGCGGCGACTCCGGGCGGCGGGGTATCTCGGTGATCCGGTAGGCCGCGCAGCCGGCCGGCACGATCGGGCAAACTGTCACAACTCATACACGCATCGTCATAGCCGACGGTTCACCCAACCAGGACTCTTCGGACCCGCGTCAAAGGGGTACGACGATGTCGGCGCTTAACGTCGAAGTTATGGAGCCGCTGATGCGAACTGCCAGGTCCGCCACCCGTGGTCGCAGGCGCAGCGCTCAGCGAACTCTGCTCGGCCCGGCCGTGCTCGGGCCGGCCGCGCTCGCCACCGCCCTGGTCGCCACCGCCGCGGTCGGGGTGATCGCCGGCCGGCCGGTCGCCGAGCTCTCCACCGCGGGCCAGGCCGCGATCGAGGCGCGGGCGGTCGTCGCGGGCAAGGCGGCCGCCCCGACGACCGCGAAGCCGCCCGGCTGGCGGGTGGTCGCCACCGTCGGCCCGGACAACGAGGCGGTGACCGGCACCGTGAGCGCCGAGTCGGCCGCCGGCGCCTGGTCGGTCTGGACCGGGACGGGCTTCACCGCCGTCGAGCGGCTGGACGGAACCCGCTGGTCGCGGGTGCCGCTCCCGGCCGCGCTGACCGCCTACGCGCGATCCGCGGTCGCCTTCGGCGGCGATTCCGCGACCGACTTCTGGCTGTTCAACTCGCGCAGCGCGACTCACGTGCTGCGCTTCGCGGGCCACCGGTGGACGCTCCAGCGGATCCCGTCCTGGGTGCTGCAGCGGCAGCCCGGCGGGGGCGGGCTCAGCGTCAGCGCCGCGGTATTCGGGCCCGGCAACGTCTGGGTGTTCGGCCTCGGGGCCGGCGCCTACGCCGCCCATTACGACGACCGCGGGTGGGCGCGGGTGCGACTGCCCGCCGCGCCCGACGAGGTGAGCGCGGTCAGCGCCGACGACATCTGGGCCCTGCACGGAAACGTGGCCTGGAACTGGAACGGCGAGAGCTGGACCGCGAGCAGCATCCCGAAGGCGGCCGGCGACCCGCCCGAGCGCTTCGACAACCTCACCGCCACCGGGCCGGCCAGCGCCTGGGTGTGGCGTGACGTCTCCGTCCGCGGCCGCCCGGCCGAGGTCGACCAGCTGCACTGGAACGGCACCGCGTGGCGGCGGACGGGCGCCGGCCCGCCCGTCGACCTCATCGATTCCGTCGTCCCTGACGGGTCCGGCGGCCTGTGGGCGACCGGCGCGGACGACAATCGCGGCGGCTTCAACCTCTTCTATCACCTGTCCGGCGGCCGCTGGAGGGAGGCGAGCCCGCCTGGCGGCATCCGGGAGCAGCGGCCCGAGTCCCTGGCCTGGATCCCGGGCACGGACTCGGTCTGGGGGACCGCCACCGGCCTCACCGGCAAGGGCAGCGACGGCGCGATCATCAAGTACGGGCCCTAAGTCAAACCCGGACAAGCCACCAGCGTCTTATCGAACGGACCCTGAATGACTCACGGTCCGAACACTTGCTCTAGGTAGGGGTTGACGAAGCGGCGGTCCGGGTCGGTCTCGTCGCGGATCCGCAGGAAGTCGTCGAAGCGGGGGTACGCGGAGGCGAGGTAGGCCGCGTCGCGGGTGTGCATCTTCCCCCAGTGCGGCCGGCCGCCGACCGCGATGGCGATCGACTCGAAGAGCCGGAAGTACTCCTCGTACGGCAGCCCCGTGTACTGGTGGATCGCCACGTAGGCGCTGTCGCGCCCGTACGCGGTCGACAGCCAGATGTCGTCGGCGGCGGCGACCCGGATCTCGACCGGGAACATCACCGGGTGGGCGAGCCGGGGCACGCCCGCGCGCAGCTGGCCGAGCACCTCGTGCACGGACTCCCGCGGGACCGCGTACTCCGACTCGACGAACCGGACCCGGCGCGGGGTCACGAACACCTCGTGCGACGGCGCGGAGTACCGGCGGGTGGACAGCGTGGCCGAGGCGAGCCGGTTCAGCGGCTTGATCAGCCGGGGCACCGCGCGGCCGGTGCGGCAGAGCGCACCGAAGGCCGCGTTCTCCATCACCTCGTACTCGAGGAACCGGCGCCAGCCCGGCATCGGCGACGGGACCCCGGCCCCGCCGGCCGCGCCGGTCCTGTTGTTCTGCTTGAGCAGCGCGTTGGCGCCGTAAGGGAACCAGTAGAACTCGAAGTGGTCGTTGCCCGCGGCGAACTCGTCGAACCGCGCGAGCACCTGGTCGACGTGCATCGGCGCCTCGTGGGCGGCCAGCGCGAAGGCGGGCACGCACTGCAGCGTCACCGTCGAGATCACGCCGAGGGCGCCGACCGACACCCGGGCGGCGTTGAACAGGTCGGGGCGCTGGTCGGCCGAGCAGGAGACGACGGACCCGTCCGCCAGCACCAGCTCGAGCGCCGCCACCTGGGTGGCGATGCCGCCGAGGCCGGCCCCGGTGCCGTGCGTCCCGGTCGAGATCGCACCGGAAATCGTCTGCGCGTCGATGTCGCCCAGGTTCGGCATGGCCAGGCCGAGCGAGTCGAGCGCCCGGTTCAGCTCCCGGATCGTGGTGCCCGACCGCGCCGTGATGAGCCCGGACGCCAGATCCGCCCCGACGATGCCGGTCCAGCCGGACAGGTCGAGGGCGGCGCCCGAGGTCGCCGCGGCCGGGGTGAACGAGTGCCCGCCGCCGAGCGCCCGCACCGTGAGCCCGCTCGCCGCGGCGTCCTTGACCGCGTCGGCGATCTCCTCGGTTGAGCGCGGCCAGTACCGACGTGCCGGGTTAGCGCTTGCCGTACCCGCCCAGTTTTGCCAGGTCATTCGCCTACTCTTCTAAATTGTTTTTGGCCCCGTTGATCTTTCGTCGACGCTGACCCGTTAGTGTGCCGCTATGTCTGACTTGATCGCCGCAACGGACGCCCAAGACCGGTATGCCCGATATGACCAGGCCACCGCCGACCTTGACCCGCCGTTCGCCGTGGTCGATCTGGCCGCGTTCGACAGTAACGCCCGCGACCTGGTGCGACGGTCCGGCGGGGTGCCCATCCGGGTGGTGAGCAAGTCGCTGCGCTGCCGCCACCTGATCGAGCGCGCCCTGGCCCAGCCAGGATACCGGGGCGTTATGTGCTATTCGCTGGCCGAGGCGATCTGGCTGCACTCCATCGGCCTCAGCGATGACCTGCTGGTCGCCTACCCCACCGCGGACCGGGCGGCGCTGCGGGCGCTGGCCGCCGACGAGGCCGCCCGGGAGCACATCACGGTGACCATCGACTCGGCCGGCCACCTCGACTTCATCGACCGGGTGATGGGCGCGGGGCACCCGCAGATCCGGGTCTGCCTTGACCTGGACATGTCCTGGCGCCCGCTCACCCACGGCCCGGTGGTGCAGATAGGAACGTGGCGGTCGCCGCTGCGGTCGCCCGCGGAGGCGGCCGTGTTCGCCGAGACCGTGCTCAAGCGGCCCGGGTTCTCGCTGGTCGGCGTCCTCGGCTATGAGGGGCAGATCGCCGGCCTGGGCGACGCGCCGCCCGGCCGGCCGGTCCGGGCCGCGCTCGTGCAGGCGATGCAGGCCCGCTCGTCGGCGGAGCTGAACGAGCGCCGGGCCGAGGTCGTCCGCCGGATCCGGGCGATCGCCCCGCTCGAGTTCGTCAACGGCGGCGGCACCGGCTCGCTCGAGTCGACCTCGGCCGACAAGTCGGTCACCGAGCTGGCGGCGGGCTCCGGCCTGGTCGGCCCCACCCTGTTCGACGCGTACGCGAAGTTCCACCCGCAGCCGGCCCTGCTGTACGCGCTGCCGGTGGTCCGGCGGCCCAAGGCGGGGGTGGCCACCCTCTTCAGCGGCGGCTACGTGGCCTCAGGGACCGGGACGCCGGACCGGCTGCCGTCGCCGTTCTGGCCGGCCGGGCTGCGGCTGACCAAGACCGAGGGCGCCGGCGAGGTGCAGACCCCGGTGCTCGGCACCGCCGCCGACGGGCTCAGGATCGGCGACCGGGTCTGGATGCGGCACGCCAAGGGGGGCGAACTGGCCGAGCGGCTGACCGCGTACTACCTGGTCAGCCCGGGCGAGCCGGATGTCGTCCCGGTTCCCACCTATCGGGGGGACGGACAGTGCTTTGGATGAGCCCGGGCCTGGGCATTGTCCTTATTACGGTCATCGTCGCCCGGGCAGTCAGGCAGGGTCCGTTCGATCCGCTGATTTCCTTTACCAAATCGAGATGAATCGGCATACTTAGCTAGAGAACACACAACGTGGAGGTCACCCCGTTGACGAATCGGGCCTTCCGCTCAACACGAGGCCTCATCGGGGGATTGACGGTCCTGCTCGCGGGCGTCCTCACCACGGTCGGGTTGAGCGGCTGCGGCACCCCCGCGTACAACTACGTCGCCGACGACGCGGCCGGGACTTACTACAAGGTGCCGGTGCAGTGGCATCCGCTCTCCCAGAAGCAGATCGACTCGCTGCTGCAGTCCGAGGGCGAGCCGAGCGCCGGCATCTGGTCGACCGCGTTCGACGCGGGCCCCGGTCCGAACGCCGACCACGTCTCGGCCGGCAACCTCGCCCAGCCCTTCGCGTTCGCCGAGGTCTTCGCGCTCAACTCGACCGCGAGCAACGA
>Ga0335074_10016502_pt1 | contig 10399 bp, 16 predicted proteins | sample Lox_Sample_23_FD_206715 | JGI IMG/M metagenome (GOLD analysis project Ga0335074, IMG submission 206715) | Soil microbial communities from Loxahatchee National Wildlife Refuge, Florida, United States - Lox_Sample_2.3 | ecosystem: Environmental > Terrestrial > Soil > Wetlands | place: USA...
AAGATGCACGGCGGCTTCCTTGTTCACGATGCCGCCTTGCACTTTGGCCGTCTGGCGCTGATGACGCTTGACGACGTTGACGCCGGAGACAAGCGCGCGGTTCTCCTTCGGAAAAACCTTGATCACTTCGCCCTTCTTGCCCTTGTCGCGGCCCGTCATGACGACGACGCGGTCGCCCTTTTTGATCTTCGCCGTCATCACAGCACCTCCGGCGCGAGCGAGATGATCTTCATGTGGTTCTTCGCACGAAGCTCGCGCGTCACCGGTCCGAAGATGCGCGTGCCGATCGGCTCGCCCTGGTTGTTCACGAGCACCGCCGCGTTGGTGTCGAAGCGAATGAGGCTGCCGTCGGGGCGGCGCACGCCGTGCGCGGTGCGCACGACCACGGCCTTCACGACTTCGCCCTTCTTCACACGGCCGCGCGGAATGGCCTCCTTGACGCTGACGACAATGGTGTCGCCGACGCTGGCGTAACGGCGGCGCGAGCCGCCAAGAACTTTGATGCACATCACGCGCCGCGCGCCGGAATTGTCGGCCACGTCAAGCTCGGTCGTCATCTGGATCATAATTCAAACTCCCGGACCGCTTGCGCGACCTATTCCTTGCCTGCACGGCCGACGACTTCCCAGGACTTCAACTTGGAAATCGGACGGCACTCCTGAATGCGGACGACATCGCCCACCTTGAACCCGCCCGTCTCGGTATGGGCGTGATATTTCTTCGAACGGCGGACCGTCTTGCCCATCACCGGGTGGGTGAAGCGGCGCTCCACCTTCACGACCACGGTCTTGGCATTCTTGTCGCTGACGATGACGCCTTGCAGCACGCGCTTCGGCATTGTGTTCTTCCTTCTCTCAGCCGGCCTTGCGGCGCTGTTCAGTCAGGACCGTTTCGATGCGCGCGATGTCGCGGCGCACCTGGCGGACCCGGCCGGTGTTCTCGAGCTGTCCGTTCGCGCGCTGGAAGCGCAGGTTGAACTGTTCCTTCTTCAGCTTCACGAGCTGCTCGCTTAGTTCATCCGCGGTCTTGCCGCGGAAATCGTCGGGCGTGAGCTTCTTCTTTGCCATGGTCGTTGTCCGTTCAGAGTCCCAACCGCGCGATGAACTTCGTCGAGATCGAAAGCTTCGCCGCACCCAGGCGCATCGCTTCCTTGGCGGTCTCGAGGTCGACGCCGTCGATCTCGAAAAGAATGCGGCCCGGCTTGATCTTCGCCACCCAATATTCCGGCGCGCCCTTACCCGAACCCATGCGCACTTCGGCCGGCTTCTTCGACACCGGCACGTCCGGGAACACGCGGATCCACACGCGGCCCGCACGCTTCATCTGGCGCGTGATGGCTCTGCGCGCGGCTTCGATCTCGCGCGCGGTGATCCGCTCGGGCTCGAGCGCCTTCAGGCCGAAGGCGCCGAAGTTGAGCTGTGTGCCGCCCTTCGCTGCGCCGTGGATACGGCCCTTATGCTGTTTGCGGAACTTGGTCCGTTTGGGTTGCTGCATGATACGTGTCCGTTATTCCGCTGCCGGCTGCGGCTGACGCTGCGGGCCGCCGCGATTGGGATCGGAAGCTTCCGCCTGGCGCTTTTCCGTCGCCATCGGATCGTGCTCCATGATCTCGCCCTTGAAGATCCAGACCTTCACGCCGCAGGTGCCGTAGGTCGTCTTCGCGGTCGCGACGCCGTAGTCGATGTCCGCGCGCAGCGTGTGCAGCGGCACGCGGCCTTCGCGATACCATTCCACACGCGCGATTTCTGCGCCGCCGAGACGTCCGCTGCAGGTGATGCGGATACCGAGCGCGCCCAGACGCATCGCCGACTGCACGGCGCGCTTCATCACGCGGCGGAAGGCCACGCGGCGCTCGAGCTGCTGGGCGATGTTCTCGGCCACGAGCTTGGCGTCGATCTCGGGCTTGCGGATTTCGACGATGTTCAGGTGAACTTCGTCGTCCGTGTAGCGCTGCACGTCGCTCTTGAGCTTCTCGATGTCGGCGCCCTTCTTGCCGATGACGACGCCCGGACGAGCCGAGTGGATCGTGATGCGGCACTTCTTGTGTGGACGCTCGATGACGATGCGCGACACGCCGGCCTGCTTCAGCCGCTCGCTCAGATGGTCGCGGATCTTGATATCTTGCTGGAGCAGCTTGCCGTATTCCCTTTTGCGGGCGAACCACCTGGAATCCCAGGTGCGGTTCACGCCAAGGCGCAAGCCGATCGGATTGACTTTCTGACCCATCAGGCGGTCTCCTTAGCCGTCTTCGCCGGCTTCTTTGCTGCGGGTTTCTTCGCCGCGGGCTTTTTCGCTGCAGGCTTCTTCGTAGATGTCTTGCCTTCGGATTTCTCGACCTTCGCCTTCGGCGCAGGCTTCTCGACCGGCTTCGCTTCGCGCTTCTCCTCGACGACGATCGTCACCTGGGAGAAAGGCCGTTCGACGCGGGCGCCGCGGCCACGGGCGCGCGCATGGAAGCGCTTCATTACGAGATTTTTGCCGACGCTGGCTTCCTTGACGACGAGATCGTCGACGTCGAGGTCGTGGTTGTTTTCCGCGTTCGCGATCGCCGACTGCAGGACCTTCTTCACCGCCTTCGCGATCCGCTTGGGCGAGAAGGTGAGCTCGTTCAGCGCCGCTTCCGCCGTCTTGCCGCGAATCGACTGCGCGACAAGGTTCAGCTTGCGCGGGCTCGTACGCAACATCCGGCCGATGGCCTTGGCTTCTGTTTCCGCGAGTGCGCGGGCGCGTGAATCCTTGCCCATCGCTTAAGCCCTCTTCGCCTTCTTGTCCGCGGAATGGCCGTAGAAGGTGCGCGTCGGCGCGAACTCGCCGAGCTTGTGGCCCACCATGTCTTCGGTGACCAGCACCGGAATGTGCTTGCGGCCGTTGTAGACGCCGAAGGTCAGGCCCACGAATTGCGGCAGGATCGTCGAGCGCCGCGACCAGGTCTTGATCACTTCCTTGCGTCCGCTCGAGCGTGTGGCTTCCGCTTTCTTGAGCAGATAGCCGTCGACAAACGGGCCTTTCCAAACCGAACGGGTCATATCGTCTTACCCTTGCGTCTTCTTGGCGTGGCGCGAACGGACGATGAATTTCGTCGTGCGCTTGTTGGAACGTGTCTTGTTGCCCTTCGTGCCCTTGCCCCACGGCGTGACCGGATGACGGCCGCCCTTGGTGCGGCCTTCGCCGCCGCCATGCGGATGGTCGATCGGGTTCATCGCGGTTCCGCGCACGGAAGGACGCTTGCCCTTCCACACATTGCGGCCGGCCTTGCCGATGACTTCGTTCATGTGGTCCGGGTTCGACACTGCACCCACCGTCGCGCGGCAGGAGAGCGGCACGCGGCGCACTTCGTCCGAATTGAGGCGCAGGATCGCGTAACCGGAGTCGCGACCGAGATATTGCGCGAAGGTTCCGGCGGAACGCGCGATCTGACCGCCCTTGCCCGGCTTCATCTCAATGTTGTGCACGATCGTGCCGACCGGCATGCCGGCGAGCGGCATCGTGTTGCCCGGCTTCACGTCGACCTTGTCGCCCGAGATCACAGTGTCGCCGACGGCGAGGCGTTGCGGCGCCAAGATGTAGGCGAGCGTGCCGTCCTTGTACTTGAGGAGCGCGATGAACGAGGTCCGGTTGGGATCGTATTCGATGCGCTCGACCTTTGCCGGCATCTCGAGCTTGTTACGCTTGAAATCGATGATGCGATAGCGCTGCTTGTGACCGCCGCCCTGCCAGCGAACCGTTACGCGGCCCGTGTTGTTGCGGCCGCCATTGCGCGTCTGGCCTTCGGTCAGCGCCTTGACCGGATCGCCCTTGTGGAGCTGCGAACGGTCGATGAGCACCAACTGGCGTTGGCCCGGCGTCGTCGGCCTGTATTGCTTGAGCGCCATGGTTCAGAGCCCCGTCGTGATGTCGATCTGGTAACCCTCTTCGAGAGTCACGACCGCTTTCTTGAAATCGCTGCGTTCGAACGCTTTGCCACGGAAGAGCTTCTTCTTGCCCTTCACGCGCACCGTGTTGACCGCCTTCACCTTCACTTTGAAAAGGCCTTCGACCGCCTTGGCGATCGCGGGCTTCGTGGCGTCCAGCGTCACGCGGAAGACGACCTGGTTCGCTTCCGTGAGCTTCGTCGCCTTTTCGGTGATGACCGGCGAAAGAATGATGTCGTAGCTCGTGGTCATGCCAGCCGCTCCTCGATCAGTTTGACCGCCGCGGTCGTCAGCACGAGCTTGTCGCGCTTCAGGATGTCGTAGACGTTGAGGCCGGATGCCGGCAGCAGCGCCACATGCGCGAGGTTGCGTGCGCTGAGCTGGAAGTTCTTGTCGAACTCGCCGTCGACCACGAGCACGCTCTCGATGCCGAGCTTGCCGAAGCTTTCGGCAAGCGCTTTGGTCTTCACCGCATCCGACTTCGCCGCATCGAGCACGACGATCGCACCGGCTTTCGCCTTCGTGGAGAGCGCGTGGCGGAGGCCGAGCGCGCGCACCTTCTTCGGCAGGCTGAATTCGTGGCTGTGCTGCACCGGGCCCATGGCCTTGGCGCCGCCGACGAAGAGCGGCGCGGAGCGCGCGCCGTGGCGGGCCTGACCCGTGCCCTTCTGCTTGTAGACCTTCTTTTTCGTGCGGTTGATCTCGCCGCGCGTCAGAACTTTGTGCGTGCCGGCGCGGCGCTTGGCCAGCTGCCACACAACGACGCGCTGCAGGAGATCCTTGCGCGGCTCGAGGCCGTAGATCGAGTCATTGAGCTCGATCTCGCCCGTCGCTTTCGCATCGAGATTGAGGACTTTGGTTTTCACGTCGCGTCCCCTGCGGCTGGTGCTTCCTGCGATGCGGCCGCAGCCTTTTCCATCTTCCTGACGGAAGCTGGAACCGGCGCTTCCTTCGGACGGGGATGCTTTGCGGCATCGCGGATCATCACCCAACCGCCCTTGCTGCCCGGCACCGCGCCCTTGATCATGATGAGGCCGCGTTCGACGTCGACCTTCGCCACTTCGAGGTTCTGCGTGGTGACGTTGTCCACGCCGTAATGGCCGTGCATCTTCTTGTTCTTGAAGGTCCTACCCGGATCCTGACGCCCCCCCGTACCGCCGAGGGAGCGGTGGGAGATCGACACGCCGTGGCTCGCCTCGAGGCCGCGGAAGTTCCAGCGCTTCATGGCGCCAGTGAAGCCGCGACCGATCGTGACGCCGGTCACGTCGACCTTCTGGCCCGCGACGAAGTGGTCCGCAAGGATCACGTCGCCGACGTCGAGAAGGTTCGATGCGTCGACCCTGAACTCGGCCAATTTCTTCTTCGGCTCGACTTCCGCTTTCGCGAAATGGCCGCGCTCGGACTTCGTAAGACGCTTGATTTTCGCAAAGCCCGAGCCGAGCTGCACGGCGGTGTAGCCGTCAGTCTCCTCGGTGCGCTTCGCCACGACCTGACAGCCATCGAGCTTCAGGACCGTAACGGGCACATGTCGGCCGTCCTCCAGAAAGAGGCGCGTCATGCCGATCTTTTGCGTGATGACGCCTGTGCGCATCGCGCGGTCACTCCTTTAAAGCTTGATCTCGACGTCGACGCCGGCCGCAAGATCGAGCTTCATCAAAGCGTCGACGGTCTGCGGGGTGGGATCGATGATATCGAGAAGCCGTTTATGCGTGCGGATTTCGAACTGTTCGCGGCTCTTCTTGTCGACATGCGGCGAGCGGTTCACGGTGAAACGCTCGATGCCTGTCGGCAGTGGAATGGGTCCGCGCACCTGCGCGCCCGTCCGCTTTGCCGTGTTGACGATCTCCCGCGTCGAATGATCGAGGATGCGGTGATCGAAGGCCTTGAGCCGGATCCGAATGTTCTGACCTTGCATTTTCTTTTCTCCGGCTAAAGGCCGCTCGCTGTCCGAAATTATTTGATGATCTTCGCAACGACGCCCGAACCGACGGTGCGACCGCCTTCACGGATGGCGAAGCGGAGCTTCTCCTCCATGGCGATCGGAACGATCAGCTCGACTTCGATCGACACATTGTCGCCCGGCATCACCATTTCGGTGCCTTCCGGAAGCTTGACGATGCCGGTCACGTCGGTCGTGCGGAAATAGAACTGCGGGCGATAGTTGCCGAAGAACGGCGTATGACGGCCGCCTTCTTCCTTCGTCAGGATGTACACTTCCGCCTTGAAGTTCGTGTGTGGCGTCACCGTACCCGGCTTCGCCAGAACCTGGCCGCGTTCCACGCCTTCGCGCTCGATGCCGCGGAGCAGGCAGCCGACGTTGTCGCCCGCCTCACCCTGGTCGAGCAGCTTGCGGAACATTTCGACGCCGGTGACGGTCGTCTTCGACGTGGGCTTGATGCCGACGATTTCGACTTCCTCGCCGACCTTGACAATGCCGCGCTCGATACGGCCTGTGACCACCGTGCCGCGGCCCGAGATCGAGAACACGTCTTCGATCGGCATGAGGAACGGCTGGTCCTTCGGACGATCCGGCTGCGGGATGTTCGCGTCGACTTCGGCCATCAGCTTCAGGATCGCGTCGTGGCCGAGCTCCGGCTGCTTGTTCTCAAGCGCGCAGAGGGCCGAACCGCGCACGATCGGAATCGTGTCGCCCGGGAAGTCATATGACGAGAGAAGCTCGCGGACTTCCATCTCGACGAGGTCGAGAAGCTCCGGGTCGTCGACCATGTCGACCTTGTTCATGAACACGACGAGCGCCGGCACGCCGACCTGGCGGGCAAGCAGGATGTGCTCGCGCGTCTGCGGCATCGGGCCGTCGGCTGCGGATACGACGAGAATCGCGCCATCCATCTGGGCCGCGCCCGTGATCATGTTCTTCACATAGTCGGCGTGGCCGGGGCAGTCGACGTGGGCGTAGTGGCGGTTCTTCGTCTCATATTCGACGTGCGCCGTCGAAATGGTGATGCCGCGCGCCTTCTCTTCCGGCGCCTTGTCGATCTGGTCGTAGGCCGTGAACGTGGCGCCGCCGGTTTCAGCCAGAACCTTCGTGATCGCAGCCGTCAGGCTGGTCTTGCCATGATCGACGTGACCGATCGTTCCGATATTGCAATGCGGCTTATTCCGCTCGAATTTGGCCTTACCCATCGTGGTTCTCCGTAGTCTGCAGTTGAATTACGCGTACTTCGCTTTGACTTCGTCCGCGATCGCTTGCGGAACTTGCTCGTAATGATCGAATTGCATGGTGTATTGCGCCCGGCCCTGCGTCATCGAACGCAGCGTGTTGATGTAGCCGAACATGTTGGCGAGCGGAACCATCGCGGTCACGACCTGCGCGTTGCCGCGTGAGTCCGTGCCCTGCACCTGGCCGCGACGCGAGTTCAGGTCGCCGATGACGCCGCCCAGGAAGTCATCCGGCGTCACCACTTCGACCTTCATGATCGGCTCGAGCAGCTTCACGACGCCCTTCGACGCGAGCTCGCGGAACGCCGCGCGCGCCGCGATGTCGAAGGTGAGCGCATTCGAATCGACTTCGTGGTACTTGCCGTCGACGAGGCGCGCCTGGAAATCGATCACCGGGAAGCCGGCAAGCAGGCCGCTTTCCTTCTGCGCCTTGAGTCCCTTTTCGACTGAGGGAATGAATTCCTTCGGAATCGAACCGCCCACGACATCGTTCTCGAATACGAAGCCCGAACCCGGCGGGAGCGGTTCGAATTCGATCTTCACTTCGGCGAACTGGCCCGAACCGCCGGTCTGCTTCTTGTGCGTGTACTGGATCGTGATCGGCTTGGAGAGCGTCTCGCGATAGGCGACCTGCGGCGCACCGACATTGGCGTCGACCTTATAGGTGCGCTTCAGGATGTCGACCTTGATCTCGAGGTGGAGTTCGCCCATGCCCTTGAGGATGGTCTGGCCAGACTCGGTGTCGGTCGAGACGCGGAACGACGGATCTTCCTGAGCGAGACGCGCAAGCGCCATGCCCATCTTTTCCTGGTCGGCCTTGGTCTTCGGCTCGATCGCCACTTCGATGACGGGATCGGGGAATTCCATGCGCTCGAGGATCACGGGATTGTTGGGATCGCAGAGCGTTTCGCCCGTCGTCGTGAGCTTCAGGCCCGCGAACGCGACGATGTCGCCGGCGTTGGCTTCCTTGATGTCCTCGCGACTGTTGGCATGCATGAGAAGCATGCGGCCGACGCGCTCGTTCTTGTCCTTCACGGAATTGAGCACGCCCGTGCCGGACGTCACCGTGCCGGAATAGATGCGCACGAAGGTGATTGAGCCGACGAACGGGTCGTCCATGATCTTGAACGCAAGACCGGCGAACGGCGCCTTGTCGTCAGCCGGACGCAGCACCTTCTCTTCTTCCTTGCCGGGCTTGATGCCTTCGACAGGGGGAATGTCGAGCGGCGACGGCAGGTAATCGACGACCGCGTCGAGCAGCGGCTGCACGCCCTTGTTCTTGAACGCCGAGCCGCACATGACGGGGACGAAGTGGAACGCGATCGTGCCCTTGCGGATGCAGGCCTTGAGCTGCTCGACCGTCGGCATGGTGCCTTCGAGATAGGCTTCGAGAAGCTTTTCGTCTTCTTCGACGGCCATCTCGACGAGCTGCGTGTGCAACTCCTGGGCCTTCGCCTTGTATTCTTCCGGGATCTCGACGACGTCGAACTTCGCGCCAAGCTGCTCGTCGTGCCAGATGAGCGCATTCATCGACACCACGTCGACGAGACCCTTGAATTCACTTTCCGTCCCGATCGGCCAGGTGATGACCATCGGGCGCGTGCCCAGACGGTCGATCATCATGGCGATGCAGCGCGGGAAATCCGCGCCGGTGCGGTCCATCTTGTTGACGAAGCAGATGCGCGGCACGTGGTACTTGTCGGCCTGGCGCCATACAGTTTCGGATTGCGGCTCAACGCCCGCAACTGCGTCGAACACGGCGACGGCGCCGTCGAGCACGCGCATGGAACGCTCGACTTCGATGGTGAAGTCCACGTGACCCGGCGTGTCGATGATGTTGATGCGGTGGTCTTTCCAGAACGCCGTGGTCGCGGCGGACGTGATCGTGATGCCGCGCTCCTGCTCCTGCTCCATGAAATCCATGGTCGCGGCGCCGTCGTGCACTTCACCAATCTTATGGCTCTTGCCCGTGTAGTAGAGTATGCGCTCGGTCGTGGTCGTTTTGCCCGCATCGATATGCGCAGCAATGCCGATATTCCGATAACGCTCCAGCGGGGTTTGGCGGGCCATGACGAATTCCTTGCTTACGCTTTACCAGCGGTAGTGCGAGAACGCGCGATTGGCTTCCGCCATCTTGTGCGTGTCTTCGCGCTTCTTGACGGCGGAACCGCGATTGTTCGCAGCGTCCAGCAGTTCGCCCGAAAGCCGGCCGGTCATCGTCGGCTCGTTGCGCGAACGCGCGGCCGTGATGATCCAGCGGATGGCGAGCGCACGGCTGCGATCCTGGCGGACTTCGACGGGAACCTGATACGTCGCACCGCCAACGCGGCGCGAGCGCACTTCCAGCGCCGGGCTCACATTGCGCAGCGCCTCGTGGAACACCACAAGCGGATCCTGCTTCGTCTTCGATTGGATCGAGTCGAACGCGCCGTAGATGATGCCTTCGGCGGCGGACTTCTTGCCTGCATACATAAGGCTGTTCATGAACTTCGCAAGAACCGTATCGCCATATTTGGCGTCCGGGATGATCTCACGGCGTTCGGCGCGGCGGCGGCGGGACATGCTTCTGTTCTCCCCTTACTTCGGACGCTTCGCGCCGTAGAGCGAACGGCGTTGCTTGCGGTCTTTCACGCCCTGCGTATCGAGGACGCCGCGGATAATGTGATAGCGGACGCCCGGCAGGTCCTTCACGCGGCCACCGCGGATCAGCACTACGGAGTGCTCCTGCAGATTGTGGCCTTCGCCCGGGATGTAGCTCACGACCTCATAGCCGTTCGTCAGACGCACTTTGGCGACCTTGCGGAGCGCGGAGTTCGGCTTCTTCGGCGTCGTCGTGTAGACGCGCGTGCACACGCCGCGCTTCTGCGGGCAGTTCGTAAGAGCCGGAACCTTGTTGCGCTTCGACTTCTCGCCGCGCGGCTTGCGGATCAGCTGATTGATCGTCGGCATTCGCTCTTCCAAATCCTCAAATTCGTTTCACGCGAACCAAACGACGATCCGGGCCAAGGCCTTGCTCGGCCTGCCCCGCGACGCAGAGGATTTGGGCGAACCCAAATCGTGCTGATCGACGCTCGATTTACTGGCTTCCCGACAGCGTATCGCCGCATGCGCGACGACGGCCTGTCCGCGAAGGTGGGGCTATATATCGGCGAGGTTTCTGCGGGTCAAGGCCGGTTTGGCGCGGTTTTCCCGAAACCGGGCTTCCACCCCTCACCCGCAACTGTGCAGGCTCAGGCGCTGAGACCTGCCACTCTCCCCTGAAGCGGATCTGGGGCCAGTCGGTACTGCATCCGCACCTTAATATAGCC
>Ga0335074_10016504_pt1 | contig 10399 bp, 7 predicted proteins | sample Lox_Sample_23_FD_206715 | JGI IMG/M metagenome (GOLD analysis project Ga0335074, IMG submission 206715) | Soil microbial communities from Loxahatchee National Wildlife Refuge, Florida, United States - Lox_Sample_2.3 | ecosystem: Environmental > Terrestrial > Soil > Wetlands | place: USA: Florida...
GTGGCCGGCTGCCCGTCGATCACGGTGCCGGCCGGGTACGTGTCCGGGCTGCCAGTCGGCGTGTCGTTCTTCGGCCCGCGCTGGACCGAGCCGCGGCTGATCGCCCTGGCCTACGCCTTCGAGCAGGCCACCGCCGTCCGCCAGATCCCGACCCTGGCCGCCAGCATCGTGTAAGCCCGTCTCACACGCAACTCACACGCAGTTCGCACGGCCCGCGGAGGCCCCGGCGACACCATCCCTGGTGTGGCCAGCACCCCGGCCGATGCCGCGTCAGTCCCGGGCGCCCGTCCCGGGCGCCGGCGGCGGATCGCGGCGCGCACCCGGCTCGACTTCTGGTTCGACACGGTCCTGCTGCTGGGCTACACGCTGGCCTACAGCTACGGCTTCACCGGGATCGGGATCCACGAATGGCTGGGCCTGGGGCTGGGGCTGGCCCTGCTGTTCCATCTCACGCTGCACTGGGACTGGGTCATCCGGACCACCAGGAAGCTGGCCAGTCCCCGCGGTCACGACAAGCTCATCTGGCTCGTCAACCTGGCCCTGCTGGGCGGGATGACGCTGTGCGTACTGTCCGGCATCCTGATCTCCCGGGTGGCGCTGCCCTACCTCGGCATCGAGCTGACCCAGATCGGGCCGTTCTGGTCCACGCTGCACACCACCACCGCGGAGATCACGCTCGGCCTGGTCCCGGTCCACGTGGCGCTGCGCTGGAGATGGCTGGTCAGGATCGGGCGCCGGCTGCTGGCCCGGCGGCCGCGGTGAAGTTCCTCCGGCTGCTGGCCGGGCGGCCGCGGTGAAGTTCCTCCGGCTGCTGGCCCGGCGGCCGCGGTGAAGTTCCTCCGGCACCTGGCCGCGGCCGCGCTGGTCGTCGCCGTGGTCGTGGTGGCCGGGCTGACCTGGGGGCACTTCGCCGGCGGCCTGCCGCCTGGCCTCGGCCGACCGATCGACGTGCCCGTCCACCAGGGCGAGATCACGCTGTCGCCCGGAGCGCGGCCCGGCCATGGCCGTCCGCCCCCCGGCGTGCACATCATCGGTCCCGGCCCCGGCGGCGGCGAGAACCTGGGCCTGGACTCGATGTTCCAGTCGGTGAACCTGCCGGTGCTGCGGAACACCGTGGAAATCGAGGCCGCCGTGACCGCCGGCGCGGTGCTGCTCGAGATCGCCCACCGCCGGTGGCGCCGCGCCCGCCGCGCCACCCGCCCCCGGCCCCTTGGCCCTGGCCGCTCGCCTCGCCAGGCCCGTCACCGGGCACGATAACCTGGCGGGCATGGATTCCTGGCGCCCCGTCGATGTTCCCGTGCTTCCCGGGAGCGGCCCGGCGCCCCGGCTGCACGACACGGCCACCGGCGAACTGCTCCTGGCCGCGGCCGGCCCGGTGGCCACACTGTACGCGTGCGGCATCACGCCCTACGACGCCACCCACATCGGGCACGCCGCCACCTACACCGCCTGGGACCTGCTGGTCCGGGCCTGGCTGGACGCGATGCCGGAGATCCCCGATTCCACGCCCTGGCCGGAGGGTCCGCCGCCCCCCGCCCGGTACACCGTCATCTACGTGCAGAACGTGACCGATGTCGACGACCCGCTGCTGGAACGGGCCGAACGCGACCACGAGGACTGGCGCGAGCTGGCCCGCCGTGAGATCCAGCGCTACCGCGGCGACATGGAGGCGCTGCGGATCCTGCCGCCCACCCACCTGGTCGGGGCGGTGGAGGCGCTGCCGGTCATCGAGCGGTTTACCGCCCGGCTGGCCGAACGCGGCGCCCTCTACGACCTGGACAAGGACCTGTACTTCGCCAAGTCCGCCGACCCGGAGTTCGGCGCGCTGTCCGGGCCGGGCACGCCGTCGGACTACGATGCCGCCGAAATGGCTGACCTGGCCGCGCAGCGTGGCGGCGACCCGGGCCGCCCGGGCAAGAAGGACCCGCTGGACACCCTGGTCTGGCGCGGCGAACGCCCTGGTGAGCCCGCCTGGGACTCCCCGTTCGGGCCCGGCCGGCCGGGCTGGCACGTCGAGTGCGCCGCGATCGCCACCGACTACCTGGGCCCCGTCTTCGACGTCCAGGCCGGCGGCTCGGACCTGGTGTTCCCGCACCACGAGTTCAGCGCCTCGCACGCCCGGGTCGCCTTCGCGCCCGTCCCCCTTCGTGATCGGGGGGGTCTGGGGGGGTCCTCCCCCCGAGGTGACAGAGTGTTCGCCCGGGTCTACGCGCACGCCGGGATGGTCAGCTACCAGGGCCACAAGATGTCCAAGTCGCTGGGCAACCTGGTCTTCGTGAACCGGCTCCTGGCCGGCGGCGTGGACCCGATGGCGATCCGGATGGCGCTGCTGGCCCATCACTACCGGTCCGACTGGGAGTGGACCGAGGCCATGCTGGCGGACGCCGACGCCCGGCTGGCCCGCTGGCGCCGGGCCCTGGCCCACGCCGAGGCCGCCGCCGTCGCCGCCCCGGACGTCGCCCCGTCGAACGCCGCGGCCGAGGCGCTCGCCGGGATCCGCGCCCGCATGCGCGACGACCTGGACGCCCCCGGCGCGCTCGGCATCATCGACCGCTGGGCCGACCGGCTGCTGGCCGACGCCCCGACCCGGATCACCCCCGCCGACGTCGCCGGCGCCCGCCTGGTCCGCGACGCCGTCGACGCCCTGCTCGGCATAACCTTCTAACCCCGGCCAGCCCGCGACCACGACCGTGTGCCATTACCTCTTCTAGGTAAGCATTCCGAAGTACCCGAGTTTGCCGCTGTCGCAGTCCATGACTCGCTTTATCCCCGAGACCGTCCGGGTCCCAGAGACCGTCCGGATCCCAGACACCGTCCGGGTCCCCGAGACCGTCCAGATCCCCCGTGACCGTCCGGATCCCCGAGACCGTCCAGATCCCCGAGACCGTCCGGGTCCCCGAGACCGTCCAGATCCCCGAGACCGTCCGGCCACTGGCCTTACGTCCACCTCTTCATCACTCCCATCACTCTCATCACTTCCGTCCCAGCGGTCACGGCCAGGCCCCAGCCCACCGCCCGCCCGGACCGGGTCGATGTTGCATTCACCCGGTTATGACCGGGTCGCTGTCACATCGACCCGGTCGCCGGTCAGGCCAGCCTGTGGCTGACGCAGCGATAGGGGCTGCTGGGACGGCTGGGACATATACGGCAGCCGGTCTACCCCCACCCTCGGCCTGGACGGTCAGCCGGCGGGCGGGCTGGAGGTTTCCAGAGCTGACGTGCTCCCTCCCGGTGCCGGCCGCGGACGCGTCCGGACGGGAAGGCTGTGCTGGACCGCGGGACCGCGGCGAGTGACCAAACCACGTCACGAACTCGACCACACGGCACACACACGTCACTTCGGGACGCTCACCAGGACGCGGTGGCGACACACGATGAGGGGAGCCAGCCCGCCGCCAGGCCCGCTCCAAGTTGTCAAGCCTCAATCCCGGACCTGTGGAAAACGTGCAAAGTTATCCACAAGAACAAATTTTCGACATAAGTTAACCCGTCTGCCGAACGTCACGCTGACGGTATGAAACAAACGCTTACCGCCAGTGACGGCCTGCCGCAGGAGCCGCAGGCCCCGTACGACCTGGAGCCGACCCTGGTAGTCCGGCCCGGCTCGCCCGCCGCGCTGCTCAGGCTCATCCCGCATCTGCTCGGCTTCATGCCCGAGAAGAGCCTCATCGTGATCGGAGTCGCGCCGCCCCGTCAGCGCATCCGGGTCACGCTCCGCTACGACCTGCCTGACCCGTCCGAGCCTGACGAGATCGCGGATATCGCCGCGCACGCGATCGGTGTCCTGACCGCGCAGAAGCTGACCGCCGCGGTCGCGGTCGGATACGGTTCCGAGGCGCTGGTGACCCCGGCCGTCCGCGAACTGCGGGAGGCGGCACGGCAGGCCGCTATCGATCTGACGGAGTTCCTCCGGGTCCACGATGGCCGCTACTGGTCCTATATGTGCCGCAACGAGAACTGCTGCCCGGCCGAAGGAGTGCCATTCGACGCTACGGCCGCCGATCCCGCCGAGGCCTGGGCCCTGGCCGCGGTCGGCCAGCGGGTCCTGGCCAACCGCGACGCCGTGGCCGCCCGTGTCGCCCCGCTGAGCGGCATCGCGCGCGAGTCGATGCGCCAGGCCACCCGACGGGCCGAGCAGCATGTCGCCCATCTCCTGGCCAAGGTGCGCAAGTCCGCCCGCCTCGGCGCGGCCCGGCACATGATCGCCGCCGAGGGCCTGGCCGCGGTCGCCACCATGATCATGCGGTACCGGGACGGCGGCCGGTTCACCTCCGACTACGAGATCGCGCGGATCACGGTGGCGCTGCGGGACCTGCGGGTCCGGGACGACGCCTGGGCCCGGATGGACCCCGGCCATTCCGGCGCGCACCAGCGGCTGTGGATCGACGTGGTGCGCCGGGCCCAGCCCGGCTACGTGGCCGCGCCGGCCGCTCTGCTCGCCTTCGTCGCCTGGCAGTCCGGGGACGGAGCGCTCGCCAACGTGGCGCTCGACCGGGCGCTGGCCGATGACCCGCAGTACTCGATGGCCCTGCTGCTCCGGCAGGTGATCACCGCCGGGGCACCGCCCGCGCTGGCCCGGCTGCCCATGACCCCGGAAGAGGTGGCCGCCAGCTACGTAGACCGCGATGCCGACCACGACGCCGACGATGACCTTGACCACGAACTGGACATGGACGACCACGACCTGGAAATAGATGATGAAGACTGAGGTCACGCCGGCTACCGGCGAGTAGCCAATTCGGGCCCAGTGGATAAACTGCCTGGAATGTCCGTCTCAACCCCGGGAGGTTGCCCGCCATGACCGCGGACCCGCACGAGGTTGCCGTGGGCAGGTTGCGCGCGGCCTACGCCGCCCTGCCGCCCGGGACGCCGGTGCGGCTGGCCAAGCCCACCTCGAACCTGTTCCGGTTCCGTGAGGCCAACCCGAAGACCCCGGTAGAGCAGCTCGATGTCTCGGCGTTCAGTCGTGTGCTGCAGGTCGATCCGGTCCGCCGGACGGCCTGGGTCGGCGGCATGACCACCTACGAGGACCTGGCCGACGCCACCCTCGCGCACGGGCTGATGCCGAAGGTGGTGCCGCAGCTCAAGACCATCACCCTGGGCGGCGCGGTCACCGGACTGGGCATCGAGTCCACCTCGCTGCGCAATGGCCTGCCGCACGAGTCGGTCACCGAGATGGAGATCCTGACCGGCGACGGCCGGGTGCTGCGCGCCACCGCCGGCAACGAGCACGCCGACCTGTTCCGCGGCTTCCCGAACTCCTACGGGACGCTCGGCTACGCCCTGTCGCTCATCATCGAGCTGGAGCCGGTCCAGCGGTTCGTGCACCTGCGCCACTTCCCGTTCGGCAGCGCGGAAGCCTGCATGAACGCCATCGGCCAGGTCGCGGCCGACGGCAGCCTCGACGGCCACCGCGCGGACTTCGTCGACGGGACCGCGTTCACACCCGACGAGATCTACCTCACCGTCGGGGCGTTCAGCGACGTCGCGCCGTGGCGCAGTGACTACACCGGCCAGCAGATCTACTACCAGTCGATCCGGCGGGACCGGGAAGACTTCCTGACCATCCGCGACTACCTGTGGCGGTGGGATACCGACTGGTTCTGGTGCTCACGGGCCTTCGGCGTCCAGCAGCCGCTGATCCGGAAGATGTGGCCGCGCCGGTACCGGCGCTCGGATGTGTACCGCAAGCTCGTCGCCCTGGACCAGCGCCACGGCTTCACCGAGGCGATGAACTCCCGGCGGCAGTTGCCGTCCCGCGAGTTCGTCACGCAGGACGTGGAGATCCCGCTCGAGCACGGCGCCGACTTCCTGCGGTTCTTCGACGCCCACGTAGGGATGTCCCCGGTCTGGATCTGCCCGGTGCGCGACGAGCAGGCCTGGCCCCTGTACCCGCTCAAGCCCGGCGAGGTCTACGTCAACTTCGGGTTCTGGGGCACGGTGCCCCTGCCCGGCGGCCAGCAAGACGGCTACTACAACCGCCTGGTCGAGGACGAGGTGGCCAAGCTGGACGGGCACAAGTCGCTGTACTCCTCGGCTTTCTACCCCGAGGACGAGTTCTACCGCCGCTACAACGGCGAGGCGTACCAGGCCCTCAAGCGCGCCTACGACGGCGAGGGTCGCTTGCTCAGCCTGTACGAGAAGTGTGTCAGGGGACACTAAGCCAACCCCCCAACGGAAGGAATGCGCAGGATGGCACTAGCCGAGGTCTTCGAGGCACTCGCGGGGCCCGACGCCGCGGTGGAGTTCACGGCCTACGACGGCAGTCACGTCGGCACGGCCGGATCTCCGGTGAAGATCACGGTCCGCTCGCCGGTGGCCGTGGCCTACTTGGCTCAGGCCCCCGGGGAACTCGGGCTGGCCCGGGCCTACGTGGCCGGCCACCTGGACATCGAGGGCGACATGTACGAGGCCCTGACCCGGCTGACGAAGGCCCAGTCCATCAGCCTGCGGGCGGCCGAGAAACTGCGGCTGCTGCAAGCCCTGGGCGGCCCGAAACTCCTGGTGCACCGGATGCCGCCGCCACCCCAGGAGGTCCAGCCGCACCGGCGCTGGCTGGCCGGCCGGCTGCACTCCAAGAGCCGCGACGCCAAGGTGATCTCCCACCACTACGACGTCTCCAACCGGTTCTACGAGTGGGTGCTCGGGCCGACCATGGCCTACACCTGCGCCTGCTACCCGCATGAGGACGCCACCCTGGAAGAGGCGCAGGTCAACAAGTTCGACCTGGTCGCGCGCAAGCTGGGGCTGCACGAGGGGATGCGGCTGCTCGACGTGGGCTGCGGCTGGGGCGGCATGGTCATGCACGCCGCGCGGGAGTACGGCGTCAAGGCGCTCGGCGTCACGCTGTCCGCGCAGCAGGCCGCCTGGGGCCAGGCCGCGATCGAGCGGGAAGGACTGTCCGGGCTGGCCGAGGTGCGGCACCTGGACTACCGGGACGTGCCGGAGACCGGCTTTGACGCGGTCAGCTCCATCGGGCTCACCGAGCACGTCGGCAAGCAGAACCTCCCCAGCTACTTCTCGTTCCTGATCAGCAAGCTGAAGACCGGCGGGCGGCTGCTCAACCACTGCATCACCCGGCCGAACAACACCGACCCGCCCATCCGCAAGAACGGCTTCATCAACCGGTACGTGTTCCCCGACGGGGAGCTCGAGGGACCCGGTTACCTGATCTCGCACATGCACGACGCCGGCTTCGAGGTGCGGCACGAGGAGAACCTGCGCGAGCACTACGCCAAGACCCTGGCCGCCTGGTGTGCCAACCTGGACGCGCACTGGGACGAGGCGGTCGCCGAGGTCGGCCAGGGCACGGCCCGGGTGTGGCGCCTGTACATGGCGGGTTCGCGTCTCGGCTTCGATCGCAACAACATCGAGCTGCACCAGGTCCTCGGCGTCAAGCTCCAGCCGGACGGCCGGTCCGGCATGCCGCTGCGCCCCGACTGGGACATCCCGCGCGTCATGGCCAGCTGAGTTCTTATCCCGAACGGACCGTGGTTCGAGGCCCCGTGGCCTCGCTATCGCGCATCCGCGGGACGAACGCCCGGTCCGCCGTGCCGCTCGGTCCGCCCGCCGGGCCCTCCGAACCGGCCAGACCCTCCGAACCGGCCGAACCCCCCGAACCGGCCAGCTCCCGCCAAGCCCGGGCGCTCAGATCCAGGGCGCCCGGGTCGCTCATCGCTCCCGCCGCGAACAACGCCGCTCCCGCCCGGGCGGCCGCGACGGGGTCGGCCTCGGCCGGCCCGCCCGGGACCACCACGTAGGGCACGGCGCCCCAGCACGCCACCACCCCGGTCAGCCCGTCGTCCGGCCCGGCGCTCACGATCAGGTCCGCGCCCTCGGCCGCCAGCACCATGGCCTGCGTGAACAGCACCGGTCGGCTCAGCTGGCCGGCCAGCATCGCGGCGAGATCGTCACCGGGCAGGACCGGGCTCCCGGTGATGGTCGAGATCAGCCGCCGTCGCGGCGGCGCGAACCCGGTGCCCGCGAAGACGCTCCGCAGCGGCGCGGCGCACCTGGCCATGGCGGGGGAGTGCAGGGCATGGGTGAGGCCGAGCACCTCCACCGCCACGCCCGCCGCCGTGGCCCGCCGGGCCAGGTTGCGGATCCCCGCGGTAGACCCGGCCAGCACATGCGAAGCCGCCCCTTCGTAAACGGCGATGTGCATCCCGTCGGGCGTGCCCAGCCGCCGCGCCGTCTCAGCGTCCGCCGCGACCCGCGCCATCGCCCCGGGCCCGCAGGCGCAGCCGCGCAGCACCTGCCCGCACTGCGCCACCAGCCGGGCCGCCTCGGTCGCGGCCAGGCACCCCGCCCAGACCAGCCCGGTGATCTCGCCCAGGCCGTAACCCACCGCGGCCACGGGCGTGACCCCCAGGCCATCCAGCGTGCGCAGTCCCGCCAGCGAGCCAGCCAGCCGGGCCGACTGAGTCACCCCCGGCCCGGCCAGCCCCCCGAACACCGCCACCACCCGTCCGCCCGCCCCCACCGAGACCCGCACGTCCGGATCCGCCGCCACCCCCGCCGCATCCGTTAGCCCCGCGCCACCCGCCGCGCCCACTGGGCCCGCGCCACCCGCCGCGCTGGTTCGGCCCGCGCCACCCGCCGCGTCCGCTAGGCCCCGGCCGCCCGCGGTGAGCCGTTGCGCCGCCGTACGCGCCCGGGCGGCCAGCTGCGCCGGCGCGGCCGCCGTCAGCGCCACCCGCACCATCCCGGCGTGCCCCGACCCGGCCCGATCGCCGACCCGGAGCACATCGGCCGTCAGCTCGCGGGCCAGCTCGGGCAAGTCGCCCGCCGAGAGCATGCGGGCGTCCTCGGCGATGCCGTCGAGCCTGCTCGCCACCTCGCCCGCATCCCAGCCGCACACCGCGAACACGCTCGGCCGCCCCGACGGCTCCCACGCCGACTCCGCCCGCACCACAAGAGCTCCCCGCGCCCCGCAAGCCCCCGAGACCACAGGAGCGCCCGACACCACAGGAATCGAGGGAGCCGTCGCCGCTGCCGGAGCCGTCGCCGGGGGAGCCGTCGCCGGGGGAGCCGCCGTCGGCCCGGCTGTTGCTGCTGGCCCGGCCGCCGTCGGTCCCGGTCCGGAGGCCAGTTCGGTCGTGCGGCGCCGCCGTCCCCGCCCCTGCTCACCCTCGGCCTCGCGGCCCAGCACGAGATGAACCCCCTCGGCTTCCCGCAGGCCGTACAGGCCCAGCCCGGAGGCCGGATCCGCGGTACCGAGCGAGTTGACCGCGGCGTGCCGCGTCCCCGACGTTCCCACGCTTCCGTCCGGCCAGGGCTCCGGCTGACGGGGCAGCCGGAGCAGCGCGTCGCCGGACTCGATCAGCGGGTGCTGCCGTGCGCACCCCGGACCCGGCGGGATTGTCCCGGCCGCCATGGCCAGAGCGGTCTTGACCAGGCTCGCGACGCCGGCCGACGCGCGGGCGTACCCAATGCCAGCCGAGGCCGCGCCGAGCGCCGCAGTGGCCCGGCCTCCGCTTCTGAGCTGTGCGAACGCGGTCAGCTCGGCCAGGTCGCCGGCCGCCGTGCCGGTGCCTTCCCCCTCGATGAGCTGGATGTCCGCGGGGTCCACCCCAGCCTGCCGGTACGCCCCAAGCAGCGCCTGGCCGTCCAGCGAGGACGGCGAGACCGGCACCGCGCTCCATCCCGTGATCTCCGCGTACACCGGCAGCCCGGCCGCCCGGGCGTCAGCCGAACGCGCCAGTACCACGATCCCGCAGCCCTCACCGGGCAGCAGGCCAGCCGGGTCGGCGGCGTAGACGCGCATCTCGTCGCGGCCCAGCGCCCCGGCCCGCATCTGTGCAGTAAGCCAGACCGGGTCCAGGCCCAGTTCCGCGCCGCCCGCGACCGCCAGGTCAAGGTCCCCGGCGCCGAGCGCCGCCGCGGCGGCCGCCACCGCGTGCAGCGAGGATGTCGCTGCCGGGCCTGGCTGCGGCACGTCCGCGGCGAACCCGAACTGCTCGCGCACCAGGCCGCCCACGCCCGCCACCGAACTCGCGATGAACACCCCGGCCCGGCCCCAGGGCCCGTACCCGCCGGTCGCGTCGCGCCGCATCCCGGCGACGTCGCGGAACCCGGCGTCCGTCAGGGCCAGGGCGGTGGTCTCGGCGGCCAGCTTCTGCACCGGGCCGGTATCGGGCGCCCCTGCCTCGGGATCGCCGGACCAGGCCGGGCGGACCCAGTCGTCGAGCAGAGCCGCGTGCAGCGGGCCGCCCGGCGCGCCCGCCACCGGCCGGAACATCCGCCGTCCGGCCACCGTGAGGTCATGGAATTCGGCGGGCTCGGCCGCGCCGGGGAACCGGCACGCCACGCCGATGATCGCGACAGGCCCGCCGTTATCCCCCCGGTAATCCATCGCCCCCCGGCCCCCTGAGATATGCCGCCCTCGCTGACTCCCCAG
>Ga0335074_10016505_pt1 | contig 10399 bp, 7 predicted proteins | sample Lox_Sample_23_FD_206715 | JGI IMG/M metagenome (GOLD analysis project Ga0335074, IMG submission 206715) | Soil microbial communities from Loxahatchee National Wildlife Refuge, Florida, United States - Lox_Sample_2.3 | ecosystem: Environmental > Terrestrial > Soil > Wetlands | place: USA: Florida...
CGTGCATTGTGACTTCGCAGGTTTCACCGTGCGGTGATGTGAGTCCCTCGCCGGCATGGCCTGGACCCGGATGCCGGCCGCCCGTGTCCCGGCCGCCTCCTCGAACGGCTCAACCGGGCGCGGTGAGCGCCTCGATGGAGGACTACATAACTAAGGTGTACGGACCTCAGGTGTGCGGTTCTACAGAGGATGCCCAGGTCAGTATCGTGCGCTGCGGCTTCGGTGACGATCTTGGGCCGGCTGGACCGTACCGAGAGTCGCGGTAACGGCGGGCCGGTAGCTTGGTTGGGGCACCAGGCGGGTAGCAGGCCAGGGGCGCGACACACTGCGACCCTCGTGTGGCCTATGTGTGACATTCGCCGTGCAAAATTATCTCCGGGCGCCCGTAGCTCAGCCGGACAGAGCAGCTGCCTTCTAAGCAGCGGGTCGCGGGTTCGAATCCTGCCGGGCGCGCTGACCACAGCCTTGTGGTTGGCTCTCTGGGCGTGGCGGGGAGCCAAAGAGGGAGCCAAACGTCGTACGCTGGTGGGTATGGCTGAGGCTTCTTTGGACAAGCGGCGCCGCGGACACGGTGAGGACTCGATCTACTGGGACGAGTCCAAGAACCGGTTCGTGGGTGCGGTGAGCCTTGGGTTCAGTCCGTCTGGGGCACGTGTTCGCAAGAAGGTCACCGGACGGACGAAGGCTGAGGTTCGGGGGAAGCTGCGGGAGCTGCACAAGCAGGTCGAAGGTGGGCTGCGGCCGCGGCGACGGTACACCGTCGGTGATGCGCTCGATGACTGGCTGGCGGTTGGCCTGGATGGTCTCTCGGCGCGGACGGTGACCTTGTACCGGGACACGATTGCCAAGGCGCTGCGGGAAGAGTTGGGCACGGTCAAGCTGACGGACCTTACCGCGGGGGATGTTCAGGTCGCCCTGGCGGCAATGGCGTCGCGGGTGTCGACGCGGACGGTGCAGATCGCGCACAACGTGCTGGTCCGGGCGATCCGGCAGGCTGAGCGCGACGATCTGGTGGGGCGGAATGTCGCGGCGCTAGTGAAGCCGCCGAGGGGACATGGCGCCGGGCGGCCGTCGAAGTCGCTCACGCTCGAGCAGGCGGTTTCTTTGATGGCTGCCGCCCGGGGAACGCGGTTGGAGGCGTACGTCGTCTTGTCGCTGCTGACGGGGCTTCGGACCGAGGAGGTCCGGGCGCTGCGGTGGGATCATGTCGTGGCCTGGGTTCGCGGGCAGTGGCAGCCGGTCGCTGAAGCCGGGTTCGATCACGAGACGGTCGCGGTGTTCGTGTGGCGATCAGATCGGGCCGGAGGTGACACGAAGACGCCTGAGTCCCGGCGGACGCTGGCGTTGCCGCAGCGGTGCGTGGCGGCGCTGCGGGAGCATCGGGTGCGGCAGGCGGAGGACCGGCTAGCGGCGGGGGCGTTGTGGCAAGATCACGGGTTGGTATTCGCTTCGGCAGTGGGGACGCCGCAGGATGATCACAACGTCCGTCGACAGTTCCGGGTGATCACCGAGGCGGCCGGGCTGGGGCGGTCGTGGGTGCCGCGGGAGCTTCGGCACACGTTCGTGTCGCTGCTGTCGGCTCATGGCGTGCCGGTGGAGGCGATCGCGTTGCTGGCCGGGCACAACCAGACGGCGACCACGGAGCTGGTGTACCGGCATCAGATCGTGCCTGCGCTTACCCGTGGCGCAGAGGTCATGGACGAGATCTTCGGCTGACGCGATGGTCAAGAAGCGGGCGCTACGCGACGAGCCGCCGCCAGGGCCGGTTGAGCTGGTTTTCCGGGGAATCCTCGGTGATACCGGACTTGATCCCGCCGATTTGCGGGAGGCTGCCGTGTTCAACCATGAGCTCTACGGCTTCTATGGCGTCTCGGTGTGGATCGCCGACCTCGCCTTTCCGCGTGAGCTGCTGGAGTCCACCAAGCTGGTCAAGTTCGAGCGCTATGCCGAGTTCACCGTGGGCGGTCTGGCTGGGCGCGGGCTTCAGCTCTGGGCCACCGGGCAGCGCCCGCATTACGATGTGGTGTACGAAGGCAATGACCTGGAGAGCCTGGTCGCACGGCTGGCCGCCGCGCCTTACTGGATCGTGGATAACCCCAGTGTCGACAGGGAGGAGCACTGAGATGATCTACATCGATCTTCCGGCCGACCTGAACCTGGAAGACGACGAGGGCCGCAACGTCGCCCGACTGGCAGATGCGGTCGCCCCGGACGCCGTCATCGCAGGCGCAGTGCTGGTGACCGGCGCGCCGCGTGCCTGGTCCTGGGCTGTCGTCGACAGCGTGGACAGCGGGTTCGTCTACTTCCGCCAGATCAGTGCCCAGGACGCCGCGCGACGCGGACCCCTGGTCAAGCCGCTCCCGCAGTCAGCTTGACCGCTCGGGCTGGGCAGCTTGCGCTCTAGCTGGGCGGTCTGAACTATCAGCCCCCCGGGGGCTCGTTGCTGCGCAACTCTAAATGGTGAGGGCCGCAGTGAGCCCTGGTGTGTTGTGCTGGCGGCGTGCCTGCTCGCTTTGCCGCCATTCGAGCGCTTCGGGCTCGTCGACCTACTGGACGATGGAGGCGTCTAGGCGGAGAAGGATGTCGCGGACTTCGGCAGGGTGGGCGCGGAAGAACTCCCGGCGCATGTTGACCAGGTTGAGCCGCCGGTCCGCTAGCTGGTGATGTAGGTGGGTTTCGAGGCCGACGGCGTCTTCGCTGAAGACCATGGCGTGCACGTCGTAGCGGAATGGCACAGAAGCGTCGCCGAGCTCCCGGACCCGGTCAAGGGGTTCGAGCCTGCGGGTCATGCCGATCTTGACGATGTCATTGCCGAATGCGCCGACGTTGGAGATGACGTAGACGTGCCCAGCCCGGATATTGGCGGCGCGGCGGTTGATGCCGTCCAGGGCGTCCTGGATCTCGACGCGCTTAGCCTCGGCCTGGTCGGCGCCGGCGACGTCACCGCGGCCGCGCAGCGCGGTGATGGCCGTCTCGTAGTGGGCGAGTTCCTTGCGGAGTCGCTCTTGCTCGCGCTCGTACTCGCGGCGGGCGATCTCCTCTTCGCGCAGTCGTGCCTTTTCTTCTCGTTCCCGCTCTTTCTGCTCCGCGACCTTGGCCAGGTAATCGGCGGTTAGCTCAAGCTCTTCGACGCGTAGCTTGTGATACGTGTCGGTGACCATGATGTGCATCGTGCCACCCAGCCGGGTGATGGTTTCCCGGGCTTTCTGCAGCCGCGCAATCGAGGATTCCAGGGTGTAGGGCTTCATCGAGGCGACCGCGTGGTCTGCCTCGTTGTTGTAGGCGCGCAGCATGAGCTTGGAGAATTCGCGGACCATCTTGGCGCCCTGCGCGGCCGAACCGTTGACCGTCCAGCTCGTCGCTCCCCGAACCGCAGTCCCGGCCTTGACCGCGTCCTTGATCCGTGCTTGTACCCCGGCCAGCCTCGCCTTGTAAGCCACGGCATCATCCAGCGGATGCCGGTACTGGTAGATCCCTACCTCCTGCAAAATGACGGTTTCGCGGGTCTCGACGAGCTGCTGGGAGAGTTGGGCGCGCTCGGACCGAAGTCCGGGGATCTCCGCGACCAGTTGCTGAAGTCCGGTGGTCTCGGCGCTGAGCGCATCACGCCGCTGCTGCAACTGCTGGATCTCGGCCGACAACGAGGTCACCTGGGCGCGCTGTGCGCCCAGGGCCGCGATCTCGGCCCGGAGCGGTACAACGACAGCGGAAAGCTCGGCGTGTTCCCGCCTCAGCCGGCCAACCTCATCCCGCAACCAGGCGACCTCGGCTGCGAGCTGGTCCCTCTCTGTGACGCCTATCCCATCCAGGACGTGCTGGAGCCGGTCGACCTCAGCATGCAGGTCACGCTTGCTGCTAGAAGGTCTCTCATGCCGCCCCGATGCAGGCTGTGCCGCACCTCTGACTGTTGCGGCACCTGCGCTCCCGTCGGCCTGGGAATTCACCGCGACCGGCACCGGACCAGTCCGGGGCTGGATATGGCCAGTCCACTGGGCGCCATCCCACCATCGCAGAAGCGCCGCATCCTGGCGATCCGGATACCAACCAGGCGGCACCGTCCCGACACCCATAGCCCGACCCTCCCCTGATAAGCAGCGAGCTGGCAGGCCGGACACTACAAGCGCATCGTGCTGACTCCGACCGGATATGCGTCGCTCCGTCATACTTACGACGCTGAGGGGCACTCGGCTGATGACACTGATCCGGTCACAGGACGGTTTCGGGACTGCTAATTATCGTGCGACGACCTTTCCGCTGCAATACTTAGAGAGTGATCGGATCGGATCCATGAGCATTTATCCCTAGACCCTCGAAGATAATCATCGGCTCTTTGCCCATATCGTTTATCGGGATACGCGCAGGTCCGGGCCATACGTCAAACACCGGGGTCAGCGGCAGCGGTCAGCTGGTGAGGGACTCACGCCTTACACCGTCGAGTAGGTGCCGGAAGGCGGCGCGGTTAATGATCAGCGTGCCGCCATGGGGGTTCTTGCTATCGCGTATAGCGACGAGGGTAGGAAGGTGCGCCACCTCGACGCAGTTACTGCTGCCTCCTGCTGATCGCGTGCTCTTGCGCCAACGAGCGGCGGACAGGTCTGCGGGTGAAGTGAGGTTCATGGGGGCGAGATCACCTGGCCTGCTGGTGGAGGAAGGCTGTGGTCTGGTCGGCGGTGAGGGCGACAGCCTGGAGTTCGGCAAATTTGCGCCTGTAGCAGTCTAGTTCGTCGTCTTCTTCCAGCATGCGGTTGTCGATGGCGGTCTCGATATAGATGATGTCGCGCTCGCCGTCGGCGAAGGTGAGGTGGAGGAAGGGTTCGCTGGTGACGGGGTAGACGCCAGCGGATAGCGGCAGGATCTGCACGATGATGTTCGGGCGAGCGGCGGCTTCGCTGAGATGGGTGAGCTGGGGACCGCGAATGGCGGGGTCGACGATCCGGGCCAAGGCGTTCTCGTCGATGATGGCGTGCAGCTGGCAGGGATTGGGGTCGCGGGTCAGGATGTGCTGGCGGCGGATGCGGGCATCGCTGTGGCGCTGGATCTCAGCTGGGTCTTTGATGCCGGCGGCGCGGGTGACCAGCTCGATGTAGGCGGGGACCTGGAGCAGGCCGGGGATGAAGGCGGTCTCGAAGGTCTGGATGCGGGTGGCGCCGACTTCCCAGCCGGGGAGTTCCTCGCGGCCGAAGACGTCGTTATACCTGGTCCACCAGCCGCGCTGGCGGCCTTGGCGGGCCAGGGTGATGAGGGCGTCGCGTTCGGGTCCGGCGATGCCGTAGAGCTCGCACAGGTCGGTGACGGAGTCGGTGACCGATTCAGTCCAGCGTGCTTTTTCGATCCAGTTGAGCTTGGTGGCGGACCAGCTGAGGCGGCGCTGAACGTCGGTGGTGGTCAGGCCGACCCGCTGGCGGTGTTCGACGAGCTTGCGGGCCAGAGCGCGCTTACGGATGGTCGGGCTGTCGACGCCGCCCGTCGTCTCGTCCATCACTCCCGCCTCGCCGTTGCTCGTTGCGCCTACGATAGCGCGGCTGGCAGTGGCATCAAGCTTAGAGAATCGATATACAGATTATCGATCTTCGCGTTATCGTTGATCCAGGCGCTAGCCCGCCGTAGACGGCGTGGTCCGGCAGCCGAGGCGGCTTGAGGCCACTGCCGCAGGAAGAAGGCCACGGCGATGACGACGACAGCAGGCACCGACACCGGCGTACGGGAGTATGTCAGGACCAGGACCTTTCCTCGGCGGGTGCGGATAGCGCAGTCAGCGCGGCGGTTTGTGGAGGAGATCACCGGCGGGCACCCGGCTGCCCCTGACGCGCTCCTCGTAGCGGGGGAACTGATCGCGAACAGCCTGGCGCACGCTCTCGATGCGACGACGATCACTGTTGCCGTGGCCGTCAGCCAGGCATTCATCCGGATCGATGTCCACGACGACGGCATCCTGGGCATCCCGCATATGCGCGACGGCGACCCCGACGCCGAGGACGGTCGCGGCTTCCGCATCATCAACCAGGTCGCCCAGCGGTGGGGATTCATCCGCGAGGACGCTCACTCGTGCTGCTGGGCTGAAGTCGCCAGCCAGCCCACCTGATCCCGTCCGCCAGGTAGACGAGGAGACCAACATGATCGACATGCCACCCGTCCGGCGTCTCCTTCTCGGCGCCGCACTACGCCGGTACCGCGAGAACCTCGGACTCGCACTGGAAGACGCCGCGCGCGTTCTGGAGTGCGACCGGTCGAAGATCAGCAGGATCGAGACCGGGCAGCGGGGCATCCGGCCGAAGGAGTTGCGGGAGCTGCTCACCGAATACGGTGTTGGCGAGCCTGAGCAAAGCGCCCTTACGGTCATCGCCCGGGCCGGGCAGCGCAGTGGCTGGTGGCATGGTTACGGTGATGCCGTCCCCGGCCCATATCGGGACTACCTCACCCTCGAGCAGGCCGCCACCGACATCCTCCTCTACGACCCGCAGAACGTCCCGGACCTGCTGCAGACACCGCAGTACACGCGGACACGCGCGGCCATCGACCCGTCCCTCCCGGCGGAAATCGCGCAGGAAATACTCGTCGAGCTCACCCGTGCCCGGCAGAAGGTCCTGGGTGAGCGGCGCGCCAGGCTTACCGTGGTGATCGGCGAGGCAGCACTGCATCAGCCGACCGGCGGACCTGACGTCATGCGCGACCAGCTCATGGCGCTTGCCTGCGCTAGCAACCGCATCACGGTCCAGGTGCTGCCGCGCGCATGCGGCGCACCATCGAGCGGACCCGCGACGATCCTGCGGTTCGCCGGAGTGCCGAGCCTGGGCGTGGTGTATCTGCCCGGACTTTCCGGCGGAGTCTGCCTCGCCGCGCAGCAGGATGTCGCCTGCTACACCAGCGCGTTCGAACGGCTACGGGCATCCTCGCTCACCCCGGCCGCGTCGGCGCGACTCATCCGCGAGACGACCGGAGAATGACAGCGAACCATAAGTCCTTCTATCCGAAGACATGCCTGCCGGATGGATAGCTGGTTACTGTGGCGATCTGATCCAGCACGATCTCACGGTCGGCCGTCTGTTCAGCAGGGCAGCGCCGTAGAGGTCCAAGCGGTCCGACGACCAAGTCGCGCTCGCCGCCATTCGGGCGGTCTCCCTCGACGGCGTTCAGACGCACCAACTTGTGCCTCTCGGGCTGCGGTGGCCTGACGGTTGGTGTGTCGGACAAGCCCGCGGTCCTTCGCCTCGCCGCAGGCGGCAGCGCTAACTGTGGCCCGGTCCCGTCCTCGTGGCCTGCAAAGGACCATCCCTTTCTTGAGCGATTTTAAGTTCTTGTTTCCCCTGGTCACCATCGTTTTCCTGCCTTCCTGACCCTCCTTCTCCCCCGTCCCTGCCAGCGATCTTGTACCGCCTGTCCGCACTATGAATCCATGACCGCAGACCGTTGCATTCATCGAATTGATCATGGTCAGCTCCGCGGCCGCGACCCTGCAGGAAGGGAGGCAGCGGACTGGCCGTCGTCGTTACCGTGGCCAAGGGGTATGACCTCGGCTACATCTGGAAGGCCCAGGGCCAGGCCTCGGCTAGGCGCGCCATGGGCGGCTACTACATCAACGCCGCCCAGGCCGGGGAACCGCCAGGCCGGTGGTGGGGACCCGGAGCACAAGCCCTCGGCTTCGGCCCTGGCCAGATCGTGCAGCGCGCATCATATGAGGCGGTCTACCGGCAGATCGACCCGCGTACCGGAGCCACGCTCGGCCGACCCCGCGGCCGCTACGCGACGTTCGCTGAGCACCTGGCCCGGCTGACGGCCGCCGAGCCGCATGCCACCGCCGAACGGCTCATCGAACTGGAACGCCAGGCGGCGCAGGCGACCCGGCAGCCTGCCGCCTACACCGACATCACAATCTCGTTCTCCAAGTCCATCTCGGTGCTGCACGCCTCGATCCGGGAGAACGAGCGCCGCGCCCGCCTGGCCGCAGACCAGTACGCCGCCGCGTACTGGGCCGGGCGCGAGCAGGCGTTCCAGGAGATCTTGCACCGCGCCAACCAGGTGGCGCTGGAGTACTTGCAGGAGTGGGCCGGGGTTACCCGCGCCGGCTACCACGGCACCCGCGTGGACGGGCGAGAGCCGGGCCGGTTCGAGGCCGCCGGGCTGATCGTCACGTCATGGCTGCAAGGCACCAGCCGGGACGGCGACCCACAGGACCATATTCACAACCAGGTCGCCCGGGTCACCCGGACGTTCAGCGACGGCAAGTGGCGCGCCCTGGACACGGTGAGCGTGCGCGGAGCGCTCGGCGCCTTGCAGGCTGTCGGGGCCACTGCGGTGGAGTGCGAGCTGACGCGCGAGTTCGGCGTGGCGTGGATCCCGCGCGCGGACGGACGCGGCAACGAGATCGAAGGCGTGACGCAGGCGCAGATGGACGCGTATTCCACGCGCACCGTCCAGGTGCAGGAGAAAGAACGCGACCTCGCGCAAGAGTGGGAGCGCAAGCATGGCCGGTCGCCGACCTCGCGCGAGCTGCTGTACATCGCCGACCACGCCACGCTGCAGTCGCGCAAGGGCAAAGAGGCAGGCCCGGTCAACTGGGATGCGCTCGCGCAGCGGTGGGACGCCACGATCGGCGGTGAACTGGCCGGCATCGCGCCCGCCGTATCGGACGCGCGCGGCCCGGGCACACAGTCGGGCGAGCATCACGGTGGCCGCGCGCCGACCGGACCGCCCACGCGGGAGATCCAGGCGCGGGCGTTGGCCAAGGCGCTGGTTATAGTCTCGGCCAGGCATCCAGCCTGGACCCGGCACGATCTGGTCCGGCAGCTCGCCCTGGTGATGCCGCCGGAGACCCGGCAGATGAGCCCGCAGGCAGGGCAGGCGCTGCTGCTCGGCCTGGCCGATGAGGCGCTGTCCGGACGGACCGGCGAGGTGGTGTGCCTGGAGGCCCCGGAGTGGCCGCCGCTACCTGCGTCGCTGCGTCGCCAGCTGGACGGACGCAGCGTGTACACCCGTCCCGGCGCCGCACGGTACGCCACCACCGCGCAGCTGTCCGCCGAGGAGCAACTGGTCGCGCACGCGCAGACTCAAGGCGCGCCGCGGCTACCGGGCGACCTCGCGGCGCGCCGCCTCGGCGCAGACGCGGCGGCCCTGGAGGCGCAGCTGCGCGACGGTACGCCGGATGCGCGCGAGCATGCCGTGCCGGGCGGGCTGCGGCTGGATCAGGCCGCGGCTGTCTGGCATGTGCTGACCTCGGCGCGCACCGTGGAGGTGGTGACCGGCCCGGCTGGGACGGGCAAGACGAGGGTCCTCGCTGCCGCCGCCCGCGTGTGGGACGGCCCGGTAGTAGGCACTGCGACGTCCCAGAACGCCACCAACGAACTGCGCGCCGCAGGAGTCCAGGTCGCGGCGAACACCACCCGGCTCCTCGGCGACCTCCAGTACGGGTACATCCCGGCTGGCTCGCTGATCCTCGTCGATGAGGGATCGATGGTGTCCCTGGCCCACCTGTCCGCGCTGGTGGAGTACGCGGCACGGAGCGGGTGCAAGCTGGTGCTCGCAGGGGACCAGGAACAGCTCGCCGCGGTCGAAGGCGGCGGCGCCATGACGCTGCTCGCCGACCGGCTCGGCTATGTCCAGTTGGCCGAGCCGGTCCGGTTCGCCGCCGCCTGGGAACGTCAGGCGTCGCTGCGGCTACGCTCCGGGGACGCCACCGCGCTGGATGACTATGATCTGCACGGCCGGATCCGCGGCGCCCCGCCCGATCAGGCCATGGACCAGGCCGCCCGGGCATACGTCGCCGCTTACCTCGACGGCCAGGACGTGCTGCTGATGGCCGCAGAGTGGGCCCGCTGCCGCGAATTGTCCCAGCGGATCCGCGACGATCTCATCCACCTCGGCTGGGTCGACAACGGCCCGGCCGTCCAGATCGCCGGAGGCACCAAAGCATCCGTGGGCGACCTGATCATCTGCCGGCACAATGACCACGGCATCGAGGCGGGCGAACCAGGCCGGTCTCTAGCCAACGGCGACGTCCTGCGGATCGAGGCCATCCGCGCCTGTGGCATCATGGTCCGCCGCCTGTGCGATCCAGACCGGGCGACCGGGCAACGGCGGTTCGCCGAACGAGCGTTCCGCTACGACGGCTACCAGTCCGCCGACCTGGCCTACGCGATCACCGGGCACTCGGCCCAGGGCGGCACCGTGCACACCGGCATCGCTTTGGTCACCGGCACCGAGGACCGGCAGTGGCTATACCCGGCGATGACCCGCGGCACCGATGCCAACCTGGCGTTCGTATTCACCACGCCGACGGCGGCTGATCCGCAGCCCGGCACTCGGCCCGCCCCCGAACTAGGCCGCTACAACCGCCTCCGCCGCGAACGCGACGGATACCCGCCAGACCAGCCCGCCGCCGCAACGGCGAACGGAGCCGACCAGC
>Ga0335074_10016506_pt1 | contig 10398 bp, 7 predicted proteins | sample Lox_Sample_23_FD_206715 | JGI IMG/M metagenome (GOLD analysis project Ga0335074, IMG submission 206715) | Soil microbial communities from Loxahatchee National Wildlife Refuge, Florida, United States - Lox_Sample_2.3 | ecosystem: Environmental > Terrestrial > Soil > Wetlands | place: USA: Florida...
GCCGCGCTGTTTCTGCGCAGAAATTTGCCGGCCCGATCGGAGAGCGGCGCCAACCGCGCCTTGACGGGCTGCCCTTGCAGGTAGCGCTGAAGATCCTGCGCCATGCTCGCGGCGCCGTCGTACCGTTCAGCGGGCTCCTTGGCGAGCGCCTTGAGCACCAGCGCATCCAGATCGCCCCGCAGCTTGCGCGCGAGCTGCTCCTGGGTTGCGGCGCGTGCCGCGCTCGCTTGCGGGGCGAGCTGGGTGCTGGGACTCTTCACATCGGCCGAGGCGACGGCCTGTCTCAGTCCGGCGAGCGAAGCCCGGGGGCTCAACCGATATGGCCGAGTGCCGGTCAGCAGTTCGTATAGCAGCATGCCGAGCGAGTACACATCGCTGCGCGGATCGACCGGCTCGCCCCGGAGCAGCTCCGGGCTGGCGTAATCGGGCGTGAGCGCCTGACCATAGATGCGCGACAGCTGGGTTTGATCGGCGTCCTCCTGCAGCAGCTTGGCAACACCGAAGTCGAGCAAGCGCACCTGACCCGATTCGGTGACGAAGATGTTCGAGGGTTTGAGGTCGCGGTGGATGACGTGCTTCTCGTGCGCATACTTCACCGCGTCGAGAACCTGCAGAAACAGCGCCAGGCGCTCCTCGACGCCCAGGACCCGCGCATCGCACCACCCGATCAGCGCCTGGCCGTTGACGTACTCCATCGACAGGTATGGCAGACCTTCGGCATCCACCCCCGCGTCGTAAAAGCGCGCAATGTTCGGATGCTCGAGACTCGCGAGGATGTCGCGCTCATGCGCGAAGCGCTGCTCGAGATCCTTGCGCCGCCGCGTGAGCAGCGGAAGCTTCAAGGCCACATCGCGCTTGAAGGCACCGTCCGCCCGCCGGGCCAGCCAGACCTCCGCCATCCCGCCGGCGCCGAGGAGACGAATCAGCTCATACGGACCGACGAAGTCGCCGGCGCTCAGGCCGCTCGCACTCCCCGGGTTGAACTCATTGCCGGACACGGTCTTGGGCTAGCCGCCGCGCTCGATCAGCGCGATCCGCGAGCTCTCCTGCGTGCGATCGAACAGCACCGCGGCGCCGTCGCGCGACAGATCGAAGTCGCTGATCGCGATGTCCGGCGCGAGCTCGGTGATCTGCCGCTCCGCGCCCGTGCGAAGGTCCACGAGCCAGAAGTTCTTGTGGCCCACATCGCCCCGCAACAGCACGATCGAGCCGGCGTCGGGAGCGAAGGCGACGCGGCGGGCTCCGCGGGTCAGCATCAGCGCCGGTATCGGATATGGCCTGCCGTCCCGCGCGACGGCGCGCAGGGGGAACGTCGTCCCCACATCGGCGCCCGAATAGATCAGGAATTGGCCGTCGGGGGACCAGACAGGATCGATCGAATACTCGGACACCAGCGCAGTCGGCGGGCTGTGATCCAACGGTATGCTCATCAGGCGCGGCTCGCCCTCGCGCAGCACGGCGGACACGATCGAGCGCCCGTCCGGCGCCCAGGCGGGATTGCCGCGCAGATCAAGAGCCCGAGTCAGGGCTCGCAGCTCTCTTCCGTCGCTGTCCATCGTGTAAAGGACGGTGCGCCCGCCATCTGCAGCCGTGAAGGCGATGTGCCGGCCGTCCCGTGCGATGGCGGGGGCGCCGGCGATGATGGCATGGACGTCGCTCCACAGCTCGCGGCTCTCACCGTGCGCCGCCCTCCAGATACCCTGGCGGCCGGCGCGCGCCGAGACGTAGAGGATGTAGTCGGGTCCGGTGCGGGGCGAGAGCCCCGTCGCGGAGATGAGCGAGGCGCTCTGAGCCGGGCGCCGGCCTGCGCCCGCGCCGGGATCAGCACTCAGCGGCACGCTCCAGATGCTGGAGTTGGACTCGTCGACGGTCGCCAGGAGGCGCGTTCCGCCGGCGCTTGCCGCGAGCGAGGTGTAGCGCTCGAGCCCGAAGCTGATGCGATGGGGCACGCGCTGCTCGAGATTCAAGGCGTACAGCCACGGACCCGATCCTTGGCGGTCGCCGGCGAGATAGACGAGCGTGCGCTCATCGAGCAGCACGGGGTGGCTCACCCGCGAGTCGTGAAAGGTGATGCGCTCCAGCCCCGCGCCCGAGGGGTGAATGCGCCAGATATCCCAGTCGTCGGGCGGTATGCCGCGTGCAAAATAGATGTAGGCGTCGTCCTTGGACCAGAGCGGAAAGTGACAATGCACGCCCGAGGGTGCGACATAGATCCGGTGCGTGACACCTCCCGCGTCGCGCACGAAGAGCGGATCGCCGGGCGCGGTGGTGTGATACACAATCTGTCTGCCGTCCTGCGACCACGCGGCTTCTGCGACGCCACGGAGAAAGTCACGCAGCTCGCCCCCCGCCGCCGGGGCGGCCATCAGCTTGATATCTTCGGAGTGCGATCCGTCGGAGCTGCGCGTCCAGACGGTGACCAGCGAGCCGTCGGCCGAGAAGCCAAGCGTGCGGATCGAGGGATTGACCAGCTCGCTGTGCTCGCCACGGGTCAGATTGCGGTAGCTCCCGCTGCCGATCCGGGTCAGCCACGCATCCATGTGGCCGTCGCGGTCGGCGAGAAAGGACGCCCATCGGCCGTCCCGTGATATTTCGGCGGCCTGCTCGATGCCCGGCCAATCGGTGAGCCGGGTGACGGTGGCGCTCGCGAGCGGGTTGCGCCAGCTCTCCCCGGCTGGATGGCCAAATCTGAGCGCCGCCCAGAGAAGCAGCAACACCGCTGCGATGGCTGCGGGCCAGGGCCGCTGGATCATGCGCATGAAGCCGCTTGCCCGACCCTCGGGGCCCGCCACTGCGGACACCGGCGGCACTCTCAGTAAACTGGGCGGCGAGTGCCCGGGCGGGGAGTGCTCGGATGGCGGGCTCTGTCCGGGTTCCGGTGCGGCATCGCCCGAGTCGGGGAGCTTGCCGCGCCGACTTTCCCACCAGGCATCGAGCTCGGAGCGGAACGCGTACACCGAACCCTGCTTGTCATGGACGTGCCGATGAACGGGCATGCTCTCGCGACGCTCCCAGCGCTGCACCGTGGTGACGTCACGATTGAAGTGCGCCGCGATCTTCTTCCAGGAGTCCAGCCGCCTCTCCGCGGCCTTCGGCTGCGGACGCGCACCCTCGGCGCGAGCGTCATCCTGGGAGTCCATCGTTGCTGCCTTGCGCGTTGGAAGACCTGAGAGCGCAGCGCGTCCGCGCCCGCCTCATTGTAAGCCGGCCGGCCCCGAGCCAGGTAAAGCGCGGCATTCGGCCGCATCGCACGGCATTCAGTCTCCCGCCCTTTGACGGCGGCGCAGCTCTATCGCATAGCTGTGCGCGGTGCCCGGCGATGGTGCAAGGACTCGGAGCCGTGGGCGCAGACCAACGAACCTGGAGATTTACCATGAAAAGCATAGGGTTGACATGGACGGCGCGCGCCGGCGCGATCGCGGGATCGATGACGCTGGCCCTGCTGGCAATCGGTACCGCGGGAGCGCCGCGCGCGCACGCCGCGGACCCCTCGCGGCTGCCGGCGAGCTTCAGCGGCCTGCTCAATGACTACACGCCACCCGCGCCGAGCGTGCCGGGCGGTCCGGGCGTGGCTGGAGGTCCGTACGAGATGCATGGCAAATGGTCGCTGCAGCTCGGCGGGGAGCGAGCCGGCGCGACTTTCTCGGCGCAGATGACCATGGAGACGGCCGACTTCGCAAACACGGATCCCAACCACGATCCCACGAAGCTCGCTCCACACACGCACCACATCAGCGTGACGGACGGCGTGATCCATGACGACCCGACGGACCCGATCAACTGGCAGACGCAGTGCCCGACATTCAAGCCGCCGGTCTCCGGCGGGTTCGTGGTCACCGGGACCGCCTACGTCACTGGAAACGGGGGCAACCCGCCGTTCGGCAACCCCTCGCCGGTGACGATCTGCATCCTCGGCGGAGCGCAGAGCCCGAGCGTGGCGGGCACCCAGGCCTTCGTCGAGTACTCGAACTTCACCTTGACGTTCGCCACGGGGTCGCGCGCCAGCACTCACTTCGGAACTCAACCGATCAATGGAGTCGTCGCCCGGTGCGAACGTCCCTGGAGCCGCGCGTCGAGCGACTGCCGAGTCGCGATCGTCGATTGAGCCGTCAGGTCTTGGCCGCAGACACCGGGCGACCCGACATGTGCCGCCCCGGCCGATCGCGGCCGGATCTTCCGGCGCGGGATGCGCAGCGCTCCGCGGCATTGATGAGGTGCGAGGCGCGCTCGAACGGCTTCTCCGGAGCATGAGTGGCGAGCCCCACCGAAGCCGTCACGGTGCGCTGGGTGCCGCCGATCGCATGCGAGGTGCCGTGCAGGCGCGCGGTCAGGCGCTCGCAGAAGATCCCGGCGCCGCGCGATGCGAGGCCCGGCAGCACGATCACGAACTCCGTGCCGCCGTAGCGCGCGACATAATCGGTGTCCCGCGCCACCGCCGTGATCGTCCTGGCCGTGCTCAGGAGCACCGCATCGCCGGCCTCGCGGCCATGAGCTTCGTTGATCTCCTCGAAGCGCTGGAGCGCGACGTAGACCACGCTCAACGGCCAGTTGCCGCTCGCCGCCGCCTGAAATTCGCGCCGCAACAGCAGGTCCAGGTAGCCGCGGTTGTAAAGTCCGGTGAGGCGGTCACGCCGCTGCTCATCCTCGAGCTGCGCCGTGCGTGCTTCAAGGCTCAGGTTCGTCGCACGCAGATTGCTCACCTGCCCGAGCGACTGCAGGTTGCGCAGAATCAGAAGATCGCGTGCCTGCGCGAGGATCACGCTCGCGGCGTCGGCCTTGAGCAAGGTGGTATCGAACAGGCGCTCGATCTCGGGTATCTCGGCGACGATTTGACCCATGACCTCCGCCACGGCCGGCGCATCGATCCCCAGCCATTGCGCCGCGCGCTCGGTCAATGCGGCAAAATCGGCTGCCGCCGGGGGCGGCGCGAGCAACACCTCCACGCATTCGCTGCCGAGCGCCACACAGCACGCGGCCATCCCCGTGGGAGTGGAGCGATGTGCGGCCGGGGGCTCGTGACTCCACGCCACCGCGCGGCACAGCGCTCCGGGGAGCTTCCAGTACTCGAGGAGCCAGGCGCCGAGCTCGGCGTGGTCGGTCCCAAGGCGGCCCGCTTCGTGCTCCGAGAACGCGCGGTGAGAGGCGTCCCCGGGCAGCTCGCGATAGAAATCCGGCTCGGCGCGATCGATCCCGAGGATGGCGATGTCCTGCAGCAGCGCTGCGAGGAAAATGTCGTCCGCCGCGCTGGCATTGTGCAGCGCGCCGAAGCACCGGGCCGCCGAGGCGCTGAGGATGGCGCGGCGCCAGTAGTGGTCGTAATCGACGGCGTTGCTCTTCAATCCCTTGTAGGCGCCGACGAGGGAGAAGCCGAGCGCCAGCGTGGTTGCGCCCTGCAATCCGAGCACGATCAGCGCCTGACGCAGGTTCGTGCTCTTGCGCTGCTGGGAATACAGGGCGGAATTGGCGACCCGCAGGAGCTTGGCGGCCAGGGCCGGGTCCCGGCTGATGGTTGCGGCGATCTGGGAGATATCCGTGTCGGGGTCGCGCGCCAGGGCGATGATCTGCTGGGCGATGGCAGGCGGACTCGGAAAATTCAAGGACGCTTTCAGCTTGCTCTTGAGTTGCCCGAGCATTTTCACTCACCTTGGCGTCGATAGGCGTCCTTAGTTCTTAGCGGCGCTGCGGCGTGGATCTTGAGGATCTGGATGAGCCGGAGCGCCAAGTGACCTCGAGGAGGCCCAGATTAGGTCAAATCGGCGGACGGGCGCCGCCGAGGATGGGCCTTCGCGGCGGCGCGATGAACATCGGTCAGGGCGGCTCGCCGGCAGCCGCCCTGACCGATAACCGAGGCCTCACCGCAGCGGATTCTGCGCGATCCGAACCGTCGAGTCGTGCCCGCCCCCCGTGCGCGCTTCGTAGTAGGCAGTGAGGGCGGGCCGGTCGACCTTTGCCACCGCAGCGCTGATGGCGTGATGCACGCACGCCTCGTATTTCATGTGCCTTGCCAGATCGCGGTCCTCGAGCGCAGCGCAAACCTCTTGCGCCGCAGCTTGCAGCCGCTGGTACAGCACCTGAGCGCCCGGGCTGCGCGAGACATCGAGATCGGCGAAGCGGACGGCTCGAGAAGGGAGGTCCTGCGCGAATGCCGGGTGGAGCGACTGAAAACCAAGAACCAGTGCGAACATCGTCATCGTGGTCGTGAAGCGATACATGGCGGTCTCCTTGGACGTGGCCGTTTCAGGACCCGCTCGACCCGATGCCGGGCGCAAAGAGCGGGAGTTCGTTGCGGGATCCAGCGTCGTCGATTGGCCGCCACCGCTCCATGGACCGATGCTGATCTATTCCTGACTTGACTCTGACCGGACGCTGGATCCGACCTGAGCAGCGGGAGATCTCGCCTCGATGGGTGGGGGACTCGACCCAGAATCGGCGGATCTCGAGGGCCGGGGACTGCAACACCGGCCTCGGCACCTCGACCGGAACGATCGTCGATGCGACGATCATCGGGGCGGTGTCGGCGCAGAGATCGGGATTTGCAGGCCGATCGAAGACGTTTGCGCGGACGTTCCTGAGTCGACGGTCCCAGGTTCCCCGCATGGGGACCGAATGCGCGAAACTGGGCCGATCGTCACGAGTTAGCATTTCTTAATCAACCGCGTACAAGCGGCGAAAGGTCGACCCATCTACAATGCGCCGTCATGACATCCGGTAGATGCCGCTCGCGTGCGGCGGGCAATCTTTTCATCGGCTCTGTGATCGCGTGCGGGTCGCTGCTCTTTGCGCTGGCAGCGCCTGCCGACACGGCCGAGCCGGCACCGGCGGTGGGCGCATCTGCGCCGGCGTCCAGTCCGCCCGGCACCGCACCTTCGCCGCCCGCGGAGGCGCCATCCGCACCCGCGGAGGCGCCATCCCCGCCCGCGGATGCGCCATCCCCGCCCGCGGAGGCGCCATCCGCACCCGCGGAGGCGCCTTCGCCGCCCGCGAGTGAACCTGATCCTGCCGCAGCACCGCAGACGCCGCCGAGCGAGGCGCCTTCTCAGGCGGGCGATGCACCGTCCGCGGGGCCTGCGCCGCCGGCACCTTCGGCAGCAGCCGCCGGCCCCGCCGCACCGGAGGCAGCGCCGGCAGTCGAGGCGGCGCCGCCCGCCGAGGCGTACCGATTCGCGGTCGACCCGAAGCTCAACGATCAGGTGGTGGGCGGGGTGCAAATCATCCAGACCACCGAGCAAGACAGCCTGGTGGACATCGCGCGCCGCTTCAGTATCGGCTACAACGAGATGCAGCGGGCCAATCCGGGCGTGGACATGTGGGTGCCGGGCGCGGGACGCCGGGTGGTGGTTCCGACGCAGTTCATACTGCCGGACGCGCCGCACGTGGGGATCGTGGTGAACATCGCGGAGATGCGGCTCTATTACTACGCACCGCGCAGCCCGACTGGCCAGCAGATCGTCTACACCTACCCGATCGGCATCGGCCGGGTGAACTGGAAGACGCCGTCGGGCGTGACGACCGTCGTGCGCAAGGTGGTGAACCCGGTGTGGCGGCCGCCGGCGGACATCCTCAAGGAGCACAGCGAGGAAGGGGATCCGCTGCCGACCGAGATCCGGCCGGGTCCGAACGACCCCATGGGGACGCGGGCGCTCTACCTGGGCTGGCCCGAGTATGCGATCCACGGCACCAACAAGCCGGTGGGGGTGGGCATGCGGGTGAGCCATGGGTGCATGCACCTGTATCCCGAGGACATTCTGCAGCTGTACAACCTGGTGACCATCGGCACGCCGGTCCGAGTGGTGAATCAGCCGTTCGTGTTCGGCTGGCACCGGGGCGATCTGTACATGGAGGCGTTCGGTCCGCTGGCGGGCGATCAGCGCAACTGGCAAACGGGCACGCGCAAGCTTCTCGAGCAAGCGATGGGCCCGGGCATGCAGAAGGAGCTGCAGGCGCGCAACGAGCAGGTGCGCTGGGACCTCGTGCTGCAGCTGGCCGGCGATCCTCGAGGCATACCGGTGGCGATCACCGATTCGAACGCGAGCCTCGCACGGGTGCTGGCGAGCGCCCCGCTGGTGGAGAATCGCCCGCCCGACGGGGCGCTATCAGCCGTCGAGCCGCCGTCCCGCGGCCGGCTTGCGCATCGCCAGCCGCCGGCATCGGAACCGGAGCTGTGACGATGATCGGGCGGCGCTGCGAGGGCTCAGGTGCGCTGCCCCTGGATGAGGGCGGCAATGGCCTGGTCGATGCCGGTGGAACCCTTGCGGGCGTGTGCGCCGCGGTCGACGAAGTCGATCCAGCCGGCGTTGAATCCCTCGATCATTTGTATGCGGGGGGCGGGATTCTTCATGCCCTGGGCGCGGAAGAGCGCTCCTGCAGTAGCGCCGCTGCGGTGCGACCGACGTCATCGGCCGAGACCATCGGCACAGCGCGGTCGAGCGGCTGAAGGAAACAGGGTCCGGGCCAGCGCACCGCCCACTTTTCATTTTCATCGTTCCTCGTGAGCCGCCGCTCAAGCCGTGTTGCCCCTGACGTCGCCGGAAAGCGTACGCGCCGATCGCCCGCCCAAATTTCCAAATTGCCCACGAGAGGTGCAGATCGAACGGCGCATGCCTCGCCCCGAGGCGGTTCCTTACGAGTGCGGTGACCAGATGCGTCTGGCGTGACCCGCGCCGGGTCACGCCATTTCAAGATAGCGGCGCCGCTCCACGTCGGTGACCTTGGTGCGTACGGTCTGCGCCTCGAAGGAGGCGATACGCAGCAGGTTATCGATGATCGCCGGCGACAGCACGTCCCGAATCGCCGCGCTGTCGCGCGCCGCGCTCATCGCTTCCTCGAGCGTGCGCGGCAGCGAATCGACGTCCTGCCGGTGGTAACTGTTTCCCTCCGCCGGCGGCGGCAGCTCGAGGCTGCGTTCGACGCCGCGCAGGCCCGCCCCGATGCTCGCGGCAAACGCGACGTAGGGATTGAGGTCGGCACCGCCGACCCGGTTTTCGACGCGCATGGCGCCGGGTGAGCTGTTGATCACGCGCAGACTGGCCGTACGGTTGTCCACGCCCCAGGTCGCGAGCAGGCCGGCAAAGCTTTCGGGCTGGAATCGCTTGTACGAGTTGGTGACCGGCGCGAAGAACAGCGCCGAGGGGCGCAGCACCTCGAGCTGACCGGCGATATAAGACTCGCCGAGCGCGCTCAGCCGATGGGCGCGCGATGGGTCGTAGAACGCCGGGGTCTGCGTCTCGGCCTTGTGCAGGCTCTGATGAATATGGCCCGACGACCCCGAGTGGTCCTCGTGCCATTTGGCCATGAAAGTCGCGGTGTAGCCGTGCTTGATGGCGAGCTGCTTCACGGCGGTCTTGAACAGCACCGCGGTATCGCACATCGCGAGCGCACCGCTGCGGTGCAGATTGATCTCGATCTGGCCCTGCCCCCATTCGGGACTGCAACCCTCGACCTCATCGGGAAAGCTGTCGCGCACATCGGACATGACCGGCTCGAAGAAACTGCCCTCGTACAGCGAGTAGCAATGGATGTCCTTGGCGGCCGGCGCGTGACCGGACCACTTGCCGGCGCGAATGTCGTGCACCGAATAGGGCAGCAAATAGAACTCGAGCTCCAGGCTCATCAGCTCCGTCAGCCCGAGCCGGGCGAGGCGCGCCACCTGGCGTTTCAGCTCCGTGCGCGCGCACAGGGGATGCGGCGAGCCATCCGTCTTGGTCCAGTCCATGATGACGACCCCGGTCGCCGGCTCCCAGGGCGCGAGGCGGAACGTCGACAGGTCCGGCGCACCGCGCACATCGGGAATGCCGGTGTCGAACAGTCCCGGCAACACCTCGTCCATCACGGTGGTGTACAGGATGTAGGACGAGAAGTTGATGCCCGACTCGGCCACCTTCAAAAAATACGGCACCGTGACGCGCTTGCCGCGATTCACACCGCAGTTGTCCGTGCCGATCATGATGATGGTGCGCAGCTGGTTCGCGGCGATGACCTCTTTGATGTGTTCGATGTCCATGGTTACCTTGCTCCGTGGGTGGTATCGCGGCGGGCGAACCTCATGCCGGCCGTGATCAAGATGATCGATGCGGCGACGATCAGCGCCGAGATGGCATTGACCTCCGGCGTCACGCTGCGCCGGAGCATGGACCAGAGCGTCATCGGCAGGGTGTTCTGGCGGCCCGTCAACAGATACGTCACCGCGATCTCATCGAAGGAGATGGAGAACGAGATGAGCATGGCGCCGATCAGCGCGGAGCGGATTGCCGGCAACGTGACGTGACGAAATACCTCGAACGGGGTCGCGCCGAGATCGAGCGCCGCCTCCTCGCGGCTGCGGCCGATCTGATTCAGGCGCGCGAACACCTCGGTGATCGTCACGCACATGAGCGCGGTGCCCTGGCCCAGGATGATGGT
>Ga0335074_10016507_pt1 | contig 10398 bp, 10 predicted proteins | sample Lox_Sample_23_FD_206715 | JGI IMG/M metagenome (GOLD analysis project Ga0335074, IMG submission 206715) | Soil microbial communities from Loxahatchee National Wildlife Refuge, Florida, United States - Lox_Sample_2.3 | ecosystem: Environmental > Terrestrial > Soil > Wetlands | place: USA...
ACGAGCCGGGACCGGCGGTGACGCCAGGCGAGTACAGCCGGTTCCTGGCCGCCTACAAGGAGGCGCTCACCGCGTGCACGACCGTGGTATTGACCGGCAGCCTGCCCGGCGGGCTCGTCGGGGACACCTACGCGGGGCTGATCAGGATCGCGGCCAGCGCGGGCGTTCCGGCGGTCCTGGACACCTCCGGTGACCCGCTGCTGAAGGGCCTTGCGGCCGGGCCCGCGATCGTCAAGCCGAACCTCGCCGAGCTGGCCCAGGTCGCCGGCGGCGACGCGGATTGGTCCAGCCCGCCCGGCCAGCCCGCCGTCCTGGCATCGGCAGCGGAACTCCGGCACCGCGGAGCGGATGCTGTCGTGGTGTCGATGTCGGCCGACGGCCTCCTGGCTGTGACCGGCGCCGGTACCTGGCACGCCGTCGCACCCGCCGTCGACGGGAACCCGACCGGGGCCGGAGACGCCGTTGTCGCCGCGCTCGCGCAGGGCCTGACGCGTGGCTCGAGCTGGCCCGTGCGGCTCGCGGAAGCAGCCGCCCTCGGCGCCGCTGCCGCTGCGGCGCCCGCGGCCGGCGAGTTCCTGGATGAGGATCTTGCCCGGGCTCGGGCCGGCGTCCGCGTGACGGACCTGGAGCACGCCTGATGCCCCTCGCTCCGGTCGAAGAGATCATCGGCCCGGCCAGGGACGCGGGACGGGGAGCCGGCGCATTCAACGTCATCGGCCTCGAGCACGCCGAGGCGATAGTCGCGGGCGCCGAGGCCGCGGGCAGCCCGGTCATCGTGCAACTGAGCGAGAACTGCGTTGCCTACCACGGTGCGCTCGACCCGATCGGCCGTGCGCTCATGGCGATCGCCGCGGCCGCTGCGGTGCCGGTGGCGCCGCACCTGGATCATGCGACGAGCGCGGAGCTGGTAAGGGCGGCGGTCGGACTGGGGTTCGGCTCAGTCATGTACGACGCCTCGACGATGACGTACGCGGGCAACGTCGAGTCGACCGCCGCGGTCGCGGCCTGGTGCCACGAGCGCGGCGTCTGGGTCGAGGCCGAGCTGGGCGAGGTCGGCGGCAAGGACGGCGTGCACGCGCCCGGCGCCAGGACGCACCCGGACGAGGCCGCTGCCTTCGTGGCCGCGACCGGCGTTGACGCCCTCGCGATCGCGGTCGGCAGTTCGCACGCGATGCTCACCAGGGATGCCGTGCTTGACCTTGACCTGATAGCCAGCCTAAGGTGCGCCGTTCCCGTGCCGCTGGTGCTGCACGGTTCGTCCGGGGTGTCCGACGGGATGCTGGCGGCCGCCGTCGCGGCCGGCCTCACCAAGATCAACATAGCTACCCAGCTCAACAAGGTGTTCACCGCGGCCGTCCGCGAGGGGCTCGCCGGTGATCCGGCCCTCGTCGATCCACGCCGTTACCTGCAGGCCGGGCGGGCGGCGGTGAGCGCCGAGGTCACGCGCCTGCTCGCGGTCCTGGAGGGAGGGATGCGCGGTGAGCCGGTATCGCCGCCTCGATCTGCTGATCGTCGGTGACTGCAACCCGGACGTGGTGGTCGTTGGCGGTGACGTCGAGCCGGCGTTCGGTCAGCAGGAGAAGCTGGTCGACGGCATTTCGCTCGTGATCGGCGGGTCCGCCTCGATCATGGCCGTGGCTGCGGCCCGGCTCGGGTTGCGAGTAGGGCTGGTGGCGGCCATGGGCGCCGATGCCGCCGGCGAGTTCATGCTGGCCCGGCTGGCCGCCGAAGGCGTGGATGCCTCGGCCGTCGTGATCCGCCCCGACCTGGCCACGGCGATGACGGTGGTGCTGTCACGCGACGGTGACCGCGCGATCCTGACCGCGCTCGGCGCGATGCCGACGGTGACGGCAGCCGATGTGCGGGCGGCGCTGGCCGCCCGACCCCGGCACCTGCACGTGAGCTCGTATTTCCTGCTGGAGCGTTCGCTCGGGCCCGAGCTCGCCGAGCTGTTCGCCGCGGCGCGGTCCGCCGGCATCACCACCTCGCTCGACACGAACTGGGACCCGGCGCAGGGCTGGGGCGGCGAGCAACTGCGGGCCGTGCTGGCCGAGACCGACCTGCTGATGCCGAACGAGGCTGAGGCGCTGAAGCTCGGCGGCGTTAGCGGTGCAGGCGACGTAAGCGACGCGTTGCGGTCGCTGGCCGCGGCCGGGTCGCGGGTGGTAGTGAAGCTGGGTAGCCAAGGCGCGGTGGCGGCCGACGGAGCCTCGTGGTACCTGGCCGGGCTGCCGGCCGGGCTTGAGGGCGGGTTCATTGATGCGACCGGCGCCGGTGACTGCTTCAATGCGGGCGTGGTCGCCGGTTTGCTGCGCGGCCTGGACCTTGCGGCCGCGTTGGCTCTGGGCTGCGCCGTAGGCTCCGCCTCCACCCGCGCGGCCGGAGGGACGGGCGCGCGCACCGGCCTGGAGGTCGCGCTGGCCCTTGCCCGGTCGGTGCCGGTCAGTCCCGTGCCGCTCGGCGGCCCACTGGCGGGATCACGGTGACCTCGCTGCGTATGCGTCTGGGATCATGGTCGGAAGGCAACGATGCTGACCGATGTTGGGAGGCCTGATGACCGCGCGCCCGCTGCTGGCTGAGCAGCTGAATCTGCTCTCGCACCCGGAGGGCGGCTGGTTCAGGGAGACCTGGCGGTCGGCCGTGTCGTTCGCCCCCGCCGGTTATGACGGTGAGCGCAGCGCCGCAACGGCGATCTACTACCTGCTGCATCACGGTGAGCGATCCCGGTGGCACGTCGTGCAGTCCGACGAGCTGTGGTTCTGGCACAGTGGCGGCCCGCTGGACTTGCGGCTCGGTGGTGCCGGGCCGGATCCGGAGGAGCCTGGCTCTGTTGTCCTGCTCGGCGAAGATGTGCGCGCGGGCCAGCAGCCCCAGGTGCTTGTGCCTGGCGGCGTCTGGCAGTCCGCGACGCCGGCCGGGCCTGACCCGGTACTCGTCAGCTGCGTCGTCGTGCCTGGCTTCGACTTTGCGGACTTTCAGGTGCGCTGAGGCCCGGTAACCGGGCCCTGACCTCAGCGCAGGAGCTTGGCTGGGGTGATCGGCAGGTCGCGCACGCGGATGCCGGTGGCGTGATAGACGGCATTGGCGATGGCGGCCGCGGTGCCGACGATGCCGATTTCACCGATGCCCTTGGAGCCCATCGGGTTGACGTACGGATCGTCTTCGTCGACCCAGGCGATGTCGAACTGTCCCGCGTCGGCATGGGTGGGGATGTGATAGCCGGCGAAGTCGTGGTTCACGACGTGCCCGAAGCGGGCATCGACGAGGCTCTCCTCGTGCAGCGCCATACTCAGGCCCCAGGTCATCCCGCCCATGAACTGCGAGCGGGCGGTCTTGGGGTTGATGATCCGCCCGGCGGCGAAGACTCCGGTCATGCGCGGGATGCGTACCTCTCCGGTGTCGACGTCCACCCTGGCCTCGGCGAAGCAGGCTCCGAAGGCGTGCATCGCGAACTTTCCGGCGTCGGGGTTGTCCGGCGCGGCGGCCTCGGCACGGTCTCCCGCGGACGGGTCGTGGCCGTGCCGGCCCCGGAAGACGCGGGCAGCCTCGAATATGGCCGAACCCCAGCTCGCCATGCCTGATGACCCGCCCGCGATGCTGGCCTCGGGCAGGGTGGTGTCGCCGATGCGCAGGTCTATGTCCTCGACACTGGTCCCGAGGGCGTCGGCCGCGATCTGGGCCAGCGTCGTCCAGGTTCCGGTGCCGATATCCGCGGCGGCGGTTTCCACGATGTAACGGCCCTCCCCCGCGTAGCTGATCCTGGCCACCGAACCGGGCAGCCGCAAAGCCGGGAAGGTGGACGACGCCACGCCGGTGCCGACAAGCCAGCGGCCATCCAGCCGAGCGCGCGGCCGGGCGCCGCGGCCGGCCCAGCCGAATCGGCGCGCGCCCTCGCGCAGGCAGGCGACTAGGTTGCGGCTGGAGTAGGGACGCCCGGTCTCCTGGTCGGTCTCGGGCTCGTTACGGATGCGGAATTCGATCGGGTCCAGGCCGCACGCGGCCGCCATCTCGTCCATCGCCGATTCCAGCGCGTACATCCCAGGGGCTTCGCCTGGAGCACGCATCCATGAGGCCACCGGCACGTCGAGCGCGGCCAGGCGGTGGGTGGTGCGCAGGCTGGCGGCGGCGTACATCGTCCGGGTCGCGACAGCGGTCTGCTCGGCGAACTCCTTTATCTTCGCCGTCTGCTCGATGACGTCGTGGGAGACGGCGGTCAGGCGGCCGTCCTGGCCAGCTCCCAGGCGCACCCTCTGGATGGTCGGGGTGCGGTAGCCGACGCCGCAGAACATCTGCTGGCGGGTGAGCGCGAACTTCACCGGACGGCCCGGCACCACCTGAGCGGCGAGCGCCGCGAGGACGGTGTTGGCGTGCGTCGTCTTCGACCCGAATCCGCCCCCGACGTACGGAGCTACCACCCGCACCCGGTCCCGGTCGAGCCCGAACACGCGGGCGAGCGTCTGCCTGACACTGGTCACGCCCTGGGCGGACTCGTAGAGGGTGAGGTCGCTCCCGTCGCACAGGGCGACCGTGGTGTGCGGCTCCATCGGGTTGTTGTGCTCCATCGGCGTGACGTAGGTCTGGTCGAGCTGCACCGCCGCCGAGGAGAACTCGCTCTCGAAGTCGCCCGCCTCCGTGTCGGTTGGGTAGACCGGGTTCACCCGTTCCGGCGCATACAGGTCGTCGCGGTCGGCCCGCAGGTCTACGTCATGTGGCGCGGGTTCGTAGGACACGCGGACCAGGCTCGCGGCATGCCGGGCGGTCTCGAGCGTCTCGGCTATGACGGCGGCCACGTACTGCCCGCGGAAGGCGATGTCGCCGTCCTGCAGGACCGCGAGCTCCCGGTCGCTCGTATCGGCCAGCCGCGGGGCGTTCTCGTGGGTGAGAACGGCGACCACGCCGCGGAGTGCCTCGGCCCGGCTCGCGTCCACGCTGGCAACCCGGCCCCGTGCGACCTCGCTTGGCACGGGGAACAGGTAGAGGGGGTTTTCGAAGCGATATTCGTAGGCATAGCGGGCCGTGCCAGTGACCTTCTCCGGCCCGTCCCGCCGGTCCAGGGACGCGCCGACGGCCCTGGGTGCGGTGATCGTGCTCATCGTTCCTCCGACAGCTCGAGGAGCATCCGGGTGATCAGGTTGCGGGCAAGCGGCACCTTGTAGCCGTTTTCGCGCAACGGCTCCGCCTCGGCCAGTTCGGCGTCCGCCGCGGCGCGGAAGCTGTCCTCCGCCGCCGGTCCGCCGCGCAGGGCATCCTCCGCCTTCCACGCGCGCCACGGCCGGTGCGCAACCCCGCCCAGGGCTATCCGCACGTCGCGGACCACGCCGTCGCGCACCTGCAGCGCGGCGGCGACCGAGACCAGCGCGAAGGCGTATGAGGCGCGTTCGCGCACCTTGCGGTACCGGGAATTGGGCGAGAAGGGCAGGGGCGGCAGGTCCACCGCGGTAATGAGCTCGGCGTGCTCCAGCGTGGTGTCACGCTGGGGCTCCTGTCCGGGCAGGCGGTGCAGCTCGGCCACGGGAATCTGCCGTTCCCCGCCCGGCCCCTGAATGCGCGCCACCGCGCCCAGCGCGGTCATCGCGACAGCCATGTCCGAGGGATGGGTGGCGACGCAGTGCGGCGACGCGCCGAGGATGGCGTGGTCCTTGTTGCGTCCATCCAGCGCCGAGCAGCCCGTCCCCGGCTCCCGCTTATTGCACGGCGTGGTGGTGTCGTAGAAGTAGACGCAGCGGGTGCGCTGCAGGAGGTTCCCTCCGGTGGTGGCGAGATTGCGCAGCTGTCCTGAGGCGCCCGAGAGCAGGGCCTGGGATAGCGCCGGGTAGCGGTGGCGGACTCTCCGGTCGGCGGCCAGGTCGCTGTTGGTCACCGCGGCACCGATGCGCAGCCCGCCGTCCGGCAGATCCTCGATCTCCGCGGAGGTCAGGCGCCGGACGTCCACCAGCACCTCCGGCTCAGTCACGCCCACCTTCATCAGGTCCACCAGGTTCGTGCCGCCGGCCAGGAACGCCCCGGCCCGCTCGCGCGCGAGCGTGGCGACCGCGCCAGGAACGTCCCCGGCGCGGTAGTAGCGGAAGGACCTCATCCCTGCCTCCCCACTCCGGCCGCCTCGCGGATCGCGGGGAGTATGTTCGCGTAGGCGCCGCAGCGGCACAGGTTGCCGCTCATCCGTTCCCTGATCTCCTCGTCGGTGAACGGGATCTCTTCCGCGCTTACGTCCGTGGTGACGTGGCTGGGCCACCCCGCCTCCGCCTCTTCGAGCATCGCGACCGCGGAGACGATCTGGCCGGGCGTGCAGTAGCCGCACTGGAATGCGTCATGCTCGATGAACGACCGCTGCATCCGATTCAACTTGCCGTCTGCGGCGAGCCCGTCGGCGGTGACGATCTCTGCTCCGTCATGGGCCACGGCCAGCGCCAGGCAGCTATTCGCGCGTTTGCCGTCGAGCAGGATCGTGCACGCCCCGCACTGTCCATGGTCGCAGCCCTTCTTGGGGCCGTAGATACCGAGGCGTTCGCGCAGGGCGTCGAGCAGCGTCGTGCGCGGATCCACGGCGATCCGATAATCCGTACCGTCAGCTCTCAGCGTGACTTCTATGTCCGGTTCCGGTGTTTCACGGTCTGCTGGCTCGGGCATCTCGGCCCCTTCAACTGGCGACAGCGTCAGGACCCTTACTTACCCACCAGCCCGCGGTAACCCCGCCTCATAACCCGCAATCCCGGTGCGGCTTCGCCTGGCGGCGGACCGTTGGCCAGGCAGGTCAAAGATCACGATCTTCCGCCGAATTCGGCTAATCCTCGCATAGTGGCTAGTGGCGGGTGTCGCCCAGAGCTATTGGTTCCTTCGTGCGTTACTCGCGGCCGCGCTTCCATTGCGGCTTGCGCTTTTCGAGAAAGGCATGCATCCCTTCTCGCGCATCGGGCAGCTGACTTGTCGCGGCCATAACCTCGACTGCGTAGGCGTAGGCCTTCGGCTGGTCCAGGTCTATCTGCGCGTAAAGCGCCTGCTTGCCGATCCCCTTGCTCTGCGCCGACCCGCGGGTGACTCGCTCCAGGAGGTCAGCCGTCGCCGAGTTCAGTTGCTCAGCCGGGACGACCCGGTTAACCAGCCCCCACTCGAGCGCGGTCCTGGCCTCGATGACGTCGCCCGACAGTGCCATTTCCGCCGCGCGCTTGCGTCCGATATTCCTGGCAATCGCCACCATCGGGGTGTGACAGAACCAGCCACCCTTGCCGCCGGGCGCGGCGAACCCGGCGTTCTCGCTGGCCACGGCCAGATCAGCCGAGGCCACCAGCTGACAGCCGGCCGCGGTGGCCAGGCCGTGCACCCGGGCCACGACCGGCTGCGGCACCTGCTGGATGTGCGTCATCAGGTCGGTGCAGGTGGCCAGCAGGGACCGGACTGCGGCCAGATCCGCGTCGGCCACGTCGGCAAAGTCGTGCCCGGCGCTGAACACCGGCCCGTTGCCGGCCAGCACGATGCCGAGCGCGTCGCTCTCGCCGACGGCAGTGAACGCCGCGATCAGCTCGCGCATGTGCTGAAGCGACAGCGCGTTGCGGCGCTGCGGCCGGTTCATCGTGATCGTGGTGAAGTCGCCTGACCGCTCCAGCAGCACGTGCTCGAAGTCCACGGTGCCCTCCTCGTTCCCCTAGCAGCCTACGTCGGCTGAGGGCCGGTACCGAGCGCGCCTCCCGGCAGGCCGCGGCGGCCCGCGGCACGTCACCTTTGATCGCTGATGGTGATCAGCTACTCTCAATGAGACTCATTGCCAGATGTCGGTAAACGCCCCTTGCGGGCGACATTCAGCGGGAGCCCAGGGTCTGGTCATGCATCTGCGGTTGTGGCCGTTAATCCCGGTGTCGGTGCTGGCTCTGCTCGCCATTCCGGCAACCTGGGCGCAGGCAAGCATCGGAGTTGGCATTCAGGCTGGGCCAGTACTTCTTTCCGGATCCGCGCACCCAGGCGGCAGTTACGCGCTCACTCCCGTTTACGTCGTCAATACCGGGACGCAGCCGGAAACGATTGCGCTGCGCGTCGAGCGCATCTCGACCGGGAACGGGATGACGGTTCCTTCGTCGTGGATTCGCGCTACGGGAACTGCCGTCACGCTCTCCCACAATCAGTCGGCGCGTATTCCGCTGGAGCTCGCCGTCCCCGACACGGCGCGGCCCGGCCGCTATTTCAGCGACGTGGTGGCCAGGGGTTCTGGCGCGATTGCCGCCGGAAGCGCGAATCTCGCGGTTGCCGCGGCCACCGACCTGGAGTTCAGTGTCGCTCCCGGCGTCGTCTCCGGTCCGTGGCTCAGCCTGCCCGGCTGGTTGCTGCCCGGCGTGGTCGGCCTGCTGGTACTGGCGGTGGCGGCGTTCGTCATTCGGAGTTCCGGCTTGCGAGTCCGGGTCGAGCGCCGGTCGGCCAGCGAATCAGGGGAGGAGCAGTGATGCCAGCATCGTCGCGGGCCTGGAGATGGGGACTTCCGTTGCTGGCCCTGGGGCTCGCGGGATGCGGCTACAGTTCGCCGCCCGCCGGGGCGGGCCACTCGGCGAGCGTGAACCTCTCGCTCACCACCGTGCCGACAATCCGGTCGGTGACCGTCTCACCGGCGAAGGCCAACTTCAGTTCCTGCAGCGGCGGGAAGGCGCAGAACAACACCGAGTCGACGAGCACGAAGCTCGGGTTCCCGAACGGGCAGTGCTGGGTCGGGTCGCTGGGCGCTACCTTCCCCATCACGATCACCAACACGGGCATCGCCTCTCAAATTGATGTCAACGGGGCGAGCGCCGTGCCGTCCGACGACATCACCGAGTGGAGCCTCTGCAACGTCGGCAGCAACCCGTTCGTGGCGTGCTCGGGCCGCAATAACGACTTGCCAGGCAAGGATCAGTACCTGGTGCAGAACTTCGGGCCGTACCGGGAGAACGATTCGGGTCTCACTGATAACCCGCGGTGCGACCAGGAGTTCGACCGGAACGGACGGTGCTGGGCCATGCAGGGCTCGTCCGAGACCGAGGGCATCAAGCTCACTGGCCCGTACCAGAGCAGCGACAATTCGACCAAGTGGACTGTCACGATTACCTGGACGCCTGTGCCATAGCGCGAGGTTCGCCCGCAAACGCGCGGCCTGGTTCGTGATTCGCCCCGCATTGGGCCCGGGTAGGTTCTGCCGGATACGACAACAGGCTGGTCAGCACCGACAGGACTGGGCGGGAGCGGTAATTTGTCCGATGTGGGGGCCGTGGTGACGGCCGTGGCCGCTGCGCTGGTGTTCGGGATAGCGTCGGTCGCTGATCAGCGGAGTACCAAGCGCGTGCAGCGCCAGAAGGCGCTCTCGCCCCGGATCTTCCTCGACCTCGTGCGCCAGCCGTTGTGGCTGGCCTCGATTGGCGGCACTGTACTGGGCTTCGGCCTCCAGGTCTTCGCGCTGCGACTCGGACCTCTTGCCCTGGTCGAACCGCTGTTGATCTGTGACCTGATCTTCGCCGTACTTATCTCCTCGTATCTGCGCAAACTCTGGGATCCGGTGCTGGTCACCGGCGTCATCGCGGCGGTCGTCGGCGTGGCCGGCTTCCTGGTAATCGGCTCGCCATCGAGCGGCTCATCCAGCGTCGGCTTCATCGTCGTGCTGCCGCTCGGAGTCGGCTTCGCGGCCGCGGTTGTCGGCTGCATGGCGGTCGCGCGCCGCAGCCAGCGTCTGCAGCCGCTGGCCCTCGCGCTTGCCTGCGGCATCAGCTACGGCGTCTCGGCGTTCCTGGTCAAGCTCGTGGTATCCGACACCAGCGGAGGACTGCCGCACATCTTCACCGACTGGCCGATCTACGCGCTGGCGATCGTGGGCCCGCTGGGCTTTCTGCTGAACGAGAATGCGTTCCAGCAAGGGACGCTGATAGCGCCGGTGCTGGCGATCATCACGGTGTGCGACCCGGTGATATCCATCGCCCTGGCGGCCATCTGGCTGAACGAGGGGCTCAGCAGTTCCGCGGCCGGGATCGCGGGCGAGATTATCGCGCTCATCGTGATGGTGGTCGGGGTGGTGGTCGTCGCCCATCGCGCCCCCCATCTGGCGCCGCAGGTCGCGGCCGCGCCAGACCGGCCTAGCTGACCCTGCGCCCCGAAGTCAGAATCGTGTGGTCATGGCCAGGACGGTGATGGCATCATGCGGCCTTGCCGGATGTCCGGCGCATGAGTCTCTGCGAGCGAGGAGCCTGACGTTGACCGAGCCGCTGGAACGCAGTGAACCAAGCCCGACCGCTGACGAACGAGCCATGCTCGACGGATGGCTGGACTACCACCGGTTGACGCTGAAGCACAAGTGCGCCGGACTAAGCGACGAGCAGTTGCGGACTGCGTCGTGCCTGCCATCGAACCTGACGCTGCTTGGCCTGGTCCGTCACATGACCGACGTAGAGCGCG
>Ga0335074_10016509_pt1 | contig 10398 bp, 10 predicted proteins | sample Lox_Sample_23_FD_206715 | JGI IMG/M metagenome (GOLD analysis project Ga0335074, IMG submission 206715) | Soil microbial communities from Loxahatchee National Wildlife Refuge, Florida, United States - Lox_Sample_2.3 | ecosystem: Environmental > Terrestrial > Soil > Wetlands | place: USA...
GTGAACAGGATCGTTCACGATGGCATCCACATCCTCGTGAACTTGAATGGCTATACACGAGGCGCCCGCAATGAGGTCTTTGCAGCTCGACCTGCTCCCATTCAAATGTCGTTCATGGGCTTTGCCGGAACACTAGGCGCTGACTGGTGCGACTATCTTCTTGCCGACGAGATGGCTGTGCCTCGAACCACTTTACGGCCATGGCGACGCAACGTCGACCTTGAGGACCAACTTTGCGATGACAACTGTGGGAGCGACGATGAGGACTGGATCTACGGCGAGAACATTATCTACTGCCGGGACACCTTTTTCTGCTGCGACCACAGACAAAGTGCCCCTGATGCGCACGGCAAGCAACTTAATTGGGAAGAGGAGCAGCAACGCCGATGGAAGATGCGGAAGGAGATCTTTCCCAACCTTAGAGATGATGCCATCATCCTCGGGAATTTCAATCAACTGTACAAGGTACGTCGAACTTAGACACTTGCTCACCGCGCAAAGCACTAACAGATGCAACCAGATCGAACCAACAACCTTCCGCACCTGGCTCCGCATCCTCGACAAAGTGCCCAAAGCCATCCTGTGGCTCCTCCGCTTCCCGGACCTTGGCGAGCAATACCTGCTGGAGACGGCGCGCAAGTGGGCGACGGCGGACGTGGCGAACCGCATCATCTTCACGGACGTGGCGCCCAAGCACATGCACATCTCGCGGGCGCGCGTGTGCGACCTATTCCTGGACACGCCGGAGTGCAACGCGCACACGACGGCGGCGGACGTCCTGTGGAGCGGCACCCCGCTGCTGACCTTCCCGCGGTACCCGTACAAGATGTGCTCGCGGATGGCGGCGTCGATCCTGCGCGGCGCGCTGCCGCGCGGCCCCGCCGGCGACCGCGCCGCCAAGGAGCTCATCGCCGCCGGCGAGGACCAGTACGAGGCGTTTGCAGTGGCGCTGGCGCAGGGCCTGCGGTACGCAGGCCACCGGCCCACCGGCCGCCTCGCCGAGCTGCGCCGCCTGCTGTACGAGGCACGCTGGACCAGCGCCCTGTTCGACACCCGCCGCTGGGTGCGCGACCTCGAGGAGGCGTACGGCGTTGCCTGGCGCCGCTGGGTCAACGCCGAGGGCGGCGATATCGACCTGGGGGGCCCGCCGCGCGCGTAGGGCCGCGCGCCCCCGCGGAGCGCCGAACCTTATGAGAGCGTTTGGGCCTTGGCGACAGGGCTTTGATTATGACTGTACGTGCCATGAGCATGAAAGAGGGGATTGCAACCAGCTGATTACAACCTTCGGGGGTGACCGAGATCCTGTAGGATTAGGCTGGCGGACAGAGTAATTCGGTTTGCTTTGGTTTCTCAGCCTCTGCATTCGAGCGGCGCAATTGGGGATTTAGAACGCTGGACTGTCTCTACTGCCTGACGTCTGGCTGGGCTCTCTTATCTCATCACTATCGTAGCATGTTTCTGAGCGGAAGTGTTTCTCCCCGTGCTTGGAGGAACTTTTACTAGTTACGAAGACTTAAGATCGCGATCCAATGCTACTCATATTTCCTCTTCAAGACCATGGGGAGATTAATTCAGTGAGCTTTGATTTCCAAATGATTTTACCCGGCTAGGGATCGGAGATTGACTTATCTCGAGTCACACAGGCGATTATCTTAGTCAAACGGCTTCGCAAGACATGCCACCTGCCGCCTTATATGCTGTTACTATAGGCCATCGGGAGGACGAACGGAGATTTCTGATTACCGCTTACAATGCAAAGCCCACACGGTAGCAGACATGTCCTTGAGTGAGGCCATGTATAACGCTCAACATATAAGACGTAGGGTTGCAAACGAAATCATGAAACAACACATGCATGTCTTAACATACGCAAGCTGAGAAATTCTGCATTGTCATTGCAACAGTATAATTGAAGAGATATAGAAACGGGGTTTCCGAGCGTATCTGTTGCTGAGACGCTGGCATGTCTCCTTCACCGTAGAGTGTTTTCAGTCAGTTTTTGGATATGGCGTACTCATCTTCCAAATCATTGTCAATCCCAACCTCTGAATCTGAGAATGATCAGGATCGCGCTTCTTATTTACTGCCCGGCTCTTTCTCTTTAGTGCTTTCAGATCGTACGAAGGCACTGAAAGTGTGCGTAGTTGGATTGTGGACTTCGATGTCGGCCTTGTGATACTCCTGTGAGACTACGTTTCCCACAGTATGGTTAAGGAAAGGTTGCTGAGACACTGAACCGAAGCTTCGGTGTCTGTCTATCAAGGGGTTGTACCCTGGTGTAGCTGAACTGCAGGACGGAGCAGTGGTTACTAGTCGGTGCGGCTGTCGATCGTTTGTTACGAAGGCTAATGTCGAGATCCAAGGGTGTTATCTGGCTTCTCTGAAGGAAATGAGAGAGAAACGGTAACAAACGTCGCTGTTTTACTGGAGTGGGTAATTCGAGTCTGGAAACTTGCTCGAAACTTGCCAGACTAGCAAAACGAAAGTCTCCACCGACGTCTACTCTGCTGAGGATGGAGGTAAACTGTTGATAGTTACACAATGAATACTTTCCGCGGATAAGGTGTTCTATGAGGATGCTCGCGAAAGCACCATACCGTTCGTACAATGACAATAGAACCTCCAAGCAGTGTAAACTCTGCTAAATCTTGCGTGAAACTGTGATACTCAATCGGCGAACGCCCAGATTCTCACGCTGAAGCGAAAATATTCAGTGGAAAGGTGAAAATGGAATGAGAAACGAGTCTTCGCCAGGTCTTTCGATATCAAGGATGTAAGAGACGGAATAATTCCTGTCAGCGAAAGGTTATCGAGAGTATGGCTTTGTTCTCAGATATTTACACACTTTTCGAACCGCTATTGCGATTCTCACCATGTGTAAACCTCCTATCCCTTCGGCGACATCCAGAGCGTTTTGCGCAGCTAAATCCTGTTCACTTTCTGCGCCCAAACATGAGGACGCTCTGAGACTAGATACGACTCTCCCCTCACCGTCACCCATGCTTATGCGGTATATTGCTTTCGAGGAGAAATGATATGTAAACGCTCCCTAGTATTCATAGCTGGGCTCGGCAAATGACTGCTAGTCATCCAGAGGGAAGTTGAGGGAGGAAACGCAGATGGTGCGATCAGGCTGAAAGATCTCGACGATTTGTAACTACTTTTGCTGCCGGCCGTACACAGTCGCAACCAGCATCTATGTATGAAGAGAGAGATGAGAGGTAGCACTTCGAAATTTGGAGCGATAGTGCCGGCCATTGTGATCGCCAGGCCGTCAGTGGATTTCCAATACAGCCACAGGCGGTGAGGCATACTCGTGAAGATCTCCATGAAAGGTACACCGCTACGATCTACGGCAGAGGACGTAGACCGCGGAACTCGGAGCAGCAGATAGACTCCCATGCTGGCGCTACGGAGCAACTGGAACGACCTTCTCTTCACTTTGCTTCACTTTGGAACACTCTCCGTGTCTACGCGCCAAGGTCAAGCGAGCTCTAGATTGTGGCCTGACATGCTCCCGTGGCTACAGCGAGTGACAATAGTATTGGTTGGGGGGTTTCAGCGATGGATTCGAATAAGAAAATTGTAGAGTCTCGACTATCATGCAGGCGGCATCAGAGCAGCGGGCTTTGGAAATTTCGGACGCAAGTTCACGGAAGTATCATCCGAAGGGTTCCGACGTGGTCCAGATCGGGTTTGAAGATGTTTATCCAAAGAGCTTACGTGGAATAAGGGCGCGTTACGGAGACTATCATTTGGAGCTGCCGAGAGATGAAATCTCTAAGCAAAGTAAGTTTTTGGACGTACTCTCAATCTGGGTACAACTTATGACTTTGTTGGGCAGTCGAGCTGAACCAGAAGCCGAATCGAGCGAGGACAAAAAGCAAAAGGAGAGTGCTGCGTCCCAGGCATACGGGAGAGCGACAATTGGAACCCTCCCAATGCATAGTCCTTCCCTCCTGCATGCTATCGCGCCGTACCCTCCACTTCAGCGAAGAGCCGGCGAATAGCGAGGTGAGGAGAAATTGCAGCTGTGAAATTTGAATGGCAGGCTGCATCCATATTGCCAGCGACAAGTGCAAAGTCGCCGCCGCGCTTGCAGAACGTTCCACGTTGGCTGCTTAGAAGACGCAGTAGCGCCATCCGGTGCAGCGAGAAGAAACGCATGCCGTCGAAACCGGTAGGTATTCCGAGCCCAGATCAAAAGGCGAGAAGCGGGAGGGCGCGAAGAAACTTAGAAGGCCCGCTCCAATGCTTCCGCAAGTGCGAGATGATCAATACCGGACGTGGCGATAGTCGGACGTTGTGGAGGGCAAGAGGAAAGAGCGATGGCGCTCACGATCCGAGCGCCCGCATGATCTGGATCCTTCAGGAGTGGAGGGTGGACTAAGTTTGCGCGAGCCATGGAGACTTTTGGCCCTACTTGTCGGCGAGAAAACAAGCAATTAACACGACAGAAGAATGCCGCTGGCTCAAATCGTACGGAAGTGACTGACCCATTCCGCCCCTTATTCGGGAAGGTCGGCGGCTGATTGGCAGATGCCAGATCGCAACGGCGCAGAGGATGACGGCAGAGTCAGCCGATCGTTACTCCTGCCATTGTCACTTTCATAATGGAAGAGCTCGTGCAGAAGGGCATGTCGGCGACTTGGCGCGCTTGCAGAGCCCAAAATGTGTGCGACGTTTGGAGAACCAAATATTGAAGGACACTGACGATGTTCAAGTGGTTGCCGTACGTTATTGATCCACGCGTCGCTCAAACGTTGGTAGCGCATTGATTGGACCAAGCCATTCGTAGGCGGACATAATCAGCACCGACTGGCAGAAGAAGGCAGCTGAACTCACCAAAACCGTGGGCCCGTTTTGCTGTTGGTTTCGCTGGACGGGCCGGGTCCAGTTGGAGGCCAGCGTGACAACGTTTACCGTTGCGCACCATCAGAATGAGTGCGACGGAGGTTTTACACCGCCCGAGCTGTTGCGCTTTGGCAGGCGGAAAAGCGTAATTGGCCTTTTGGGCTCTGTTGTTCAAAGTCTTTCGTTAATCTGCAACTTCGGTCGTGGATCAAAGAAACAAGTGGAGTTTTGCCAATCATTCCCTGCTCGACCCGCCCCAAAAACCCGGTCGTCGAGCAGGCACGAATCGACGCAAGTTCTAACCGGGTTGGTCGAGGCCTTCGCTGCGGATGAAGGATGTTTGCACTCGCACCATTCCATCCTTGGGCTTCGTTGCATGCACGCCGCCTGAAGCGCTCGTTTTCTGGGCGCCACAGCTCGGGCGACGAAACACTGCATGTCCTCGCCGTCAACAGACGAAATTCTTCATTGACAGACCACTTTTCGTCGACTCTCGCGGCGATTGAATTAAAGATTTGACAATGCTCCCGCACGGATCACTCGCTTCCTCGCTGCTGGGTAGATTTGGAATTCTGAAGCCTCACAGCGCCAGGTGGCTTGAACCTTAACGCAAACGTGGGGGAAGAGTCGCAAAAGCAACGCCGTTTGTGCCCTGACGAGCCTCAACCTGGGGCGTGGGAGACCGGGGATTCCTAGAGATCGCAATTTGGCGGGAGCCACCTCCCAGGAAACACAAAGCGCAACGGCGAACCTGGTGCCGTTCTGCAGCAAGGGACACTCGGACAAAAGTCGTCTTCATAATATTGCCCCTTATACCTGCTGGAACTGCCGATGAACGGAGGCTGGCTGGACATGTACCGGGCACCACGAATAGGATGATACAACGCCATGCCCGACAGCGTCTCCCCGAATCCCTGGCGGATTATCTGGTTGTTAACAGGCTCAAGCGAATCGCCGACCGCCGATTTTGAGCCTGGGCCTGCGGAATGTGGTAAACAGTTGCCTTGCTGTAGGTCCTTTGCCATTACGTGCCGTTCAATGAGGTCAGCCTTATGATGAGGAGGCATCGTGGCTGTTGAGGTCTACCGCGCGACCAGATGACAGACCAGGGCATCATTCTATTGAATTGAGTTATACTTAGATCAACGGCCGGGACGTTCGGGCAAATCATATGAAGAGGTTCACGATGGCGAGTCAAGGTGATACAAATGGAAATGTCCTTTGATCAGCTTGTATGTTCTGCAAAAGGTTGCAAAGCCCGTTCGACTTCGGATTTCTTAAAGTGTATACGAGCACAAAGGGACTAGAACGAGTCGCAATATACCTTAAGAAAATGTCGTGGATCCGATCGGCCAGGAACCCGATCGAAGAGCCTCGTAACCCAGAAGCGTTGGCACCAACACTGCGAATCGAATCGATAGTTCATTTGCTACCATTCAAGCCTGTATCCCCGTGGTACGGCAGTACGAAGCGGCGTCGAGTCAGAAGATTGGGTCCATTAGCGGGTTGGAAATTGATTGAATCGTCAGGCCCAGGATTGACGGTCAGAGAATGGCAGGCTCAATAAATGAACCTGGGAAACACTCTAATTCAGCAAAAAGAAAAAGAAAGCGTAGGAGCAGGGAAGTGCGGTGGGCAAAGAATAGTAACAAGACATTGAGATCGTCGGAAGTCCGAAACTCAAGCAGAAAACGACGGCGATCAGTTTGCAGAGCAGCAGACGATGTGCGGTATGGCTGCTCGAAAGCGTTTTCCCGTTTATCGTTGGATGTGCTTGGATGTGCTCGTTGCAGGGCCGAATTGGGACGGCCTTTGGTGGCAAGACACTCCGATCATTGCCAGAGTGGTTGTGCGGGCTGAAGTTGGGCCGTTTGGAAGCAACTTCGCCCGTAGCCTGCAGTTTGTGTCGAGTGTCCAGTGACGAGCCGCATTCGCGCGTCCCACAGCGAGCAGACGGCCGTTCCCTTCCTTGCGAAGGGCGGGAACGATGCTGTGGAGTTGGGACAGGCTATACCGTCTGTGGAAGAAATAGACGAAGCGGCGCTGCAAGGTCTCAGGTCTCATGCAGCGCCCGGCCACCGAAACATTCAACGGCTGGGGATGCCACTAAGGCCCTCTAGCCACAGCAGCACCCCGACCCAGACCCTCTCGTCGGAGTCGCCGCGCTGGACGAAACGGGCTGGATGCAATTCCGTTTCGGTGGTGTTGAAGCGACGGGGCCTGCAGAAGAAGCAAGCGAGCTGACCCGGTCTGGGGCAGGGAATGGTGCGGTTTGGGATGGTTGCGAGCGTTGAGAAGGCTGTGAGCAGAGGCAGAGCCGCAAGCATCGAAGAGCATCGTGGTCGACCGTTGGCTCCGTGAGCACCGTGATGCGATGATCGCTGGGCGAGGCGTGCAAATCCTACTGTATCGAGCATTTTCGAGTCGGTCTGACACTTTCACAGGGCCGGCGGGCCAAACGGCGAGGGGTGACTGACTTCGGGGCCCCCCAAGTCATTGAGCAGGTCTTCCACATCTTCCGGCGGCGAATCAGCACGTATCTCGCCTGTTTGTTCCGTTTAGAGCAGCCCAGCATCATGGGCCAGTTGCACGACGAGACGTTTTCCCGTCTGGCGCGTCTCTAGTGGCAGCAATAACTCCCAAAGGGGCCAGCCAGCGCCAAAAGCAGCCATCATCAGCCATCTTACAGCCATAGGGGACGGAGCAGAGGCAGGGAGCACACATTGGACTGTTCACCCGCGGTCTCAGCTTCTAGACGAACGTTGTGGCGCTGGTATTTGTATTTCGATCTCGGCCCTCGATTGGCCTCTCTTCGATTTAACTTCATCCGAGACGTTGGCGCTCGCGGATGCCGCTGACGCCAGGGTGAAGCAATCCCAGGAAGCCGGGTTCGACACCCAATGGCCATTGCAGACTCGCTGAACAACATTCGGCGTCGCTCAGGCTCTTCACTGTTGCTGTCACTTTTTCTTTTCATTGTATTTGTTTTGATTCATCTGCCCACTTCGTGCCAGCAACGCCGGGTTGAGCCGTCCGTCATGCGCCGGCCGAATGGCGAAACAAGCCTGGGCCCATGGGAAATTCCTTTCTCTCGTTTCCCCCCTTCCTCGGCTTTGAAAGGTACGACGTGCAGTCCGATACGGCGCGCCTACGAGTCGTGGTGCTGCGATGCGCTGCGCTGCGCTGCTCGCTTCGTTGTGGCCACCAGGCGTGCCCGCCGAACAGCGTCTCTCTGGCCCTAACGATGGAACCCTAAATCGCCCGACCGTTTCTCCCGGCGAAGGCTGCCACGCTCGACCGGCTCGAATTGCAATGAAAAGAAACATAGATGTTGGCTTTTTTATTTTTTGTGAATGCTATTTTTTTTTCAAATACTCTCCATGAGGCTTGGGTGGGCGCGCGCATGACCAAGTCCAAGTCCATGGCCACGAACTCCAAGGAATAAGCGACCGCGTATCTAAATTGAGGGCGCAACAAGGTTTCTTTAGGTCGGAAAACAAACCCGGGCAGGTGGAGGTACGCGGAATGAGTACATGTAACTGCAATTCGGCTTCACAAGATGCCTTGTACCATAGGCCGTGGCAAGGATGCACGCCGTTCGAGTCGGTCCCAGTGCTGGGGCCAGCCTTCGTCTGCTGTGCATGCACCCGCAGTTTCCGCCGAGCCGGAGCAATCCCAGCTTTTCTCACGATGGTTCTTTTTTCTTCCAACGATGATTTGAAAGGGAACGGCGCGCGAAGGCTATTTCCATTGGCAATGATATTGATGGGTCATGGATGGGAAGAAGAAAGGCTCGTCTCGTTCGTGAACAAGCACCCAACCAGCACCAACCAACACAGAGGGTCGGCCGGGTCGGCTAACTGCTGGCTGGCTGAGGGCCACGGTGGAGAAGTTATCGATTGCGCCGGGAGGCGAAAGGGGAAAGACAGTAGGGCCCTTCGTCACGATGGGTGCTTGGATTATCTCATGGGAATGGATAATGCGGGCGTGGGAGCAGGACGCTGACAGGGCCAGTCCGCAATGAGGTTGCCCTCTGAGAGTTCGCCGACCTGAGGCGCCAGGTCGTAGTCGGGCGCGGCGGATTGGTCGACGCTGGCAAGGTTGGCGGTTGCAAGGAGATCCGTTGCAGGGCCAGGCTTGCGGAAACAAGAGACAACGCAGCGCACAAAACCGACGGTCGCGGGATACATGCGAAGCCAGCCGGCAGCGATTGACGACGGGGACCGGGGGGTGTGGTGTGGATGCGGGACTGATGATTTTCCCTCACGCACTGGCTAGGATCCAGCGATCTGGGAAACGCCCATCGGACGGTAGTTACTCTGAAAAAGTGGTCCGCGACATCCAGTCCGCCTCGTCTCCCGGCTGTTGGCTAAAGGCTAGAGCCTCTCGCAGGGGACCGCATTGTTCTTTGCTTTCCCTTCATCTTGCCCATTGTCCCCTCTCCATTTATCACGTAGCCGCTACACACTTCAACAGCCTCATATCTCTCCCTATTATTGCCCAGGACCGTCCCGTTCCCGATTTGGCTCAAACCCACCCGGGCCTCGACTACAAGACTTCAGCTCCCGCCTCCAGCTGCCCACTGCCCCGAAAAACCTTCTTTCAGTTCGCCTGGATTCCAATCCCACGGTACTTACTCGTGTTTGCCTCCCAGTTCAGCTGAAGTTCATCCACTCGACCAAAAGACATCTGAACTAGACTCCGCTGTGTTGCTTCTGATTCTTCGTCACCATTCTCTCACTACCATCTGGGTCTCATTGCCCGATCAAGTGACATTTTACCATTGAGATCGTCCCGTTACTCTCGTTAAGACCGCTGCTCAACATTCATCTATCAGCCCCATCCTCTTCGGCCTTACCAGTCCGGATCGCACCTATTGTACGGTCTATCTGGATTGTACGATCAACTTTCCTGGTTCTCTCCTAATCGGTGAGTTTCTTTCATACTTCGTATCCTTTCATGATCACTTGAATCGTCTCTTGAGCCGAGAGTCTTTTGGTATAATCTTCTATACATAAGCCTTGGTCAATCTCTTTGAACCGTATCATCTTCGTCAATTGGAGAAAACGGAGTCTAATCAACTCTTCGCAGGCTATTGCCATTGTAAATCAAAAGCTGAAGTTTGAGCTTCTCACCAAAGCTCAGAAAATGCCAACTCATCGTCGCGGCCCGTGGTCGCAGCACGAGGATCAAATCCTCATGTCGCTCGTCGCTAGCAATGGTGCATCAAACTGGGTTCGAATCTCTCAGTACATCGCCACTCGGAGTCCAAAGCAATGCCGAGAAAGATATCACCAGAACTTGAAGCCAAACTTGAACCATACACCCATCACCGAACACGAAGGCCGTCAAATCGAGGAGATGGTTCGAACCATGGGAAAGCGATGGGCTGAAATCGCCAGACGGCTCCCTGGTCGCAGCGACAACGCAGTCAAGAACTGGTGGAACGGTGGAATGAACAGAAGGAAGCGAGCAGGAGGTCGTTCTCGTGAAGCGGGCGGCCATGAGAGGCACGACTCACGTATGACCAACACTCTTCCCAGT
>Ga0335074_10016512_pt1 | contig 10397 bp, 6 predicted proteins | sample Lox_Sample_23_FD_206715 | JGI IMG/M metagenome (GOLD analysis project Ga0335074, IMG submission 206715) | Soil microbial communities from Loxahatchee National Wildlife Refuge, Florida, United States - Lox_Sample_2.3 | ecosystem: Environmental > Terrestrial > Soil > Wetlands | place: USA: Florida...
CAAGGCGCCGGGCAAATGCGGCCGGTGAACTCGGGAAAATTGTTCGTCGAATGCAGCACGCGAATGGCTTCTCTCCATTCGTCGCGGTACGCCAGATCATTCCAGTCGGGAATGATGTTGTTGACAGGGCAGCCTGTGTGGCAAAACGGGATGCCGCAGTCCATGCAGCGAGCGGCCTGCGTGCGCACGCGGTCTTCCGGAAAAGGCTGGTAAACCTCGAAATAGTCCTTAACTCGCTCTGCGACGGCCCTCCGCGGCGGGGTTTCGCGGGCATACTCCTTAAATCCGGTGACCTTACCCATGGATTAGCCGCCCCATCCCGATTCCGGTGGGATGCGCCGCCGCAGGAGCAGTACGCGGCAATCCAAGGACTCGCTTGTATTCGTAAGGAAACACTTTCACGAACTTAGGCAGCGTGGCTTCCCAATTTTGCAGAATGGATTTCGCCTGGGGACTGCCCGTCAATTCGGCGTGACGGGAAATCAATCCATGAAGCAGCATGATGTCCTTGTCGCTTGAAACGTCTTCGAGATCGACTTCGGTTCGATTGCAACGAACGGGTGCGAAATCGCCGTCGTGATCGAGAACGTAGGCGATACCGCCCGTCATACCCGCAGCGAAATTGCGTCCGGTGTTCCCAAGCACGACGACCAGGCCGTTGGTCATGTATTCGCAACCATGGTCGCCAACGCCTTCGACGACCGCAGTTGCGCCGGAGTTGCGCACCGCAAAGCGTTCGCCGGCCATGCCGCCAAAAAAGGCTTCGCCGCTGGTCGCTCCATACAAGCAGACGTTGCCGATCAAAATATTCTCTTCGGGCACGAAGCTGGAATTTTTGGGGTGATAAATGACAAGCCGGCCCCCGGAAAGCCCTTTGCCGACGTAATCATTGGCGTCACCCTCCAGAGTGAGGGTTACTCCTTTAGAGAGAAAAGCGCCGAAGCTCTGGCCGGCACAGCCGGTGAAATGGATCTTAATGGTATCGTCGGGCAGGCCAGCCGAGCCATAACGTCGCGCAATCTCCCCGCTCAGCATCGTTCCTACCGTTCTGTGGACATTCTTAATTTGCGTCTTCAGTTCTATAGGTTTGCGGCTCTCAATCGCTTCCTGCGCCATCACAATTAGCTTGCGGTCGAGCGCGTTTTCGAGACCGTGATCCTGAGCGATCAAACTGCGCCTGCCGACGTGGCTGGGAACCGGCGGATCGTAAAGCACGACCGAGAGATCGATCCCCTTGGCTTTCCAATGATCCACATCGGAGCGCTGAACCAGGCATTCGACTCGGCCGACCATCTCGTTCATGGTCCGGAAACCGAGCTCAGCCATGATCCTTCGCAGGTCTTCGGCCACGTAGAAGAAGAAATTGATCACGTGCTCGGGCTGGCCCTGGAATTTCTTGCGCAAATCAGGATCCTGGGTGGCGATTCCCACAGGGCACGTATTCAGATGGCACTTGCGCATCATGATGCAGCCCATCGAGATCAGCGCTGAAGTGGAAAACCCAAACTCCTCGGCGCCGAGCAGCGCCGCGACGGCTACATCGCGGCCGGTCTGCAATTTGCCGTCGACCTGGAGCTTGACGCGGCTGCGCAAATCGTTGAGCACCAGGACCTGCTGCGTTTCGGAAAGCCCAAGCTCCCAAGGGACACCGGCGTGGCGAATCGAACTGATGGGCGAGGCGCCGGTTCCACCGTCGTAGCCGCTGATGAGTATGACGTCCGCGTGAGCCTTGGCGACGCCGGCCGCCACTGTCCCGACTCCGGCTTCCGCGACGAGCTTCACGGAAATGCGGGCGCGCGGATTCGCGTTTTTCAGGTCATGGATAAGCTGCGCCAAATCCTCGATTGAATAAATGTCGTGATGAGGAGGCGGCGAAACCAAACCGACACCGGGGATCGAATGGCGCACACGGGCGATTTCATTATCAACTTTGTGGCCGGGCAGCTGGCCGCCTTCGCCGGGCTTCGCGCCCTGGGAAATTTTGATCTGTAGATCGTCGGAATTCACGAGGTAATTGATTGTGACGCCGAAACGCGCCGACGCCACCTGCTTGATCGCGCTCCGGCGCAAGTCGCCATTGGGGTCGGGGCGGAAACGCGATTCATCCTCACCGCCCTCGCCGGTGTTCGACTTGGCGCCCATGCGGTTCATGGCGATTGCCAGTGTCTCGTGCGCTTCCTTGCTGATAGAGCCGAATGACATTGCGCCGGTGGCAAAGCGCTTCACGATTTCCGAGGCCGGCTCGACTTCCTCCAACGGCACTGGAGACTCGGCAGGCTTGAAGTCGAACATACCGCGAAGCATGAGCAAATCGCGATTCTGTTCGTTCACGAGCTTGGCGAATTGTTCGTAGGTATCGAATCGCGATTCGCGCACGGCGTGCTGCAATTTGCTCACGGTGAGCGGGTTGAGCAGGTGCCGCTCGCCGTTCACGCGATATTGATACTCGCCGCCGATGCGGAGTTCGGTTTCCGACTCGCTCGGCGCGTGCATCGCGAATGCATGCTTCATTAGGGCTTCGCGGGCCAGCACGTCGATGCCGACGCCCTCGATACGGGACGCGGTGCCCGTGAAATAGCGCTCCACGAGCGAGCGATTCAGGCCGATGGCCTCGAAGATTTGCGCGCCCTGATAACTCTGCAGGGTGGAAATCCCCATTTTTGAAAACGTCTTGAGAAGGCCTTTGTCGGTGGCCTTCATATAGCTCTTGAAGACTTTGTCCCAGGTATACTCAGCGGGAAAATGCCGGTCCCTCCAGAGATCCTCAAGCGTTTCGATCGCAAGGTAGGGGTTCACGGCGCTTGCGCCGTAGCCAAGCAGTAACGCGAAGTGCATGATTTCGCGCGGTTCGCCGGACTCGACAATCAGCGCCACCTGATTGCGAGTTTTTTCCCGAATCAAGTGGTTATGCACGGCCGAAAGAGCGAGCAAACTCGGTATCGGCGCTTTTTCGTGATTCACTCCCCGGTCCGAGATAATCAGCAGCGTGTAACCGGATTTGATCGCCGCCGATGCGCGCTGGCACAGATCCTCAACCGCCTTTTCGAGTTCGGGTTCGCCGCCGGATACGGCAAAGTGAGCGGGCAGCGTGGTTGCCAGGAAATCGCCCCATTTTACGCTCCGCAATTTCTCCAGACGCCAATTGGAAATAATCGGGTGCCGCAGCTTGAGCGTGTGGCAATTCTTTGGGGTTTCATCGAGAATGTTCCCCTCGCAGCCTATATAGGAATTGAGGGACATCACCAGGTCTTCCCGAATCGGATCGATAGCCGGATTCGTTACCTGTGCGAATGTCTGCTTGAAATAGCTGAACAGCAGTTGCGGCTTTTCCGACAAACACGCTAACGGCGTGTCAACTCCCATCGAACCGATCGGCTCTTCGCCTTTGAGCGCCGCAGGCTGCAATATCGTCTTCAGGTCTTCGTCGGTGTATCCGAACGCGCGCTGACGCATCAATATGGTTTCGTGATTCGTCGGCAGCACGTGGCTGGGACTCGGTAAGTGGTCGAGGGTGATCTGATTCTCCCTGACCCATTTCGCGTACGGACGGCGAGATGCGAGCTGCATCTTCACTTCTTCGTCCGAAATCAGGCGCTTCTGCTCGGTATCGACGAGAAGCATGCGACCCGGCGCCAAGCGGCCCTTCATGCGCACGTCTTCCGGCTTGATCGGCAAAACGCCCGCCTCGGACGCCATGACGACCAAGCCATCGTTCGTGACGAGATACCGCCCCGGCCGCAGACCATTACGATCGAGCTTTGCGCCAACTACGCGGCCGTCAGTAAAAACGACTGCCGCCGGCCCGTCCCAAGGTTCCATCAGAGAGGCGTGGTATTCATAAAAGGCCTTGACGTTTTCCGGCATCGCCGCTTCACCGTCCCAAGCCTCGGGAATCAGCATCGACATCACGTGCGGCAAGCTGCGACCTGCAAGCGTTAAAAGCTCGACGGCATTGTCGAGCATCGCGGAATCGCTTCCACCGGGAGTAATAATCGGCAGGAGCTTTTTCATATCCTTACCGAATAGCGGCGACGCCAGCACGGACTGGCGTGCATACATCCAGTTTGCGTTGCCGCGCAGCGTGTTGATCTCGCCGTTGTGGCACACGTAGCGATACGGATGCGCCAGCTTCCAGCTGGGAAAAGTGTTTGTCGAAAAGCGCTGATGAACCAGGCAGATGGCGCTGGTCACCTCCGGGTCGGATAGCTCCGTGTAAAAATGCGAAATCTGCGGTGCGAGCAACAGCCCTTTATAGACGATCGTCCGCGAAGAGAGCGAAGGCAGGTAAAAGAAGTCCTTTTCCTTTAATCTAGACTCTTCCACCGCTGCTTCGGCGCGCTTCCGCACGACGTAAAGCTTGCGCTCGAGCGCGTCCTGATCCATGTCCTTGCCGCGGCGGATGAAGATCTGTTCGATATAGGGTTGCGAACTGCGCGCCAGGCGCCCGATCGAATTCCCATTAATTGGCGTGTCGCGCCAACCAAGGACGGTGAGGCCCTCCTGACGCGCTGCTTTCTCCAATATGCCTTCGCAGATGATCCGCTCTTGTGGGTCAACAGGAAGGAAAACCATGCCGATGCCATACTCGCCCACATTGGGCAGGCTGATGCCGAGCGCGGCACACTCTCTCGCGAAGAAAGCATGCGGAATCTGAATCAGGATGCCCGCGCCGTCGCCGGTTGCCGGGTCGCACCCGCAGGCACCACGGTGCGTCAAATTGACGAGGACCTGTATGCCCTTCTGAACGATCTCGTGCGACTTATCGCCTTCTATGTTCGCGAGGAAGCCCACGCCACAAGCGTCGTGCTCATGACGCGGATCGTATAGTCCCTGCGCCGGGGGCAGCCCGCAGTAGGGATAAGCAACTTTGCTTTCAGTTTTGTCTCTCATCTGTATTGGCGCCAGAGACCCTTCCCAAGGAAACTACGATCTTAGGCTTCGCCCTATGAGCCGGACGGAGCCAAAGCCTATGCCGCACATCAATAAAGGGACTCACTAGCATGCCACAGAATGCTCCACAACTCATCAGCAACGTTAACAAAAAACGGAAGCCGGCCGATACGGCGGTTGCCCGGTTGCTCCTCTGTCAGCCGACTGGAATTTTGGAGATAACGCGACGTATGAGCCTATTGGGCACCGGCATCGAGTCTCCAAACTCGAAACTCGGTTCGAGGGGGACGGGGGGACGGTCGTCATAGTGAATTGTGCATAAAGGTTCACGATGAGCTACGCGGTCGGAGACCTTTTTGTGGATCACGATTCCTACGGCGGGATCGATGGAGTCTTCTTTCTTTTCGCGGCCACCGCCTAACATGACGCACGCTCTGCCAATCGCCTCGGAGTCGATTGCGGTGATATAGCCGGCTTGAGGACTCAGGACGTCGAGCGAATGCTGTGCCTTCGGCAGCAAGGACGGATTGTCTATCGTTTCCGGGTCGCCTCCTTGTAACTCGACCATTTGACGAAACTTAGCGAGAGCTTCGCCCGACTGGATCAATTCCTGGGCAAGCTCCTTTGCGGCGGCAAGATTTGTGGAGCGACCGCCGACCACGAACATCCAGGCCGCGAGCTCTTTGCAAAGCTCGCGCAGGTCTTCCGGGCCTTCGCCTCGGAGGACTTGCAGTATTTCTTTCACTTCCAATGAGTTGCCAACTGCCAAGCCCAGGGGTTGGTCCATATCGGTAAGCAAGGCGACCATTTTTTTGCCCATTCTCTCGCCTGTCTCCACCAGCAGTTCCGCGAGAAACGTGGCCTCTTCCTCGGTTTTCATGAAGGCGCCCGAACCGGTCTTCACATCGAGGACCAGACCGTCGATGCCCTCGGCGAGTTTTTTGCTCATGATTGAGGCGCAGATCAGGAATGGGCTCTCAACCGTCCCGGTGACGTCGCGAAGGGCGTAAAGTTTCTTGTCTGCCGGAGCTATTTCAGCTGTCTGGCCGATCATGCAGCAACCACAGGCCTTCAGGACTTCGCGAAAACGGGCAATCGACAAGTTCACGTTAAAGCCGGGTATGGATTCGAGCTTGTCGAGCGTTCCGCCCGTGTGCCCGAGACCGCGTCCACTGATCATGGGCACGATGAGGCCGCCCGCCGCCACCAGCGGAGCGAGAACCAGCGAGGTCTTGTCTCCGACGCCACCGGTCGAGTGCTTATCCACTTTGGCCGCGGGGAAATCCGAAAGATCGAGGACCTCGCCCGAATGGAGCATTGCCTCGGTTAGCGCCGCCGTTTCGCTGCGATTGAGGCCACGAAGAAAAGCAGCCATCAACCAGGCCGACACTTGATAGTCGGGAATGTCGCCTCGCGTGTAGCCTCGAACTAGAGCCTCGATTTCGTCGGGAGACAGTTCTTCGCCATCACGTTTTTTGCGGATGACATCAATCACGCGAAAGGCAGCAGGCATATTCATCTGGTCACTTGAGGCGAAAGCCTTCGGGCAGGAGGTCAGTGATCTTCATGCATTTCCAGCCTTTGCCGCCTTGGAAATAGACCACGGCTCGCGGGCCGAATTCGTAAATCACCTGGCGGCATGCGCCACAGGGCGCGCAGGAGGTACCCTGCTCGCAGACGACCGCGACTTCAGCTATTTCCATCGACGGTCCGAGCATGGCAACGGCCGAGAAGATCGCGGTGCGCTCAGCACAATTCGTCATGCCGTAGGAAGCATTTTCGACGTTGCATCCGGAGAAGATCTCGCCGGTTGCGGTGCGAAGCGCCGCGCCTACCTTGAAATTCGAGTAGGGCGCATGGGCGTTTTTCATGGCGGCACGAGCGGCGTCCAGAAGCGGTTTGCTGCCGTGCTTCGCGCTTTTTGGCGTGCGCATGATCGTGCAATCCTATGACAAACAGACTCTTAAGCGTAGTAATATCGCGTCGATGACGAGTATAGATTTTTCGGATTGGCGAAGCGTGGCGAAGATTATCGAACAGACGCTGCTGCGGCCTGAGGCCACGCCCGAACAGGTGACGAAGCTGTGCGAGGAAGCTCGCGAATACGGATTCGGCGTGGCGATGGTGAATGCGTGTCACGTGGAGCTGGTGAGGGACTGTTTGCACGGGACGGATACGCGCGTGGGAGTGGTGGCTGGGTTTCCTCTCGGCGCGACTCTGGGCAACGTAAAAACGTTCGAAGCGATTGAATCCATTCGACTTGGGGCTAAGGAAGTCGACATGGTGATCAACGTGGGCGCACTGAAATCGGGCGATCGCGAGTTCGTGTATTCGGACATTCGAGGCATGGCGGACGCGGCTCACGATGAGGGCGCTAAGCTGAAAGTGATTATCGAGACGATCCTGCTTACGGACGAGGAGAAGGTGCTCGCCTGCAAGCTCAGCGAAGAGGCTGGCGCAGACTTCGTCAAGACTTCGACTGGCTTTCTGGGGGGAGTAGCAACGGTTGCGGACGTGGCACTTATGCGGAAGACGGTGAAGATCGGAGTGAAGGCCTCGGGAGGCATTCGGACAGCCGCCGATGCGAGAGCGATGGTCGAGGCAGGGGCTGACCGCCTGGGGACAAGCAGCGGGGTGAAGATCATTCGCGAGTTGCGAGGCGAGCGGTGAGCGGACCCCCGCGGAATTGCGCGGTGCCAAGGTACGCTTAAAAACGGGTTTTGGGGCGGTTTTTTCGCGCATCGCGCTACGGCTTGAAGTATTCGCGGCGGGCGATTTCCACTAAAGGCACATAAGTTGGGGCGGGCCGCATTCGGCCTCGTGCGCCTGCGATACGCGCGCGCCTACGAAGGCAAATTCAAAAACCAAGAGAGCTGTTCGTCGAGAGGTACGCAACCCTCGCTGCATCACTTATCATCGGCGCGATTGACCATCGGGACCAATTGCATCGAATGTGAAATTCGGGGCTCGCTGTAAGGCGGGAGGTAATGCATAATGGCAATCTTCCCGAGGGCGTTGCTTCACCCAAGTTGAGGATTCGCGGCTTGCGGAAAGCGGCAGGCTCAGGGAGAGGCGTAGCTAAAGGAGCGCTGAATGCACCGGTTCGTGGGCCTTCTAGGGGTCCTGACGATGCTGACGCTGGGATGGATTTTTTCGACGGACCGGCGCGCGATCCGCTACAAGACGGTTGCCTGGGGGCTGGGCCTGCAGATCTCCTTTGCGTTCCTGGTGATCAAGTGGGAATACGGGCGCTATGTGTTTCAGCGGCTTGGCGCGGCCGCGAACTGGCTGCTGGATTTCGCTTTTTACGGATCGAGTTTCGTCTTCGGGAGCCTGGGACAAAAGGGTTCCCCGATGGGCTTCTTTTTCGCATTCCAGGCGCTGCCCACAATCATCTTCGTCGCGGCATTTTTCGCGCTGCTCTATCACATCGGCGTGATGCAGGTGATCGTGAAGGGCACGGCGCGCGTGATGAGCAGCCTGATGGGCGCGAGCGGGGCTGAATCGCTGAACGTGGCGGCGAGCATCTTCATGGGGCAAACGGAAGCGCCGCTTTCCATCCGCCCTTTCCTGCCTGACGTGACGCAATCCGAACTGATGACGATCATGACCAGCGGGATGGCGCACGTCTCCGGGGGCATGATGGCCGCGTACATTCTTTATGGAATCAAGGCCGAGCATCTGCTGGCGGCCGTGATCATGACGGCGCCGGGAACGATCCTGATCTCGAAAATCCTGGTGCCAGAAACGGGTAAGCCGCTCACGGCCGGAAAAATAGAAATGGCGGAAATGGAGCGGGACGCCAACGTGCTGGGAGCGATTTCGCGCGGGACGATCGACGGACTGCACCTGGCGCTGAACGTGGCAGCAATGCTGATTTCGTTCATCGCACTGATCTACCTGGTGGATGGGTGCTTCGGGATCGTGCACCACTGGATCGGGTGGTTTCCTTCGAGCATCGAACAGGTTTTTGGCTGGATCTTTTCACCGATAGCGTGGCTGATCGGCGTGCCGTGGCACGATTGCCATACGATCGGCGACCTGCTCGGCTTGCGCATGGTGACGAATGAACTTGTGGCTTTCCAACGGCTCGGGCCGATGCAGAACGCGCTCGATCCGCGGTCTTTTACGATCGCGACTTTTGCGTTGTGCGGTTTTGCAAACCTGAGTTCGATCGGGATTCAAATCGGCGGCATCGGCGCGCTTGCGCCAAACAAGAAATCCGAGCTGGCGAAACTGGGAGTGCGCGCGATGCTGGCGGGAACGATGGCCAACCTGATGTCCGCCTCACTGGTCGGGGTCATGCTGAAATGAAATCGGACAAAGGCGCACGCGCGGCGGGACCGAGTGAATTCGATCTCGCCAAACGAGCCGCGAAATTCGTGTATTCAAAGACGAAGCTGCGGCCAAAAGTGGGACTGGTGCTGGGGTCGGGGCTGGGCGGGCTGGTGGATGGACTTGCGGACGCGGCGAGAATCCCTTACGCGAAAATTCCGTCGTTTCCGCAATCGACAGTAGACGGGCACGAAGGCACGCTGGCGATCGGGAAGCAGGGCGATGTGCCGCTGGCGGTGATGATCGGGCGCGTCCACCTTTATGAGGGATATTCGGCCCGGCAGATCACGTTTCCGATGCGCGTTTTTTTCCAGATGGGAATACGCGCGGTGATTTTGACGAATGCGGCAGGCGCCATCAACGGGAAGTATGCGCAAGGCGCGCTAGTGATGATTCGCGACCACATCAATCTGCAGGGTACAAATCCGCTGATGGGACGGAACGATGCGCGCTTTGGCCCGCGATTCCCGGATATGACACAGCCCTACGCGAATGAATATCGTGAAATGGCCAACGCGGAGGCCCGGCGGCTGGAGATTCCGCTCCATGAGGGAGTCTACGCGGCGCTCACAGGGCCGAGCTACGAAACGCCGGCGGAAATTCGTTTCCTGAAGATGATCGGGGCCGACCTCGTGGGAATGTCGACGGTGCCGAGCGTGATTGCGGCGCGGCACATGGGCATGCGGGTGCTGGCTATCTCCTGCGTGACGAACATGGCCGCCGGCATCCTGGACCAGGAAATCGATCACAACGAAGTGATGGAAACGGGGAATCGCGTGCGAGCGCAGTTCGTGTCGCTATTGCGCGCCGTGGTGCCGCGAGTCGCGGCAGACGTGGCGTAGCGGCCGCTTTGGCGTCCCCCGAAGCGTTTCTTTCAGGCGCCCGGCCGGGCTGCGGCTGCGCCGCTGCGAATTGGCGAGTGAGCTGTTGTTTCTCGCGTGAGTCAAAAGCGAAGGCGGAAGCTGGAATTGTTGGCCCTCCGTGTTCTTCGGCGCGGGCGATTTCTTGACCGTACCGGAGCGCTCGCATAGACTAGGAGATTCACCAGCAGCTGTGAAGCGCGCCGATTGGCCGGCACTGCGCGAAGCTCCGCGGGAGCTTTTATTCTGAAGAGGAGAAATTTCGTTGCCGAAGAGAACGTATCAACCACATAAGCGCCGCCGGCACAAGAA
>Ga0335074_10016515_pt1 | contig 10396 bp, 8 predicted proteins | sample Lox_Sample_23_FD_206715 | JGI IMG/M metagenome (GOLD analysis project Ga0335074, IMG submission 206715) | Soil microbial communities from Loxahatchee National Wildlife Refuge, Florida, United States - Lox_Sample_2.3 | ecosystem: Environmental > Terrestrial > Soil > Wetlands | place: USA: Florida...
CGACGATGGCCAGGTTGCGGAGCAGAGCAGCAGCAAAGCGGCGCAGCGCGAGGGCCGCGAGGACTGCGCCGGCCACAGCCATAGGCAACAACAGGGGAACGAACGCAGTGCCGACCGTGATCGCGAGACCGGTCGCCCACGCCGCCCGCCGGGCGAGCTTGGGCGGCTGGCTGAACATCCGGCCCGCCAGCATGGCGATCACCGGGATCACGACGAAAGCCACCGCGCTTCCCAGCCGTCCGGCCGATATCGCCCCGAAAGCGACCGGAAGCAGTGCGTACGAAGCTGCGGCCCAGACCCGCACCGGAACGGAGATCGTCACCCGGCGGAGCGCCAGGAACGCGAACGCGCCGGCCAGCGGCACGCAGCCGAGCAGTAGCACATCGACGGCGAGCCACGACTTGCCCAGCAGCACCGTGGCCAGGAGCGCCACCAGCCCGACATAGGGCGGGCCGACGCTCGCTGAGCCGACTCCGACGGGGTGGTAGGCCTGCAGGAACTGTCCCCACAAGCCGGAGGCGCCTTCCCAGGCTGGCACCAGGGCACCGCCGCCGAGGGTGCCGGCGGCAATGACCGAGCGCTCAGCCGCGATCGTGACCGCGATCAGCGCAAGCACGAGGAGCACGCCCGGCCGGGTGAGCACGCGCTGGACGATCCCGCTGTCAGTCAGCAGCGACTCGTCATCGTCGGGATCGTCGCTAGCGTGGTGCGCCCCGGCCAGATTCTGCTGCGGAGAGCGGGACAGCATCGATGCGGTGAATTCGGCTGCTCGCCGGATTGAGTGTCCCGGCTGCAGTTCACCGCGCACTGCTCCGTACGCAGTCCGCCGGCCGCGCGCCCGGGCCCGCCTGGCCTTGGCCAGCCGGAGCGGATGAAGGGCAACGCCCAGCGCTGCGGCCGACTCGTCGAGTGCCGCCGTCGGGCGCTTGGCGACGAGATAGAACACGGTGCGCAGCAGCGACAGTGCCAGGTTGGCGATCAGCGCGGCCATCATCGGCGCGGCCGGCAGGTTGCCGAGCAGTGTGGTCAGCCCGTTGCGGCGTTCTAGCAGCCGGGCCCGGCGGCCGACTGAGATTGCCCGTCGCCCCTTGGTAGCCGCTGCCGCATGGAACACCACGGCATCGGTGATCACCCGGACGCGGAAGCCGGCCCCGTGAACGCGCCAGCAGAAGTCGACGTCTTCAGCGAACAGCCCCATACCGGGGTCGAAGCCGCCAGCCTGCTCCCAGACATCCCGCCGGACCAGCATCCCCGCGCTGCTGACGGCGAGGACGTCCCGGTCGCCATCGTGCTGCCCCTGGTCGACTTCGCGCGGCTCGATGCCGGTGATCCGGCGCGCAGCGGTGTCCAGCGTGACCCCGGCCTCGACGATCACGTTGTGGTCAGTCCAGTCCATCAGCTTCGGACCGAGCACCCCGGCGGTCGGCGTCTCCGCCGCGCCGCGCAGCAACTGCTCGAGCGCATCCGCAGCCGGCTCGCAGTCGTCATGCAGCAGCCAGAGCCACTCGACTTGATCCGGCCCGCCGCGGCCGCCGACGCCGCCGCGCCCCGACGGGCCGGCGGGCACCGCGACCGTGGCGGCTTTATGCTGCAGCGCGCGCCGGACGGCGGCCGCATAGCCGGTGCTGCGATCCATCCCGAAGACCGCACCGTGGCCAAGCTGGCCGGTAAGCACTGCCCCGCTGCGGTCGCGGCTGCCCGTGTCGACCGCGACGACACGCTGGACCGGCTTGGTCTGCTCGTTCAGCGCGTCAAGCAGTCGCTGGAGCCAGGCGGCGCCATCGTGCGCGACTATGACCGCGGTCACCACGTGCTGGGAGTAAGAGTCAGCTGACGACAAGGAAGTTCGCTTGGTCCAGGTTCGCTAACGGGACGGGTGGCACTTCGGTGCCTGCTGGCCCGATGGGGGTACCCGTGACAATACGCGAATCTGCCGCAAGCGGATGGGCAGTCGGCCGACCCGCTGCGCAGACACTTACTCGCCAGGCTGACGCTGAATCGCCAGGCAGACGCCGTCTAGACCGCCTGGCGCTTCAGGCGGCGCCGTTCACGTTCGGACAGACCGCCCCAGATCCCGAAGCGCTCGTCGTGGCCAAGGGCATACTCCAGGCACTCAGCCCGGACTTCACAGCTCCGGCAGACCCGTTTGGCCTCCCTGGTGGAGCCGCCCTTCTCCGGGAAGAACGCTTCCGGGTCGGTCTGCGCGCACAGCGCACGATCCTGCCAGCTGTGCTCCTCGGCATCGTCTGCGCCGATGACTAGCGCGTCGTGCACCAGCGAGACGATGACGTCTCCCATTGCGCACCTCCTGCCCTCGATCCCCGTGGTCCCGCCCGGCACGTCCGCGCGAGAATTACATGGCTGAAATTACACGCGCGTGTCTTGCACCTCGTCAAGGGAGATACGTGGTAAAGGCCACCTGGTTGCCCTGGGATGAGGTGAAAATCCGTCCCGAGAAATTCGCGCGAACGCCCGCCCGGCCCGCAGCGGCAGCCGGGCCGCGCGCGGATTTGCGAGGCCCAGCCGGGGTGTCCGCCACGAGGTGGGAGACTGGCGAGCATGCGCATCACAGTTCTGGCCGGCGGAGTTGGCGCCGCCCGGTTCCTGCGCGGCCTGCGCGTTGCGGTCCCGGACGCCGACATCACTGTCATCGGCAACACCGGCGACGACTTCACCCCGTTCGGCTTGCACGTGTGCCCGGACCTCGACACCGTCATGTACACCCTCGGCGGCGGCATCAGCGAGGAGCAGGGCTGGGGGCGGGCCGGCGAGAGCCACGCCGTGCTCGGCGAGCTAGCCGCCTACGGTGCCGGGCCGGACTGGTTCGGCCTGGGTGACCGCGACATCGCCACGCACATCCTGCGCAACCAGCTGCTGGCCAGCGGACTGCCACTGTCGGCCGTGACCAGGAAGCTGTGCGAGCGGTGGCAGCCCGGCGTCACGCTGCTGCCGATGTCCGATGACCCGGTGCGGACTCATGTCACCGTCGACCTGGACGGGATCGAGCAGGAACTGCACTTCCAGGAGTGGTGGGTCCGCCTGCACGCGGGCGTTCCCGCCCGGAAGATCGAAGCTGTCGGGGCCGCGCAAGCACGGCCGGCGCCGGGTGTGCTTGAGGCGCTCGCGGGGGCGGACTTCGTGCTGTTCCCGCCCTCGAACCCGGTAGTCAGCATCGGCCCGATCCTTGCCGTGCCCGGCATCGCTGACGCGGTGCTGGCGCAGACCGTGGTTGGCGTGTCACCCATCATCGGCGGCGCGCCGGTGCGCGGCATGGCTGACGCCTGCCTGACCGCAATCGGCGTGCCGACGACCGCCACCGCGGTCGCCGCGCACTACGGGCCGCGCCTGCTCGGCGGCTGGCTGGTTGACGACCAGGACAAGGACGCCGTCGACTCCCCCGACCTGGCCGGAATCGAGGTAAGGAACCGGCCCCTGTACATGACCGACGTTGCCGCGTCAGCGGAGATCGCCAGCGCCGCCGTCGATCTCGCCCTGGCGGTGCGCAAGTGACCAGCCAGCAGTTCACCCCGGCGCCCGCTCAGGTCTCCGTCCTGCCAGTCACTGGCATTGGCGAGATCACGGCCGGAGCGGACCTGGGCACCGTGATCTGCGATGCCGCGCTTGCCGGGCCGGGCCTGGCCGACGGCGACATCCTGGTGATCACCTCCAAGGTCGTCAGCAAGGCCGAGGACAGGGTCATCACCGGCGACCGGGAGAGCGCCATCAGGGCCGAGACCGTGCGCGTGGTCGCGCGGCGGGGGCCGACCACGATCAGCCAGACCCGGCACGGCCTGGTCATGGCCGCGGCAGGCGTTGACGAGTCCAACACCGAGCCCGGCACGCTCGTGCTGCTGCCGCAGGATCCGGACGCGTCCGCGGAGGCACTGCGTAAGGCGATTACCGAGCGGTCTGGCACGCGGGTCGGCGTCATCGTTACCGACACCATGGGCCGCCCGTGGCGGGCGGGCCAGACCGACACCGCGATCGGCGCCGCGGGCATCGTGCCGCTGCGCGATTACCGGGGTAAGGCCGACACCTTCGGCAACCTGCTGGAGGTGACGATGACGGCAGTCGCGGACGAGCTCGCCGCCGCCGCCGACCTGGTGAAGCAGAAGACGACCGGAGTGCCGGCGGCCATCGTGCGCGGCCTGCCCGACCTTGTCACCGATAACGCCGGACCGGGTGCCGCAGGGCTGATCAGGCCGGCCGAGGAGGACATGTTCCGGCTGGGTGCGATGGATGTCCTGACTGCGCGGCGAACGGTGCGCGACTTTACCGCGGCGCCGGTCTCGCCGGCCGCGGTACGGCGGGCGATCGCCGCGGCGATTACCGCGCCGGCCCCGCACCACAGCCAGCCCTGGCGCTTCGCGGTGCTGGAATCGCCGGCGGCCAGGACCAGGCTCCTGGACGACATGCTCGAGGCCTGGCAGGCCGACCTCGCTGCCGACGGGTTCACCGCGCAGCAGATAGCCCGGCGCGTCCGGCGCGGCGAGCCTCTGCGCCGGGCGCCCCTGATCATCGTGCCGTGCCTGGTCAGTGAGGCCGCGCATACCTACCGCGACGATCGGCGGAATGCTTCCGAGCGCGCGATGTTCCTGGTCGCGATGGGCGCTGCCATCGAAAACCTGCTTGTCGCGCTGGCCGTCGAGGGCCTGGGCTCGTGCTGGATCTCCAGCACCCTGTTCTGCCGGGACGTCACGGCCGGAGCGCTCGCACTGCCGGCCGGCTGGGAGCCGATGGGCGCCGTCGGCGTCGGGCACCCGGCTGCGCCAGCGCCTGACCGCCCGGAAAGGGATCCGGATCAGTTCACGGTGCTGCTCTGAGCGAGGACCTTCTTTTCACCCGCTCCGTACGTCGCAAGCCGGATAAACCGGTCGATAAGTTCGGCGCCAAGCGCTGTACTGGGTGAAAGACGGCGCCATCCCCTTGTGAGACCGATCGCGGAGCCTGGTTGTGGCTGAGAGCACTGCCCGCGCGCCGGCGCGCAAGCTGCTCGGCCGCAACCGGGCGTTCCGCACGCTATGGACGGCACGGCTGATCTCCTTCCTCGGGGACAGCGTCGGGCTGATCGCCCTGCTGCTCTATACGGCCAGCCATTTCGGCACCGGCCTAGCCGTGGCGCTGCTGCTGATCGCGGGCGACTTCGTGCCGAGCCTGCTCAGCCCGGTAGCTGGCGCCGCCAGCGACCGGTGGGACCGGCGCGCCGTGCTCATCAGCTGCGAACTGATCCAGGGCGCGGTGATCGCCGTGATCGCGGTGACACTGCCCGGACTCCCGCTGCTGCTGGCCCTCGTTGCGATCCAGTCGGCGGTGGCGGCGGTGTTCCAGCCTGCTGCCCGGTCAGCGGTGCCGAGCCTGGTACCAAGTGCGGACCTGGTGCCAGCCAACGCCGCCATCGGGTTCGGCACCAACGGGATGGACAGCGCCGGGCCGCTGACGGGCGCCGCGCTGCTCGCCTTGCTCTCGGTTCGGGACCTGCTAGTCGCGGACGCCGCGACGTTCGTGATCTCCGCAGCGCTGCTCGTCACGCTGCCCGCGCTGCTGCCAGCGCCCGGCCGTCAGCCGGCTGCTGCCGGGCCGGGCAGGTCGCCGGTGACCGCGTTGCTCGCGGAGGCACGCGACGGGCTGCTGTTCATCTGGCGGGACACCGTGGTCAGGGTCATCACGCTGGCCTTCTGCGCGGTCGTCGTGTTCAACGGCGTCGACGACGTGGCCCTGGTCTTCCTGGCCAGGCATACCCTGCACGGCAGCAATTCGGCCGCAAGCCTGGTCTATGCCGGCGCCGGGCTCGGCCTGCTGGCCGGGTTCCTGCTGATCGTCCGGGGGGCTCCGCTTCTTTCGATGCCGGCCCTGATCGTGGCCGGCTATGCGGTCAGCAGCCTGGGGAACCTGCTGACCGGGCTGTCCTTCGCCATTCTGGCCGCGCTGGGGTTTCAGGTGATCCGCGGGCTCGGTATCGCGGCGATGGATGTCGGCCACAGCACACTGATCCAGCGTGCCGTCCCGGCGGAGAGTCTCGGTCGCGTGTTCGGCAACGTCTACGGCGCGGTCGGCGCGGCTGCGGGCTTGTCCTACGTGTTCGGCGGTCTGCTGCTAGACGCCACGAACGCCAGGGTCACCCTGATCGTGGCTGGGGCCGGCGGTCTGGCGTCCGCAGCGGCTGCCGCGGTCCTGATCCCGCGCGCTGTCGCTGCCCGCCCGGAGCGGTCAGGCTGATCAGGGCTTGCGTGCGACTCCGCCCCACAGAGCGGCCAGGCTGCTGGCTTCCTCCTCGGTCTCCGGTCGCCAGTCCGGGACGTTGGTCATGCCGGGCTCCACGAGCTCAAGGCCAGCGAAGAACGGGGCAACTTCCGCCTCGGCGCGGAAGGTGACCTTCTCCGCCATCATCTTGTTGAGCTGATCGGCCATCGCCGCCATCTCGGCCGCGTGGATGTCCTTAGCCGGATGCGAGAGCACCAGGTAGCTACCCGCCGGGATCGCTGCCATCAGCTTCGCGACGACCTCGTACGGGTGATCCTCCTCGCTGAGGTGCTGCAGAATCGCCATCAGCATCACCGCGACTGGCTTGCCGAGGTCCAGTGTCTGCGCCGCCTTGGCCAGGATCGCATCGGTGTTACGCAGGTCCGCGTCGATGTAGTCAGTGACGCCTTCGGCCGTGCTGGTCAGCAGCGCTCTGGCGTGCGCGAGAACGACCGGGTCGTTGTCGACGTAGACAATGCGGCTCTCGGCAGCCACCGACTGCGCCACCTCGTGGGTGTTGTTCGCGCTCGGGATCCCGGTGCCGATATCAAGGAACTGGCGGATGCCGGCCTCGCGGCCCAGATACGTCACCGTCCGGCGCAGGAAAGCGCGGTTCGCCCGCGCGGACAGCACGATGCCGGGGAACGCCGCCATGGCATGCTCGGCGGCAGCGCGATCGGCGGCGAAGTTGTCCTTGCCGCCCAGCCAGTAGTTGTAGACCCTGGCCACGTGCGCGACGCTCGTGTCGAAGGACGGCGCCTCAGCCAGCCCCGGAACAGACGCTGCCGGAACGGCTTCACTCGCTGCTTGGGTGTCCCCGTTGGCCATTCCGCTGCCCTTTCCGCTGGCAATCAGTGGTCCGATATTGCGACATTTAGCACCACACTAACCCCGTCACCGCGACGCAGGCCAGCCGGGTCAACCCGCCGGGTGTCAGATGGTCTTGATCAGCTTCTTTAGCTGACGCTCGCTCTCGACTGGAGTCTCCGCCTCCGCGCTCAGGCTGTTCATGACCTCGCGGTAGTGGTCGATTTCCTCCGGCCGGTCGAGGTAAAGGGCGCCGGTCAGCTGCTCGATGTAGACGATATCCGGGAGGTCAGACGCAGCGAACCGGAGAATGGAGAATGAGCCGCCCGCGGCCGAATGCCCGCCGCGGTCGAAAGGCATGATCTGCAATGTGACCTGCGGTGACTCGGTGAGCTCCAGCAAATGCAGAAGCTGGGCGCGCATCACTTCCCTGCCACCGAGCGGGCGACGCAGAGCCGACTCGTCGATCACGGCCCAGATCTTCGGGACGGCGCTGTCCCTGGTCAGGATCTCCTGCCGGTTCAGCCGCAGGCTGACCCGGCGCTCGATTTCGGTGGCGGGCGCCGCCCGGTGCCCGAGCATGGTGACCGCCCTGGCGTACTCCTTGGTCTGGAACAGGCCGGGAACAAACTGCAGCTCGTAGGTCCTGATCAACGACGTGGCCTGCTCGAGTCCGACGTAAGTCTCGAACCAGTCCGGCAGCACATCGTCATACCTGGCCCACCAGCCAGGGCTGTTGGCAAGCTGGGCGAGGGTCACCATGCGCTGGCGCGCCTGGTCGTCGGTGACCCCGTACAGGGTCAGCAAGTCAAGGACGTCCCGCTCCTTGAAGCCGACCCGGCCGTGCTCGACCCGGCTGATCTTGGAGCGGGACGCCCGTATCTCATAGCCTGCGCGCTCTGGCGTTATGCCAGTTGCCTCCCGCAACCTGCGGAGCTGCGCGCCGAGCATCATCCGGAGCACCGTCGGCCCGCCCGCAGCCTCCGTGGCGCCCAGTTCGTCAGCGTGCTCGTCACCAGGCTGCTCAGCGTTCACGACCACTCCCGCACGGCGCGCGGCTGCGCCGCCCCACCCCACCATGCCAGCCACTGCGCTCCGCTCCGACTAGCACACAGTCAATGGCCTGCGGAAATGCCGAAATGTCAACGGCGACAGGAGAACTGCGTGCTCACAGCACGCTATCACCTGTTACGCCCGTGTTCGCTAGCGGTGTAACCCTACTGTCACTTATTCCGAGGGAAATCGTCACACCAGGTCGTCAAACTCGCCATTCCGGACGCCGGTGAGGAACGCGCCGATCTCGGCCCTGGTGTACACCAGTGCTGGCCCCTCGGGCTGGCGCGAGTTGCGGACCGCAACCGAGCCGTCCACCAGCGCGGCAACCTCCACGCAGTTGCCGCTGGGGTTGCTCTCGCTGCTCTTACGCCACTCCACCGGACCGAGTTCACCGGCCTTCATGCCATTCCTGAACTGCATGTTCGCTCCTGAGAACGGAAGGGTCAGACTGACATTGCAAATGCACGTGCAGACACGTGTTGCAGGCAGCATAGCCGTGGACTGTGGTGGACAACAAATGCAAATGCACGTGCAGATGACACTTGCGACTGCGCTGTGCATCAGGCAAGATAAGGGCATTACGGCCATATTTCCGATGGTCACGAGGTGACAGTGCCCGGTCCCGCGCTCGTGACCCCGTCGACCACTTGGATCCTCTGATGACCACGCCATCAGCACAGCTGGCGCCCGTCAGCGGCACCGATTGGCCATGGCTGCACTCAGCTGTCCAGATGGCCAGGATCTCCTGCCCGGACTGGCCGTCCGGGACCGGCGCCGTCGGATTCTGGCCGAGGCCGCCGAAAGTGGCAACGCGGAAGCCGGCCCCGACGGCCGCCTCGATCGCGCCGTCCCGTGCATTCGCCCTGCGCACCATGCACCGGTGGGACGAGAGCGAGCACGCCGACGACGTAGCGGCGGTCGTTTCGGAGTTGCTGGCCAATGCCCTCCGGCATGCCTTGCCGCAGGCAGGCGAGGACGCGTCGCCGTGGCCGATCCGGCTCGGGCTGCTCCACACCGGCTCGCACGTCGTCTGCGCCGTCAGCGACCCCGGCGCGGGGATACCGATGCTCCGTGAGCCCGAGCAGCTAGCCGAGTCTGGTCGCGGCCTCTTGGTCGTGGCCTTGCTCAGCGACCAGTGGGGATACTGCCCGGCGCCAGAGCCCTGGCAGGGCAAGGTCGTCTGGGCCGCTTTTGCGGCCAGCAGCCCGCTGTAGCCGTGGTCTAAGCCCGCAATCGGCCTTGACCCGGGGGGCCATCCGGTTAGCTCATTCCTCGGCAGGCGCTAAGCGATATAGCAGGTGATCATGCTGCGATGAGTGAGACCCCGGAGGACAACCTGCGTACCGCCCGGCGGATTGTCAAGATACGCGAACGGCAGCTGGCAGCATCACAGCCGCCTGCTGCCGGTCACTATTCCTAGGTCTAGGCCTGCAGGAGAGGCAACTGCACCCGCGGCTGCCGGACAGAGGCGCAGACCCCGTCGCTGGCGGCTGCGGCCGCCATCCGTTCCGCCGACGGCGTCCCGTACATCGTGGTCCGCTGCCGCAGGGGCCGGCCGGTCGGCGCGACCAGCTCAGCCAGCTGGCTAATCGTCTTGTACGACCCGTTGGCCGAGCCCGCCATCCGGCTGATGGTCTCCTCCATCAGGGTGCCGCCCAGGTCGTTAACACCGCCGCGGAGCACGTCCTGGCACGCGTCGGCGCCGAGCTTGACCCACGAGCACTGGATGTTGTCGATCGCACCGTGCAGCATCAGCCGGGACACCGCGTGCACCGCGCGGTTCTCCCGTCGGGTCGGACCCGGCCTCGCCATTCCGGCGAGGTAGATGGGTGAGCTGGCGTGCACGAACGGCAGTAGCACGAACTCGGTGAAGCCGCCAGTCTGCTCCTGGATCCGGCGCAGGACGCGCAGGTGCCCGACCCAGTGCCGGGGCGTATCGACGTGCCCGTACATCATCGTGGCCGTCGTGCGGATGCCCAGCTCGTGCGCGGTGGTCATCACCTCGATCCAGGCCGCGGCCGGGAGCTTGCCCTTGGTCAGCACCCAGCGGACGTCGTCATCCAGGATCTCGGCCGCCGTCCCCGGCAGCGAGTCAACCCCGGCCTGTCTGGCTCGCACCAGCCACTCGCGTACCGGCAGGCCGGTGCGCGACGCTCCGTTCATCACCTCCATCGGCGAGAACGCGTGCACGTGGATGCCCGGACAGCGCCGCTTGACCTCAGCCGCGATTTCGAAGTAGGCGGTGCCGGGCAGGTCGGGGTGAATGCCACCCTGCATGCAGACCTCGGTCGCG
>Ga0335074_10016516_pt1 | contig 10395 bp, 9 predicted proteins | sample Lox_Sample_23_FD_206715 | JGI IMG/M metagenome (GOLD analysis project Ga0335074, IMG submission 206715) | Soil microbial communities from Loxahatchee National Wildlife Refuge, Florida, United States - Lox_Sample_2.3 | ecosystem: Environmental > Terrestrial > Soil > Wetlands | place: USA: Florida...
CGCAAAATGACTCACAATTTCTACGTCATTAACCTGGGTTAGAAATGTAGTGCTACGTCCAGCTAACTTTTCCAATCGTTTATGATCTGGTCCGTCGCCAATTACAACCAGCGGTATCTTGAGTTCATTGCATGCAGCAATGGCCAGGTCAAACCGCTTATACGGTGTTTGGCGGCCAGCCACGATAAATCCGTGGCGCAATGCAGATTTATCTCGAGCCTGAAAACGACTTGTTTCTACTGGTGGGAAGATTATTGTTGACTCTCTTCTGTAGTAACGCTTAATCATTGCCTGGGTGTGTGATGAATTGGCAATTAAAAAATCAGGCTGCTTAGCGGCGTGCCGATCCCAACGCTTTAGTGGATCAATCAACAGCTTTAAACCAAGTCGAGCCAGCCAATTAAAACCAAAAGGAAAGCCCGGATTGTCCAAGTACTCATCATGGCGAATCCAATAGTAGTGAGTCGGCGAATGGCAGTAGCAGATATGAATAGTTTTAGGTCCAGTCTTCACTCCCTTTGCTTCAGCGCCACTTGAGGATAACACGAGATCATAGTCGCTCAGGTCGAGTCTACTAAATGTCCAGGCTCGGAGTAAGGGTAGAAATTTTTTCAAACTGGTTGGCAAACGCTGCAACCAAGTCGTGCGAATGTCAGCATCCTCAAACCAATCTATTCGACCTGGATCATATTGGGAAGTAAAAATGGGTGCCGTGGGATAGAGTTTGTGTAGTTCCAATACTACTCGTTCGGCCCCGCCAATACCAGTTAACCAGTCGCACACAATAGCAACCCGCAATTTTCTTGGCTCAGCGCTCATCCACGGGTACCTTGATGAAACAGTACGACCCAAAAAGTTTTGGCAATAATAATAAGATCACCTCCAAAAGTCCAATTCTGGACATAGTAAAGGTCAAGTTTGCGTCGCTCAGTAAAACTAAGATCATTAACGCCGGATATTTGGGCCAGTCCAGTTAAACCAGACTTGACACTTAAGATTAAATTTTTCTGCTTATATTGATCTAGTTCATAGGGAACAAGAGCCCTTGGTCCTACTAAGCTAATATCGCCGCGTACCACATTGAATAACTGCGGCAGTTCATCGAGGCTATAACGCCTCAAGAAACCACCGATTAGACTCAAACGAGGATCTTTTGATAAATGGTCACCGTTGTCGCGGTACTCGCGTATAAGTTCAGGACGTCCCATTTTTGTGAAAGCCTCCTCTGGCTCCAGCCCACTATATGTAGGTTTATGTGTTCGAAATTTGTAAACGCGTATCGGCGTATTAAATCGACTGAGTCGCTCCTGACGAAACGCTATAGTTCCACCATCACTCAACTTGATAATAATGGCAATAATGCACATGAAAGGCAGTGCAATAATCAAAAACAGACCACCAAGTAATAGATCAGTCAGACGCTTAATAACACGCCCCCAGCCCACTAGAGCGGTTTGGTGTACGGCAATAATAGGTACAGTCTGAAACAGGTCAACCTCAAGATTACCGACAAATAGCTCACTATTTCCTGGAACAAACCGGTAAGCTACATGATTTTCCTGGGCGTATGTCAGTACCTCATTGTTCTTATCGGATGCTGCATAGAGCTCGGTTTGGATAATGGTATGAAACTGATGGCTGCGCAGGTCTTCGATTGCAGCAGTGAAGCTCTCATACTCAGGGCATACCCTATCATGCTGCTGGCTTGGTCTCAGATGACCAACAACCCCGACTACCTTATATCCGGTAACTGCACTGTTACGCAGTGCATCAATAAGTCGACCAGTTGTTTTGGTATCGCCGACTATCAGGACGTTATTGATACCATAACCGTAACTGAATAAAGCCCGGCGTAATCCCCGGGCAATAGTCCGAAAAGCTAGGGTGAAGAAGAAGGCGAACAGAAAACCATACACTGTAACCAGGCGAGCTGGAAATATTACCGTATTTGTCATGTAGCTGAAACTGATAATAAATAGGATGCCGATAAACGAGCCGACAATCAGCCGGCCAAGTTCACTAAAACGCTTGTCATAGACCCGAATGTTATATAAGCCTAGTAGGCCAAAAATTAGAATCCAAAATGGCAATAAGCTTACCAAAATGGCAATATAGGTATGTGCATGCACTTTCGCGCTGAGGGGCTGGTGATTGAGACTGACGCGAAGAATATAGGCAATAGTAAAGGCCGCAGTGATAGCAAGAGCATCACTGATGATTAAAGCGACATTGTATATAAGCGAGGCGTTATTTTTCATGCAGGCTTTTCGGGTAAACTTACAAGACTGTAAACAGGGTCCAATAAAGACGAGTTATCGTCGGTAAGCTATACTAAATTGTAACATTATGAAGGCGTCAGCGCTTAAATACACGGTTTTGTCTTGGGTCAGTGCCTTTACGGCGCTCATCTTACTGCTCATGCCCTTATATGGCTTCTTGACAGTTTGGGGTGCAAGCATATTTGGGCACTACACTGCTATTAGGCTCTGGAAAGAAGCGGTTCTAGCTCTGTGCGTGGTCGGGGTTTTATACCTCATGGCTTTTGACCACAAGATCCGCACCCATACGCTATCGCGGCGTCTGGTTTGGGTTATTCTAACGTACTGCGCAGTGAACATTATCTGGGGCGCTGTAGCCTACCACGAACATTCGGTAACTGCAAAAGCACTTGGCTATGGTTTGATTGTTGATCTTCGTTTTCCTGTATTTTTCTTGGTTACTTGGGCAGTTGCACTACGTTTAGCACGTATGAGAACACGTTGGCAATGGTTAGTATTATGGCCGGCAGCTGTAGTGGTAGTTTTTGGGCTATTCCAAGTTTTTGTTTTGCCCAATGATTTTCTAAAACATTTTGGTTACGGCCCTAATACGATCCCGTTTGAGGAGACTATTAATCATAATCCACACTATCTACGCATTGCTTCAACCTTAAGAGGGGCTAACCCGCTTGGCGCTTATTTACTCATCCCTATTAGTTTACTAACAGTCCAATTATCAAGTAAAAAACGTAGTTGGCGGCAGGCGGCTTTCCTGATAGGCAGTTTAGTTGTACTGTTTTACAGCTTTTCTCGTAGCGCTTGGGTCGGCGCTCTGCTGAGTATTGCTATTATCCTCATGGTTAGCATCAAATCTCAAAAAACTCGCAGGCTTCTTGTTATAATCGCCGGAATAGGTATCGTTGTAATCGCCGGGCTATTTGCTGCCTTTCATAACAACACCCGGGTTCAGAACTTTGTATTTCACACCCAGACGAATTCTGCTGTTGCGTCCACATCTGATCAAGGACATGCTTCGGCTCTTGCAGCTGGCCTAAAAGACTTAGAGCATGATCCGCTTGGCCGAGGTCCAGGCACTGCGGGGCCAGCCAGCGTCTATAACAAAGGTCATGCTGTTCGAATTGCCGAAAACTTTTATATTCAAATTGGCCAAGAAACCGGCTGGATTGGACTATTCCTGTTTATTCTCATTAACCTTGGCGTGGGCTACTTATTATGGCTGCGTCGTTCTGATCCACTTGCGCTCAGCCTCTTCGCCAGTCTTATTGGCCTGACGTTCATTAATATGCTATCTCACGCTTGGGCGGATGACACATTGGCTTATGTATGGTGGGGATTAGCTGGCGTGGCTATGGCCCCTTTACCAAAAACACTCAAAAAAGATGCGCGCTAAATCTGTTACCCAATTTTTAAAATACCTGGCAGGCGGGAGCATATATTTCTGGAGCGGCTACGCCATCTTTGCCGTCGGTTACTCAATATTACACTGGTGGTGGCTGTGGGCCAAAGTTGCTGCTGACATCATTGGTTGGACACTTAACTATATCGCACAGCGCTATTGGGCTTTTGCAAACGATCACCCACGCTTGAAAGAGATACAACATATTAAGCGCTACCTCTTTATCGAAAGTATTGGATTTGTCCTGGATTATGGAATTATTGGTGGTCTCAAAGCCATAGGCATAACCCCCTATATAGGCTTTTTTATCTCAGCAGCCTTCTTCACCGTCTGGAGCTATTTTTGGTATAAGTACTGGGTGTTTCCCGAACAAAAAAGAACTTAGAGTATAATACGGATTATCTAATAGGCCCTGTCTTTATAAACAAAAATTTAAATCCAAGCCTCACGTGAGATAATAGTAGCTATGAACGAAAAGCAAGTATCTTCCTCTTCTCAACCTATATTGCCAAGTAAAAAACAGAGAGAGTTACTAGCATTCATTGAAGCCTTTATTGCACAACGAGGCTACAGCCCAAGTTACCGCGAAATCATGACTGGCCTAAATTACAACTCAGTTGCAACCGTTTCGGTTCACGTTAACAACCTGATTAAGCGGGGACAGCTCAGGAAACGTGATCATTCAGCTCGGTCACTAGAGTTGTTAAGCAAACCTGGTCTGGCCAAGATTACGTCCAATCAAGTGACGCCGAGTGAAGAAAAGTGGTTAATAGAAAAGATTGAACACGTGTTTGTTCAGGCTGAAAGTCTAGGGCAAGAAAGTCTTCAAACCACTCTGAATAACCTGAACGTACTCATCAGCGCGCTCAGAATCTTGGGTTTAGAAGGCGCTGCCCAAGGATTCACCGCGCGCCTCAATAGTCTCAAAAGCCAGTATCCGCAGTAATAAATACTATATCTAGTGCCTTTTACTGATGCTACACTACTATATAGTCCGAGTTAACAAATAGACGCTGGAATCCTGTGCGATTCAGGAACTGTGCCGCAACGGTGAATCCTTGGGCAGTGCGAGGAAAGTCCGATACAGCTTCAAATAGTCTCTCGAGCAAGAGCCCAAACAATATTAATTATGTTGTCTGCCTTTCTTGTATTTGAGAGCGGAGGGTTTTATGCCGCCGGCTAGTGCTGAACTACCAATACACCAGGCTAATCAAGAATTTGATCACGAGGTGCGCCATGCCACCGATACCGTAACCTGGATGGCTGAAATGCTCTACGGCAGCATGCGCACCAGCTTTGATTTTCATTATGACAGTGGAGTACTAAGAGGTGAAGATGGCGGTTCAATGGATGCAGTCTTTGACGATGCCATAGAAGAAGCCCAGGTCATTAGCTATCTTAATCCTAGTCTATTATTTGAACTTCGCCGCCGCTTAGTTGAGCGCGAAGAACTCGATAACATGAAGGCCATGCTTGTCGGCGAGTTATATACTGACGAAGGTGAAGAGGCTAACACCATCGTCGTACTGTCAGACTTTCCGCCCGAACTTATGGGAGCTACTGAATCCGTGGGCGGATATAATGTCGACCGTAAGCAGGCCATGCTTCGAGTTATTACTAAACAACCTGACGGCAGCCTAAAAGTCACCTCGCAAAGCCTAGACGGTTCAAATCGCCAAGCTCTCGAAGCAATCGGCCGGGCGCTGGGTAAGCCGCCAGAAGAAGGCGAATTGTTATCGCAGAGAATTAATTTGAATTTCACCGCAGAAGGACAAGAAAAACTTGTCGATAACCTAACTGAAATATACGATGACTCTCTCGCTGAACAACGAGGCGGCCGGTGGCACGCCGGTATACGTCAACCAGATGAGCGGGCCTACGTTAATACCTATGAGTTTGCCTGTCATCAGACAGACCTCATAGCTCTATTCACGCGAGCCAAAATAGCCGATCCTAAAAATGCCGAAAAGCTGCGATATAAGATTGCTGCTACCGCTACCGCCAGATACGAAAACTATGTTAGTGCTTACAATAGATCAGACATTCATCCCGGGGTTCATAAACCTAAAGACTTTGTAAAGATCCAAGCAATTGGTAACGCTTTTAGGAGTCTAGAACAAGAGATCACAGTCTATACGAGACGAGCAGAAATGAGAGGCGATACCTATAGTGGTTGTGGCATGACTATCAGCGGGGGAGGCTCGATAAGCGAAGCAATAGCCGCACGACTTGGTTATGGTGGCGGTTGGTCTAGTTCTGAATCGGGCGGCACCTGCATAATCAACTCAAAAGAATGCCCACAGTGTAAACGTAAAAACGTTAAGACCTGGGTTACGAGAGGTGCTGATAGAGTTGTACACTTTGAAGGTGCATGCGGCTGCAAGGCCTAGTACAGCGTATAATTTTACGAATGGCACGTATCGGTATATACGCTGGAACCTTTGACCCCATACACGTTGGTCATATTAGTTTTGCGCTGCAATCAATAAGCGCTGCGCGTTTGGACAAAATATACTTTGTTCCAGAACGTAGACCGCGCAACAAACAACACGTTGAGCATTTTGCTCACCGTGTAGCCATGATAAAGCGCGCCATTAAGCCCTATAGAAAATTTTCAGTGCTTGAACTCGTCGACGTTAATTTTAGTATAGGTCGTACACTACCCGAGCTGCTTCAGCTGTTTCCAGGTAATGAATTAGTATTTCTTTTTGGTTCAGACATAGTAGCTAATATTGCGAACTGGGAGCATAGCGAGAAGCTACTCTCTGGAGAATTGGTGATAGGTCTTCGTAATGAGGACAGTAGGGACGTACTGCATAGCATAGTTGAAGCCTGGCCGGTGCAGCCAAGACTGGTTACTGTGTTTGCAAGTTACGCACCAAAGGTTTCGTCAGGTCGAGTGCGGGAAGCTCTACGCACAGGCCAGCCAGCAGAAGGTCTACTGACAAGTGTAGAACGCTATAGTAATAAGAATTGGCTTTACGTCAACTTGGCCTAATTTGACAAGACCACAAGCGTTTTGTTACCATACTGCTACTTCATGAGCCTGTATCTTATTCGGGTTATGAGAGACAAAAAACAATAAACAAATAGTTACCTAGGACAGTTTGGGCTGTTGCCGGTAATGAGGTTAAGAGGTGTCCTGTACGTGTCAGTCAAAATAAAAATTATACATACGCCTGCAACGCACGTGGAAGTTCATATTGAACGGCCAGAGTGGCGAAAGTTTCTTTACTACTGAGATTTAGCCGGAGCTTTAGTTTGACTAGTGGTGCCAGCGCTTGTCGCGTTGGTAGTTGACGATGCCTTACCAGTTTGTTTAGCAATAGCAGCATTAATGAGACTCTCAAATTCAGAGGCACTTTCGCCTACACTAATCTGCTTGCCATCTAAGAAAAAGGTAGGTGTAGCATCAATACCCAGCTTATTGCCCGCCGCCATATCGGCATTGATTGTCTGGTCTACCTGGTTTGAACTATAATCCTGGTTAAATTTAGTAATATTCAAACCAAGCTGTGCGGCATACTGGTCAAAGTAGGTTTGTGGGTTAGAAGCGCCGACCCAGTTGGTAGTTGTTTCATTACTCTCATAATATATTTCATTTTGCTCATACAATAAGTCGTGCATTTGCCAAAACTTGCCTTGCAATGCCGCGGCCTCTGCTGCGCGAGCGCCGGCAAAGGCATTAGGATGAAGACTGGTCAGAGGAAAATTACGAAACTGAAAGGTAATTTGATTGTAATACTGAGCCACTACTTGTTTAACGATGGGAAAATATTCGCCACAGTAGGGACATTCATAATCACCATACTCAACGAGTGTTACATGGTCTTGACCCAAGCCTTCAACATGTTGACTAGGTGTGCCAGTTCCGGTGGATGAGTTAGCACCTGGCTTATTGCCAAATGCAAATATAGCGACAAATACTAGTATGACCACGACTATAAGTGCCATGAACCGTTTTGACATGTAAATACTCCCTTAAGTGACGTACAATAATTTAGTATACAGTATTACTTTTCAATCTGCTCGACGTTAGTATAAGCTAATGAGGTATGGCAAATACTATTCTGGGCATCGGGTTTTTGTTACTAGCTCTTCTTGGTATGGTGCTGCGAAAAACCTATTTTTCACTACCGCTCAGCGAACTTAAACGGCGCGCCCAGAAGCACGATCCCTACGCGATGCAACTTTATAGGGCCGCAACGTATGGTGATAGTTTACGTAGCTTGCTCTGGCTTTACATTGGACTTACCAGCGCGCTGAGCTTGATACTATTGGCAAGAGAACTGCCAGTCTGGCTTGGCGTACTTATTATTGGTCCGTTTCTATGGATCGTTTTCTCACTTGTTCCTGCTAGTCGCACCACAACCTTAGGACAATGGCTCACCCGCTTGGCAACGCCAGTCATTGCTTGGATATTAAGTATTTTCCACCCAGCTCTTGCTCGAAGTGCAGATTTTGTAAAAGAGCGTTATGTTGCACCAAGATCCACCGGCCTTTATGACCGTGAGGACCTAGTGAAACTTATACGGGAGCAACAAAAACAACCTGACAGCCGTATAACAACAGAGGAATTAGAGATAGTAGAGCGAACGCTTAAGTTTGATAGCTACAAAGTAGGCGACATTTTATTGCCTCGCGCAAAAGTCAAGGTAGTTTTAGCAGACGATGTAATCGGCCCGGTACTTATTGACGAGCTTCATAAAAGCGCCCAGGATTACGTGCTCGTACGTGAAAGCAAAAAAGGCCCGTTTGTCGGCACCTTGGCATTTCATAAACTGAGCATCAAAACGAGCGGTAAAGTACGTGATAGTATGGATCCAACAATCTATTATCTCCACGAGCAAGATAGTCTCGCCGAAGCCCTGCATGCATTTTTTGTTACTAACTACCCGCTATTTGTAGTAGTTGATAAGTTTGAAGAATATCTTGGTATTGTTTCAATAGAAAATATTTTACAAAAACTACTCGGCCACATACCTGGTGATGACTTTGATCAATATAGCAATGTGGCTGCCGTAGCAAATCGCTATACCAAACCAGAAAAGCTAGAAGAATCTGAAGAACCATCTGTGAAAACAGAGGACGAAGTGGTAGAATAACAGCGACATGACTGCTACACGGCTACACATTACCAATATATTGGACCAGCGCTAAAAGCGGCGAGTGCTTGCCCGTGCGTACGATTAAGGCCCCAATAGTAAAAGTCCCGCGATAATTATCTTAAGTGGAGTATGAAAATGAGAATTTTAAGTAGTGACATCAAGGATCACGTAGGTGAAACAGTCCATGTTGAGGGCTGGCTGCACAAGAAACGGCTTTTAGGTGGTTTAACCTTTATTAATCTACGTGACCGCCACGGTCTGGTACAAATTGTTATAAAAGATAAGACTGAAGTTGAAAAACTACGCGGCATGCAACTCGGTACGGTTTTAGCGGTTGATGGTAAAGTGATTGATGAGCCAAGAGCTCCAGGCGGTGCTGAAATACATGATGCATCCATCACTGTACTTGTGCCTGTTACTGAAGAGTCGCCGGTAGAAATTGACAAACCACTCAGCCACAAGCCAGATAATTTAGATACCCTATTCGACTATCGTGTACTGGGCTTGCGTAATCTCCAAGAAACTAAAATTTTTAAACTAAGGAGTGAACTACTACGATATATTCGCGAGTTCTTGTATAAACATGACTTCGTGGAGATCAATACGCCAAAGCTAGTAGCTGGCGCAGCCGAAGGCGGTGCCGAAGTCTTCAAAACTGACTATTTTGGTAAGGAAGCGACCCTGGCTCAGAGCCCCCAACTTTATAAACAGATTATGGTGGGCGTCTTTGAGCGCGTCTTTGAGATTGCTCCTGCCTTCCGCGCAGAACTATCCGCAACAACGAGACACGTTTCAGAAGTTACCATGCTGGATGTGGAAATGGGCTTCATTAAAGACCATAATGAGGTGATAAACCTGCTTCAAGAGCTGGTTTACGACATACTCAGTCGTCTATACAAAGAGCATGCCGAAGAACTTAAAAGTTTGCATGCTCCCGATCTACAGCTCACGCCTGAATTTCCACGCTACACGATGGCTGAGATTCATAAACTCTACCAACAAGAAACCGGTAGGGATATGAGCCAAGAGACTGACCTCACGCCTGAAGAAGAAAAATGGATTTGCGAATATGCGAAAAATAAGCACAATTGCGAGGCGGTCTTCGCAACCGGCTTGCCAGCCAGTAAAATGAAGTTCTATCACATGAAAGCCGATGATGATACAGCACGCTCGGCTGATCTCCTATTTCGCGGTATTGAAATCAGCACGGTACCGCAACGAGAACATCGCTACGAACAGCTTATTGCTCAAATGAAGGCAGCTGGTGTTGATCCAGAAGGCCCGGGTTTTATAGCCTATGTGACGGCCATGAAGCTTCGGCATAGATCGTTTGACCGAAAAGGCTATTGGTCTTGGTAACGTCAAAGAAGCTATTTTGTTTCCACGGGATATCAATCGTTTAACCCCGTAAGTATACGGTCTTTATTAGATAAAGAATTGTTTCGAAAAAAAAGCTAAACCTCAAAAAATACAAACCATAACCTTGTCCTTAAACCGGCAGCTAGCTTTTTGAAACATACTGGTTGCCGCGAAGATAAAACCGCCAAGGTACATCTTTTGCTCTTGAGATACCAATTCTAGTAGTCTGTTCGACCGTACTGTTTGGTAACGG
>Ga0335074_10016517_pt1 | contig 10395 bp, 7 predicted proteins | sample Lox_Sample_23_FD_206715 | JGI IMG/M metagenome (GOLD analysis project Ga0335074, IMG submission 206715) | Soil microbial communities from Loxahatchee National Wildlife Refuge, Florida, United States - Lox_Sample_2.3 | ecosystem: Environmental > Terrestrial > Soil > Wetlands | place: USA: Florida...
CCAGAATATTTCTTCTGCAGTTGCGCCCACATGTCTCCGCCGGTCTCGGCATAACGGCGGATCTTTTCCGGAACACACTGATAGGGCGGCCTGTTTGGTCCCGCGGACATCCAGCCGGCCCGGTTCATTCGGCCCTTCTCCAACGCCACATTGTATGTCTGGAATTCGTTGAAATCGCCGTAGCAGATGATCGGCAGATTGGCGTCGCGAAGCTCCTGCGCCAGCAATCGGGCGGCCGTCCAGTCGCCGGAGCGTTTGGCATCCGTCACGAGATCGCGCAATGCGAGGGCGGGCGCGGGACCGCAGCAGGCACCGCTCGACCAGAACGCGGTGCTGTGGTCGGGATCCAGCCGCGCCGCGCCGTAATATTCGGAGTCGAGGGGAAGCATGCGGATGCGGCCTCCGGAGGCGCGGACATCCGCAAGCAAAGTTGCATAGGCGGCTGTCTTCGCCATGACGATCTGCGGAATCTCGGAAACTCGTGCCCAGAACGGCGGTGGAAAATCGAATTTGAAGGCGAACGGATTCGCATATACGCAGATGGCCATTTCGGGCACGGCCTCGGCAACATCGCGATAGAACTGAACGACACCTTCGATGTCGGGCTTGTTCCACATCGACGGTCCCAGCATGGTTCCGTCGAGTCCCAGCGACTGCGCTTCACGCGTCTGCCGAATCGTCTCTCGCGTGTTGAGACTTGTCGTGCCGCCGAAAACGGGCACGCGGCCACGCGCCGTTTCGGCGACCGCAGCCATGAAGCGGTATTTCTCTTCCCAACTCAACGCGGCGCATTCTCCCAGCGTGCCAAGCGTGAGAATTCCATCGACACCCGCCGCGATCAAACCTTCGACGGCGCGCGTTGTTTGCTCGAGATCGACGGTATCGTGACAACGCCAGTCCGATGCTTCCGCAACCGCGGGCGTGGGCATGATTGCCCAGCAACCTGTGATATCTTCGAACGTCAGCCGGCTGCCATTCGCACGCGTCATGCAATGCCGCGCCCAGTAAGACCGCCGGCCTCGTTCTGATCCTCAAAGCCATATGGCGCGTATCGGCCATTGAGAAAAATCTCGATCTGGGAACTGCCGTCGAACGTCCTTCCCTCCGGCGACATAAACCGGATTCGCGCCACATGTTCGACGCCGAAAACGGTCCGAGTTTCTCCAGTTCCCGGAAATGTATGTGGGCAGGGTTGCTGCGAGAAATCGAACTCATCCCATTCTTCCACAACTCCGGGGCCGTGATAGGTGTGGATTGTCCCGCCATCTTTCCACGCGCCGGGATGATAACCGACCTGGCCAAGAACATGCGGCATGTGCGGGACATCGAGATCGACACGCCACACGGCACCGTGTTCGTCCGTCAGCAGAAGCGAGCCGCAGGTCATAGATCGCGTTCCGGGGCGAAATTCCAGCCTGTGTTCGGCCGAAACAAAATTGATCTGTTCTCCGCTGAAGCCGAAGTCCAGGCGCCCTTCGAACGGCGTTCCGAACGCGTCGTTCAGGCCCGTCGTCTCGCCGTTCTCGCCCTCGTGAAAGTGAAAATGGCCGGAGAATTCGCCCGTATCGAAAAAGCACGAGAAACGCAGCGCGCGGCGCAGGCCGACCTGCTGTCTGGGAGGCAGCCATCTGGCCGGCGTCGCAACCGGCAACCGCGGTTCGTAGATGCCCCAGGAACGGTCGCGGCAGGCGCTCCAGCTCTTTGGCTCGATGGCATGGAGTTGCCCGTCGACTTTCACGAAGCCGCTGGGCCTGCCGACCTGATTGTAGCGTGTCTGATCGGTCGTCAGGCGGCCACGGGAAACGGCGCGGTGATGGGACGACAAATGCGGCGGTCCAGCAGCCTCCCACAGCACGTCGAAGCTCAGTCCGGATCCGTTTTCAGCAAGCGTCAGGCGGATTTTCCTGAGAGGTTCAACGAACTCGTATCTCAGCGGCCCGACTTCGATGGCGTAATTGCCGCGCCATACACGGCTCAGCCGCAGCGTCCGCTGCCGTCCCCGCATGTTGATGGATGCGTGGGCGCCGAGCATGTCGGTGTTGGGATTGATCCGCAGCCCGGTAATGAGGAAGAGCCCTTCCGCGACATTGTAGACGCCAAAATAATAACCGCTGTCCCAGCTCATATCGCTCGCAGGAATGTAGCTGACGGGCCAGGGCGCCTGATGGACGGGAAATTCGTCGTAGGGGGTCAACTCGAAAGCGAGCAGATCATCCTGGTTCATGGCGGCTGCAAGATGTTTCCGTTGGCCCGACGGACAATCCTTAGGCAGGCGCAGCCGGGCCAGCCAACGACAACTTACGGACCACCACTATGTGGTTCTGTGGAAATTAACTTCTGCCATTTTCCGGGCTCTTGGACGTGTAACGCTTTCTGCCGATATGTTGTGACCAGGGCGGCACGCAATCCCATCGCTCAGGGCAACCGGCTTCTGTCCGGCGAATTGATCAGGGCTCATGGCGATGACGGCCGCCGAGGAAGCGCCACGAAAAAAAGGGACGAAGCCGAAGCTCGTCAAATCGCTTTTGAAGGGCCTGGGCTGCCTTGCGCTGGTCAACAGGAACGATGGCTTGAACGTCGCGCAACTGGCCCAGCAGCTCGGGGTGCCCAAATCGACGGCCTACCGAGTCCTTGAGACGCTGTGCAACGGCGGCTATGTCGTGCGCGGTCTGGACGGTCTTTATCGCGCCACGTCACTTGTCCGCACGCTGAGTTCCGGCTTCGACGAGGAGGAATGGGTGTTGACGATCGCCCACCCCGAACTTGTTGCGCTGGGAAAGCAGTTCGTATGGGGCGTGGGCATCGCCACGCCGTCGGGTCTCTACATGCGGGTGCGCGAGACGACGGATCGAACCAGCCCGCTGACGCTCGAGCGAATTTCGGCGGGCGCGCGTCTGCGCATGGACAGTTCGCCGCCGGGACAGGTTTATCTGGCATTCCTTCCGGAAAAGGCCCGCAACCAGTTTATCGAGGCGCTTAGACGCCTAAAGCTGCGAGCGGACAGTCCCTTGCACCGGCAGTCGAGGTTTTTGATGCGGCTGGCGGAAATCCGGCGCCGGGGCTTCGTCATCGGTCAGACCGGCCCCCAGGAGGCGGCGGTCGTCGTGCCAATTCTCGTCGGCGAACGCGTGGTTGGTTGCATCGGGATGCATTTCATCCAGCGTGCGCTCAGCGAGCAGAAGGTGGAATCCGACTTCGTTCCGGCGCTCAAGGCGGCAGCAACACGGATCAGCGACAAGCTGACCACGAACTTCGCCGGATTCGCAGAGGCGGATCCAGCTCTGCGCATGCACGAGGTGTTGCCATGACAGCGCGCGTCGCCCCACTATGTGAAAGATAGGTGATCGGTCCTGCGAAACGAATCCTGCGCAGATCGGCCGGCGCTGAAATGCCAACATGCAGGAACATGAAATGCCCGGGAAACGTGGACTCTTCGTTGTCGATCTTGGATTGGGAATGGCGACGGCGCTCGTCGCGAAGTTCCTGGCCGAGTCCGGTGCGATGGTTGCCAGGCTGGAACCTCCATCGGGCGATCCGTTCTATTACGTCTATCCGGCCTACGAAATCTGGCGTCGCGGCGCGAAAATCGAAAAGGGCGCGGACGAGCAGTCGGCCCGGCTTCATGGGCTGCTCGCGAACGCGGACATCTGCCTCATCGGCGGTGAAGATTTTCCCGGGGTGAACTGGCGTCATGACGCGGCGGCGTTGGCCCGGCAATATCCGCGCCTGGTAGTTCTCGAGATCACCGGTTATCCCGCTATTTCGCAGCATGCCGGGCGGCCCGGCAGCGATATTCTCGTCCAGGCGCGTTCCGGTCTTGCCTTCGAGCATTACAGCCAACGGCCTTTGCTGATGAGCTTCGAGCCGTCCAATTATGGCGCTGCGTTGCAGGGATTGGTGGCGCTCTATGGCGCTTTGTATGAGCGCGAGCGCAGCGGCAAGGGCCAGATCGCATCGACTTCGTTGTACGAAGGCACACTTTCCTGGCTCGCGATGCTGTGGTGCGAGGCAAGCAGACCTACGCCTGGGTTCGACTTCGTCATGCCGCTCGATCCCTGGCCACTGGTGTTTCGCTGCGCCGACGACCGCTACCTGCATGTGATTCTCGGTTCGACCGGGTCGAAGGGCCGCCTCTATCGTATTTTGGGCATCGACGATCCGACGGTCGATATCAACGACAGCGGACTGCCACGGCCCAGGGCAGATACAAAGAATTTCTTCGGCGATGTGGATCTGCTCGCTTCGTACTTCATCCGCCGCGAGCGCGCCGAGGTCTTGGAGGCGATCTGGGAAGCCGGATTGGCCGCTGAAGCAGTGCTGGCGCCGGGCGAGTGCTGGGACGATCCGCAGGCGCAGCACAACGAAATCATTGTGCGCGATGAAGACGGCACGCGGCATGTCGGCAATCCGGTACGATCCGTTGCCTCGCCGGCGCCACGCCTCGCGCTCGAAGCGGGGAGAATGCCGCTCGAGGGCGTGACGGTGGTCGATTTCGGTGTTTTTGCTGCCGGGCCTTATACATCAGTGATTCTGGCGGACCTTGGTGCAAACGTAATCAAGGTGGAGTCTCTCGGGGGTGATCCGAACCGCGGTATTTTCCGCGCCTTCTCGTCCTGCAATCGCGGAAAGCGCTCCATTGCATTGGACATGAAGACAGAGAAAGGCCGCGAGATCGCGCAGAAGCTCTGCCTGAGCGCCGATATCGTGACAAATAATTTCCGGACCGGCGTGTCGGCGCGTCTCGGAATTGACGCGAAAAGCCTGCAGCGCCTGAAGCCGGAACTGATCGTGCTTGAAAGCGCGGCGTATGGAGCGACCGGACCGAAATCCGGTCGTGCGGGCTTCGACATGGCGTTCCAGGCATTTTGCGGCCATGAGTACCGGGCTGGGGGCAAGGGCAATTCGCCGCTGTGGAATCGCACATCGATGGTTGATTACGCAGGCGGCCTTCTTGGCGCGGTCGCCATTCTGCGCGCGCTTTACGAACGTGCGCATGGCGGCGGCGGCGCGGAACTGAATGTGGCGTTGATGAACTCCGGAATCTTCCTTCTTTCCGAATTGATCCAGCGCGCCGATGGCACGTTTCATGGGGCACCGGAGCTCAATCGCGAGCAGTCCGGCTATCACCCGGCCGAACAGATGTATGAAGCGCGCGACGGGTGGATCGCGATTTCTGCGCGGAGTGACGAAATGGCGCTCAGCCTCGCGAATGCGCTGGGTCTTACAGGGTTGGCCGCAAAGCCACGTGGGGACTGGAATGAAACGGACGCAGCAGAAATTGCCGCCGCCATTCGCGTGCGCCCGGTTCACGAGCTTGCAGCGCTGTTCGAACGGGCCGGTGTCTGGGCGGAGATTTGCCGCAAGGATGCCGGACCCGCAACGCTGGGAGATGCTGCGCTGCTTGAAGCCGGAACCATTCGTCGTTCCCGCCATCCGTTGCTTGGCGATATCCGCGAGATCGGCTGTCTCTTCAGATATTCCCGCTCGCAAAGATCCGGTGCCGGCCATGCCCCGCTTCTGGGCGAGAACACGCGTGAACTTCTCGAGGGTCTGGGCTACACGCAAGAAGCAATCCAGGACTTTCTCGACCGGAAAGTTGCAGCGTAACCGAAGTTTGATCAGATCGACCGGGCGACGAGCAGGCGCATGATCTCTGCGGTTCCGGCGAATATCCGGTGCAGTCGTGCCGCGGTGTAGAGCCGTGACACGGGATATTCTTCCATGTATCCCGCGCCGCCATGGAGTTGCACGCATTGGTCGATTATGCGGTTTTCCATCTCGGGCAGCCACATTTTCACCATGGCGGAGCGGACGCCATCGAACGAGCCTTCCATGACCATGCGGATTGTTTCGTCCAGGAACGCGCGGCCCACCGCCAGTTCGGTCTTCATCTCCGCCAGGCGGAACTGCGTATTCTGATGATCGAACACCCGCTGGCCGAAGCCCTTGCGGTTCTTGACGAATTCGACTGTTTCGTCGAACGCGCGCTGCGCGGCCGCATGGGCGATGACCGACCAGGTCAGCCGGTCGCGGTTCAGCGACGACATCAACACCTTGAAGCCGCCGTTCTCGGCTCCAAAGAGATTGGACGCCGGGACGCGAACCTGGTCAAAAAATAGTTCGCCGGTGTCCGAGCCGTGCATGCCCATTTTTTCGAGTTTGCGGCCCCGGCGAAATCCCGCCCGGTCGGCTTCCACCACGATGACCGAGATGCCTTTGTTGCCTTTGTCGGCTGCCGTCTTGCACGCAACCAGCGCTGCGTCGCAGGTGACTGCGCCCGAGATATACGTCTTCGAGCCGTTGATGACATAATCGTCGCCATCCCGAACGGCCGTTGTTCTCAGCCCGGAAACATCGCTTCCAATGTCGGGCTCGGCGATGGCGAACGAGAATTGCGCTTCACCGCGGGCAATTTTCGGAACCCAGTGACGTTTCAGGACTTCGGAGGCATGATCCATGAACTGGTTCGACATCTGATCGCGCTCGAACCCTGCCGATATGCTGGCGCCGGCGACCGAATAGCCGATCTCCTGGGCCATGATCACGCGGTGCAGGAAATCGCCGCCGGGGCCGCCATATTCCTCGGGCACGCCAAGCGCCAGAAGCTGCGCCTCGCCAGCCTTCTTCCAGAATGATTTCGGCATGGAGCCCGCCCGGCGCCAATCATCGGCGTAGGGTTCGACTTCCGCGGCGATGAAGCGTCGCGCCGACTCCCGGAAAAGTTCGTATTCGGCCGTGAAGAGTGTCTTGCTGTAGGAATAGGGCATTGCGCGCAGCCGCTTTTTTGCTGACCGCCGAAGCACGCGGGCAGTTTGGCGGGAGATCAATACATGCCGCCGCAAAGGCCACTTGGTGGCTTCAATTGCAGTTGCGGACTGGTGCATCCGGACGTGAATGTCATTGATCCCGGATCGTATGGATTGATCGCTGGTGGAGCGCTCGGATGGATTTGAGCGGCAAACGGATCATCGTCACGGGAGCCGCCCGTGGATTGGGCAAGCACATGGCGATCGCCTGCGCGCGGGCCGGCGCTCATGTCCTTTTCACGGCAACGGATCGTCGCGCTCTGGAAGAAACTGTCGAGGAGAGTGGCGTCGACCATCAACGCGCTGTCGTTCATGCGGCGGATGTGCAACATCCGGGGCAGGTTGCTTCCATTGCAGACGCTGCGACGAAAGCGTTCGGCGGCGTCGATGTGCTGTTCAACAATGCCGGAGTTGGAACCGGTTCGCTGCGACCAGATTTCTGGGAAAATCCCATCCGGTTCTGGATGGTCAGCGACGCCGATTATCGAAAATTTCTTGAGATCAACACGCTCTCGGCCGTCAGACTTGCATCGATCGTTGTCCCTGGAATGATCGCGCAAGGCTGGGGACGAATCGTCAATGTCACGACGAGCCTCAGTACGATGCTGCTGGCCGGCCAGGCGGCCTACAGCGTTTCCAAGGCGGGGCTTGAGGCGGTGACGTCGGTGATGGCCGGCGATCTCGCGGGTACGGGTGTGACGGCAAACGTTCTTGCACCGGGCGGTCCCGCGGATACGCGAATGCTGGCCGGTATCAATGTTCCGCGCGAAGCGCTCATCCCGGCCGATTGTATGGCTGCGCCCGCTGTCTGGCTCGCATCGAACGCATCGGACGGCGTTACCGGCAGGCGATTTCTCGGCGTCAAATGGGACCGGGGGCTGCCGCCCGCCGAGGCCGCGCTAGCAGCGGGCGCTCCGGTGGCATGGACCGGATACGGCGAACAAATGCGACCGCCCGCTGGCGGCATGCCACCACAATCGCGACGGTGAGCGGAAACAAAATTCACAGCGTAACGCCACACCGATTCCACCAAGTGGATCGCCGGCGTCTGCGCCTTGAGCCGGAACCATGCGGGCGCTCAGGCTCGGCGCCCAGCGCGCAATGCATGACCGGGAGCAAGCCATGGCCGACGATCTGATCATCGCGACCGAAGGACCAATCGCCAGAGTTACGATCAACCGTCCGCAAGCCTACAATGCGATGAAGGCTGTCATGTGGAGGGATATTCTGAGGTATGTCCAGGAGATCGAGCACGATCCGAAGATACGGGTCCTGATAATCGAGGGGAGTGGCAGAAATTTCTGTTCCGGGGCCGATGTCGGCGAATTCGCGGCGTCGCTCGACAAGTCGCCGCGGGAGATGGCCGTTCACTGGATGCGGCAGGCCGATTCCATCAATCCGCTTTTCGTCACTCTGGAGCGCATTCCTCAGCCCGTCATTGCGAGTGTTCGCGGAGTTGCGGCCGGCGGAGGCCTTGGCCTGGTCGCCGCCGCAGATCTTGTCGTGGCATCTGAAACATCACGCTATTTCGCTGCCCAGATAAAGCTCGGCGCGATTCCGGACTCCGCTGTTTCCTTCAATCTGCGTCGCGCGATCGGTATCAGGAAGGCAAAGCAGTATTGCTTTCTCGGCGACGAGATGGACGCGCAGACCGCCCTCGACCTCGGATTGGTGAACTGGGTGGTAGCAGATGACCAGCTCGAGGCGGAAACGCTGAAGCTGGCCCGCCGCCTCTCCCGGATGCCGGTTGTGGCGATCGCCCGCACCAAGGCTGCGCTCAACGCGTCGTTCCGCAATACGCTGGTGGATCATTTTCTCGAGGAAGCTGCCGATGTCGGCCGATGCGTGTCGCATCCCGATTTTGCCGAGAATGTCCGCAGGTTCATGGACAGGAAGCGGCCGGCATAGCGGTTCGGACGGCCGTCCATCGGCGGCGTTGGCGATGAATTCATTTGTCAAAATCCGAATTCGGGACGCATTGCCCAAGCTGGCGCCATGGCCGTGCTGCGTCTGAATTCCAGCACCGGATGCAAACACAAGCAGTCAAACCGAAGGTTCGCACAGTTCGTAGACTATTCGGTCTACCATTCCGGAATCCACGTTGTGGAATGTTGTCCGAATTGCGTTCAGCGCTAGTGATTTGACGTAGTAAACGCAATTCATGGTGTTTGCGATATGCGCAGCGGCACCATCAATGAACGACAAACAACGCACGAGGGAGGAAGTACCAAGCTGGGACGCCGCTTTGGGCAGGGCGGTCTCCTCACAGGTGTCGAACGCAAGGCTACAAATCATAATAACCGGCCTCGCATTGCTTTGCGGTGCCGCAACGGTTGTTTGTTGCGCGCGATGAACCTGGTCGGGAGCTGGTCCGCTTCGGTGTGGTGCGGAGTTTCAGCAGGGGCATGCAGCGATGAAACCACGGCAAATGCGGCTGACAAGCGCACTCATATCGACGTCCGCCCTTGCGCTGGCGTGGATCGCGATGCAGGGGGTGGCTCATGCACAGACGGCGGATGCAAGCCCGTCTGCGTCGAGCAGCGACCAGGTCGAAACCGTTACCGTCACGGCAAACCGGCGCTCGGAGAACATCCAGAAAGTGCCGATGGCCATTTCGGCCGTTTCGGCCGAGACCGCGGAGCAGATCGGAATTACGGATGCGCAGTCTCTCGCGCAGAACATTCCCGGCCTGAATTTCAATCGGCAGGCCAGCCAATCCATTCCGTTCCTGCGCGGCGTCGGTTCTCCCGTCGGCGAAGCGGGCGACGAGCCATCCGTCGCCCTGTACGTCGACGATGTTTATATGCCCGCCGGCTCCGCGTCGCTCGCCGACTACAGCGATCTCGACCTCGACTCGATCGAAGTCGAAAAGGGGCCGCAAGGAACGCTGTTCGGCCGCAACGCCTCGGGCGGCGTAATTCAGGTTCACACCAGGAATCCGACGGACGACCCTGAGTTCGACGTTGAAGCAGGTTACGCAAATTACGATACGTGGTCTGGATCGGCGTATGCGACCGGCGAAATTGCCGATAATCTGGCCGGCAATATCTCGATTTACGGCTCCAACCAGGGCGATGGGTGGGGCCGGAATATCACAACCGGCGAACCGACTTACAAATCCTGGGATTTCGGCGGACGCGTCAAGCTCTTGTGGACGCCCACGACCCGAACAACGGTTTTGCTGAATCTTGACCACGACACCACTGTCAGCGGCGAGGGCGTGAATAATACGCCGACGGGCAACACGGCAATCGGCGCGCCGCCGTTTCCGCCCTTCTATATGCCGCCGGGATCGAGCTATTACGACACGATCGAAACCAATCCGGCCTATGCAACCGTCCGCCAGGACGGCGGCAGCATCAAAGTGACCCAGGATCTGGATTGGGCCAAGCTCGTCAGCATCTCGTCATACCGCTACACAAAGGCGGTGTATGAGGAAAACGAAATCCCGACTCCCATCAACCTCTTCAATGCGCTTATCACCACACCGGAGCGCACCTGGACCCAGGAACTCCAGCTTCTCTCTCCTGACAACTCGCCGATCACATGGATCGGGGGCTTCTATTACTTCGACGACGCTTCGAGTTTT
>Ga0335074_10016520_pt1 | contig 10394 bp, 6 predicted proteins | sample Lox_Sample_23_FD_206715 | JGI IMG/M metagenome (GOLD analysis project Ga0335074, IMG submission 206715) | Soil microbial communities from Loxahatchee National Wildlife Refuge, Florida, United States - Lox_Sample_2.3 | ecosystem: Environmental > Terrestrial > Soil > Wetlands | place: USA: Florida...
GCCCGGAGGCCCTGGCCAGGCCCGGGCAGGTATCGCAGTTTTCCTGGCATTCGCCGGCCACCCGGCGCATGACCAGCGGCCTGCTGATGGACCAGCCCGATTTGCAGCGCAACCTGGAACGGTGGGCGGTGACCGACCCCGAGGGGGCCGCCCGCATCGCCCGGTATGGTTTCCACTCCGTCATGGTGGTGCCGCTGCGCGCCCGGGGCGCGACGCTCGGCCGTGCGAAGTTCGGCCGGCACCGGCGGCCGGATTCTTTCCAGGATGAGGATCTCGTCCTGGCCGAGGAGATCGTCGCCCGGGCCGCCGTGTGCATCGACAACGCCCGCCGCTACAGCCGCGAGCGCGCGACCGCGCTGACCTTGCAGCGCAGCCTGCTCCCGCAGCGCCTGCCGAGGCAGGCAGCGGTCCAGGTGGCGACCCGCTACCTGCCCTCAGGCTCTCGTGTCCCGGTGGGCGGCGACTGGTTCGACGTGATACGGCTGTCGGGCAGCCGCGTCGGCCTGGTGGTTGGTGACGTGGCCGGGCACGGCATGCACGCTGCCGCCACCATGGGTCGGCTGCGCACCGCCGTCCGGACGCTGGCCGATATCGACCTCGACCCCGGAGACCTGCTGACCAGGCTTGACGACGTGGTCACGCGTATCGCCGATGAGGAGGGCCTGGTGCCGGGCGGTGAGGGGGGCGACCTGAGCGCGACGTGCCTGTATGCGGTATATGACCCAGTGTCCTGCGGCTGCACGCTGGCCCGGGCCGGCCACCCGCCGCCCGCGGTCGTCTGCCCGGGCGGCACGGCCGAGTTCCTCGACGTTCCCGCCTGCCCGCTGCTGGGCCTGGGCGGACAGGCCTTCGAGGAAGCCCAGGTGGTGCTGCCGGAAGACAGCCTGCTTGTCCTCTACACCGACGGCCTGGTCGAATCGCGGCAGCGCGATATCGACACTGGTCTGAGCGCCATGCGCGAGGTTCTGAACGACGTGCGCTTCCAGCCCCACGGGCTCCCGTCACCCCCCGGACCATCGCTGGAATCCGTCTGCGACACCGTGCTCAAGGCGCTGCTCCCAGAACGGGCCGAGGATGACGCCGCGCTTCTGATCGCCCGCACGTCCGCGCTGCCCGCCGACCGGATCGTCTCCTGGGACCTGCCCGCCGAGCCGGCGGTCGTCGCGCACGCTCGCGCCCAGGCCGCCCGCCAGCTCGCCACCTGGGGTCTCGAAGAGGTCTCCTTCACCACCGAGCTGATCGTCAGCGAACTCGTGACCAACGCCATCCGCCACGCTGAGCCGCCTATCCAGCTCCGCATGATCCTGGACCGCGCGCTCAGCTGCGAGGTCTCCGACGGCAGCAGCACCACCCCGCACCTGTGCTGTGCTGACTTCGACGACGAGGGTGGCCGCGGCCTGCTGATCGTCTCCCAGCTCACCGAGCGCTGGGGCACCCGCCATACCCGGACGGGCAAGACCATCTGGGCCCAGCAATCCCTGGCCCCAGGACCTTCCTTAACCCGGCGCGCAGCCCCGCAGCGACCACCAGACCCCCAGCCGCGGGCATCATGCCGATTCGATGAGCTCGGCCAGCCTCTTGATGCGCTGCACGATGTCATCGTGGACGACATCGGCCGGGCGGCCGCCGTCGACAGTGAACATCCATTCCCGGCCGGCGTAGTACTCGAGCAGCGGCACGGTGTTCTTCTGGTACACCTCGAGGCGATGCTCAAGCACCGCGTCGGCGTCCTCCGATCCGCGGCCGCGGGCCTGCAGCCGGCGCACCAGTTCCTGGCGGGGGACATCGAGGTGAATCGCGGCCTGCACCTCGGCTCCGAGCAAGCGGACCACGGCGTACGACGCCTTCGCTTGTTCCACGGTCCGCGGGAAACCGTCCAGGACATAACCGGTCGCCGCGGCCAGGACCGGCTTGCGGAGCATGTCCATGACCAGGGCGTCCGGGACCAGGTCACCTTTGTCCACGTAGGACCTGACCCGCCGCCCGAGAGAGGTCTGCTCCTTGATGTGCTGGCGGAGCAGGTCGCCGCTGGAGATGTGCGCGATGCCGAATCGCGCGGCCAGCAGCTCGGCCTGCGTTCCTTTTCCGGCGCCCGGAGCGCCGATCAGCAGCAACCGCATCTGATCTACCGCCCGGCCCGGCGGCAACCTGGCGCCAAGGCACCCGACCGCGCCCCGCTGCCCCCGGTCATGACCGTCCTGTGGATCTCATGGAACGTGTCGAATGTGTGGTGGCTAACCGTATCCTCCGCATGTACCGCCCGCCCGCGAACTGGCAGAACTTTCGCTGGTATGACGACATTTTGTCAATGACCAGTAGCCACCCGTGCCGCCTGGCCTGCAGTTTGACCTCCCCGGTAGCGCCGGCGGAGCAAAGACCAGGCCCGGGCACGGGCCGCCGGCCTGGGCGCGGACTTCGGCCTGGACGTCGATGCGGTCCTTAGCGGCCAGCGTGGGAAACCGGCGTGGACCCCACATGTTCCACCCGCACCGCCATCGGCCCAGGCGCGGCCTTGACCCGGCTGGCCAACGCCACGAGCCCGGCGAGCGCGTGCCCCGAACCATGGCCACACAGCAGCAGTCCCGTGTCACGCCTCGCTGTATTCAAAGATCTTGAAAGTAATTCGTCTCCGCGTTCAGTGATGACCCAGGACTGTCAGACTCTTGCTCTAGGATCGAACTAACAGTCGAATAGTGGTCCGTGAGGAGGCTCCCGGGTCATGTGCTTAGCCGGTCAGCTGCCCGCCGCGCCCGCCACCGCCGCCCAGGCGATGGCGATGGTGCAGGCCGGCCTGGGCTGGCTGGCCACGTCTGACGCGGCGTCGCTGCCGGCCGCGGTCCAGGCTGACTGCCTGCGCGGGCTGGAGCAGGCCCAGTCGATGCACACCGCGGCGCGCTCGCGGGTGCTGTCGGCGTTCAGTGCCCAGGACGGGTACGCCGATGACGGGCACGGCTCGGCGCGTACCTGGCTGAAGTGGCAGACCCGGGTGAGCGGCGGCGCGGCCTTTGGCGCGCTGGCCTGGATGAAGCGCCTGGCCGGCCACCCCGCGGTGAACGAGGCCCTGGCCGGCGGGGACATCTCGGAGTCGTGGGCGCGGCGGATCTGCGAGTGGACCGACGCGCTGCCCGAGGACGTGCGCGGCGACGCTGATGTGATTTTGCTCGGTGCCGCGGACGGCGGCGCCGACCTGGCCGATCTGGCTGCTCTGGCCGAGCAGTTGCGCACGATGCACGCCCGGCCCGACACCGACGGGGATGACGGGTTCGCCGGCCGGTCGGTGTACCTGGACACCACCTTCCGCGGTGCCGGGAAGCTCAACGGCGACCTGACGCCGCAGTGCACCGCCGCGCTGCAGGCCGTGGTGGACGCCCTGGGCAAGCGCCGCGGCCCGGAGGACCTGCGGACCAAGGGCCAGCGCCAGCACGACGCGCTGGAAGAGGCCTGCCGCCGCCTGATCGGCGCCGGGTGCCTGCCCGAGCGGGCCGGGCAGCCGACGCAGATCGTGCTGCACCTGGACCTGGACCGGCTGCGCGGCCTGCCCGGCGCGCCCGGCGCCGAGGCCGCCTGGGCTGGCCAGGCCACCGCGGGCCCGGGCGATGACTGCGACGCCCAGATCGTGCCGGTGGTCACCGGCCGCGTCGACCCCGGCGTGCTGGACCGGCTGGCCGCCGCACTCCTGCACCGCACCCCCACCCGGCCCGGCACCGGCGGCCCAGACCAGCCCACCCCCGCCGTACCCGCCTCCCCAGACCAGCCCGGCGGCACCGACGCCGCCCGGCGGGCGCGGGCCCAGCGGGCCGCCCGGACGATGATCCTGACCGCCGCGGCCGACCTGCTGTCCGGCCCGGGCGGGCTAGCGGCCTGGCTGCGGACCCGGCTGGCGCCCGGCACGGCCGCGTCGGTCAGCCTGCCGCTGGACGTGGGAACCGCCACCGACACCATCCCGGTGCACCTGCGCCGTGCGGTGGCCGTGCGCGACCGCGGCTGCCGGTTCCCGGGCTGCGACCAGCCGGTGGCCGCCTGCCAGCCGCACCATATCATCCCCCGCGCCCAGGGCGGCCCGACCAGCCTGGCCAACCTTCTGCTTCTGTGCACCTTCCACCACCTCATCGCGGTGCACAGATGGGGCTGGGCCATCACCCTGCACCCCGACGGCACCGTCACCGCGACCAGCCCCGACGGCAGCAAGACCCTGCACAGCCACGGGCCACCACCCGCCGCAGCCGCCTGAACCGGCGGTCCTTTGCGAAACGTGCCATCCAGTCACATTTGTCGCGCGTCTTACGGGCGACCCGCAGACGCATGCCTGCATGCCGGGCAAGGAGGGGCGATGGGGACTGGGCTTCGAGGACGTTGGCTCGCGGCGCGGGCATGGTTGGCCACCGCCGGGCTACTGGTCGGACTCATGGTTGTCGCGCTGCCGTCGGCGCAGGCTGCCGCGGCGCCAGAGGCGGGACGGTTCCCGATACCGGCCGCCGCCGGCGACGGGATCGGCGCGCAGGTAGCCATCTCCGGAACGACCGCGGTGATCGGCGTCCCGGGGGCGGACGGCAGCCGTGGTGCCGTCTACGTGTTCGTGCGCTCGGGGAAGACTTGGCAGCATCAGGCGACGTTGCAGGATCCCCGGCAGAGCACCAACGAATATTTCGGTTCTTCGGTGGCTGTCTCGAGCACCCGCTCCGGCACGTTCGTGCTCGTCGGAGCCCTGGGGCAGGGCTTTCCCGAGCAGGCGTTCATATTCGCGCGCTCAGGGAAGACCTGGCACCGGCAGGCGACGCTGGCCGGCCCGTCCTCCGGCAGCGTGAATGACGGCTTCGGTAATTCGGTTGCCCTGTCGGCCACGACCGCGGTGGTGAGCACCATCCAGGGCCTGTACAACGGCCTTGGCCCGATCTACGTGTTCGTGCGCTCGGGGAAGACCTGGCACCGCCAGGCGATACTGCGCGATCCCGGCGGCTTCAGCAATGCCGACTTTGGCCGCTCGGTCGCCGTCTCGGGCGGGACCATCGTGGCCGGTGCGCCCAACTATGGCTGCAGTTATGTGTTCGTGCAGTCCGGTCAGAAGTGGGCCCTGCAGGCAACGCTCGCCCCGGCGGGAGAGGTGGGTACCTGCCCCATTAAACCGCCCTATGGGCTCGGCGTGTCAGTGGCCATCTCTGGTTCGACTGTGGTGGCCGGCGACGATGGTCCGGTCCCCGGCGTGGCGTTTGTGTTCACACGCTCGGGCACAACCTGGTCCCGGCAGGCCGAACTGACCGACCCACACAGCGCCGCCGACAGCGACTTCGGCTCGTCGGCGGCCTTGTCGGGCGGCACCGCGCTGGTCGGCGCCCCGTTCGAGTATTCCAGCCACTGCGGGACCGCCTACGAGTACACGCGCTCGGGCACGACCTGGCGCGAACGGGCCGAGTTGGTCGATCCCGGCTGCTCCGACAACGACCAGTTCGGCTATTCAGTTGCCGAATCGGGTGGTCTGGCGCTGGTCGGCGCCCCCGACCTTAATAAGGGCGTTGGGGCGGCGTATTGGCAGGCTCTTCCCTGACCCGGCCAGTTAGCCGCTGGCTCCCAAACCCAGGCGGGCGCGGGTCATCGTAGTCACCTCGCGGAGTTCGCTGATCTTCAGCAGCCGTCCGGCCAGCCAGTAGAGCAGCAAGCCTCCGGCGCCACCGACGACGACGGTCGCCACGGCGGCCATGGTCCCGGGCGGCGCCACATCGCTGATCAGCACCGACACCGCGATCGCGAAGATCATGCCAGGGACCGCCGCGAGGTGCATCCGCAGCAGGGTCGAGTTGATCCGGCGGCTGTCCAGGCCGCCCATCCGGCGGCCGAGCGCGCGCCACAACCCCACCAGCATCACCAGGTTCGAGATCCCGAACCCGGCCGCCACCCCGGCGACGACGTCACTGGGCGGGAGGATGGCCAGCGCGGTGAAGCTGCAGACGATCCGGACCGCCATCGAGATCGCGCCGATGACCGCCGGAGTGCGGCTGTCCCGCATCGCGTAGAAGACCCGCAGCTGCAGGTTGAACAGCGTGTACGGGAGCAGCCCGAGGGACAGCACGCCGAACACCAGGCCCAGGTACCTGGCCGACGCCGCCGATGTGCTGCCGTGCCCGAACAGCGCCTGCGCCAGCGGCGGACCGAGCACGGCGAGGATCAAGGCTCCGGGGACCACGAGAGCCGACGACAGTCGGCTCGCGGCGGAGAAGTCCCTGGTGACGAGCTCGTTGGAGCCCTCGGCCGCGTGCGAGCTCATCCTCGGCAGCATCGCGGTGATCACCGAGACGCCCACGATCGCGTACGGCAGCTGGAACATCGTCCAGGCGTTGGCGAAGGCAGCGTACCCGGCCCCGGCGCAGCTCGCGCAGACCCGTGCGCCTGCGTTGTTGGACACGATCGTTGTCACCATGAACGAGATCTGCGTGGTGATCACGTAGCCAAGCATCCAGCCACCCATCCGGCCGATCTCGCCGATCTCAGCACGCCGGAAGTCGAACCTGGGATGCCAGCGGAACCCGACCGCGCGCATCGAGGGGATCAGCCCGGCCGTCTGCAGGGCCAGGCCGAGCGTGGTCCCAATGGCGAGCAGCTCAACCTCGCGCGACGAGAGGTTGGCCGGGGAGCGGTTCAGGCCCGCGATGGCCACGAAAGCGATGCCGACGCCCATCACGACGATGTTGTTGATGATCGGCGTCCACATCGGCGCGGCGAAGCTGCCGCGGGCGTTCAGGATCGCGCCGGCCAGCGAGCCAACCCCGTAGAAGAAGATCTGTGGCAGGAAGAAAAACGAGAAGATCACCGTCAGGTGGTACGTGGCCGCGTTCGTTATCCCGTGCCCGTAAACAGCGGTAATGGGCACCGCAGCCGCGGTCGCGATCGCGGTGATGATGCCGAGCGCAAGCACGCCCAGGGTAAACATCCGCTGGTCGTAGGCCTCGCCACCGTCGCTGTTGCGCTTGGCCGCGTGCACCAGCAACGGCACCACCACGGCGGTGAGGATCCCGCCGACGGCCAGGTTGTACACCGCGTTGGGCACGGAGTTGGCGACGTTGTACGCGTCACCCAGCTCCCTGGTGCCGAGCGCGTAAAGCAGCACGAACGTGCGCAGGAACCCGGTAAACCGCGAGGCCAGGGTCCCGGCCGCCATGACGCCGCTGGACCGGACCAGGCTGGCCCGGCGCGCGGTACTGGGCGCTGGTTCCGGCGCAAGATCGGTGTTTGTGGCGGACTCGGACTCGGGCTCGATGCGGCGATCCGCCGTGGTCATGGGCATCCCTGGCGGGACCGGCCAGTTACGCTGCGCCGCCGCGCACTCCCCCACCTGGCCCCGGCGGCGGGTGGCCGCAGCGTTACGCGGGCCCGGCGGCCGTGGGTGGCTGCCCAGGCGCGCCGCAGGGCGATCTGGCGGGCAGCGCCCTCGGCTTCGTCAGCCAGCGGCGGCAGCTCTGTGTCACCATGGCGCCGCATCACCGCGGCGCCGATCAGGAAGTCCGCCAGGGCCGGGTTCTTCGGCAGGCAGGGGCCGCGAAGGTGAGTGCCGATCGCGTTGCCGAGCCGGGCGCCCTCGCTGCCGTCACCGTTGTTGCCGAAGCCGCTGACCACCTGACCTAGTGGCTTGGCGGTCGGCCCCAGGTAGGTGCCGCCCATGTGGTTCTCGAACCCGACGAGCAGCTGGTCACCCCACCGCACCACCAGATCTCCGATGGCACGGTCCGCCCGCGCCTCGCTGAGCGTGCTGTAGTGATCGTCGAGGATCGCGCGGTGCCCGATGGTATAGGCGTCGAACAGGCCCGCTCCGGGGATCTCCGCCCCCGCTCCCGGCTGGTAGAGGCGTCCGAACAGCTCGAATCCGCCACCCACAGCCAGCGCGGCAGCCCCCTGGGCGACCGCCTCCCGTATGCCCGGTCCCTTGATCTTCTGAAGGTCAGGGGCGATCAGCCGTTGCTGGGACTCGCCGCCGCCGCCGATGACGATGAGGTCAAATTCACCGGGCTCGAACCGGTCGCCCAGCCGCAGGTCCCTGACTTCCGCCGTGATGTTGCGCCATTCGCAGCGGCGCAGGATCGTGGCCACGTTCCCGCGGTCGCCGTAGGTAGACATGATGTCCGGGTACAGGCAGCCCAGCGTGATTTTCAGGGCGGTCACAGAGCCGCTCCAGCCCGCTGATCCTGCTCTTGCCACGCTTCCCTGACGAATCCCTGGTGCCGGAGCCAGCGCCGGACCTGCTGCAGGACGATGGATGTCGACACCAGCCAGAGTGGTTCGCCGGGCGGGGTGCGCGCGAGGGCGAGCTGGAACGCCCGCACCGGGTCTGGTTCGGTGGTGAGTGCTGTGGCCTTGGTGGTGCCGAGCCATCCGGCGTACTTCAGGCGCACCGTGAGGTCGTGAGCGCGGTTGCCGGTGACGACCGGGGAGGGGATGAGCCCGTACATCGAATCGAAGTCAACATCCCAGATCCACGAGGTGTCGGGCTGCTTGCCCGCGCAGTCGTTCAGGCCGAGCATGATCCGCTTGGGCTGCCCGTCGCTGAGCACGGCGCGAAGCACCTCGGTGTACCCGTTGGCGTTCTTGGCCAGCGTCAGGTACACGTCGTGCCCGGCGACTTCCACCCGTTCCATCCGCAGCTTGTTCGGCGTGACCCGTTCGATCGCGCCGAACGCGCGGTCCGGCAGCCAGCATGCGGTGGCCGCGGCGAGCGCGGCGGCCGCGTTGTAGGCGTTGTACAGCCCGGGTAGCGGGATATCGAGCACCATCTCGGCGGCGTCCATGCTGGCCTGAACTCGCGAGGACGCGGATCCGAGCAGGTCAATCTTGGTGAGCCGGACTCGCGGCTCGGGGCGGGCCAGGCCGCAGCCATGGCACGCCCAGTGGCCGAGATGGGCGTAAAAGACGCAGTCGTAAGTGAGCTCGCCGCCACAGCGCGGGCACCGGGGGAAATCCGAGGTGGGGTCGATGCCGTCACGGCCATGGCGGGTGTCCTGGATACCGAAATAAAGCCGGGGGTTCTCAAGCTCTGGCCCGAGATACGCGACCCGCGGGTCATCGGCGTTCAGAATGAGCGTCGTGTCGGCGGGCAGGTTCCGCATTGCCCGTTCCAGCACGGACATGAGGTAAGCGGGCTCCAGATAACGGTCTAGCTGATCACGAAAGACATTGGTGAAGACCAGCGCACACGGCCGGGTGATCTGCTTGATGATTCCGGGAAACGATCCCTCGTCAACCTCGAACAGCCCGATGGCCTGGTCATCGGCGGGCAGGTGGCCGGAACGGCCGGAACTGGCCACCAGCGTGGTGGCGAGCCCGGATAGCTGGTTCGAGCCCTCGCGGTTGAGTATCGGGCGCAATCCGGCGGCCCGCATCACCTCGGCCAGCATCCGGCAGGTGGTGCCCTTGCCATTCGAGCCAGTGACCAGCACCGCTCCGCGCGGGATCTCGGCGACCAGGCCGGCCAGCGTGCCCGGATCGATGGCCAGCGCCACCGCTCCCGGGACGGCTGACCCGTCTCCTTTGCCGAGCCGGCGGCTTCCGCCGCGCACGGCTTTGCCCATCGACACGGCAAAGGCGCGGCGGGCCGACGCGACCGAACTCATCTGGGCAGCCTTAATCGCAGTCAATGGTGATCGCATCTCCCCCGAATATGGCTACCGCAAGCAACAACGAAGTGGTGGTCCGTTTCCGGCCTTAATCGCCTAGGCTGAGACCTTCCCTAGAGCGGCCGGACGGAAGCCGACCGGCCCTTCCCTTTAGCAGGATTTTGCTGAACGCTGATGGTCCTGGTCCCCGTCACCCGTCACTATCGCCGGATCGGCCGGCCGATCGCCACGTTCAGGCTCGCGGCGCCGGGGCCGCGTGCAGGGCGCGGAGGGCGGCGGCGAGGATTTCGTCACGGTCGCCGGGGGTGAGGCGGCCATTGCCGATGGCCATTGCCGCGAGCGTCCCCTCCTTGGCGACGGCGAACGCGGCATGGGCGCGGATGGTGGTGGCCCGGCTCGGGCGGGGACCGGCCAGGGCAGCGATGATCGCCGCGGTCATCTCCTCTGGCTTGCCGATCTCCCGCGTATCGCCACAGCTCAGAGCCCATCCCCGGCGCGTCGGCCAACGCCGCCGGTCATGGCCTCGCATAGGCTCAAAACTTCGGAACACCTCCTCAGCTAAGGATGGGAATTCGTGGTTGACCTGCTCATTGTCGGCGTTGTCGTTGTGGTGCCCGCCCTCTACGCGGCGGATCGCATCATCAAAGCGCGGGCCCAAGCCCGCCGACTGCGGACGATGAGCGAACGGCTGACCGCCGCCACCGTGAGAGCCGAGGAGCAACAGGAGAAACGGCAGGAGGTCGCGGAGTTCAGCGCGGCCCTGACCTCTGTCATGCCCGCGATCAAGCGACCGCCACT
>Ga0335074_10016521_pt1 | contig 10394 bp, 9 predicted proteins | sample Lox_Sample_23_FD_206715 | JGI IMG/M metagenome (GOLD analysis project Ga0335074, IMG submission 206715) | Soil microbial communities from Loxahatchee National Wildlife Refuge, Florida, United States - Lox_Sample_2.3 | ecosystem: Environmental > Terrestrial > Soil > Wetlands | place: USA: Florida...
GCCGGGATCGCCAGCGCGGCGGCCGCAGCCAGCTGATCAGGGAATTCCCGCGAGTCGACCTGCAGGACGTGCGGTCCGGTGAGCCGGTCGGTGTCGATCGCCCCCGGGCCGGCGTTCTCGCAGCCGGGCACCTGCGACGCGCCGAAGTGACCGCCGCGCGCCCACAGCGCGCGGCTGCGTTCCGCGCCGGCCGCCAGGCACGACATCGGCTCCCCGGCCGGCCAGCGGCGCGAGATTCCCCACGAGTCGAGCCACTCGACGATCGCGTCCACGCCGATCATCGGGCCGTCGGTGAACGGCTCCGCGGGGTGCCCGAGAACGGCTATCTGCGCGCACACCCGGCCCTCGGTGTTGACGTTCCGCGGGGCCGCCGGGACCGTCGCCACCCGGTCGGGATCCCAGTCAAGGTGCTCGGGCGCCCCGAGCGCGCGGCCCGCCCGCAAGATGGAGATGAGCTGCACGATGTCGCCGGTCACCGGGTCCCAGACCAGGTGACAGGGACGGCGTTCGCCGACGAGGCGCTGCGCCGCCGACTGGATGGAAACCGTGCACGGCACGGTCCCCAGGGTCAGCCACACCGCGCGCGGCGCGCCTCCGTTGAGGGGGCCTCCGTCAGTATCCGCCCGGATGCGCCGTGCTCCTGGCATCCATGCGTGTGCCACCGTTTCCCCTCCCAGGTTCAGGGTCTAGACCATGCAGACCCCACATCTGCTCTCAAACTTACTTACGTCAGCGGCTGCGATTAGTCCAGAGGGGATGGGCAAATCATTCGCCGGGCAGGCGGAAATCCGGAGGAATCCACAATGGCGGTTGCACGCGGTAACGGTTACACCAAAACACGCACAGTATCAATGGGCGGTCACGCTACGCTAACCGCCACGTGCGGATGAGGAGGCCCGGCGCCCCGCTTTCGCCGGGCCTCACCATGAATGACGCCCCGCTGCGCGAACCGGTTCACACCGCGGCAGGCGTATACCGACCTGTTACCAAACAGGCGTGCGGGTCAGTCGTCGGCCATGAGGCTCTTGACGAGCTCCGCCACCCGCGCCGCGGTCGCCGCGTCGGGCTCCGCCACCGCCATGCGCGCTCTCATCGGGCCGAAGCCGCGGACCCGGAGCGCCTCCTTGACCAGCCCAATGCTCTGCCCCAGGCCGACGATCGCCGAGACGTCGGCCTGGCCGGCCGCCGCCGCCCCGCCAGCGTCCGGGTCGCCGGCGGCCGCCGCGATCGCCGCGGACAGCCGGGAGAACACCTCGGGGAAGGCCGACGCGCGCGCCGAGATGATCCCGGCGCCGCCCGCGCGCAGCGTCGCGGCGAGGTCGGTGTCGTCCCCGGAGAAGATCCGCAGCCCCGGAAGCGCGGCCGCGCATTCGGCCACGTTGCGCGCGGCCACACCAGAAAATTTGGCACCAGCCAAACCCACCGCGTCGGCCAATTCACAGAATTGCTGCGGGGCAACAGTAAGCCCCGTTCGTTCGGGGAAAATGTATGCGTAAAGCCCCGGTTCCGGAGCCGCCTCTCGGATTCGGAGGTAATACTCCGTCACTTCGGCGGGCGATGCCGCGAGGTAATACGGCGTAATGGCCGCGATCCTGCTGGCGCCGAGCATCGACGCCTCACGGGCAAGCCGCACCGCCCGGTACGCGTCCGGCGCGCCGATGTGCGCGATGATCCGGTCCGGGCCGAGGACGTCGATGGCGGTATCGATGAGGACCAGCCGCTCGTCCTCGTTCAGGGCGGGGAACTCGCCGGTGGTGCCGGCCACCAGCAGCCCGTCGACGCGGTCGGCGAGGAACTCGTACAGGCGGCGCGCGCAGGCGAGGTCGACCGAGCCGTCGGCGGCGAACGGGGTGGGAACCGCGGCGAGGACTACATCAGCCACGAGGGAAAACCTCCGGGAAAACGTCAGCGGGGCCCTGCTTTCGGGGACGGGGCTTTCGGGGACTGGGCCTTGAAGTAGGCCGTCGAGGCGGGACGCCAGAGATAGAAGATCGTCACCGCGCCGATCACCCACAAGGCCAGGATCAGGATCAGCGACACGACCAGGGTCCCGGTGACGGTCACGCCGCCGTGCAGCTCACCGAACACGCTGTAGGTGTACAGGGACCAGAGGGCGAAGAACGCCGAGGCGGTGATCCGCGCCCAGCGGCGGCCCGCCTCGTTCGTCCGCGCCATCCACAGCCACAGGCCGATCGAGACCAGCCCGATCACGATCGTGTAGACGATGAGGCCGGTGGCGGTGCTGCTGATCTGGCTCGCCGTGATCTGGTGGTCCGCAAGCTTCTGCGCGTTCGCGGTCATCATGTTGTGCTTCAGGCTGAAGGAGCCGATTACCGTGAAGATCAGCGACAGCGTGCTCACCACGGCACCCGCCTGCATGAGCCTGGCCGCGCGCTGGACCGGCGCCGGGGGAGCCGGGGACCCGGCCAGGTCAGCGGGCCCAGTCCGGCCCGGCTTGGCCGGCCGCTTCTTATCGCTGGCGGTGAATGACTTGAACATGTGCTGCCCTAACCGTGCCTAACGTGACGCGCCGACTGTCGAAGCATAGTTGCTGGCCGATGCAAAGCCACGCCGGGGCGGGTTGCCCTATTCTGTCCGTCTTCTCCAGTATTCGGAGAAACTCGTCTCAGCGCACCGAAGGCGATATCATTCCAGGGTCATCGCGCGTGCAAGAGCCAAATGCGCGTGCGGACGCTGCGTGCAAGCGTTTGCCAGGTGGTGAGAAAGTGCAGGTAGGGGGGGAGCACCGGCCCATCCGCGGGCATGGAAGGGGTCGCGTTGAGCCTTAGCCCAACCGGGGGAGCCGCCCCGGCTGGCGGCCCAACAGTTCTGCGCATCTTGCTTGGTGCACAGCTTCGGCGGCTCCGTGAGTCGGCCCACATCTCCCGCGAAGACGCGGGCTATCACATTCGTGCCTCCGGTTCCAAGATCAGCCGGATGGAGCTCGGCCGGGTGTCGTTCAAGGAGCGGGACGTCACCGACCTGCTGGAGTACTACGGCGTGCGGGACCCCGACGAGCGCGAGAAGCTGGTCCAGCTGACGCGGGAAGCGAACCAGACTCCCTGGTGGCAGAAGTACCAGGAAGCGGTGCCCGACTGGTTTCAGGTCTTCGTCGGGCTCGAGGAAGCCGCCCAGCTCATCCGCGAGTACGAGGTTCAGTTCGTGCCGGGCCTGCTGCAGACGGAGGATTACGCGCGGGCCGTCGTGCTGCAGGGCACGCCGGGCCTCGACCCGCAGGAGGTCGAGCGGCGGGTCGCGCTGCGGATGGGGCGGCAGCAGGTGCTCAAGAAGGAGAACCCGCCGCGGCTGTGGGCGATCGTGGACGAGGCCGCGCTGCGCCGTCCGATGGGCGGCCGGGACGTGCTGGTGGCGCAGATCGAGCGGCTGATGGACGCGGTCAGCGAGCCGAACGTGACGTTGCAGGTCATGCCGTTCAGGTACGGTGGTCACGCGGCCGAGGGGGGCGCGTTCATGCTGATGCGGTTCCCCGAGGCCGACCTGCCGGACATGGTCTACATGGAGTACCTCACGGGCGCGCTCTACCTGGACAAGCCGGACGAGGTGGAGCGCTACGCCGCCGTCATGGAGCGCCTGTCGGTGGCGGGCACCTCGCCCGACCGGACCAGGGAGATCCTGGCCTCGATGCTGAAGGAGATCTGACGTTCTGTGGCCGACAACGCGGTCTACAACGGGATGCCAGCCGGTGAGCTAGGCGAGCTCGACTGGCGGCTGGCCGCCGGCCGGGGCGGGCAGGCGGGCTCCGGCGTGGAGCTGGCTAAGCTGCCCGACGGGCAGATCGCGGTGCGGAACTCCGCGGATCCGGGCGGCCCGGCGCTGATTTACACGCGGGCCGAGATCGAGGCGCTGATCGGCGGCGCGCAGGACGGGGACTTCGACGCACTCCTCTCCTGACGAGGCTCTCTCCGAGGTTCCGCCTGAAAACCCTTCTTCCGGAACGGACCGTCGGCTCGTCCGCTGGGAAATCATTGCCGTCTTCGCGGTCTCGCTCGGAGCCAGCGGTGTCTACGCGCTCGTCTCGTACATCGGCTCGCTGACCGCCCACCAGTCGCTCGGCTCGCAGAGCGTGATACTCAACGGCTCGCGGGCCCCGGGCCGGCCGCTGCTCGACCTGTTCCTGCAGCTGGTGGCGATCGCGACGGCCGCGGCGCCGGTCCTGCTGGTCTTCTACCTGCTGGCGCGCGACGGCGAGGGCCCGTCCGCGATCGGCGTGGACTTCTCGCAGCCGTGGCGCGACCTGCGGCGCGGCGCCGCGCTCGCCGCGGTGATCGGCGGCGCCGGGCTCGGCCTCTACCTGATCGCGTACAAGTCGGGCGTCGCGCTGAACGTGGTCGCCGAGAGCCTGCCCGACGTCTGGTGGCGGATCCCGGTGCTGCTGCTGTCCGCGCTGCAGAACGGGCTGCTCGAAGAGGTCCTGGTCACCGGCTACCTGCTGACTCGGCTGCAGAAGCTCGGCGTGAAGTCATGGCAGGCGGTCGCGATCAGCGCGACGCTGCGCGGCTCCTATCACCTTTATCAGGGGCTGGGCGGGTTCCTCGGCAACGCGGCGATGGGGGTGATCTTCGCGGTGCTGTTCCTGCGCTGGAAACGGGCGGCCCCGATGATCATCGCCCACACGCTGATCGACGCGGTGGCCTTCGTGGGCTACGCGGTGCTGGCCGGCCACGTTTCCTGGCTGCCCTAGCCGCCGCCGAACTGATTTCCGGTGACCCGATTCCCGGTGACCTGATTTCCGGTGACCTGATTTCCGGTGACCAGGGCCGCGAGGGCGGCGGCGGACGGCATCGAATCCCCGGACCGCCACGCGACGTGCAGGTCGGGGCGCACCAGGATCAGCCGGTGCCCGGGGTAGAGGGCCTGCGCCGCGACCGAGGTGACCTCGACGAGGTCCAGCGGCGCCCCCAGCCGGCCGAACTCGGCGGCCAGCTCCCGCGCGAACCCGGTCGCGACCCGGTCGGTGGGAGCGCCGGACCCTCCCCGGTCGCCCGCGGCCTGGATGCGCAGCAGCGTGAACCCGCTGCCCAGCACGTCGTGCAGCGGGTTGCCGTCGTCAAGCCACAGGTGCGGCAGCCGGGCGCCGGGCCAGGTGGTGGCCGCGAACCCGGTGGGCGACGCGCCGCCGGCCTGGCTGATGAGCGGAGACCCGGTGTACCGGTAGCCGAGCTCGACGTCGCGCAGGTCGACCGACCACGGCTCGTCGGCCACGGCCCGGGCGAACGACGCGGTGATGGCCTGTGCCGCGACCGGGCGCCGTTCCGCCTCGTAGGAGCCGAGCAGCGCGGGGCCGCCCCAGCCGTGCAGCGTGGCGGCGAGCTTCCAGGCCAGGTCGGCCGCATCGCCGACGGCCGTGCTCAGCCCGAGACCGCCCGCCGTGCTGGCCGGGTGCGCGGCGTCGCCGGCCAGGAAGACCCGGCTGCCCGCGGCACCAGGATCCCGGTCGGTGTACTGGCCGGCGAGCAGCAGCAGCTGCGGCCACAGGTCCTCGTGCACGACCTTGTAGGTCAGCGGCTGGCAGACCGCCCCGGCCACCGCCTCGAACAGCGTCGTCAGCGGCGGGGCGCCAGGGCCGGCCGCCGGCGCGTGCAGCGTGAAGTGCTGGGTGTCGTCCTGGACGATGAGCGTGCAGGGGTGCGCGCCGGTGACGTGGTACTGCACGGACCGCCCGGCCGGGCCGCCGGGTAGCCGCTCGTACAGGTCGGGGCAGTAGATCAGCGCCTGCCGCACCGGTTCCCTGGTCTCGCCGCGCAGTTCCACGCCGAGCGCGCGGCGGACGATGCTGTCCGCGCCGTCGCAGCCGACCAGGTAGCCGGCGCGGACGGTGCGCATCCTGCTGGCGGTATGCACCATCGCGGTGACGCCGCCGGCCACCACGAAGTCGAAGAGCTCGGCGCCGAACCGCACCGTCACCCCCGGCGTCGCCTCGGCGACCTCGCGCAGCAGCGGCTCGAGGGTGTACTGGGACAGGATGACGGGCGGCTCGAGCGGCATGGTCCCGTCGTTGACCTCGAGCATGCTCGCGAGGATTTCGGCCACGGACAGATAGCGATGCCTGGTCAGCGGCCGTGCGAGTGACCCGGCGCAGATCGCCACGTCGAGGGGTGCCTCGGCGGGCAGCCCCGCGGCGCGCAGCCGCGCGGAAAGGCCGAGCCGGCGGAAGATCTCCATGGCCCGCGACCCGCATCGCCCAGCGCGCGGCACCCGGGCCGGCGCGGGCCTGGCGTCGACGACCTCGCACCGCACGCCGAGCTGGCCGAGGCTGATCGCGAGGGTGAGGCCGGCCGGCCCGCCCCCGGCGATGAGCACCGGCACGTCGGAACTCACTGCTGCTGCCAGGTTCCCACCATCCCCTTTCCGGCACGTCGACGGCTTGACGGTGCACTGCCGTGTCGTTATCGTGACTCGATAATCAGATTTTGATTAGCTGAGAAAGAGCTCTCCCGTGGCCACTAATTCAGCTGTCCGACCGTCCGGGGCGCCGGGAGCGCACGGGTCGGTGGCCGCTGCCTCAGGTGCCGAAGGGGCCCGCCGGGTACTCGCGGTGCTGCAGGCTTTCTCGCCACGGCGCCACACGCTTACCGCGCGGGACCTGGCTGAGTCCACCGGCATCCCGTTGCCCAGCATGTACCGTTATATCGCGCTGCTGCGCGAGACGGGGCTGCTTGTGGGCGATGAGCGCGGCGCCTATCACCTGTCGGCCCGGCTGATCTCGCTCGCCCGCGCCGCGGAGGCGGCCGAGTCGATCATCGAGGTCGCCGACCCGGTGATGCGCGACCTGGTCAGGGAGTGCGGCGAGACGGTCATTCTCGTCCAGTTGATCGCCCGCGTGCCGGTGTGCGTGCACCGCGTGGAGTCGGCGCACCACTTCCGGGCCACGTTCGAGCCGGGGGAGCAGCTGCCGATCGACCGTGGCGCCAGCGGGCGGGTGCTGCTCGCCGGGCTGCCGCCGCAGCTGCGGCGCGACTACCTGGCGCCGCTCGCGGAGGAGGACCCGCAGGCGGCCGCGCGCCTGGAGCATACCGCCGCGGAGACGGCTGAGCGCGGCTGGGCGGTGAGCGAGGAGGAGATTGACCGCGGGGTGTGGGCGGCGTCGGCGGCGGTCACCGACGGGCGGTCCACCGTGGCCGCGCTGACCGTGCCGTCCCCGCTGGTGCGGTCGCCCGCCTCGATCCAGGAACGACTTCTTAACCAAGTTCGCAAGGCAGCCCAGCAGGTCAGTGACCTGCTGCGGGATGCGGAGCGATCTTAGGCGGTTACGGAGGAGCACCGGCGGCGTTTATTCTTCCGGCATGCCGGATTTTCAGACAACGCCAGAACTTTCCCCCGAACGCGCGTCCTTGAGCATCGATCCGGCGTCGTCATCGGTGGCCGAACTGCACCAGGCGATGGCCGATGGCCGGCTTACCGCAACGGCGCTGACCCAGCACTTCCTTGAGCAGATCGGCGAGCTGAACCCGTCGCTGCACGCGGTGATCACGGTCAACCACGACGCCATCGCTGAGGCCGCGGCCAGCGACGAGGCGTGGGAGTCCGGCAGACCGCGCGGCCCGCTCGAGGGCATCCCCGTGCTGGTGAAGGACAACGTCCAGGTGGCCGGCATGCCGACCACGGCCGGCTCGCCTGCGCTGCTGCCGGCCTGCCCGCCGGATGCCTTCATCGTCGCCCGGCTGCGCGCGGCGGGCGCGGTGATCCTCGCGAAGGCGAACCTGTCGGAGTGGGCGAACTTCCGGTCGACCCACTCGAGCAGCGGCTGGTCATCTCTCGGCGGGCAGGCCAACAACCCGTACGTGCTCGACCGGAGCCCGTCCGGGTCGAGCTCGGGGTCGGCGGCCGGCGTGTCGGCCGGGCTGGCGCCGCTGGCGGTGGGCACCGAGACCGACGGCTCGATCGTCTCCCCGTCGAGCGCCTGCGGCGTGGTCGGCGTCAAGCCGACGGCCGGCCTGGTGGGCCGCACCGGGATCGTGCCGCTGTCGCCGGTCCAGGACACCGCGGGGCCGATGGCCAAGTCGGTCGCCGACGCGGCCGCGATGCTGTCCGTGCTCGCCGCCGCCGACCCTGACGATCCCGCCGCCTCCGGTTGGCCGGCTCACGCTGCCACCGACTACACCCAGTTTCTCGACCCGGCCGCGCTCGACGGCGCGCGGATCGGCGTCTGGCGGGCCGCCTCCGCCCGGGCGGACGCCGCCACGAAGGGGCTGCTCGACGCGGCGGTGCGGACGTTGCGGTCGCTCGGCGCGGCAGTGACCGATCCCGTGGACCTGCCGGACGTGGAAAAGATCACGATCCCGGAGTTCGACGCGCTGTACTACGAGTTCAAGTACGGCATCAACGCCTACCTCAAGAACCTGGCCACCGTGGACAGCGTGGCGGACATCCCGGATTCGCTGGCCGGGCTGATCGAGTTCAACGAGCGCAACGCCGCCTGGGTGCTGTGCAGGTTCGGCCAGGAGATCTTCCACGCCGCCCAGGCGACGACCGGCAACCTGGCCGACCCTGATTACCTGGAGCTGCGCGGGGTCGCGACCCGGCTGGCGGTCGCCTCGCTGGAGACGCCGACCATGGAGCACAGGCTGGACGCGATCATCTCGCTCACCGCCAACCCGGCGTGGCTCACCGACTACGTCCTCGGCGACCACAGCGTCTTCGGCGCCTCCCGCCCGGCGGCGGTGTCGGGCTGGCCGGCGATCAGCGTCCCGTTCGGGTACGTGCGGGGGCTGCCCGTGGGCGTGACGCTCGTCGGGCCGCGGTGGAGCGAGCCGCGGCTGCTCGCGATCGCCTACGCCTTCGAGCAGGCGACCGCGCCGCGCCGCCAGCCGTCCTTGCTCCGGACCCTGCCACCGGCGTTCCCCGACCCGGAGGACCTGGCGCTTCCGCAGCCAGGCGGGGAGCCGGCAAAGGCACGATAACCTGGCATTCATGGATGCATGGCGTGGGCCCGAGGTCCCTGACCTCCCCGGCCGCGGGCCCGAGCCGCGACTGCGTGATACAGCGACGGGCGAGCTGACCGTCGCGGCGACTGGCCGGGACGCGTCGCTGTACGCCTGCGGGATCACCCCCTACGACGCCACGCACCTGGGTCACGCGGCGACGTTCACCGCGTGGGACCTGCTGGTCAGGGCCTGGCTCGACGCGGGGCACCACGTCACCTACACGCAGAACGTCACCGACGTCGACGACCCGCTCCTCGAGCGCGCCGAGCGCGACGGCGTCGACTGGCGGGAGCTCGCGCTGCGCGAGACCGAACGGTACCGCCGCGACATGGAGGCGCTGCGGATAGTGCCCCCGGCGCACCTGATCGGCGCGGTGGAGGCGGTGCCGCTCATCGACAGGTTCGCCGAGCGCCTCGCCGCCCGCGGCTCGCTGTACGACCTCGAGGGCGACACCTACTTCGCCCGCTGCGCCGACCCGGCGTTCGGGGCGCTGTCCGGCCCGGACAGCGCCCCCGGCCTGTCGCTGGAGCAGATGACGGCGCTGTCCGCCGAGCGCGGCGGCGACCCGGACCGGCCGGGCAAGAAGGACCCGCTCGACGTCATCGTCTGGCGCGCGGAACGCCCGGGCGAGCCCGCCTGGGATTCCCGCTTCGGCCCCGGGCGGCCCGGCTGGCACGTGGAGTGCGCCGCGATCGCCGTGGAGTTCCTCGGCGCGGCCTTCGACGTGCAGGCGGGCGGCAGCGACCTGGTGTTCCCGCACCACGAGATGAGCGCCTCGCACGCCCGCGTCGCCTGCGCGGCTGACGGCCGCGTCTTCGCCCGGGTATACGCGCACTCCGGCATGGTGGCCTACGAGGGACAGAAGATGTCCAAGTCGCTGGGCAACCTGGTCTTCGTCAGCGCCCTGCGGGACTCCGGGGTCGACCCGATGGCGATCCGCCTGGCCATCCTCGCCCATCACTACCGCTCCGACTGGGAATGGACCCCCGAGGTCCTGGCGGCGGCCACGGCCCGCCTCACCCGCTGGCGCACGGCGGTATCCCCCGCGACGGGCGCAGCACCCGCCGCGGGCGTGCCCGCGGCGGACGACGTCCTGCGCACGGTCCGCGAACGCCTCGCCGAAGACCTGGACGCCCCGGGCGCGCTCGCCGCGATCGACGCCTGGGCCGACGCGGTACTGGCCGCCCGGGGATCGGTCCCCCCGGCCGAAGCCGGCCTCATCCGCGACACAGCCGACGCCCTCCTCGGCGTAGCCATGTAGTGCTGAAGATTCGCCCCCTCCGCGGGGTCGGATCTTCAGCACCGGCACAGCCGTCCTGTCGATTGCGCTATTGACCTGCTCTACCGGTCCGTGCCAATACCCCAACGCGAAGCCTTACGGTCGAGGCGACGTATGGCCTTTAGCGCTCGCGCCAGTGGCCCTCAGGTCACATGCTCCACGGCGCCACC
>Ga0335074_10016522_pt1 | contig 10394 bp, 9 predicted proteins | sample Lox_Sample_23_FD_206715 | JGI IMG/M metagenome (GOLD analysis project Ga0335074, IMG submission 206715) | Soil microbial communities from Loxahatchee National Wildlife Refuge, Florida, United States - Lox_Sample_2.3 | ecosystem: Environmental > Terrestrial > Soil > Wetlands | place: USA: Florida...
CCTTCCCCCGAAAGCCGGCGAGGCTTACCGCCGCGTAGCGGGGGAAGCGAGTCCCTGTCGCCTCGGCGATCGCGTCAGCCTCGGCGAGCAGCGAGCCAGCTGTTGCAAACTCGCCACGCAAGGTCGCGGTGGTGGCCAACGAGTGCAAGTTGTTCGGCCCTCGGCCGAGCAAGCCCGCCTCGCGGGCGGCGTGCAACTGTCTGACCGTACGTTGATGCCAGTTCTCGAAGTCCCACAGCTCGATAGCGGCAATCGTCCCCCAACTCCATCGCAGTCCCTCCTTCATCGCTATCTCTTCCCCGCCAAAGGGGCGCACTGCTCGTCTCAACAATGACTCCGCCGCGGCGCGTCCTTCGGTGACCAGCACGGCAAGGCCGTCCAGCAGCAGGTCGCTTGGGCGCGGAGCGGATGTGGGTTGGGGCGCGGCGGTAGCGGCGCGGGAGATCTCGTGCAGCGTCCCGGCACGCGCGCACCGGCCAGCGAACATGGCAGCCGCCCAAGCGTCGAGATAGGTCTGACGCGCGAGCGCGATGTCAAGCGGCTCGAGTTCTCTGGCCGCCTTCAGGAGTAACGCCGGGGCCTGGGGGCCGGAGCTTGAGGTGAACGCGATCTGCCCGCGCAACAGGTCAACCTGTGCACGCCCCAATTGATCCAGCGCCCCCGACTCGGCCAAGGTCAGCAACTCGAGAGCCGCATCGAACGAGCCGGCGTGAAGATGCGCTTGTGCGGCAGCGAGCGCGCGCTCGGCGCGCCGTGCGGGCTCGCTCGTGAGCATGACGGAGCGCTGCAGAAACGCCGCCGCGGCGGCCACGCCGCCCCGGGCCCGCGCCCGCCCGGCCGAGCGCTCTAGTTCGGCGGCGACCTCCTCATCGGCCCCTGGCGCCGCCGCCGCCAAATGCCACGCCCGTCGATCGGGGTCAAGCTCGCGATTGGTCACCTCGCCCAGCGCCCGGTGCGTCGCCTGGCGTTCTGGCAATGACGCCGAGCGATAAACAGCCGAACGCACCAGCGGATGGCGGAACCGCACGCGCGTTCCAATCTCCAGCAATCCGTCCGCCTCAGCGACCACCGCGGCCGAGGTTCCAATCTCGAGTCGCTCGGCCGCGCGCCAGACCAGTGCAGCGTCACCGACTGGGTCCGCCGCGGCGACCAGCAGCAACCGGCGCGTGTCGCCGGGCAGGACCTCGAGCCGGTGCCGAAAGCTCTCCTCGACCCGCGCCGGCACCGCCTGCGCCTCCAGCAGCCCAAACCCGCCCGCCAACTGCGTCGGGCTTAACCCGCGTGGGAACTCGAGCAGCGCCAACGGATTGCCCCTCGCCTCGACCAAGATGCGATCCCTCACGGTCTCATCAAGTCGAAAGCGAAGGACCGAGCGCAACAGCGCACGAGCATCCTCGTCCTGCAAGCCCTGAACCTCGAGGTCCGGTAGCCCCCGAAGCTCCGCCCCCGGCTCGCGCACGACGAATATCAGCCCAACAGGCTCGGCCAACAGCCGCCGCGCCACGAACGCCAGCACCTGTGCAGACGCTCGATCCAACCACTGCGCATCATCCACCACACACAGAAGCGGCCGCTCCTCCGCCGCCTCCGCCAGCAAGGTCAACACCGCCAAACCCACGAGAAAGCGGTCGGGCGCACCCCCTCCCCGCACCCCGAACGCCACCGCGAGGGCGTCGCGCTGCGGCGGCGGAAGCCGCTCGAGGCAATCGAGCACCGGCGAGCACAGCTGATGAACACCGGCGAACACCAGCTCCATCTCAGATTCCACCCCCATGGTGCGAACGACCCGCAGACCCGACCCGTCAACCACGTGGTCCAACAGCGCCGTCTTGCCCACCCCGGCCTCACCGCGCACTACCAGCGCCCAGCCGCGCCCCGCTCGTGCATCCTCCACCAGGCCCTCGAGCGCCTCAAGCTCCTGTTGGCGTCCCACCAGTGCCGGCGCCGGATTAGATCCCGTATGTAGGCCCATCTGCGCGACGCGAAAACTACACCCGGGGACCTAGCCAGCTCAATCGTGCTGCCTCCCACGCATGGGACCGGAGCCCGCCTTGTCACGCCAGGGTGGTGCGCTCCCGTTGGAGCATCTCAGTGATCGCAGATTGCGATCACGATTCCATCTGCGTTTCCGGTTCACGCCGGCATGACGGGCACGGTCCCACGTGACAGACATGCCCGCGCGACTTCTCGAGGCCTGCCCTGCAAGCTTAGGTCAATGACACGAGGCAGCGGCGTTCTGCGACACGCTCACTGGCCTGTGGGGAACTAAGAAACGGAAACGCGCCATCGTCCGCTTGGGCAAGCGAACGTAGGGACGAACAAACATCCCGGAAATCCAGCCTTTCTTGGAAGCGGACGACGGGTCTCGAACCCGCGACCTTCGGCTTGGGAAGCCGACGCTCTACCAACTGAGCTACGTCCGCGCTGCGGGCGATTCTAAGCGTCTGGTCCCGCAGGTGTGGCCCAATACTGGCCCCAAACGTCTTAGTCGGCGTCGGTCCTGGCCCGGTTCGCGGTGCGGTCCTGCTCGGCCTCAAACACGAGAGCTGCGGTGCACCTCTCCAAGTCGCTGTGCAGCCGCTGTCGCTCTGATGGCTGCAAGCCGGACAGCATCTGTTCCTCCACCGCTGCGACGGCCGCAGATGCGGCCGTGATGATGCGTTGTCCTTTCGGGGTCAAGGAGTAACGCTGGATGCGCCCCTGCCCGCCGGCACTGACAAGTCCTGCTTCTTGCAAGCCACCGAGGAGCTGATGCATCGCCTGGCGGGTGACGAACACACCCCGGGCCAGGTCCGCGTTTGAGATGCCGGGCCGGGCGCCCAGGATCTCCAGGCATGAATACTGCGGCACGCTCAGTCCAAGGGACCGCAGCGAGGCCTCCATCGCCGTCCGCAGCGCCGTGGCGGTCCGTTTCAACGCGTAGCCAATCGAGGTGTCGATATCAACTCTCGGCACGTCAAGATCTTGACACAGATCGCGAGCGACACTACGTTCCAGCGAGCGAACCCTGCCGGCTTCTGCCGAACGATGACCCCTGGACCGCGCCCAACCACCAGCTCACACCCCGCGCGGCTGGTTCCCGTTGGACCGTTTTCGCTGGAGGCGGCCGCAACGTTTGGCTTTGGGCCGACTGAAGGCCAGCCGCTTCGCTTCGACGGTGTTATGCGGCTTGCGTTCCCGGTTGATGGGGGCAGCGGATACGCCGGTGCGGTCCTTCGCCAATCCGCCGCCGATCAGGAGATCATCGTCGAGCTGCAAAGCACCAAAACGGTAGATCCCGAGATCGCACTCAAACAGATCGCGCGGATCATCTCGATCGACTATGACGGCAACGAGTTCCTGGGCGTCGGCGAGCGCGATCGTGTCATCGGTAAGCTGCAAACGCGGTTTCCCGGGCATCGACCGGTGCTCTTTCACTCCCCGTATGAAGCTGCTGCGTGGTCGATCATCTCCGCCCGGAAGCCATCGGCGGCCGCCGCCCGGACACGCACCGCGATCAGCGCACGTCTCGGCCACAGCTTCACGCTCGCCGGTCAAACCGTTCATGCCTTCCCACAACCCGACGCACTTGGTGGCCTTACCGACTTTCCGGGGCTGGACCAGACCAAGGCACGTCGCCTACACAAGATCGCCGACGCCGGCGCTGAGTTACAGGCCGACGCGCTGCAGTCCCGCGGACCAGAAGACGCATTCATCTACGCACAAACCCTCGAGGGGATCGGACCGTTCTACGCCAGCCTCATCGTCCTACGCGCAACCGGTTTCGCGGACGCGCCACTCAGAATCCCTGAACCCCGAACGCTCAACCACGCCGCCGAGCTCTACGACGACAAACAACTCTCACTCGGACACCTAACCCAACTCGCTGAGAACTGGCGACCGTTTCGCACCTGGTCCACCGTCCTCATCCGCATCGCCGCCGCCCACGCCAAAGCCCAACAACACGTCACACCGGCCAACGCAATCCCACCTCACGACATTCGATAAACCGCCGGGCGCGCCCAAGTCACACGCCCAAAGCGGTTCTGGGCCGTCCGGCCCGGGCGAACTGATCTGATCGCCATGCCTATACGCGATGGCTGCGATCCGGCGGTCGATGGATCCAATGCCGCCCCTAACCGGCTTTTCATCCCCGGCGCCCACCAGACCGAGTAGCTCTCCGATGGGACCGATCGGTCCGTGAGAAGACCGGCATCGGGGTTCCGCCTTGAGGCAGCCCGGCTGCTATACCCACAGGCGGCAGGACCTGTGCCGGAACCCATCGAAACCCTGCCCGTTGCCCCAGCCCGACGTTTGCTCCCAACCCTCGAGTGTGAACCCCGGTGACCCCGTTGCGGGTTGAGCTCGAGGCGGTTTCCCGCGGCCGACGCGGCCGCCGCGGGCGCCGCCGCCGTGTCCGCTCGCAGCGGCGCTGGCGTCCTCCCGCCCGGCGGCGCTCGGCGCCTCCGCTGGGGCTTTTCGCCGTCATGATGGCCGTCGTGCTGATCGCCGCCCTCGCCTATCTCGGAGTCGCCGTCCTGCGCTCCGTCCCGGCGCCGGCGGTCGTGGGGGTGAGGCTGTCGGCGTCCTTCAGCGGATCCCGATTCACACTCAACTGGCCGCGCCAGGGAGAGGCAGCGCTCGCGGTGGACAACGTCGGCCTGGTTGGCTTCCACGGCGCAGAACGGCCGGTTCCGATCGCCAGTGTGGCGAAGGTGATGACCGCCTTCGTCGTGTTGAGCGACCACCCGCTCCACGGCACGCAGTCCGGGCCCGAACTCACGATCACACCCGCGGACGTCGGCGTTTACCGGCTCGATGCGGCGGCCGGTGACTCAGTCGTTGCCGTGCGGGCGGGTGAGCGCCTCAGCGAGCGGCAGGCGCTCGAAGGTCTGCTCCTGCCCTCGGGGAACAACATTGCCTTTCTCCTGGCGCAGTGGGACGCCGGGAGCCAGACCGCCTTCGTCGCAAAGATGAACCAGCGGGCGAAAGCGCTCGGCCTGGACCACACCCACTACGCCGACGCGAGCGGAGTCGCGCCGGCGACCGCGAGCACGGCGGCTGATCAGACTCAGCTGGCGCTGGCGGCCGTCCGGGTCCCGGTCTTCAGGCAGATCGTCGCCATGCCGCAGGCGACGCTCCCGGTGGCCGGGACCGTGTTCAACGTCGACGCGATGCTGGGACGCGACGGCATCGTGGGAGTGAAGACAGGCACCACCACTCAGGCGGGTGGCTGCTTCGTTTTCGCCGCTCTGGACCGCGTCGACGGACGCACCACGACCCTGGTAGGAGCGGTCCTGCATCAGCTTCCCAGTACGGCGCAGCCGAGCATCATCTCTGCCGCCTTCCATGCGACCGCGTCGCTTCTGAGCACCGCACGCTCCGTCCCCCGCAGACAGCGAGTGCTGGCCGCCGGGAGCACGATCGCCGTGATCCAGAGCCCGTGGACCGCGCCGGTGGCGCTACGCGTGAGTCGCTCGGTGTCGCTCCTGGGTTGGCCGGGCCTGAAGGTGCAGGTGCGGCTCGAGGCACCGCGGTCCCTGCCTAGCAAGCTGACGGCGGGGGAGAGGCTCGGAAGCGCGATCGTGACCGCCGGATACGAACGGGCGACGGTTCCCGTGGTCCTGTCGCAGACGCTGCCCGGGCCCTCACTCGGCTGGCGACTCTCGCATCCCTAGCACCCCGGCCGCCGTGCGGATTGATACGCGTTGGCTCGGTGGACACACCGAACGCCTACCATGACCGGGATGCGTCGGTTGTTGGTGCCGGGACTCGTGACATTGGCCGCCGTAGCGTTTCTGGCTGTCATCGCCTTCGGTGTGGCCAGCCAGGGCACGTCGAACTCGATCGATGCGCAGGTTGCGCGCGGCCACTATCCGCTCGCCCCGAACTCGACCATGAAGCTGCCGCTGCTCGGCTCGGACGTCAAGGAGGACCTGGCCGATCTCAGGGGGAAGGTCGTGCTCCTGAACGTGTTCGCCTCCTGGTGTGCGCCGTGCGCGCAGGAGGCGCCGGTACTCGAGCAGGCTCAGCATCTGCTGGCCCGGCACGGCGGGACCGTCCTCGGGGTGACCTATCTGGACAACAGCGTCGACTCCGAGGCATTCATGCGTCAGTACCACCTGACCTACCCGGTCTTGCGCGACGTGAGCGGCTCGTTCGCACGTGCGCTTGGCACCACCGGCGTGCCTGAGTCGTTCGTGATCAACCGCAGCGGCCGGATCCAGGCGCTGATCCGCTCCCAGCTGGACAGCCAATGGGTGAACCAGACGCTCCCGAGGATCCTGGACGCACGCTCATGAGCTCCGCCCCGCGCCGTACGGCCGCCCCCCGCCGTACGGCCGCCCCCCGCCGTACGGCCGCTCCCCGCCGTACGGCCGCCGTCCTCGCCTGCCTTCTGGCTCTCTCCGCCTGCCTCGCGCCCGCCTCCGGCGCGGCCACCCAGAAGGTCTCACTCATGGAGATGGAGGCGAACCTCATGTGCACCTCCTGCCATGAGCCCCTGGAGCTGGCCCAGTCGCCACAGGCGATCGCTGAGAAGCAGTACGTCGAGGGCCTGATCACCCAGGGGTTGACCAAGGGCCAAATCGAGAATGAGATGGTGGCCCAGTACGGCGTCGCCGTGCTCGGGAAGCCTCCCGCGCACGGCTTCAACCTCACGGTGTACATCCTTCCGCCGGCGATTCTGGTCGGCGGCATCGCTTTCCTGCTCTTCACGCTGCCCAAGTGGCGGGAGCGATCCCGGCGGGCCGCCCAGACGCCGCTGTCCGGCGCTCCGGCGCTGGACCCGGTCGACGCCGAGCGACTCGACGACGACCTCGCCCACTTCATCTAGTGCCAGTCCAATAACGACCGCCCAACCGCTGCCGCCGCAAGTACGCCGGCGCCCTGTAGTACCCAGGCGGCTACATCGAAACCGGGGCGCTGACCCCCAGCAATCCCAGGACCGACGCCAACGTGCGTTGAGACGCCACACAGACCGCCACGCGGAACGATTCCACGGCCTCGGGCGTGGCCCCCACCACGTGGCAGTCCCGGTAGAAGGCGGTGAAGTCCTGGGCCAGCTCCAGCGCGTAGGCCGCCATCCGATGCGGCGCACGGCGTTCGGCCGCCTCGGCGATCTCCTCGGGCAGCGCCACGAGCTTCTTGATCAGATCGCGCTCGGATGGGTGCAGGGGCCCTGCCTCGAAACTCCAGTCCGCGCCCGGCGCCAGGGCGTCACTCATCCGCGTCGGTCCCAGCCTCGCCAGCACTGACGCGATCCGAGCGTGGGCGTACTGAACGTAGTAGACCGGGTTGTCCTGGGATTGGGACCGGGCCAGCGCGACGTCCAGCTCCAGCGTCCGGTCATGCGAGCGCTGCAGCATGAAGAAGCGGGTCGCGTCGACTCCGATCTCATCGAGCAGATCGTCCAAGGTGACGAAGTCGCCGCGCCGCTTGGACATGGCGAACGCGTGGCCGTCCTCGACCAGGTGAACGAACTGGAGGATCAGCGGCTCGAGTCGGTCCGGGTCCTCCCCGAGCGCCGCGAACGCCGCCTTCAGCCGGGCCACGTAGCCGTGGTGATCGGCCCCCACGGGCAGTAACTGGCGCTCAAATCCACGCGAGTGCTTGTTCAGCATGTAGGCGACGTCGGCGGCGAAATACGTCGGCTCGCCGCCACTACGCAGCAACACCCTGTCCTTGTCGTCGCCAAACGTCGTCGTGCGCAGCCACAGCGCCCCCTCGCTGCGGTAGATGTGCCCGGCCTCCTCCAGCCGCGCCAGCGCTCGCTCCACCTCGCTGGGGGACCCAGAATGCAGGGTCCGCTCGCTGAAGAACTGGTCGAACCGCACCCCGTAGCGATCCAGCGTCCGCTTGATCGAGCCCAGCATCAGATCGACGGCCTGCGCGGCCACGGCGTCGACGTCATCGGTCGCCGCCCCCGGGATCTCAGCGGCCAACTCCGCCACGTAATCACCCTGGTAGCCGTCCTCCGGCACCTCCTCTCCCCGGGCTCGCGCTTGAACCGACTCGCCCAGACGCCGGATCTGGGAGCCGGCATCGTTGAAGTAGTACTCGCGCGCGACCGAATTGCCATGGTGCTCGAGGATCCGGGCCAGAGCGTCCCCGTAGGCGGCATGGCGCCCGCTGGCCGCCACCAGAGGCCCAGTCGGGTTCGCCGAGACGAACTCGATCAATATCCGCTCGGGCGCCGCCGCGCCACCCGATGCGAACGACTCGCCCGCCTCCAAGACTGCTCGCAGCGCCTCTCGGTGCCACGAGTCCGACAGCACCAGATTCAGGAACCCGGGTCCGGCCACCTCGTAGCTGACCAGTCGATCGCCCAGCAACCCGACCAGCTCCTCGCCCAGCCGACCGGCGATCTCCCGGGGAGGCAAGCCCATCAAGGGCGCCAGCAGCATCGCGGCGTTGGACGCGTAGTCGCCCTGACCCTCGCGCCGGGAGCGCTCGAGTCGGGGCGGGGTGGCCAGCTCTGCCGTACCTCTGCGCACCGCGGCAGCGGCGCTGAGGACTGCCTCGCGCAGGTCCGCGACCGGATCTGCCGCCCTGCCCAAATTCATCCCGTCGCTGCGCCCACGGGCTGGAACAGAGCTTCGAGCCGCTCGAGCTCGCCGGGGGTGCCCAAGGCGATCAGCGTGTCGCCCGCTGCGATCACGACCTGGGGCGAGGGCTGGGGCTCGAGCGTCCCATCGCCACGGCGCAGGGCCACGATCACGGTCCCGCCGCGCACAGCGGACACCGGCTGCCCGACGCCCTCGCAGGCCGCCGGCACCTTGATCTGCTCGACCCGGTAGTCGGCGATCTCGACGGCACCCCCGATCTGCGGGTGCATCGCGATCCGCGCCATCTCCGATCCCGTCGTCTTGTAAGGGGAGATCACGCGGTCGGCGCCGGCCCGCACGAGCTTCTTCTCGGAGTCCTCGGCCGAGGCCCGGGCAATGATCAGGATGTCCTGGCGCAGCTCCCGCGCGCTGAGCGCGATGAAGATGTTGTCGGCGTCCGAGTCCACGCAGGCGATGATCGCCGATGCTCGCTTGATCCCGGCCGCCAGCAGGACGTCGTCATCCGCGACCTGACCCTCGATGAACGCCAGCCCCTCAGCCTGGGCGGCGTCGCCATTTAGCGGGTCCGCGTCGATCACCACCATCGGGGCTTGGTGGGCGCGTAGATCTCGTGCCACCTGGCGCCCGACGCGGCCGTAGCCGCAAACGATGTAGTGGTCGGAGAGGGCGTCGATCATCTTCTGGGTGCGGCGCAGGGTGCGAAGGCCGCTGAGTTGGCCGGACACGAAGAACTCGGCGACGGTGGCCAGCGCGTAGAAGAGCGTACCTATGCCGAGCAGCTCCAGGCCCACGACGATCAGCCGTCCGCCCGTGTCCCGGGGCTCGGCAATCGTGCCCAAGGTGGTGATCGTGTCCAGCGTCCACAGGAAGGCGTAGGCGATCGAGGTGCCCTCCACCCGCGCGAACGCAACGCTGCCGGCTACGACCAGCAGGACGAGCGCTCCAACCAGCACGCCGAGCCGCTTCACGAACTGGCGAAGCTCTCGATTTGCCCGCTGCCGACGGATCAGGGCCAGGCGCTCGAGCTCGGATCGGAGCGGCATCAGTAGTGGTAGGGCTCGCCGGCCAGGATCTTGTGTCCTCGGTAGAGCTGCTCGAGCAGGACCACGCGAGCCAGCTGGTGGGGGAGGGTCAGCGCCCCCAGCGACAGCCGGTGGTCCACCTCCACGTCGACCACGAGCCCGAACGGTCCGCCGACGACGAAGCAGAGATCGCGTCCGCTCATCCGCCGGTCCTCAAGGAACCGGCTGAAGGCGATCGAGTCCAGCGTCTCGCCGCCGACGTCGAGCAGGGACGTGAACGCCCGCTGGGGGAGATGGCGGCCGACGTGCTCACCCTCGCGCACCTCGATCAGCTCCAGTCGCGCGTGGCGCGCGATCAGCTTCTGGTAATGCTGCACGTCATCGGCAAACGGGGGGCGCAGCCTGCCCACGGCGACGACGACGATCCGCACGATGGGATACTAAGCAGTCTATGGACGACCCGAATCCGCGCGAGCGGCATATCAACATCCACTTCGCCCCCGAGGCGATGGCCGGCCACTACGCGAACTTCGCCAACGTCAGCCATTCCGACTACGAGTTCACGATCACCTTCGCCCGTGTCGACCACGAGGTCGAGGACGCCGAGGTCCCAGGGGTGGTCGTCTCGCGCGTCAACCTGTCGCCCAGGTTCATGCACGAGCTGATCGAGGCAATGCGGGACAACTACTCCAAGTGGGAGTACACGAACGACGTTCGCAGCCTCCCAGAAAATCCGGGACCCGCCGACGCCGGTGACGACACCGACGTGATCGGCGACGAGGGCTAGCAGCTCTTATAGGGCGGGCCTGTCGGCCCGCCTTTTTTG
>Ga0335074_10016523_pt1 | contig 10393 bp, 7 predicted proteins | sample Lox_Sample_23_FD_206715 | JGI IMG/M metagenome (GOLD analysis project Ga0335074, IMG submission 206715) | Soil microbial communities from Loxahatchee National Wildlife Refuge, Florida, United States - Lox_Sample_2.3 | ecosystem: Environmental > Terrestrial > Soil > Wetlands | place: USA: Florida...
AAGATAGTATCTGCGCGGGCCCCGACCGTCGAGAGCATCAAGCTCAGCAAGAAGGTAAGCCTCCGCGAATCTTTCATTTTTCCTCGCTCCTCAAGTGGTTCTTTCAGCAAATTATACACCCGAAGGATGTGATTCTTGGTGCGGCAACGAAATTTTACAGATTAAACAGTACTGGGCGTTCTGTTCCAACGTAAACAGCTCCCGCAACTGGATCCTGCCCATCAACATCAAAATCTATTCGCCCGAAGCCTTCCGGACGTCGCCCACGCGATTCACGTCCAGCAACTATGGTGTCCTCCTGCGCGCCGCAGCCGTCCACCCGCGACCACCTCCGCGAACGGCGCAGCTTCGGCCGCAGCGCCGGTCACGAAGAGGCGCCGGATGCGCGGTTTGGCGAAGGGCGATGGGAGGTGCGGCCAGCGCGGGGGGCAGCGGCGAAGCCTGCAACTGCAGCCAAGAATGTCGCGAGAGCCGAGGCATAGCTCAGGGCAAATTGACACTGACCCGTCGGCAATATAAAATCTTAGAGCCTTCCCCGGCTCGCAAATGGAGGACTACAGCCACCATGATGCCGGAGTTCGACGCATTCGAGTTCCTGCGAAGGTTTGATGCCGGGGAACTAGATTCCAATCTGGCGCAAGAAATCGAGGATCTTTCGGCAGATCAAATGGAACAGCTTGCTTTGGTGCTCGCGAGCAAGCTGAGGAGGAACGGGGTCGGCGCTAATTAACCTTGCTTTCAGGCGCCGGTTAGGAAGAAGCGCGGAGGCTTCTCACTGGATCAGCGCGGCGGCGCGAAAGGCGATGGCGGAGGAGCGAAGGGCGGTAGGCAGCGGCCGGAGCCGCGGTATTACAATTTGCCTGATCGGCGCGATCAATGGCCTGCATCCATCCCCGCGGTGCCGTGGCCGCCAGCAGCGACCATCTCCAGCGACGGTGCCGCTCCCAGTGCACGCGCCGGTCAAGAAGAAGCGCCGGATGAGCGCGGCGGCGCGAAAGGCGGTGGGGGAGGCGGCGCGGCCGCGGTGGACGGCAATGACGGCGGCGAAGGTCCGTAGCTGTCGCCAAGAAAGTGCGGAAACCAAGTCTGCTAAGCTGACGCGTTCCTGCCAAGCTGATCGAATGCTCGGGTTCCTTAAGCGCAGAGCTCGCCGGAAATTGTGAACACACTTGCGCAGCCAAGTCTCCCCTTTCGGTTCTGAATTGCGGTAAAATTTCACGTTTCAAGCCAACGGAGAATGAAAATGACCCCTAGACCTCAAGAAAATGGATCCCCTGCTCCTCTCGACTATGCCAAGCTCCGCGACGCAATCGCAGGAAATGCAATGGCCTTTCGCGCGGTCACCGATCTTGTTCCGGCTGGCGGCGATGGCGATAAGCTCTTCCCTCCAACGTATCAGGGCGGCGTTTATGCGTATGAGACGCGCATAGTTGGGGGGCTGCCGGTCCGCTGCGTCCTGCTCGATTCTGTCCAGTCGCAAGCCAATCGCCTGGAGTTGGCTTTGCTCGATTGGCATCGCGGCGCGCATAAGGGCAAGAAACCGTTTCCATTGGTGCAAATCGATTTCGTCGGCAGCAGTGCAGCGGAGGCGGGCAAATTCAGCGCACTAGAGGCTCCTCATCGAATCGCCGACGCGATTTTTCTTGCGAGCGAAATCGAGGAGAACGGGAACCGCAAGCGGTTCCGGCATCCGAAGGACCCCACTAAGGCGAGCAAGACCGGCGGTCTTATCGATAAAGCAAGTTCGGCCGACGCCACCGGGATTTTTGGTCTTTGCCCGACGGCGTTGATATTCGGCATGTGGGACTCTCATGGCGCTCGCGGCGGTTTAGGCGAAAAATTCCCGCGCGCGCTGGTGTCGGAAATCATCGGCATCGGCGCAACCGACGACGATAGAAGGCCCGCAAGCCGGATCGATCCATTGTTGCCGGTGGCCGCAGACGATCTTCCCATCAAACTGGAAAAGGATGGGACCTGGTCGCCCGTCGAGAAGGGGAACGGTAATGCAAAACTTTCAAACGTTGGATTGGGGAACGTCACGCCATCTCTCAAAGTGCCGCCGAAGGACCGGAAGAAGTACGAGAGCGAGTACAACCATGGCGGCGTGACCGTCCGTGAAGCCCGCCAGATCACTGTGCTATCGCTCCCTGCATTGCGCCGCTTGCGTTTTCCCGTTGAGGGGCTTTCCGATGAACAGCAAGCGATTGCGAATATCGATGCGCGGACGGTCCTTGCAGCTCTGGCGCTGAGCGCGGTCGCGCGGCAGTGGGCCTCGGGATTCAGCTTACGCTCGCGCTGCGATCTGATTCCCAAACGTGAACTGGTCTTCAGCCTTCTTTCTCCAGGCCGCGAAGATCCATTCACGCTCTCTGCAAAAGACGCGGCAGACCTGCTTGACCAAGCTGTAAAGGCGAGAACGGCAGAGCTGCCGTGGCCAACGGGAGAGAGCGAGCCGCCGTGGGAGCACGGGTGCCTTACATTATGGCCGGCCAAAGAGCTGGCGGAAGCCGTGGCCTTGAGCCGGCGCTTAGCGACGGAAGAACGAGATTAGAATGTTCGGTTTCCGGATCACCTATCTGCGCGGTTCCGTCACGGCGGCGGACGTTCGGACGGGAAGCGAAAAGGATCGTATCGAATGGCCGCCGCACCCGGACCGGCTGTTCTGCGCCCTAGCGCAGGCCTGGGGCGATCTCGGCCAAACCGAGCGCGCGCGCGCCGCGCTTTGCTGGCTGGAAGAACTGCATCAGCGATCTCTGCCGCTGATTCGTTGCGGTCAAGTGCTTGGTGCAACGGTTCGCCAGCGATTTGTCCCAGTAAACGACAACTGGAGCCCAATCATCACTGAGTCAAAAGGAAAGAAGAAGCCGGCGCAGCCGATCGCCGGCACCGCGATTGGGCGCGACCGAAAGCCGCGGCGGATCCCTACGGCAACTGTGAGCGACGACAACGTAATGTTGTGGTGGCCGGATGCGGAGCCGAGTTCAGAACATCGCGACAACTTGGTTGAACTCGCGCGGGCTATCGCGAGCTTAGGGCATTCCTCCTGCTTGGTCGCCGTGGATGTGTTGGATTCCAGTCCCAATTCTGCCGTCACGTGGACCCCGCGAGCCGACGGTCCCGAGATGCTCCGCGTCCCGGCCAGCGGACGGCTGGCTTCGCTTCACGAGGCTTATCAAGCAAAACGCCATCCAGGAATTTCGCAACGTTGGAAGGCATACGGACCCCCAAGCGACGATTCCGGCATTGCGCGCGGGCATCATCAGGATCTTGTTATGTTCCGCTTCGCCTCCGGCCGATTTTCGCCTCTTCTCGAAGCCGCCGCCAGGGTGATTGCGGTCTGGCGCAACGCGATTCTCAAGGAGGCGGATCAGCCGGTCAGCGAGATCATCAGCGGGCACGCGCCCGATAGCACGTCCGAATCGCCCAAGCCTAGCCAGCGCGCGCACCTGGCGTTGCTTCCCCTTCCCGATGTCGGCCATCGTTACGCGCGTTCTCATCTGCTCGGCCTCGCGGCGGCGCTGCCTGGGCCTCTGGCTGCGGAGGAGCGAAGAGCTTGCCTCCGCGCGCTTGGCCGGGTCGAGTCGCTGACGCTTGGCGATCTGGGCGTCTGGGGGCTGGAACGCTGCGATGCGGCCGAAACGAGAAAAGGTCTTCTTTCCGAAACGTGGCGTGAACCCTCGCGCATCTGGTCCACGGTCACGCCGCTCGTATTTGGCAAATATCCGCGCGATTTGTGGGGCGAGCAATCCGCGGCTCTGATCCGGGAAGCTTGCGCGATCTCCGGGTTACCAGAACCAGCAGAGGTCGCCGTCGCGCCGGTAGCCTGGATCCTCGGCGTTCCCCCGGCGCAGCGCTTCCCGCCGCTCGCCAGCCGCGCCGGCAAGCCGCGAAGAGCGCACGCGCATGTCCGGCTGGTGTTTTCAAAATCTGTAGCGGGACCTGTTCTTGTCGGCGCGGGACGCCATCAGGGATACGGCCTGTTCCGCCCGCTCAAAGAGGGGCCGGATGAGGCTTGACCCTTCGCGCTTTGATCGCTGGTTCGCGGCGCTGAACCGCGGCGCGGCCCCGTTCCCGTGGCAACGAAGATTGTTCCGTCGATGGCTTTGTCCCGAGCAAGCTAGCGACGCGCATTGGCCCCGGCTGGTCAAGCTACCGACCGCGAGCGGCAAGACGGCGCTGATCGATCTGGCTGTCCTCGGACTTGCAGCCGGCTCCCCGGCGGCGCGCCGAAGAATTATTTTCGTAGTAGACAGGCGCGTTGTTGTGGACGAGGCTACGTTGAGGGCGGAAGCGATCCGGGAGCGGCTGCGTCAATCGCTGCATTCCTCAAGCGATGCTCTTTATGAGGTAGCGCGATCTCTGCTGGATCTCGGCGGGGAGGAGCCGCTGGCGGTGGCCGCGCTCCGCGGAGGCATTCCCGCCGATGATGGTTGGGCGCGCTCTCCGGCCCAGCCAGCGGTGGTGCTCTCTACCGTCGACCAGATCGGATCGCGCCTTCTTTTCCGAGCCTATGGCGGCCACGGTCCGCGATCCTGGCCTATTCATGCGGGCCTGGTTGGCCGCGACGCCGTGATCATTGTGGATGAAGCGCACTGCTCGGCTCCTTTCTGCGAAACGGCCCACGCAATCGCAAACCGCTGGCAGCATTTCGCGGAACAGCCGGTTGGCCCGGACCTGTTGCTGGTGCGCATGTCCGCCACGCCCGGCGAGGGCGCCGATTTCGAACTGGACGATGAAGATCGCAAAGACGAAATTCTTAAACTTCGCCTTCAGGCCTCGAAAACGGCCGAGCTCGTGAATATAAAGGCGAATCGGGAAAAGAGCCGGGCTGGTTTGGTTGAAGAAACGATACGACGTTCCCAACGACTGCTCGATTCCATGACTGGCGGCGTGCTGGGAATTGTTCTCAATCGAGTCGCCGACGCGCGCTCCGTATTCGAGCAGCTTCAGATTCCCGAAAATCGCAAGATCCTTCTTACCGGCCGCGCGCGAGGTTGGGAACGGGACCGGCTGCTGGAACAATGGATGCCGTTGTTGCGCGCAGATTCGCACGAACAGGCCGATTCGCCGCTGGCGGTAATCGCGACCCAATGTATTGAAGTGGGAGCGAACCTCGATTTCGACTACCTGGTGACCGAGATCGCGCCATTGGATACGCTTCGACAGAGATTCGGGCGGGTTGACCGGCTGGGGCGCCGTAACGATCGTCTTCAATACCTCGGTGATCGCGCAGCGATGCCGGGCATGATTCTTGCGACTGCTGCGCAGATCGAGGGTGACGGAAATGAAGCGAAATTTGAGGATCGCGTGTATGGTCACGCCCTGCACCGGACCTGGATGTGGTTGAACGAGCGCGGCCTGGCCGATCCGCGGTGCGTGGACTTCGGTATTGATGCGATGGATTCGATTCTTCCGGAAGGCGAAGACCTCGCCCGGCTTTGCCAAAACGTGTCACGAGCGTTCCCGCTACTGCCGGCTTACCTCGATATCCTGGCGCAAACAAACCCGCCGCCGCAGCCCGAACCGGAGATCGCCGCCTTTCTTCACGGCATGACGCAGGCTGCGCCGGATGTTACCCTGGTCTGGCGTCGCGATTTGCCAGAAAACGACCCAGATCTTTGGCCAGATCGCGCTGCACTGCAGCCGCCGGTGACGGGTGAAGGCTGCCCCGTGCCCATTTGGGAATTTCGACGATGGCTGACAGGGGCGCGCCCGGCGGAGGATTCTGGCGATGTCGAGGCGCTCGCAGCCGAAGACGAACCCAATTCCGGTCCGGGACGGGTATTGCGCTGGCGCGGACCGCAAGATGCAAAGGTTCTTGCCGGCGGAGATGTCGCGCCGGGCGACACGGTTATCGTGCCGTCCGCCTACGGCGGATGCGACGCGTTCGGATGGAATCCGGCGAGCGTCGCTCCGGTTACCGATATCGGCGACGCGGTTGCCTTCGATGCTGGCCGACGGCCGGTGTTGCGCCTGGCGGCCATCACCGCCGAATCGGCGCAGGCTGCGGTAAGCGGTCTCAAGAGCTGGGCCCAAGGCGAAGAGGATGCGCCCGATCCCCGCGAGGCGCTGGAGCGCCTGGCGTCGCTTCCAGACGTTCCGCAGTGGCTGCCGACACTCGCCCGGACATTGCTCGCCGATGGGCGCCGCCGTTTGATTGAAGCTTCCGGCGCATACGCTATCGCCGGGCGGCGAAGCCGCGGGGAGGATCTGAGTACTTCTGACGACGGCTCTGCATTGGGCGCGTCCGTGGAATTGATGAACCACTGCGATGGCGTCAGCGACTATGCCAAACGCTTCGCCGGCGCGCTCGGCTTGCCGGAGACCCTGGTGGATGATATTGGACTTGCCGCGCTCATGCACGATTTCGGCAAGGCTGATCCGCGATTTCAGGTTTGGCTTTATAACGGCGACCACATCGCGGCTGCGCTGGGCGGCGCTGTGTTGGCCAAATCCGGGGAAAATCCGCGCAATCGCGCCGCGATCCGGCGCGCTCGCAAGCGGGCGGGCTACCCGGAAAACGGCCGTCACGAGGCGCAGTCCCTGGCTTTGATCCAGAGCCGGCCAGAGATTTCCGCCATGGCGAACGATTGGGATTTGGTTCGGCATCTGGTGGCCAGCCATCACGGATTTGCCCGCCCCCTCCTGCCCGTAATCGCCGACCCCGAGCCGGTCGAGGTAGCGCTGGACTTTAATGATCTGCGCCTCTCCTGCACCAGCGATCATGGGCTATATAAGCTCGATTCCGGCGTCGGAGAACGCTATTGGCGCCTGACACAGCGCTACGGATGGTGGGGTTTAGCATGGCTGGAAACAATTCTTAGACTGGCAGATCACCGCTGCTCGGAGGTCGAGCAACAATGACTGAGTTCATTCTCACAGGGCCTCGCGGCGACAATCCGTTGGGCTTTCTGACAACGCTGGGCGCCCTTGCGACGTTGAACGATGCGGGCCATCAGGCGTGGCTCGCCTGGAACGGCGTAATTCCCTGCCTTTCCGCGCATATTGAAGCCGTGGAACGAGCGGACACGGAAGAGCAACGGCACGCGCTTCTCGTGAATGCCCTGCATCAACGACTCCAGCGTCGCAAAAGCGAACATGCCACGGAGATCGAACAGGCGAAAAAAGAAATGGAACGCGCCAAAACGGCGCTCAAAAAGAAATCCGAAGAAATCAGGGCACGCAAACTCGACCGGGCCACGCGTGAGCACGAAGTCAAGGCATTGCGCGCGGACCTGGAGAGCAAGGAAGCTGCGTTCAAAAAGGCGTTGCTCGAAGGCGCGGCTGATCCCAGCGTCGCGCTTGGAAAAAATCTTACTGTCCCCGGTATGGAACTGATTGCCTATATCGCCGCTGCCTGCGAGCAGGCGCGCTTGGCGGATCGCCGGTGGATCGATCTGGCCGCTTCCTACGGTCTTGCAGACCCTGCTTCTCCAGAGGATCGTATACTCACTTCTCCCTGGGCCCTGATCAGCGGTTCTGGCCACCAGGACTTCCTGAGCAGCATCGAGTCATTAATGCTGGAATGCGGCGCAGAGCACTTGCGGCAGGCTCTTTTTGGGCCGTGGAGTCCACGAGACGAGAAGTACTCCCTACGCCTGGACAGCGCCGATGATCGCCGCTATGCGCTAATGGACCGGGACCCCACAGACGGAGATAACAAGCCCCGCACGCTCTGGGGCGCGAACCGGCTGGCCTTCGAAGCCTTACGTTTTTTTCCGAGTGTGCCGATCCGTAGAGGCATGGGCGTGCGCGCCTGGCGAGCGGGTAACGGAAACTGGCTGGAGAACTGCGAAGTCCGGTGGCCTTTATGGGAGCCGCCGAGCCAAGCAAGCTCCGTTCACTCAGTGCTCGGCCTTCGGGAGTTGTGGCTCGACGACCTCACGGCTCGCCAGCGGCTGAAATACCTTGGCGTGCACACGATTATGGAGTCGCGCCGGATCGCTGCCGTAAAAGGAAAATACTATAATCTGACGCCCGCCGCTCCAGTATGGGTCTCCTGAACTATGCGCAACTCTTTCCTCGTTTGCTACGATATCTGCGACGATAAACGCCTTCGCAAAGTGTTCCAGATCATGCGCGGGTACGGCGACCACCTTCAGTACTCCGTGTTCGAATGCCAGCTCACCCGCACCGATCTTATCCGCCTACGCGCCGAGCTCGCGCAAATCATCCATCGAAAGGAAGACCAGGTTCTCTTTGTCGACCTCGGCCCCGCCGAAGGCCGTGGCGATCGCGTGATCACCGCGCTCGGCAAACCCTACACCAACATCGACGCGCCCTGCGTCATCGTCTGAACGAATGGCCACAGCACCGATTCCGCTCTCAGACGAATCGCCGAAGCGACGAGAACTACCCGATTATCTGCCCGCGCGCATGGTGAACGAGTTTGTCTACTGCCCACGGCTCTTCTTCTATGAATGGGTGGAAGGCGTTTTTCGCGAAAGCGCGGACACGATCGAAGGTGCCGTTCAGCACAAGCGCGTTGACCGGGCGGGCGGATCACTGCCCGCATCCGCCCAGATCGATGAACGCGACCGCATTCATAGCCGCTCCGTCACCCTGTCGAGCGAGCGGCTGCGGGTGATCGCCAAGATGGATCTGATCGAAGTGCAGGACGGAGTGGTCACGCCGGTCGATTACAAACACGGCCGGCCTAAAGAAGAAAAGCAGGGCCTGGAATTGTGGCCCACGGATCGCGTTCAACTCGCGCTGCAGGGTACGATTCTCCAGGAGCATGGTTACGAGTGCCCGGAAGGCGTCGTTTACTACACGACCACGAAGCAGCGCGTTCGCGTGGAATTCGATGAAGTGCTGATCCGCGAGACCGAGGCCGTCGTCGAACGCGCCTGGAAGATCGCGGCCTTCGATCCGATCCCGCCACCGCTTGAAGATTCGCCAAAATGTGTCGGCTGCTCCCTGGCGCCAATCTGTCTGCCCGACGAGGTGAACAGCCTGAGAACGAGTCTGAACGATACCGAGCCGGTACAACTCGGCCTGTTCGCCTCGGACGGCGTGGCGCCTCGTAAACCCGCAGCGCGGGAAATCCGACGCCTCGTCGTGCCTCGTGATGAGTTGCGCCCGGTGTATTTGAACACTCAAGGGCTGCGCATTGGCAAGTCGGGAAGCGTGCTGCAAGTAAAAGAAAAAGATGCACTCTTACAGGAGATCCGAATCGGAGAGACGTGCCAGTTGAACCTGATGGGCAACATTCAGGTCACCACGCAGGCCGTTCAGGCGCTGTGCGAAGCCGAGATCCCGATTTCCTATTTCTCTCAGGGTGGCTGGTTCTATGGCATCACGACCGGCCTTTCAACGAAAAACGTTTTCCTGCGCGAACGGCAATTTGCGCAAGCGGCACAGCCCTGGTTCGCCAAACGTCTGGCCCGGAAGTTGGTCGCCGGCAAAATCCGGAATCAGCGAACCATGCTGCTGCGGAATCACATCGAGCCCGAAGCTGTCGTCCTGAGCGGGTTGAAGGAGATGGCGGAACAGGCCGAGAGTGCAGAGGATCTGCCGGAGTTGCTGGGAGTCGAGGGCAATGCCGCGCGCCTGTATTTCGGGTCCTTCGCGGGTCTGATCAAGACCGCGGCGCCGGACGACGTACCCAGAGCTCTGCGATTCGACTTTGCAGGCAGGAACCGACGGCCGCCGCGCGACGGCGTGAACGCTCTGCTATCGCTTGGATACAGCCTGCTCGCGAAAGACTTGACGATCGCCTGCTATGCTGTGGGCTTCGATCCAATGATGGGCTTTTACCATCAGCCGCGCTTCGGCCGGCCTGCCCTCGCATTGGACTTGATGGAACCTTTCCGGCCGTTGATTGTGGATTCGGCGGTGATCACAGCGATCAACACGGAGATGGTCGGTCCCGGTGACCTGGTGCAAGCCGGGGAGTCGGTAGCGTTGACTGCCACCGGCCGGAAGGGCTTCTTCCGGGCTTACGAGCTCCGAATGGATACGCTTGTCACGCATCCGTTGTTCGGGTATCGGGTGACGTACCGCAGGTTGCTGGAAATCCAAGCGCGATTACTCGCGAAGGTGCTCGAAGGAGAACTGGAGGAGTATCCTGTATTCATTACGCGTTGAACCGGTAGCGAGCGGTCAGGTGCGAACGAATTATGGGAGATCGCTCGATAGCTCGCAACTGGATGAAATCAGGCGGGGAAAGATGATATTTTGTTTCGCAGCTTTGTCATCTTGATTGGGATTCGGGCAACCGCTCGAAAGCGGTTGCACAGGTATTTGAAAACCGAATATGATAGCCGGGTGGCTATTTCCGCGATCAGCTGGTCGCGGCCTCATTGAAGCGCCAGATTCTTTGACGCCTGTTTCTGATCGCTGCCGATTTCCGCGATCAGCTGGTCGCGGCCTCATTGAAGCCATTCGGACG
>Ga0335074_10016524_pt1 | contig 10393 bp, 9 predicted proteins | sample Lox_Sample_23_FD_206715 | JGI IMG/M metagenome (GOLD analysis project Ga0335074, IMG submission 206715) | Soil microbial communities from Loxahatchee National Wildlife Refuge, Florida, United States - Lox_Sample_2.3 | ecosystem: Environmental > Terrestrial > Soil > Wetlands | place: USA: Florida...
CCATCGACAGCCACACCATCGTGTTCTCGATCGGCCCGGCCGGCACCGGCAAGACCTACCTCGCGATGGCCAAGGCGGTTAAGGCGCTGCAGGCGAAGGAAGTGAACCGGATCATCCTGACCCGGCCGGCGGTCGAGGCGGGAGAGCGCCTGGGCTTCCTGCCGGGCACGCTCTACGAGAAGATCGATCCGTACCTGCGCCCGCTCTACGACGCCCTGCACGACATGGTGGACCCCGACTCGATCCCGCGGCTGATGGCTGCCGGAACGATCGAAATCGCCCCTCTGGCGTATATGCGGGGAAGAACCCTCAATGACTCTTTTATCATTCTGGACGAAGCCCAGAACACCTCGCCCGAGCAGATGAAGATGTTCCTGACCCGGCTGGGCTTCGGGTCGCGCATCGTCGTCACCGGCGACATCACCCAGGTCGATCTTCCGGCCGGGCAGCTGAGCGGCCTCCGCCTGGTCCAGGACATCCTCGACGGCGTGCACGACGTTCACTTCTCTCGGCTGACCAGCCACGATGTGATCCGGCACAAGCTGGTCGCTGACATTGTTGATGCCTATGAGAGATACGACGCCAGGCAGGCGTCGGCTGAGCCTGGGCGTCTACCGGGCAGTCGCCCGCGCCGCGACGGCTACCGCGGCCGGTGACGGTGCTAGCAGATGATGGGCCAGCAGCCGGCGGCCAGCCGATGACCGGGCAATCCGCGGGGGAACCAGTGCCGGGGGCCAGATGACCATAGAGATCGCCAACGAATCAGGCGTCGACGTAGACGAGTCGCAACTCGCGGCGCTCGCCCGCCATGTGCTGGACGATATGCGGGTGCACCCGCTTGCCGAGCTGTCGGTGCTGCTGGTCGACGAGCCGGCCATGACGGAGCTGCACGTGCACTGGATGGGCGAGGAAGGCCCGACGGACGTGCTGGCGTTCCCCATGGACGAGCTGCGGCTGCCCCAGCCAGGTGGTCACGGTGATCATGGCTCGTCAGACCCGGACGCGGCCGAGGTCCTGCTCGGCGACGTGGTCATCTGCCCGCAAGTAGCGGCCGCCCAGGCTGCCGAGGCAGACCAGGACGTTCAGGACGAGATCGACCTGCTCTGCACGCACGGAATCTTGCACCTTCTCGGCTATGACCATGCCGAGCCGGAGGAGCACGCGACCATGTTCGGCTTGCAGGACCGGCTGCTCGCGTCCTGGCGGGCCCAGCGCGAACTGGACGGCCAGCGCGAACTGAACGGCCAGCGCGAACTGAACGGCCAGCGCCAACCGGACGGCCAGCGCGAGCCTGGCAGCAGGGAGCGCAACTCCGGCCGGGAGGCGGCGGAAGGAACGGGGTGAGCCCACCGTGGCGTGGCTGCTAGTCGCCGCGCTGGCGCTATTGCTGCTGGCGGGCTCGTGCACAAGCGCAGAGACGGCGTTGCTGCGCGTGTCCAGAGCGGGTGCCAAGGAGCTGGGCCGATCGGCCGGTGAAGCCGCGGAACCGCTGCAGGCCGTGCTGGCGGACGTGCCGCGTTACCTCTCGGTAGTGCTCTTGATAAGAGTCGCGGCCGAGATCTGCGCCGCGGTCGCAGTCACCGCCGTGCTGGTGACCTGGCTCGGGATCGACTGGCGCGCGTTCCTGATTACCGCGGTGGCCATGACGCTGGCCAGTTACCTGCTGGCCGGAGTGATCCCGCGGAGCATCGGGCGGCGCTCGCCGGTCAAGGTGGCGAGCAGCGCCGCGGCCGTCCTGCGCCCGGTCATCCGGCTGCTCGGGCCGCTGCCCAGGCTGCTCGCGGCGGCGGGCACCGCGCTCGCTCCCGGCCAGGGGCGACGGGACGGCCAGTCAGGTTCTGAGGAAGACCTGCGCGGCCTGGTCGACCTGCTGGAGCAGCGGCAGATCATCGAGCCCGGCGAGCGTGCCATGATCCACTCTGTCTTCGAGCTCGGTGACACTATCGTGCGCGAAGTCATGGTCCCGCGGACCGACATGGTGTTCGTGGAGCGTGGCAAGACCCTGCGCCAGTTGCTGTCGCTGGCGCTGCGCAGCGGGTTCTCCCGGATCCCGGTGATCGGCGAGAACCTCGACGACGTCGTCGGCATCGCTTATCTCAAGGACGTCATGACGCGCATTCACGAGCACCCCGAGGGCGAGTCGGTCGAGACTGTGGATTCGATCATGCGGGCAGCGACGTTCGCGCCCGACAGCAAGCCCGTCGATGACCTGCTCAGGGAGATGCAGGCCGAGCACGTGCACATGGCCATCGTGATCGACGAGTACGGCGGTACGGCCGGCCTGGTCACCATCGAGGACATTCTCGAGGAAATTGTCGGCGAGATCGCCGATGAGTACGACCGGGAACGGCCGCCCGTCGAGTGGCTCAGTGACGGCTCGGCGCGGGTAAGTGCCCGGCTGTCGGTCGAGGAACTCGAGGACCTGTTCGGCGTCAGCATCGATGCTGAGGATGTCGAAACCGTCGGCGGCTTGCTGGCCCACCAGCTCGGCAAGGTGCCGATCGCCGGCTCGGTGGCGACGGTGTCAGGCCTGCGGCTGACCGCCGAGAACTTGACCGGGCGGCGCAACCGCATCGGCACTGTGCTGGTGCAACGGACTGGGCTGACCGAGGAAGTAGCCGTACCCGCCGCTGGCGGTCAGCTCGCGGAAGGCGCACCGGCCGTTTCGAACGGCCGGGCGAAGAAGGGAAACGGGGCACTGCCAGGGTGACTCGCGCTAGTTCGCGAGGCTGGACGACAGCGAATAGCGTTGCATGCTGAAATCCATTGTCGCGTCGCCGGTCGAGGCAATCTCCCAGCCGAAGGTAACCGAGGTCATCATGACCGACCGGGTCAGGAAACGGTGAGCCAGCTGCGCGGACACGTCGTAGTCGAAGCTCGACAGCCAGTTGAAAAAGCTGAGCAGGTCTACCCGCCCGGAAGGCTCCGGCAGCCCGCCGAGCACGAAGCTGAACATATCGGGCCCGTTCTGCCAGATGGTGTACTTCTGGCCGCCGATCTTGACCCGGGTGAGGATGTTACCCGCCGGGATCCGCCCATGGTTGGCCACCCAGATCATGACCTCGATCTTGTAGTGGTTGAGCCAGATGGCGTAGGCCGCCTCTGCGTCATAGTCAGCTGACGCGACCGGCATGGATTCGGCAAACGTGCTGGTTAGACGGCTGAATGAAGTCAGCGCCGGGCTCTGGTAGTTCACCTGGACGCACGGGTACGTCTTCACGCTGGTCGAAAATGGCTGTGTCGACTCGACTCCCCAGACCCGAACGAGTTCGCCCAGATCCGCTGCGGGTCCGCCGCCGAGGTATTCCACTCGTTGTTCGAGATGTTGAATCCAGCGTCGTGCCAGGTGCCGAACGGCGCGTCCGACTGCCACTGCGGATGGCGCGGCATCGGGACTGGCGGGGTCCCCTGACTGGCCGGGGCGGAGCACGACGCTACCGCAGCGCAGCAGGGCAGGACGAGGCCGCCAGGATGGCGGCGAAGAGCGGCCCGTGCCGTCGGCGCATCACTTCAGCAGTTTGATCGCGACAGCGAGCGGCAGGGCGCGGCGGTCCCGCTCCGACATCACCGTAACTGGCAGCGGCCAGGGGATGTCTAGCTCAGGGTCGTCGTATGCGATCGACACGTCCTGCGCCGGGTCATGCGGCCTGTCGATGCGGTATGACGTATCGGCGGGATCGGTCAGCGCCTGGAAACCGTGCGCGCAGCCGGCCGGGACGTAAAGCGACGCTTGGCTGTCACCGGTCAGCTCGAAGCTTTCCCAGTTCCGGTACGTCGGGGACGCAGGCCGCACGTCCACGATGACGTCGAAGATCGCGCCGGACGAGCATCGGACTAGCTTCGACTCGCCGGCCCCGCGCCGGACGTGCAGGCCGCGCACGACCCCGCGAACCGACCGGGAGACGCTGTCCTGCGCGAACACCGAGTCGATCCCGGCCGCGCGGAGGTCATCAGCTTCGACGGTCCGGCAGAAGAAGCCGCGCTCATCGACGTGGGGCGCCGGCGTGAAGAGCAGTGCGCCCGCGATGCGCGGCACCTGGAGGACGTCCATATGAAGATAGGAACCTCCGCGGCCGGTCCTGATACCTGGCGGGGACGGCTCGTGATGCCCGGCTAGGTGCCGGATGCCGGGCTCTGCCTCCGCATGCCCGCCTGTGACACACGGCACAAGTCAGGTAAGGACGACCCATTAGCGGGGATTTAGCACCGGCGGAAATGCTAGCGGGCCGGCATTCATGTATCACCTCAGGCATCTCGTCGCTCACTTAGATGCGTGGTTCACAGGCAGGAACAATGCGCCAGCCAAGCCGCAGACGTGAGAAGGTTACGGTGGTCGATTTTGGCTACGCCGGGGAGGGATCGCGACGGCGCGGTCATCGTTGAGACGCCTGCGCTGCCTCGGCCGACCGCAGCACAGCCATCGGGGTCACCGAGGACAGCACTCGTCTCCGCACCGTGTCACGCGCGGACCTGGGCAGCGGTCGGCACGGGGGCCGTCAGTCGATCATGCCCGCAGTCCGATGCCCGAACTTGACATGAATTGGGCCGCTCCATGTTATTGCACTGACGAAGGCTGGAAGACATGCGTGTGGCGATAAACCTATTGACGGAGCACCCGGATAGGCCATCGGGTGCCCATTGGTGCTGGACCCGGGTTATTCCGGAGATGGCCAAGCGCCTCGAATTCGGCGAGGAATTGCACCTGCTGGTGAGTCCCAGGTCGCGGCCTCTGCACGAGGGCTACGGGCCGAACGTCTTCTACATCGCCTACCCGTGGTCGAACGAGCGCCGCATCCTGCGCACCCTGTCTGAGCATGCCTATACGCCGGTGCGGTTGCCGATGGCCGGCATTGATGTTTTTGTCACGCTGATCGCGCCGCTACTCAAGATCCCGCGGTCGCAGGTCATTCACATGAAGACGATGCACGCGTTCACCGAGCCGGATTCGCTGACCCCGCTCGCTCGTGCTTACCGGCGATCGAACTACGCCCGCTCGGCCCGTGCCGCGGACGCGATTGTGGTTAATTCAGAGAGTCTGTGCTCCGAAATTGAGCAATACCTGGACGTCGATGCGCGAAAGTTCCGGCTCATCTACGAAGCGGTCGACCACGATCTCTTCAAGCCGGGCGACGCAGGCGCCGCTCGCGCAGCGGTCAGCCGGTACGGCGTCACCAAACCGTTCGTGTTGTTCGTCTCCTCGCTGTGGCAGTACAAGAACTGCGAGGGACTGCTCAGGGCGTGGCGGCTCGTCCGCGATCGGCTCGGCGACCGTCAGCTTGCGATCGTTGGCGGCGGCCGCGACGAGAAGTACGTTGCCTGGCTTCACTCGCTCGCTGCTGAGCTTGGGATCGCCGCAGACGTGGTATGGGTAGGCGCGATACCGCTTGAGGAGACGGTCCGCTTCTACCAGTCGGCTGACGCGCTCGTGTATCCGTCCCTGAATGAGACCTTCGGGCTTCCCATCCTGGAGGCAATGGCGTGCGGCTGCCCGGTCGTGACCTCAGACACCAGCGCCATGCCCGAGACTGCGGGCGGGGCCGCTGTGCTGTGCGACCCTAAAGACCCGGCGTCGATCGCCCGTGCCATCATCGAGGCTGTCGGGCCCGGCCGGGACCGGATGCGCGACCTAGGGATCCGCCGGGCAGGCCAGTTCACCTGGGGCGCCACGGCCGCGTCGACACTCGACGTGTATCGCGAAGTCGCCGAACGGCGGCATTATCAGCAGAGCAAGAATTCCGCGTCGGCCAGGGACGGGCGGGTCCTCTAGCCCGGCAGTGGCAGTCCTGGCAGTGGCAGTCGCCTGGCTTCAGCGACTGGCCCGTACGGCGGATGCAGGCGGCCGGTAGGCAGCCGTCAGGGCTTCACGCAACGCAAACTCGTTGTAGCGGTCACCAACCCAGGCGCGCGCCGCTGCAGCGAGATCGGGTGAGTCCAGCAGATGCCGTAGCGCCGCAGCGAGCAGGTCCGGCCGCCGCGGCGGCGCGAGTACGCCCGCCTCGCCCGGTATTACCAGGTCAGGGACCGCGTTGACGGCTGTCGCGATCACTGGCACGCCGCAGATCATTGCCTCGACTATGGCGGTCGGCAAGCCTTGGTAGCGGCTGGGCAAGGCGAACACGTCGAAAGCCGGCAGCACGTCGAGGACGTCGTTGCGCTGACCCGCCAGGATCACCCGCGCCCCGGACAGCGTCCGGGCACCGACGTGCGATCCGGTGGGGCCAGTTCGCCGTCACCGATCCAGACGCCGACCACGTCGTCCCGGCCGAGTGCCTGCAGTGCCGTCAGGAAGTCTTCCGGTGCCTTCTGGTAGGTGAGCCGGCCCACGGCGCCTACGACGGTCACATCCGGCGGAAGTCCGAGAGCTAGCCGGGCTCTGCGGCGTGCCTCCGGTGTCCCCGTGCTCTTGCGTGCCGCGGCCGTCTCTCGGCTGCCGACTGCTACTCCGATCGTGGCGACCCGGTCCGGGGCGATCAGCCGCCGGCGCACCGCTTCGGCCGCTACTCCCGTGCCGACGCACAGCGCAAGGTCGGTGTAGCGGCCAAGACGCTGCTCGATCTGCACGTAGGCGTGCCGCAGTGCCGCGGGCTGGAAGTCGTGAAACGGAAGCCATGATAGGTATGCACCAGCCTGGGCACACCGGCCCGATGCGCTGCGAGCCGCCCGAGCGCCCGGCCTTCGCGCAGTGAGTGTGCACCCCGGCCGGCACCCGGAAGCCCTCGGTGACCAGCTGCAGCGGGGTCCGGTGGCCGGCGATCGAGTCGAAACTCCGCTCTGTGAACAGGTGGCCAAGGCGTCGCAGGGCCAGCAGATCACAGTGCGGGGAGATGGGGGCAACCAGCGACGGCTCGACGATGACCTCCAGACCCGCCGCCAGCGCATTCTCGGCAACTGCTGTCCGCTGCCGGTGACGATCGTCACGGTGAAGCTCGCAGCGTCGAGCGCCTTGGCTCCGCGCAGGGCCAGCAAGCCGACGCCCCCTCCAGGCGGGCGATGACGGTGGCTATGCGCAACGGCCGCGCACTGCCGCTGCCGGCCTACTCCGAGGGCACGCCGACGCGCTCGGCGGTAGCCGGATGGCGCACCCCGGTCACAGCTGTCGCGCCTCAGATACCGCCGTCGCCAGCGGGGGCCGTGGCTGCGACCTCTGCCAGCGCTTCGGAACTGGCTGACGTCGCCGCGATAGGCGCCCGGCGAGCCCGGCGGCGACGCCAGCTGCCCCTGCGGGTTGCGAGCAGGTGCTCGTAAAGATCGTCGATCTGCTTAGCCGTCGATTCTGCGCCGTACCTTGCGAAGACGTTCCGGTCGGGATCGCGTGCTCCGGGCCCGGCCTCGATCGCCTTGCTGATCTCGGCCCGCAGCGCCATGACAGATCCTTCCACCTGGCGCGCTCGCTCTGTCTGAATGCCGATGAGGGCAGGGCACGTGGTGTAGAGAACGGGCAGGCCGTTGGCGATGGCTTCGAGGACGGACAAGCCGAACGTCTCCTGCTCGGAGGCGGCGACATAGAGGTCGAACGCGCTCAGCATCGCCCTGGTATCACCCTGGTAGCCGCCGAAAATGACACGTTCGGCGACGCCCAGTTGCTCGGCAACTGCCTTGAGCCTCGGCATGTCGTCGCCGCGCCCGATCACCAGGACCTTGCACTGGTCGGACAGGAACGGGGCGGCCGCCTCGATGGTCCGGTCGACGCGCTTGTTGGTGTCCAGCCGGCCGAGCGCGCCGATGACGTAGGTCTCGGGTGCTATGCCGAACTGCTGGCGGGTGAGGTTGCGGTCGGTCGCGCTAAACGCCAGCTGGTCGACTTCCAGGCCGTTCGGGACGACCGTGATCTTCGAATCCCTGACACCCCACCGGATCAGCCGGTCCCTGACCGTTTCCGACACGGCGATCGTGCCGTCTGAGAACAGCTCGGAAGCGAGGTACAGGGTACGAACGCTGGCGGACATCTTGCGCCGCTCAATGTGGGTCTCACCGATGGAGTGCTCAGTCGTGAGAACGACCGGCGTCCCGGCCAGCCACGCCGCCGGGCGGGCATAGATCTGCGAGCGGTACAGGTGCGTGTGCACGACGTCATAGCCCCCCTCCCGGATGAGCCTGCGCAGCCTGAGCAGCGCACCGAGCTCAGTGTTGCGCCGCATCCCGAGATTCCTAACGGGGGTTCCTTCATCCCGTATCTGGTCTGCCACTGGGCCAGGGTTATAGAGCGCGATCACGTCCGACTCGTGCCGGGTGCGCCGCATCAGCATCGCGAGCTGCTGCTCGGCGCCGCCGGCGTCCAGACCGGTTATCACCTGGAGGACCTTCACCCGTGTCTTCCTTTCACCGCAATGTGCGCCCTGTACAGCAGCCTTTTCGTGGCCATCCGCGCGGGAGTGTCCTGCCGTCCGACGTAGACCCGCGGAAGAGCCATGATGCTGATATCGGTCACTGACGTCTCGACAGCACAGGCGTACTCATAGCCAGCCTGCCGCACGGCAGCTCGTGCCGCGGCGTTCATTGAGCCGTACGGGTAAGCGAACCCGCGGATCTCGGTCCCGATCAGGGCCGCGAGCGTCGCGCGACTCGCTCCGACCTCTGCTGTGAGCTGCTGCGGGCTTACCTCTGCGAGGCGCGGATGCGTGGCGCTGTGCGAGCCGATCTCGATCCCGCCCGCAGCGAGTTCGCGAACGCCATCGCCGCTGAGAAGCGGCCAGGCGGGTCCGGCGTCCCATTCATTGGTGCCGCCCAGGCGGTCGGCGATGATGAATGCGGTGGCTCCGAAACCATGCCGGTTCAGTACAGGCAGTGCCGCTTCGAGTACGTTCACATAGCCGTCATCGAACGTAATGCCGACCATGCCGCGCTGACAGCCGGCGCGCATCGCGTCAACGAGCATCCCGATGCTGACGCCGCGAAGCCCGTGCTTGTCGAGATAGCTCATCTGCGCTGCGAAAACATCCGGCGGCACGCAGAGCAGGTTCGGGTCGTCCGCGGTATCCATGACCGCGTGGTACATCAAGATCATCGGCGCGGTGCGGAGGCTAGCCGGCACGTCGTCGCGGGCCGGCGAGCTCTGCGTTTTGTCTGCGGAAGTCATTGTCGCCCCGGCAGCTTGGACGACAGCAGGATGCCGAACGTCTTGATCAGGATGACGGCATCGAGCCACAGCGACCAGTTGTCGATGTACTGGTTGTCGAACCGGACGCGGTCGGCGATTGACGTGTCGCCGTGCAGCCCGTGTACCTGTGCCCAGCCGGTGAGGCCGGCCCGCATGCGGTGCCGGTCCGAGTAACCAAGAATGGCCGGCGAGAAGCGCTCGACGAAATACGGTCGCTCGGGCCGCGGCCCGACCAGCGACATTTCACCACGCAGCACGTTCAGCAACTGGGGCAGCTCGTCGAGATGCGAAGCGCGCAGCCATCTCCCAAGTCCGGTCGACTCGTCCTGCAGGACGCTCCACCTGGTGTCAGAGTCATCGTGCAAGGGCAGCGTCCGGAGTTTCATGATCTCGGCAACCTGCTGGTCGCCGGTGACGCGTACCTGACGGAAGATGACTGGATGGCCGGAACGAAGCCTGATCGCCGCTGCCAGGACGACAAGGACCGGCGCGAACAGCACCAGCAAGATGGCTGCGGCCATCACGTCAAAGGCTCGCTTGACGGCCATGCTGCCGGGACTGACCCGCCGCAGCGGCATGACCGGCACGCCCCAGATCTCGTCGAGCGACGCCTTAGGCATCGCGCCGCCTAGCTCCGGGAGCCGGGGCAGCAGCCATATGCTGACGGGCAGTGCCTGGCATGCCCGGATCACGTGCACGAGTTCGGAATCCCCGTCGACCGCCGAACAGACGATCAGCCGGCGGACCCGGAATGCCGATATCGCGTCGAGCAGGTCGGCCGGCTCGCCGATAACCGGCAGCGGAAGGTCGTGTGCCTGCTCGCTAGTGGCGAGAAACCCGACCGGCCGCAGGCCCGTCTCCGGGTGCTCCCGCAGCAGGTCGGCAATCTGGACGCCGGCGTCTCCGGCGCCAACCAGAACGACCGGCTCGATCGCCAGGTCGTGGCGACGGGCCACGCGCAGTCCGTGATAGGCCAGGCTGCGAGTGACGATCACGGCGATAGCCGCGGCAGCGGACACCCGCAGCGCGGCGCTGAACGGCAGCCAGTACGGCAGGACTGGCACTCCGATAGCGGCCGCGGCGACAATGCGTCCTAGCTGGTCAACGACACGCTGGGTAATGTGATTGCGATACTGGCCAGCAATAGCCAGGACCGCGAGCACGCAAGCCAGATAGCTGAGCTCCGCGACTGCCGGCATCCTGGTGGTGCTGGCGGCCGCGGTGATCGCAACTACGTCCGCTAGCGGCAGGCCGCCGAGCGCAGTGATACGGGCCAGCCTGCCGTGGCCGGTCCAG
>Ga0335074_10016525_pt1 | contig 10393 bp, 8 predicted proteins | sample Lox_Sample_23_FD_206715 | JGI IMG/M metagenome (GOLD analysis project Ga0335074, IMG submission 206715) | Soil microbial communities from Loxahatchee National Wildlife Refuge, Florida, United States - Lox_Sample_2.3 | ecosystem: Environmental > Terrestrial > Soil > Wetlands | place: USA: Florida...
CGCCAGGAATACGGCGAAGCGTGCGCCGCGCCGGTCGGCATAGCTGAAGAATTTGCCAGGCTTGCCGGCGGAGAATGCCAGGTCCGTCTGAATGCCCGCGGCCACCAACTCCGCGGCCACGCGCGCGGTGTCGCGGCTCAGGGCCGCGTCGAACATACCGGCGCACACTTCCACCTTCGGCTTTGAGGGTGCCCAGCCCTTGAGCTCGCTCAAGATTTCCCCGATCACCACATCGCCAAAACCCATACCGACTGCCGGACGCGGCGTGCCGGTCATATCGCCAAACAGATTGTCATACCGTCCACCGCCGAAAATGGCGCGGAAACGGCGCGCGGCGTCGAAGCCTTCGAACACTGATCCGGTGTAATAGGAAAGCCCTCGCACCACGCCCGAATCGAAGCGCAGATAGTCGCCGAAGCCCATGCCGTCCGCCAGGTCGAGCAACCGCCGCACATCCTCCTCCGCCGGACTCCCGGCCAGCGGCCCCGCTGCCAGACTATCCACGTTTTCGCCCGCAAGCTGCTCCATCACCGTATCGGCAACCGCGGGCGCGAGTCCTTTATCGGCGAGCATTTGCTTCAGCGTCTCGACCGGCACTTTGCCTTTCTTATCGAGCACCATGAAAACATCCACGTGGTTCTCTTTCGGCACGCCCAATTCGCAAAGCAGATAAGCCACCACCTGCCTGTTATTAATGTGGATGCGCACATCGTCCGGCCCCAGTCCGAGCGTCCGGAGCGCGCTGGTCACCGAAGCCAGAATCCAGGCTTCGGCCTGCACGGAGGGCTCGCCCACGATGTCCAGGTTCCACTGGAAATGTTCGCGCTTGCGGCCGCGGGTCATGCGCTCGTAGCGGAAGCATTGCCCGATGGTCCACCATTTGGCGGGAAACACGATCTCCTGCGGCCGGGCGCTGATCATGCGCACCAGCGATGGCGTCACTTCCGGACGCAGGGCAAGCTGGCGGTTGGATTTATCTTCGAAGTGATAGATCTGCGCGGCGACCTCTTCGCCGGCCTTGCGCGCCAGCAGCTCGAACGTTTCCACCACGGGCGGCTCGAAGCGCTGGAAGCCATGCAGCGTGGAAGCGTTCGCCCAAGCGGTGAAGATGCGGTCGCGCAGTTCCAGGTCTTCCGGATAAAAATCGCGCATGCCGCGCGGTGGATCGAGTTGCATAAGTAATAGTGTAGTGCCGCGCCGGCGCGCGGCGTGGCTGGTGGCTAGTGGCTGGTGCCTGGTGGTTTTATCACCCGGCGATAAGTGAAATAGAATAGGCGTATTATGGCATCTGACAGCAATTTCAACCGGCGGGAAGTTTTGGGCGCGCTGGCGGCAGCTTCGCTGGCCGCCGGAGTTCCGGCAAACGCTACCGCGGACGAACGCAAGGGCGACATGATTTATCGCACGTTCGGACGCACGGGCATCAAGGTTTCGGCCATCGGCCTGGGCGGCTCGCACGTGGGCACGCCGGCCGATGAAAACGACGGCATCCGTATCGTACGCACGGCCATCGACCGCGGCATTACTTTCATGGACAACTGCTGGGATTATCACGACGGGAAAAGCGAAGTCGTGATGGGCAAGGGGCTGCGCGATGGTTACCGCGAAAAAGTTTTCCTGATGACCAAGTTCGATGGGCGCACCAAGGAAGCGACCGCACGGCAGATCGATGAGTCGCTGCAACGTCTGCAGACCGATCATATCGATCTGATGCAGTTTCACGAAAACATCCGGCTGGAGGATCCGGACCGTTTCTTTGCGCCGGGCGGGCCGCTCGAAGCACTCCAAGAAGCCAAGAAGGCCGGCAAGATCCGGTTCATCGGATTCACCGGCCACAAAGACCCGATTGTGCACGTGCGGATGCTGGAGATGGCGGCTGCGCAGAAGTTCCATTTTGATAGCTGCCAGATGCCTCTGAACCTGCTCGATGCGAATTTCCGAAGCTTCGAAAAAGGCGTGCTGCCGAAACTGGTGGAGCGAAACATCGCGGCGCTGGGGATGAAGCCCCTGGCGGAAGGCGAGATTCCGCGCAGCGGTGTGGCGACCGCGGTCGAATGCCTGCATTACGCGCTCAGCCTGCCAACCACGGTGGTCATCAACGGCTGCGAGACCATGGATCGGCTGGAGCAGGCGCTGGAGGCCGCGCGAACGTTCAAGCCTTTGACCGAACCCCAGATGAACGCTCTGCGCGCCAAGACCAGGCAAGTGGCCCTGACCGGAAAGCTGGAGCTTTTCAAAACATCGAATGTATTTGACGGGACGGCTCAGCATCCCCAGTGGATGGGCTGACAAGTACGTTAGTGCTCAGTGATTGGGGTTGCACCACCTGGTAGAGGGTGCTATGCTGTGGCGGTCTGCGCCACAATCGCAGCACACCAAGAAAGAGGGGAGCAATTTCAATCTATATGGATCATGCACACATGAAGGTGCCCGGCTGGCTGACTATAATGGTCGCCACCGCAGTTCCGATGTTCGCACAGGACGCGGCCGAATTCCCGGGGGTTGCGCATCTGCCTATTCGGGTCATCACCAACCCGCAGCCGGATGCCTCCGGACCGACCGGCTATACGCCCGCGCAAATGACCACAGCCTACGGATTTGATTTGATCGCCAACCAGGGGGCGGGGCAGACCATCGCCCTTATCGAAGCCTTCGACGATGCCACCATCGAGTCCGATCTGGGGGTCTTCACGACCCAATTCAGCTTGCCCACCTGCACTACGGATAACGGATGCTTCAACAAGATTTATGCCACTGGCACGCAGCCTCGCTCCAACTCGGACTGGGCGCTTGAAGAATCGCTCGATGTGGAATGGTCGCACGCGATTGCGCCCCAAGCCAACATCATGGTGGTGGAAGCGGCAGGGCAAGGCACCAGCGAGTTGCTTAACGCGGTGGAGGTAGCGCTGCAGAACGGCGCGACCGTGGTTTCCATGAGTTTCGGTATCGACGAATTCAGCACGGAAACGACCGCGGACGCGCATTTCAAGGCAAAGAACGTGGTTTTTGTGGCGTCCTCCGGCGACAGCGGGCATGGCGTGTTCTATCCCTCCGTATCGCCGTATGTGGTGGCCGTCGGCGGCACCACGTTGAATCTTGGCTCCAACGGCGTGTGGGAGAGCGAGACCGCCTGGAGTTGTTCGAGCACGGCCGATTGCGAGTTGCTAGGCGGCAGCAGCGGCGGCCTGAGCACTTACGAAGCGGAGCCCAGCTATCAAGATGGCGTACAGTCGAATGGCCAGCGGGGCGTTCCGGACGTGTCCTACGACGCTAATCCGAACACGGGGGTTCCCGTTTACGATAGCGGCCAGAGGGGTGGATGGGTGCAGGTGGGAGGCACCAGCATGGGATCACCGGAATGGGCCGCGCTGTTCGCTATTGCCAACTCCATGCGGGTAGCGAACGGGAAGAGCAACCTCACACGGCCGCAGGCGCATCTTTATGCAGATGCCGAGACCGATTACCACGACATCACCAGCGGCGAGAACGGGACTTGCGGCGCGCTGTGCACGGCGGGACCGGGATACGATTTCGTAACGGGAGTCGGATCGCCGCAGGCCAATCTGCTGGTACCGGCGCTGGTCGCGGCGCCGTAGGCCGCGCTTCGCGCCGGCGTGGCTGGTGGCTGGTGATTTAGTTTCAGCCCCGCCCCGGGAGGGCGGGGTTGGCTCGGCGGACCTGCGACACCCCATCCTGACGGGCGGCTGGTTGTTCCCTGGCCGCTAAGAGCGGGCTGAGAGCGCAGCCTGGGAGGCTGTCGTCATGTTCCTGCGGACCTCCAAAGATCGTGAAAACCAGGTTGTGGGGCGGGCAATCGTGCCCGCAGCCGGCTCTCAGCCGGCTCCTCCGGCAGAAGCGGAGGCTGCAAGAGCCGCCTGAAAGGCGTCCGCAAAGGGGACCCCAGGCCAGGTTTGCACGCCCCACAAGAGGTTTTCGAGGGCGCCCCACCAAGGCACGCCGGCAGGTTTGCTTGATAGGGCGCTCACTTCCCATCCACCGAAAACGCCAGCAGCACATTACCCGGCACTTCGCCGAACATGCCGTAGCCGGAATTCACGTAGAGCATGCCGCCAACCACCACCGGCCCCGGCCCGTCCAGCGATCCGCCCTTGGCTTTCACGCCGTTGACGGTTTGATAATCAGTGGCCGTATCCACGTCCCAAATCACCTTGCCATCGGCGGCCGCGTAGGCGCGCAAATGGCCATCCAGCGATCCTGAGAAAACCACGCCCGGAATCAACGTCACCGCGGCCGATTGCGCGTTGCTGCAATTTGGCTTCTGGCAAACCGGCGCGGGCACCGACCACACACGATGCCCGGTCAGCAGATCGAGCGCGGAAATACTGCCCGACGCGTTCAAATTCTTCGTCGCGAAGTGATCGGAAACCGCCGCGTAGACATACCGCTCATCCGACGCATTGCCCCACTGCACGCCGCCCAAAGCGCCGCCCACGCCCACGCGCATCTGCCACAACAGTTCGCCCTGCTGATCCGGATCGAGCGCCGTTACGATGCCCGACTTTTGCCCCGAAATCAGAGCGCGCTTGCCATGCGGCAGATTCACCAGGTTCGGCGAGCAACCGAAATCGAAATCCGGGCCGTGGACTTCAGGGCAGTTCGCTTTGCCGGGACAAGCCAGATTGAAAGCATCGCCCGCGGTCGCCTGATGCCACCACAGCAGCTTGCCAGTAGCCAGATCGAAGGCTACAAACGCATCGCTGGTGCGCGCCGGCGGATCGGAATAGTCATCGCCGGTGACCACATAAATCGCATGCCGCGCGGTATCGATGGTGGGCGACGACCACACCGCCGCGCCCGATGGTCCCCACAACTGCGTGCCTTTCGAGTTTTTGCGCACGGGATGCGGCTCTTCGGGGATGGTGTAGCTCTTCCAAACCTGGCTGCCCGTAGCGGCATCGAGCGCCACCACCGAGCCGCGAAACTTGCAGCATTCATATGTAGCCGAAGCGCCGGTTACTTCCTCGTACGACGAAACCGGCACATACAGGCGACCCTCGTAAAGCTTAGGCGCGCCCGTGATCATCGCCGCGGGATGCTCTTCCACGCGCACCTTCCACAGCAGCGCGCCCGTGGCGGCGTCCACCGCGTACGCTTGCCCATGCTGATCGCCGAAATACGCCGCCCACTTGTTTCCCACCGGCCCGATGCTGATGGCGCTGCGCACCGCGCGATCGGCTTTAAATGTCCAATAAATGCAGCCGGTCGCGGCATCGAGCGAGTAGACCATCCCCGAGTCGCTGCCGGCGAAGATGCGTCCGCCAACCACCGTTGGCTGTGCATTCGCCTTCCCCACGCCGGCGAACCCGAAAGCCCATTTGAGTTTCAATTGCGGCGCCTGATCGGCGCTCAGCTTCGCCATGGCCGCCGGTTGCATGCGGCGATTGGTAAGATCCACTCCCCAGCCGTTCCAATAAGGGCCGTCGAAGGGCTTATCGAAAGCGGGCGCTGGCACCGCGCAGGCGCCTTGCCTGGCAGTCTCGCTCGCGCCGAAAGTCTTGCCGCCGGTGACGAACATCGCCACCGAGCGCGATTCGGAGGACGTCAGAGCCTTGCCTTGTTCGGCCATCTTGCCGCCGGTCAGCGATGCCAGCACCTGTTCGGGAGTCAGCAGGCTCAGGGCCAGAAGCTGCGGCGCGCGCCCCACGCCTTGGTCATGGCATTGCGCGCAGCGCGCTTTGTAAACTGCTTCGCCAGTCGCGGTCGTTTGCGCAAAAGCCGCGGCGCAGGCTGTCAATATAAGTACTGAAGCTCGGGATGCAAGACTAAACTCCACAGGAGATCCTCCATGGCAGGCGGAGTCAGTTTTCCACCCGCAAAATAGCTTCTTACGATCTGCGCCTCCTCGGAGTTCGGTTTTCGCGCGAAAAGCTCCAGATAAAGCTGTTCGGCCGCTTCGTTGGCGCTCTTGAAGGGCGGCGGCGGAGCTACCGGCGGCGTGCCCGCAATGCGCACCAGGCGATCGGGATCGGGTTGCGCGCCAAAGATGAAGAAGCGCACCGCACCCTCGATGTCATCCGATGTGGAGCGGTCATCGAGCGCCACATAGCCGCGAATGCGCACGAAACCTCGACCCTCGATGGGAATCTCGATGCGGCTCCCGGGCGGCATGCTGATCGCCTCGCCAATCGGCTCTTTCTGGGCCGTCAGGCGCTGGCGGACGAATTTCGCGGGAGCAAATTTCTCCAGTTCTTCGACGCCCTGCGGACCGTAGAATTCCGCGTGGATCCATCCCGCGACGGTGCGCGACGGATCGTACGAGCCGGCATCCTGTTCGAGCAGCCACAGGCGCTTCAGTCCGGAGATATCGACATCGAAGCTAGCCTCGCCTTTAGTCATCCTGCCGCTATCGAACAGGTTTTCGGGCGCGCGCGGCATTTCGCCCAGCAGACGCAGCGCGCCGCGCCGCAGCGTGGTTTCGAGCGTCGCCCCGTTGATGAGTTCGAGCGCTTGAAAGGTCGTGGGGCGATTATCGCGCGTGGTGAATACCTGGTCGCGAATGGGCCGTCCCAGCGCCAGATCGAGCTGCGAAGCTTTAAAGTGCCAGTCGCGCCCGGGCATCGCCATTTTGTCCTTGGCGCGATCCTTCTCGAACAGGTTCCATTCGCCCGTCACCGCCGATACGGTATCGGCGAATTCTTCGGCCGAAAGCCGCCGCACTTGCGGACCGCGGAAAACGTACGGCTTCACAGGCTGTTCCGTGCTGATGGCGGCCGGCAGTTGATAGGTCTGCGAAGTCATCAGCAGCCGCAGCAGGTACTTCAAATCGTTTCCATGCGCGGTGAAGTCCGATGCCAGCCAATCGAGCAGATCCGCGTTCCATGGCTCGCCATCCATCTCGTCGACGGGCTCCACGAGACCGTGTCCGAACAGCTTTTGCCAGTAGCGATTCACGATGGTGCGCGCCACGCGGCCATTGCGCGGATCGGTGAAAAAGCGCGCGGCCGCGGCGTGACGATCGGCCAGCGTGGCATCCGCCAGCACCGTGCCCATTTCGGGATAAAGCAATTGCGGCCCGGTAAATACGCCGGTTTTCACATCGCAGCGCACCAGTTCCAGTTGGCTGTGGGGCGCGAACAGCGCCGCCATGCCGTACGACTCGCGCAGCTTGTAGCGATTGATAAAACTGTCGTGGCACGAAGCGCACTTCAGATTGATGCCCAGGAAAATTTGCGCAGTATTCTGCGCTGCCTGCATGTACGGCGTCTGGCTGGCGTTGATATCGCCGCGCCAGTTCACGCCGATCAGGAAACCATCCGGATCGGTTGGCTCGACGGGATTCACCAGCGCCGCGATCATTTTGTCATAAGGCAGATTGTTTTCGAGCGCGCCCAGCAGCCAATCCGTGATCTGCTTGCGCACGCCCGCATAATTGCTGCCCGGATCGTTGCGCAGCAAATCGTCCCACCAACTGATCCAGTTTTCCGCGTAATTGGTTTTATGGGCCAGCAGAGTATCGATCAGGCGGGCGCGCTTATCGGCGGCAGGGTCGGCGAGGAAGGCTTGCAACTGTTCGGGCGTGGGCGGCAGGCCCCAGAGATCGAAATACGCGCGGCGGGCAAAGCGCGCATCGGAAACCGCCGCCGGAAAGGCGATGGAGTGTTTCGCAAAATAATCCGCGATGAAACGATCCACCGGATGCGGCTCGGCGTTCTCCGGAAGCTCCGGCTTTCGCGGCGCGATCGGCGCTGTCCAACCGGCGGGGATAGGCGCAGTCTCGGGCCATGGCGCGCCCGCATCGATCCACGCGCGCAGCGTGGCAATCTGCGCGGCGGTGAGCGGTTCACCGGATGCCGGCATCCTGGCGCCGCGCTGTCCGGATACTTTCAGAATCAGCAAGCTCGCGGCACTGTTGCCAGGTTCGATAGCCGGACCGCTTTCGCCACCCGCCAGCAACGAAGCGCGGCTGGTCAGCGAAAGGCCCGCCGCCGGCTTTGCGCCGCTATGACATGGCGCGCATCGCGATGCCAAAATCGGATGCACTTCGATGGCAAAGTCGGCTGCCATGGCCAGACATGGCAATGCCCATACCATTGCCGCGCGGATGATGCGAGGAAAATACATGCAGAGCTGCTGGTGAATAATTATAATGCGTGGCGCGGGCGTACTAATCCCTGGCCCCTATCCCCTAATCCCCGGGCCCCAGCAGCACGGTCCGCTGGGCATGCTACGATGGCGCATCGTGAGCGTGCCGCAGAACAGTTCGGTATCCCTCGACCGCAGACTGGCCTACGCCGTGTTTCGCCTTAGCTTGGGAATCACTATACTGATCCACGGCGAAGTTCGCATTTTCAGCCTGCGGGTGGACGAATTTGCTGCGAAAACGGCGAGCCTTTTTGCCGGCACTCCCTTACCCGCGCCGCTGGTGCACGCTTTCTTGACGGTTCTGCCCTTCGCAGAGCTAACTTTGGGCGGCCTGATCGTCCTGGGCCTATTTACGCGCTGGGCGTTGACACTCGGAGGCCTGTTGATTACCGTTCTCATCTTCGGAACGTCGCTGCGCGGTGACTGGCCGACGGTCGGCATTCAATTGGTCTACGCGATCGTTTACTACTTTCTCCTGTTGCACCGGGCCGACAACGGTTTCTCCCTGGACGCTCTCATTGCACGAAAGCGCCCATGACGGGACCAAATCTTCCTGACCACAATCTTTCGCACTAAGCGAGAAATCTTCGTAGCGGCTCCCAATAGTGTTCTTCCCAGCCTGAAGCGAGGTGTTCAGCCAGTCCCCGCGGAAATCCCTTGTGGTCGAAAACGAGCTTTGTCTGGGCTCCCTGCTCCATCAGGTCGAACTTGACTATCGAATAGTCGCCAGGCTTCCAATCGACTACCCGCCAGGCCTGGACAATCCGCTGGTGCGGAACGAGTTCTACCTGTCGTCCCACAATGTGCCCGCCGAAAATGACAAATGCGCCGCCCACCTCGCGGCTGATTTCGGCAGCCTAGGTTCCCGCGGGCATCGATTGCATGGCTCCGCTGAGCTCCACGATCCTGGCGAACTGCCGGGAGTCTAAGAGGGCGTCGTAGATCCTCTCGCGGCTTGCTCGGAACACGCGCTCCTGATGGATCGACTCCGCGGTGCGGGAAATGTCATCCGCCGCGGCGCCGAAAGCGGCAAAGGGGATTGCGGCCAGACCGGCGCCCACCAGCAGTCCCCTGCGCGTGGGGGAGGCAGCTTTCAGATCCCCGGACTTTTGAAGGTTCATGGTTGCATTGAACCATGCAGACAAAATATGATCAAGATCATATTTTGGGAGGATGGATGCCTTATTCTAAAGAACACCGGGCCAAAGTACGCGACCGAATCGTGGAGAGTGCCCGGCGATTATTCAACCGCGGCGGCTTTGAAAGCGTGTCGATCGATTCCATCATGGAAGAGGCCGGGCTCACGCGCGGCGGATTCTACGCCTATTTCAAAAGCAAAAGCGATCTTTATGTAGAGGTGATGGGCTGCTTCTTCACTGATCCCAACTGGAAGAACCGATGGGAGGGCGTCGAGATCGATCCCGCTTCACCGCCCGCCGCGCCGCAAATCGTGCGCGCCTATTTGTCCCGTCAGCATTTTGCAGACGTGGACAACTCATGCCCCATGGTGGCGCTCCCGAACGATGTAGCGCGCTGCGATGGAAAGGTCAGAGACGCTTTCAATGGCGTGTTCAGGGCCATGGTGGCCATGCTGGGCCGCGATATAAAGAGCACGGCGCGCCAGCCCGAGGATACAGCACTGGCAATCGCCGCGTTATGTGTGGGCGGCATGGTGGTGGCGCGCGCGCTGAGTGACACGAGCCTTGCGGATCGGCTTCGCGACGCGGCGGCCGAGGCATCCATGGCGCTGGGCGGGTGGAAGCCGGAGATCAGTAAATCATCGAGGCGCCGGCGTCCTAAAGCCAGAATTGGCTGAGCAATCCTCAGCGATGGGGCATCGGGCTCGCTCGATATCGCCCACGCCGATCGAGGCAGCGGCGTGGCGTACAGATGCTCTGTCGGGCGCGCGATCTCGCCGTTGCCCGGCCGGCATCCGGCTGCTGCCATTGATATCCAGTTGGCCGCTGGCCAGCACGCTTCGATAGCCTTCCCGCTCTGCGTCCGGTTACTTTCCGTGAGTCGCACCGGCGGGGGGGCTTTGGACTTGCGCCTTTGACCCTCCACTGCTGGGAGCGGCTTTCTTGGGAGACTGGTTCGGCGCACGGTTGTTTTGCGCTGTCGCAGGATGCGAAGCGCCGGCCGGCGGACGATGGGTTTGCCCTATTGCCGGATGGTAGGCGTTGGCCGGCGGATGATAGGTTTGTCCGGTTGCAGGATGTGTAGTGATTACCTGCGGAAGATAGGTTTGCTCCGTTCGGGTGCTTCCGGCTGCTCCGGCATTCGCGGAAAC
>Ga0335074_10016526_pt1 | contig 10391 bp, 9 predicted proteins | sample Lox_Sample_23_FD_206715 | JGI IMG/M metagenome (GOLD analysis project Ga0335074, IMG submission 206715) | Soil microbial communities from Loxahatchee National Wildlife Refuge, Florida, United States - Lox_Sample_2.3 | ecosystem: Environmental > Terrestrial > Soil > Wetlands | place: USA: Florida...
TCGCCTTTCCCCGCCGACTTGTCGAAGACATTTTGAAAGCGGCTCCGCGTGGAGGCCTGATATTTCTGGAAACGCCGTGCGAGTCACCTGTCGAGTGGTCCCGGGCGCTGAGACGGCTTGCTCAGGTGGGTATTATGGTCTTGCGGCAGCCGAGTCTGGCGCATTGGATTCTGCGTCCTGCCAGTGTATACATGATGCATGAACACGTTAACTTCTTTACCACTGAAACCTTGGCCTCGCTGATGCGTCTCTGTGGATCTTCGCCGATTGCTGCGGGAAGCTATGTTCTAGACGGCAGAGCTGGCAGAGCCAACCTGGCGTGGTGTCTCGGCGTAGCTCAATAGAACGAGTATGAGTTTCTCCACAATTGTCGAGCCGTGGATTAGGAAGCTTACGCACCACATTCCTCCCGGGCAATTCGGGCGGTACCTGCTGGTCGGACTAGGTAATACTTTGTTCGGCTATGGTGTGTTTGCATTCTTCACTGCAGCTCTGACCCCGGTGATTCCCCACAGTTATCTTGTCGCTTGCCTGATCTCTAGTTTTCTGAACATCTCTATATCCTTCTTGGCTTATAAATGGTTCGTCTTCAGGACCAAGGATAACTATCTGCGGGAATGGATTCGCTGCGTGGGCGTCTATAGCGGCGGCATCCTCTTCAGCCTCGTCACCTTACCTCTGCTAGTCATGATTATTCGCAGTAATACCCGCTTCGTTGCCCAAGCGCCCTACATCGCCGGCGCCCTGGTAACCGCCTTCATGGTCATCTACAGCTTTCTCGGACACAAGAAGTTTTCCTTTCGGTCACCGGCCTAATGCGCATACTCATCACCGGCGGCTCGGGTTTCATCGGAAGGAATCTGGCGGAGCAGCTTGCCTCGACGCACGAAATTCTGGCGCCCTCATCCACTGAACTCGATCTGCTAAGAGACCACGACGTGCGCGAATACCTTCATACGCACCGGTGTGACGTCGTGGTGCATGCCGCCACTACCCGCTCCAACCGGCGAGTGGCTGCGCCTCCAGACCTGCTCGACCGTAACTGTCGCATGTTCTTCAATCTGGCGCGCAATGCCAATGAGTTTGGAAAGATGATTCACTTCGGCTCCGGCGCAGAGTACGACCGCAGACTACTGCCGCCGCTGGTGAAAGAGGTTTACTTCGATACCCGCGTTCCGGCCGACGCCTACGGCTTTTCCAAGTACATCTGCGCCAAGTACACCCAACGGACGGAGCGCATCGTCAACCTGCGTCTGTTTGGCGTCTTTGGCCCTTATGAAGACTATACGGTTCGTTTTATTTCCAACGCCTGCTGCCGGGTGCTGAAAGGCTTGCCCATTGTCATCCGGCAGGATGTCCTGTTTGATTATTTATACGTGGGAGACCTGGCGCAAATTACCAGCTGGTTCATTGAAAACGATACTCGACATAAAGCTTACAATGTCTGCACCGGTCAGCCGGTTGCCCTCACGAAGTTGGCCCGGATCGTGGCCGAGATTTCGGGTCAGAGTCCTGACATTTCTGTCCTGCGGGAGGGAAAGGATGCGCAGTACACGGGCGATAATTCGCGGTTGCTGGCCGAGATAGGGCGATACCGCTTCTGCAGTGCGCGCAATGCGATTGCCGAGCTCTACGATTGGTACGCGGAGAGATACAGCGAACTTGATTCCGCCGTCCTGACGTTTGATGGTAGCTGAACTCGTAACCATGGGGTTTCAAAATCTTAAGTCATTCCTTGTCGCTTTGGGTCCTGAAAACCCGATTCTCCGCACCACCCTGCGAGCGCACGGACGCCTTCATGGCTTCACACTGCATTTCTCGAAAAGCACGGTGTCAATACAGAAGCAGAACCGTGAGATGATTCTCTCGAGCACTCAATATGTGCAGATTCCGATCATGATGGAGTGCTATGAATTGTTTTTTGACACCATCGAGCCGGTAAGTTCCGATGGCCGTCAGATCCTGGACTTTTCCAAGCCCGCACTGCACAAATACAAGAGAAATGGCTTGTCCTTCCATTTCCCGTCCGTTCCCGAGGACGATGTAATGAATGCGTACACGCACTGCTACACACCAAAGCCGGGTGACATCGTCTGGGATGCTGGCGCGCACGCAGGCGCAACCACCTGCTTCCTCTCACAAATGGTTGGCGACAAGGGAACAGTGTATGCCTTTGAGCCAGATGAGATCAGTCAGCAATACTTAGCTCGAAACCTGGAAATGCACCGAGCGGCGAATGTGATCGTGGTTCCGTGCGCGCTCAATAGCTCGACCGGCAGTGTAGCGTTCCAGGCGGACGGCACCATGGCAGCCGGAATACGTGAATACCTTGTCTACTCAGGTGAAGGACAGGCGAAAATCGTTGCCACCCTGAGTTTTGCTGACGCCTGCAAGAAACTAGAAAAGGTGCCGACGTATGTCAAGATGGATATTGAGGGAGCCGAAGTCGCGGTTATCGACGGCGCCCGAGATTTCCTGAAGGAGAATCCTATATACTTCGCCATCGAAAGCTATCACCGTGTTGGCGGCGAATACACCTACAAAGCGCTGGAACGCATATTTCGCAGTATTGACTATGAGGTCGAGTCGTCCGATAAATTCGGCCAGATGTTTACGTGGGCGCGGCCGAAATAGCCAGTCGCGCCCATTGTTCTTACAAGCAGCAATGTCATGAAGACGTTAACCGTCATAACTCCATGTTTCAACGAGGAAGGGAATGTCGGCGACGTCTACCTACAGGTGCGCGCGGCGATCGCCGCAGCTGGGGACTACAAGTACGAACACATCTTCATTGATAACGCTTCGACAGACAATACTCTAAACGAGCTGAAGGCGATTGCCGCTGACGACAAGAATGTAAAGGTCATACGGAATACACGCAACTTCGGCCACATCCGATCGCCGCAACACGCGCTCTATCAGGCCAGCGGCGATGCGGTGATAGGAATCGTCGCCGACCTCCAGGACCCTCCCGAACTCATCACTGAGATGATCCGCAAGTGGGAAGAAGGATATCCGGTTGTCATCTGCGTTAAGACGACAAGTGGCGAAAGCGGACTAATGTTCTGGATCCGGAAGCGCTATTACCGGTTGGTGAATCGCCTCTCCGGCGTCGAAACCTTCGAAAACTATACGGGCTTTGGCCTCTATGATCGTAAAGTCGTCGATGTCATCAAGAGCTTCGACGATCCCTATCCTTACTTCCGCGGAATGATCGCCGAAGCCGGTTTTCGACATTTCGACATTCCCTATCATCAACCGGCGCGCAAACGTGGGGTCACCAAGAACAACTTCTACACGCTTTATGACATCGCGATGCTGGCCATTACTAACCTGTCCAAGGTGCCGCTCCGGCTGGTAACCTTCTCCGGTTTTGCAGGTGCAGTGCTCTGTATCCTGGTTTCACTGGCGTATTTTGTATACAAACTTATCTTCTGGAATCGATTCTCGGTAGGAATCGCTCCGCTCGTGATCGGAGTGTTCTTCTTCATGTCGCTGCAGATGCTGTTTATGGGAATCGTCGGCGAATACATTGGCACAATTCATACGCTGGTCCAGAAGCGGCCTCTCGTTGTCGAGCAGGAACGAATCAACTTCGAGTACGCCCCGGGTAAGCCCCTAACAGGAGCCACAACGGAGCGGACCGCAGCCCAATAGTCTGCATGGACTTCGAATGAGCGCGGTTAGCCGGTATGGCGGAGGTCGTTTGTGAACACCGACACCAAGCGGTCACTCGTCTTGACTCGCATTGGCGACTGCGCTGCGCTCATGCGAAGTCTGCTTGATTCGACCGAATACCTCGATGGGGTGGTCGCCGCCGCGGATGCGATGACGAGGTGTCTGCACTCCGGAAAGAAAATCCTGTTCTTCGGAAATGGCGGAAGTGCGGCGGATGCTCAACATCTGGCTGCCGAACTAAGCAGCCGGTTCTTACGCGAACGTCCGAGTCTTTCGGGCTGGGCATTGACCACAAATTCCTCAGTGTTGACAGCTGTCGGGAACGATTACTCATTTGAGGACGTGTTTGCCCGTCAGGTCGTCGGTATCGGGAATGACGGAGACATAGCCTTCGCAATTTCAACCAGCGGCAACTCGCCTAACGTTCTTAAAGCGATTGCAGTGGCTCGCGAAAAACTTATGATCTGCGTTGGGATAACCGGCAGAGATGGGGGGGGCTTGCACACGATGGTCGATCATTGCATCCGCGTCCCCGCCGAGCAGACACCACGCATACAGGAAGTGCACATCTTAACTGGGCATATCCTGTGCGAGCTGGTCGAAGAGGAACTGTTTGGAGGCGAAGGCGGCTACGACGCTTCTCGTTAGTGACGTCCGAATGCGAGACGAGCACGTTGCCTAAAACTGCAACAAAAGGCTTTTTCCGTTCTTTGTTTTGAGCTCTAAAGCGATGCTGCTCTAGACATGCGGCTTTGCCCAGGTGAACATCTGCCCAAATTGATCCGAGAACCAAGTCGTATACCCAATGCTGGAAAATAATCGGTCTAAGGGCTTGTATGTCAGCTCACCATGCAATGGGTGATTGCTCTCAATGGAAAAATGAATTGGGTGATTTGCAAGAAAATCCTTGGCAGCTTCAACCGCCGCAACTTCAGCCCCTTCGATATCCATCTTTATATATTTCGGAACCTCACCCAATTCTGTGCAAGCATCAGGGAGGGTAATTGTCGAAACTGGCCGGAAACGCCGCTTGTCGGAATAGCTTAAATATTCGCTGAGACCTACGGCTGCCGTACCATCCATGCAGAACTCCGCAACACCGCTAGATCCTGAAAGCGCCTTCTTCAAGGGTATGACATTAGTTAGTCCATGAAGGTCAATATTCCTCTTAAGATATTCAAAGTTGTTCGCGTCCGGCTCGAACGCGTAGACTTTTCCATACGGTCCTACCATTTTCCCGAAGAAATATGCGGTAGCGCCAGCGTGTGCACCTACATCCCAAACGACATCTCCGACCTGAGGCGTGTAGCTGTGTGTGTAGGCGTCCATCACATCATCCTCAGGTAATGAGGGAAAATAAAACGACATCTGACTTCTGATATAGCGGTGCAAGCCAGGTTTAGAGAAATCCAATACTGTCCGGCCATCGATGTTCTGACTTTCCACAGTATTGAAATAAAAGTCGAACAATTCCATCATCTGCGGCACTTGAATGTATTGCGCCTTACCAAGCACCATCTCATGTCCCGACTTACGAAGAATGATGCAATCCGCAGAATACCGAATTTCGAAGCTACGGCGACGTGCATGGGCTTTCAATGCTGCATGGACGAGGGGACTGTCGGGTCCAAGTCGCACTAAGAAGTCTTTAATGAGTTGAATGCCGGTACTCATCATTCCTCCTGGCAAGAAAAACCAAAAAGCACGCTATTGGTGCTCACTGTAACAAGGGAAATAGTCCGATTCTGTTAAACTGACGTTCCACCCTGTCAAACATCGGAAAGGTGGGCAATCATGTAATCGGCAGTCCCGCAATAGCTTGAAATCTGCTCCAGGCATTTCTCGCGCGCATTCTTGCCGCTAAAGAAGCACTTGTACCAGTCGATCGTCATATCCAAAGCATCTGGGAGATGCAGGACGGGCCGCCATCCCAGCTGCTGCTTCGCTTTTGACGAATCCAGGTGGAGCATCTGTGCTTCGTGGGGATGCTCGCCATCGTCAATCTTCCACTCAACATCGAAGCCCCATTTCTCTACCATCTGCTCAACAATCCATCGGACGGGCTTAGCATCGTTCGAGTCAGGTCCAAAGTTCCAGGCGCCCATGAAGGCAGTTCCATCTTCGTACAGCTTTTGCGCCAGCATCAGGTATCCACGAAGCGGCTCGAGAACATGCTGCCATGGCCGTGCCGCTTCCGGATTGCGAATCTTGAGCACCCTTCCTTCCGAAAATGCTTTAACCATGTCTGGGATCAGCCGATCTTGTGCCCAATCTCCTCCGCCAATCACGTTTCCAGCACGAGCCGAAGCAAGAGCGACAAGATGAGCCTTAGCGCGGTCGCTCTTGAAAAACGAGCTGCGGTAGGCGCTCACGACTAGTTCGGCACAGGCTTTGCTATTACTGTACGGATCGTCTCCTCCCAGAACATCTGTTTCGCGGTATCCGAGCGGCGAATTCCGGTTTTCGTAGCACTTGTCGCTCGTAATAACGAGAGCGGCGGAAACTGATGGCGTCTCGCGAACCGCCTCCAACACGTTGGCCGTGCCCATCACGTTTGTCTGGTAGGTAAGAATTGGATCCTGATACGAGACCCGCACCAGGGACTGTGCCGCCATGTGGAAGACGATCTCAGGCTTGCATTCCGCCATGGCTCGCTTCAGGTGGGGTAAGTCGGAAATATCTCCGATAATGGAACGCATTCCTGACCCAACCGATGCGGCCTCAAACAAGCTTGGCGAAGTATGTGGCTCCAGCGCATAGCCCGTTACCGTCGCGCCCATTGCTTGCAACCAGAGCGACAACCAGCTCCCCTTAAACCCCGTATGCCCCGTGAGAAACACGTTCCTACCGCGCCAGAACATCGATCACCAGACCTTCCAGGGCGCGTTGCCTGCGGACCACAGGCTCTCCAGCAGGTTCCTGTCTGGCAGCGTATCCATATGCTGCCAAAAACCCTCATGCTTGAATGCGTGCACTTGGCCGTCGCACGACAGCTGCTCAAGCGGCCCATGTTCCCAAGTGGTGTTATCGCCTTCAATGTAGTCGGCCACTCGCGGTGAGAGCACAAAGAACCCGCCATTCACCCAACGGCCATCGCCTTTAGGCTTCTCGATAAAGTGGGCGATACGACCCTCGTCGTTGATCTCCAGAGATCCGAATCTGCCGGTGGGCTGCACAGCGGTAATCGTGGCAAGCTTTCCGTGCCGGCGGTGAAAATCGATCACGGCATTTATATTAAGGTCGGAAACGCCATCTCCGTAGGTAAAACAAAACATCTCCTCGTTCTTCACATATGGGATGATACGTTTCAACCGGCCACCTGTTCCGGTACCGATACCTGTGTCGATCAGCGTGACACGCCAAGGCTCACAGTCGCTCCGATGTGTCTCGATGCGGTTGGTTTGCAGGTCAATGGTGACATCCGTCGAATGGAGCAGGTAGTTAGCGAAATATTCCTTGATCAAGTAACCCTTGTAGCCGAGGCAGATGACGAAATCATTGATTCCGTAGTGGGAGTAGATCTTCAGAATGTGCCAGAGCATGGGATGGCCGCCAATTTCGACCATGGGTTTGGGACGGGTCGATGTCTCTTCTGCGAGGCGGCTTCCGACCCCTCCTGCCAGTATGACCGCTTTCATCACACCTCCCAGCAGCCACCTGAGCTAACTGGCCGCTGTAATTTCGCTTGGTCAGTGTCGAAGATTCGTCCTTGGAGGTCAAGACAAAAGGGCCCCCACGAAATGGTGGCACTAATTTAGAATGCCGCGGATGCAGTTTTGAAGCTTCGAATGAACGTGGAGCATACGTCCACGACATGGTCCAGCATGGGCTCTGACAAACCGGGATAAACGCCAAGCCAAAGGACCTTGCGCATGGCGAAATCGGTGTTCTGCAGATCTCCCACAACGCGAAACTTGACGTCTTGATAAGCCGGCTGTCGGGTTAGATTGCCGCCGAAGAGCAGCCGCGTTCCGATCCGGCGGCTTTCCAGCGCCTGGATCAATGCGGGGCGATCGAAGGGTGCATCCTCCCGCACGCCTAACGGAAATCCAAACCAGCTCGGATCGGCATCGGGGAGACTCTCCGGCAGGAGCAGAACGTCAGCAAAGGGCTTCAGTCGGTCATAGAGATATCGGAAATTCCTTTTCCTCGTTTCGATGAAACTTGGAAGGCGCTCAAGCTGGGACAAGCCCAAGGCAGCCTGCATGTCGGTCATCTTCAGGTTATAGCCTACGTGCGAGTAGGTGTACTTGTGATCGTATCCATAAGGCAGTCCGCCCTGCTGCCATTGGAAGCGCTTCCCGCAGGTGTTCTCCTTCCCCGGCTCGCACCAGCAGTCGCGGCCCCAGTCGCGAAACGACTCCACCAGCGTTTTGAGGAGCGGCGAATCTGTTACCAGCGCCCCACCCTCACCCATGGTGATGTGGTGTGCCGGATAGAAACTAACTGTCGCGAGATCTCCAAAAGTGCCTACCATCCGGCCTTTGTAGGTTGAGCCGAGTGCATCGCAACAGTCCTCAATGAACCACAACTTGTGCTTCCTGGCAAAGTCGATCACCACATCCAAGTCACAAACATTGCCCAGAGTGTGGGCAAACATGATCGCCCGCGTGCGGTCACTAAGCGCCTTTTCAAGCTGTGATGTGTCTAACTGAAATGTGGGCAAAGAGATATCAACGAAGACGGGGACACATTGGTTTTGGATAATGGGGTTGACTGTCGTCGGAAATCCAGCGGCTAAGGTGATTACCTCATCTCCCGGTTTCAGCCTTCGCTCTGCAAGTTTGGGAGAGGTCAAAGCGGAGAATGCGACCAGATTCGCTGATGAGCCTGAATTCACCAGCGAGCACCCACGGAGTCCAAAGAACCGTGCGAAACGACGTTCGAATTCCTCGGCAAACCTTCCAGTCGTGAGCCAGCAGTCGAGCGCTGCGTCGATCAGATTCCGCAGATCGCCGCCACATAAAACCTTGCCAGAAACGGGAACCGGCGATTCTCCAGGCACAAAGGGTCGCTCAGGGAACTGCTCGTCATAGAATTCTTCGGAGAGACGAAGGATCTGCTCACGCAATTGCTGGATACGGCTGCTCATGGCACGATTCTATTACGAATTTCCGCACGCACAATCGCGTCAGTTCGCTTCACAAGGGCACCGCTCTTGCCCTCCCGCACTCTGCATCCTCTGATGACGCACCGCCATAACTCACGCCAATGATAAATAGAGTTTCGAACTCTGATTTTGCTGTGTACAATGCTCTCATTCGCTCGAGGGACTCGGCGGTCACCGCTGTTACATGTCTACTTCGTCGGCTATCCAAGTAAGCTCTCGGAAGCAATCCTTGTGGGAGCGGATATCAAGTTCCCAGATTCTCGCTTCGCCGTGGGTCGTGCCTACTCTGCTCGTGGTTTGTGTTTTTCTGCTTCGGTTGCCAACCGCACTTTTTCCCAAAGAACTCGATCCCGATGAGAGCCAAGCGCTGAGCGACGCCATGAAGTTTATGATTGATCCCCGGCCCTTCATCGCCGTTGATGGCGGCTCGTGGGGCCCTTTGAACTCCTACCTAATATCGATTTTCCTTCTGATGGGATTCAAGGCAAACTTCATTCTGGCGCACATGCTGGCAACTTGTCTGATGTGCTTGCAAGTGCTCACGGCTTATGTGACGCTGCGCCACATCGGATCGGAAAAAACTGCGGCCCTGGGCGGCGTGCTGATGGTCGCTTTCTATGGTCTTGCTACTCATCCAAATTACCTCAATTATGCCGGCGAACTCCTTCCTTCTCTGCTAACGATAGCGGGCTTTTACGCCTTCGTAGCCTGGCTGGATGAAGATCCTAAACGGAGCCGGGGCGTGCAGTTACTTTTATTATTCCTGGCGGGCTTCGCGCTGGGCACCGCACCATGGTGCAAGCTGCAGGCCGCACCGATCACGGCTGGGATTGGGCTGGTGATAGTAGCAGCGATTTTTCTTGCCAAGGATACTCCCTTTAACTTCTCGCGAAGCGCCGTGGAGTTGCTTGCGTTTGGTTGGGGGGGCGTGCTGACTACGTGCATCATGCTTGTCACATTGCTCGCGTGCGGAGCCGTGAGGGATTTCTGGTATTCGTATGTCCAAGGGAATGCAGCCTATGCCGGTACTCTGAATGTTGACAATGGCTTGATACACGTACTTGTTATGCTCCTGATGACGCCGCTGCAGCAGTTCCTGCTCGTGGGCTTGTGCGTGCTGGTCTATGCCGCTTTAGTCGGTGGTCCTCTGGTCTTTTCGAAGAAACAGGCCTGGGCTTTATCCGGGATTTTCGTCTATACAGCAGCTGCGCTGGTGTCGGTAGGCAGAGCGCCATATCCGTTTCTGCATCACGCGCTCTTTCTCGTTCCGCCTCTGACGTATCTGGCAGTCTCTGTTACATGTTGCAATGTGAATGCTACGCCGGAGGATCGACACGGGCGGTCGATGATGATAAAGGGAGCCTTGGCACTCCTCTTGTGCGGAACGGCAGTGCTCTATCTCTCATACATCGTTCGGTACGTGCACTTAGTAGAATCGGCGCACCACTTTGCCTATTCTTATTCGGAGTCAACTATCCGAGTTCCAAAGGCCACTTCAGTGACAGGTGGAGTTGATTTGAGCTTTTGGGCGCGTCGGGATTCAAGTGAGAGAATCGCCGCGGTTATCAGAGGTTTACAAAAGACCTATCCTGTAAGGAGCCTG
>Ga0335074_10016527_pt1 | contig 10391 bp, 10 predicted proteins | sample Lox_Sample_23_FD_206715 | JGI IMG/M metagenome (GOLD analysis project Ga0335074, IMG submission 206715) | Soil microbial communities from Loxahatchee National Wildlife Refuge, Florida, United States - Lox_Sample_2.3 | ecosystem: Environmental > Terrestrial > Soil > Wetlands | place: USA...
GCGATCGACTACTCCAAGGAGCGCGTCCAGTTCGGCGTGCCGATCGCCATGCACCAGGCAATCCAGTTCATCATCGCCGACATGGCGACCAAGGTGCACCTGTCGCGGCTGGCGACGTGGCAGTCCGCCGCGCTGCTCGACCAGGGCAAGCGCAACACGATCGAGTCCTCGCATGCCAAGCGGTTCGCCGCGGACAGCGCGATGGAGGTGACAACTGACGCGGTCCAGGTGTTCGGCGGGTACGGTTTCATCAAGGAATACAAGGTCGAGAAGCTGATGCGTGATGCCAAGATCCTCCAGCTGTACGAGGGCACGGCGCAGATCCAGCGCCTGGTGATCGCGCGGGAGACGCTGCTGCCGCGGCGGGCCGAGGAGGCGGCGCCGGCGCACGCTTAGACCGCACGCTTAGCCAGTTCCCAGTGGGGCTGGGCGAGAGGCGCCGGGACGGCCGGCAGGGGCGTCCCGGCGTCTCGCTACATCCACCGCTTGCGCCGGAAGAAGATGATGAAGCCGACGATCGATACGACCAGCAGGCCGATCCCGAATACGATGAACGACAAGGTCGTGTTGAGCACGTGGTCGGTCAGGAACGAGAAGTTCTGGCCGAAGAAGCCGGTCAGGAAGGTCAGCGGCAGGAAGATCGTGGCGATGATCGTCAGCTGCTTGTTGATCTCGCCTTGACGGTTGGCGACCGTCGAGAGGTACATGTCGGCCGCGCCGCTCAGCAGGTCGCGGTAGGAATCCACGAGCTCGGACACGCGGTTCAGGCTGTCGTACAGGTCGCGGAAGTACAGCCGGCCGTCGGCGCGCATCCCGTGCAGCTCGCCGATCCGCTCGGCGTCGCGGGCGAACACATCGCGCTCGGGTGAGACCACGCGCCGCATCGCGACGAGATCCCGCTTGATCGAGAAGATCCGCTTGAGGATCTCCTCGCGGGGCTCCGCGACGACCTGCTCCTCGATCTCGTCGATGTCGTCGTCGATCCGCGTCAGCACGGGGAAGAACGTGGAGGTCATCGCGTCGAGGATCTTGTAGACGAGGAACTGCTCGCCCCGGAGCGGGTGCTCGTCATAGCGGGCGCGTAGTTCCTCGAGCGCCCGCAACGGCCGCCGGTGGATGGTCACCACGAAATGGCCGGAGATGATCACGTGCAGCTCGCGCAGCAGTGGCCCGCCCGAGCTCGTCCCGGGATCGACCCCGTAGGCGACGAGGAATATGTAGTTGCCGTACTCCTCGATCTTGGGCTGCTGGTTGAACGTCCGGGCGTCCTCGACGGTCAGCGGATGCAGACCGAACTTCGAAGCCAGCTTGTCCAGCTGCTCGTCGGGCGGCCCCTGCAAGTCCAGCCAGAAAAAGCGGCGCTTCTCAATGTGCTCGGCGAGGTCCTCGTGGTCAGGGTCAACCAAGAACGGGACCGATAGTCCAGGGGCCTGCGGTGCACCCGGTCCCACGGAGGTCACGCCCTTAGCCGGTTAGGGTCGAGGCTCGTCCTCACTGATCCGGTAGATCGCGAAGCCGCCCTCTTCAAGATCGCCCACCAAGGAATCGAGAGCCGCCCGCTGATCATTCTCAGGCATCTCGGCGATGGCTTGCCAAGCCCGATCGCCCTTCTCGCCGCGGTTTTTCAGCCCGGCGTGCAGGCTCTTGCCGATCAGCGCCGCGGCCTTCTCGCGGGTGACCCTGGTCAGGGCCTGAACTGCGTTCGCGGCGCGCTCCACCGGTCCAACATCCACCAGGGCCTCGTTATGGCCAATCAAATCGAGCGGGTCCGGCGCTCGGACCGGCTCCTCTTCTGGGGGCCGGACGCTCTCACCGCATTTCTGACAGCGCTCTTCCGCGGAACCGTTGACCCAGGCGCATTTCGGGCATTGCCATTGCGAACTGTTGAGCCAGCGCCCAGTCGGATCAGCCATAAGAATCCTCCGAACTGTGTAGATACAGCGGATCGTTCCACGTGATTACCCACCTTTGGCGGGAGCGCAGGACTCACCGAGACGAGGCGACCAGCTTCATACGAGGGCCGGCGGGGATGACGAGCGCCGACTTGGCCTTGGCGGGCTTCGACGACGGCTTCTTGGCCATGGCGTAGACCCCGATCACGACTACCGCGACGCAGATCACGCCGCACACGATCGAGAGCGTGAGGCCACCGAGGCGTGATCCCGCGTTGTGCGTTCCGTCGGCCCTCGCTCGGTCCGCGATCTTGAGGCCGAGTAATACGAATCCGAACGCGACCACGACGCCGATGCCCGCGGCCAAGGTCACGACGCAGATCTTCCACATCGCGTTCCAGTCGACGATCGGTGATGCGAGGACGAACATCGAGCGCCTCAGGCCAGAGCCGGGCTCGCGGCTTGAGCGCGCTCGGCCTCGATCTCCGGCGTGACGTTCGTGCGGTCGAGGTCCTGTGCCGTGACTCGATTGCGCTTCGACAGGGTGTACAGCCCGAATGCGACGACCCCAGCGAGGACTGCGATCACGATCGCGCCCACGTCGCTGTTCGTGCCGAAGAGGTCCGAAATGTTCCAAGCCGCGGCCCCGACCAGTGCCGCCGAGGGGAGCGTAATCACCCACGCCACGACCATCTGTCCAACCACCGGCCAGTGCACGACGCCGCCCCGCTTGCCGAGGCCTGCGCCCATCACCCCGCCCGAGACGACCTGGGTCGTCGACAAGGGGTAGCCGTAGTAGGAGGACGCGAGGATCGTGGCCGCACTCGATGACTCCGCCGAGAAGCCCTGCGGCGACTCGACCGTCGTGATCCGGTTCCCCATTGTGTTGATGATTCGCCAGCCGCCGGTCGCGGTTCCGAGTGCCATCGCCGTCGCGCAGATGAGCTTGACCCAGATGGGCACGGTGAAGTGGACCGCGCTGAGGTGGCCGGTGGAGATCAAGGCGAGAGCGACCACGCCCATCGTCTTCTGGGCGTCGTTGGTCCCGTGGGCCAGCGACACGAGCGACGCCGATCCGATCTGGCCGTACCGGTAACCGCGTCTCGCCTCTTCCTGGCCCAGGGTGCGGATCAGCATGTAGGCGGCGGTGGTGGCGAGGAAGGCGACGATGCCGCAGACGAAGATCGCGAGGATCCCTGGAGCCACGACCTTCTGGACGATCCCATGGACGCTCACGGCGGAGCTTCCGACGGATGCAAACGCGGCCCCGATCAGGCCGCCGATCAGTGCGTGGCTCGAGCTCGACGGAATCGTGAAGTACCAGGTGATCAGGTTCCAGATCATCGCGCCGATCAACGCTGCCTCCACCACGAACAGGCCGTCGAGGTGGGCGGTCGCCGACGACGGCACGATTCCCTTGGCGATCGTTGTTGCCACGCTGATCGAGATGAACGCGCCGAGAAAGTTGAGCGCCGCCGAAATTAGAACCGCAACCATCGGCTTGAGCGCGCCGGTGGCGATCGACGTGGCCATCGCGTTGGCCGTGTCGTGGAAGCCGTTGGTGAAGTCGAACGACACGGCCGCGATGATCACGATGACCAGAACCAGAGTGGTGGATCCCATCGCGGGCGCCAGCCTCCCAGGAAGGAGACCGGACGGGGTGAACGTTTTGTTACTGGCTAAGGACGGTCTTAGACAGCTTGGTTGGCGGTGCCTTCACGGCAGCGCCTTACTCGGTGCTCGAGAACTCCCAGATCGCCACGCCGAGGCACCCGAGCCCGATGGCGAGGATCACCCCGACCTCGAGCAGCGTCGGGACTCGCCAGCCCCACCAGGTGACGCCCGGATCGAGCACGTGTCGCGCCACCGGCGTGATGTTGATGTGGTTGAACACGAGCTTCTTCATCGGATCGACCGCGTAGGTGAGCGGGTCGATGCGGTTCAAGACCGTGAGCCAGCCGGGCAGGTTCGACACCGGGAACAGGGCGCCCGAGATGAAGAACATCGGCATCACGATCATCTGCATGACGCCGAAGAACGCCTGCATCTGCTTGATCCGCACGGCGATCATCACCCCGAAGGCGGTGATCGTGAACGCCAGCAGGAGCTGGAGGACGAAGATCCCGACGATGAGCTCGACGCTGTACGGAACGCCCACGAGGGGCGCGAGCAGGATCATGATCACGCCCTGCGTGCAGGCCACGGTGGCTCCGCCGAAGCACTTGCCGATCACGATCGAGCTGCGCCGGACCGGGGCGACCAGCATCTCGCGCAGGAAGCCAAACTCTCGGTCCCACACGATCGAGGCGGCCGAGAACATCGCGGTGAACATCACCGAGATGCAGAGGATGCCCGGGTAGATGAAGGTCTTGAGGTTGACGCCGTGCGTGCCCGAGCTCGCGAGCTGCTGCAGTCCGGACCCGAGCACGAACAGGAACAGCAAGGGCTGGACCAGCGTCGCCATCATCCGGATCCGGTCGTTGACGAACCGAATCAGGTCCCGTCGCCAGACGATCCGGATCGCCCGCAGCTCGGAGAAGATGCTGTGCGGCGGAACGTGAACCTGGATGACCGGCGTCTCGGTACGCGGCGCGCGCTCCGCGGGCTGAGTGGTGGTGCTCATCGCCGGCCTCCGTGCATCATCTGCATCATCATGCGGTTGCGGTTCTTGCCCGCGTCCTCCTCGGCGTCGCGGATCGTCGTCCCGGTGAAGGACATGAACACGTCGTCGAGCGTCGGCCGCGACACGCTCACGCCCTCGATGACCACGTCCAGCTCGGCGAACAACCGCGGCACGAACTCCTCTCCGCCGGGCACGCCGAAGGTCACGTGGCCCTCGGACATGACAGCGTCGATGTCGAAGCGGTCCTTGAGCGCCGCGATCGCTGCCTGATCGTCCGCGGTGTGGATCGTGACCCGGTCCGTGCCCACCCCGGCCTTGAGCCGGTCGGGCGCGTCCAGGGCGACGATCTCACCGTGGTCCATGATCGCGATCCGGTCGCACCACTCGGCTTCGTCCATGTAGTGGGTGGTCATGAAGATCGTGATCTCCTCGCGCTCCTTGAGCTCGGCGATGTAGCTCCAGATCGACCGGCGGGTCTGCGGGTCCAGTCCGATCGTCGGCTCGTCGAGGAACAGCACGCGGGGTGAGTGCAGCATCCCGCGTGCGATCTCCAGCCGCCGGCGCATCCCGCCCGAGTAGGTGCCGGTGGGAGAGTCCTTGCGGTCCCACAGGCCGACCATCTCGAGCACCTGGCGCATGCGCGGCGCGACGAGGTCGCGCTGGAGCCCGTAGAGCTCCGCGTGCAGGCGCAGGTTCTGTTCGGCCGTCAGGTAGTTGTCGAGCGTCGGGTCCTGGAAGACCAGGCCGATGTTGCGGCGCACGTCGTCGCGCTCGGTGACCACATCGTGGCCGGCCACGCTGGCCGAGCCGGCGGTGGGCTTGACCAGCGTGCACAGCATGTTGATCGTCGTCGTCTTGCCGGCGCCGTTGGGACCGAGGAAGCCGAACACCTCGCCGGTGGCGACCTCGAACTCCACGCCCTTGACCGCCTCGACTTCGTCGTAGTTCTTGACCAGCCCGCGCACCTCGATCGCGGTCGGCCGGCTGCCGTTTCCGCTCGTCATGTCGTGGACAAGGTTAGGGGCTCAGACATCTGCGTCCGGCTCGTCTCCTGCTGTCTCGTCGGCATTCGGCTCGTCGGTGTCCTCGGCCAGGATTCGGTACAGGGCGCGCCGCGCTTCGGCAAGCGTCTGGGACGCCTTCTCGACCTGCCGCTCGTCGCCCTCCTGCGCCACCTGCCAAGCCGCCTTGGCGATCTGGAACATCTGGGTGCCGATCTCGGACAGGTTGTGAGTGCCCGGTTCGTCCTCCTGCTCCCACGGCGCCGGATCGACCTTCGATTCACCGAGCCGCTCGCGGCCTTGATCAGTGATCTCGAACAGCTTCGTGCCCTCGTAGTCGACGGCCCGGATCAGGCCCTCGTCCTCGAGCTGGGCGAGGGTGGGATAGACGGAGCCGGGGCTTGGGCGCCAGCGGCCACCGCTTCGCTCTTCGATCGTCTGCATCAGCTGGTAGCCGTTGCGCGGCTCCTCGGCCAGCAGCATCAGCAGTGCCAGCCGGACATCGCCCCGGCGCCGGCGACCGCGGCCACCGCCGAACGGCCCGCCTCGACCGCCTCCGAAGAGCGGCCCTTCTCCGAACGGACCTCCGCGGAATCCGCGGAGCGCCGCCAGCCTCTCCAGATGGTCCATGTGCTGCGAGTAGCGGCCACCGCGCCCGCGGGCTTCGCCCTTCATCATCGCCAGACGGGCCAGCAGGGGCGGCCAGTCAGCCATGTCTTCGCTTCTCATTGCTTCCTCCAAAGATCGGATAACGATCTATAACGATATATCGCAGACAGTCGCTCTGTCAAGAGGCGCTGCGACGTGGCGACATCCGGTTGCGTCGCGGCCACCGCCCGCAGTCGCTCGAGAAGCGCAGAGGTTCTTCCCGCGGAGCGCTGCCGGCGGCCTTCGCCGCCGCCCCGCGACCGCTGTCAAGTCGTAACCGCCGTGGTCGCTCGAGCGACGGCTTCAGTCGTCGTCGCCGTTACCGGCGCCGCCGCCGAAGCCGCCGAATCCACCGCCGCTGCGCGAGCGAATCCAGTCGGCCACCTGCTCGGCGGCGCCGCCCATCTGGCTGCCGAGCGTGGTGATGTTCTCGCCGAGGTCGCGGAAGATCGCGCGGAAGCGCTCGGCGTAGAACTCGACCGCGTCGCCGGCTTCCTCGCGCACGTTGGACTCCTGGTCACGCGTGCGGTACTCGCCGCGCTGGATGCGGTCATAGTCGCCGCTCTGCACCCACTTCAGCACCTCGGACACCCGGCGCACGGCGTAGGGATGCGTGCGGCCGATCTCGGCAAAGAAGCGCCGTACGCGGTCGCTCGCGTCATCCCACTGTTCGTACTCCATGGCCTGGGTCATGAAGGCGTCGAGGTTGAGCTCGTCGGCCGGCATGCCGGCGCCCATCACCATCAACGCCCGGCAGACGATCTTTGGATCGCGCACGGCCAGGGCGGCGGCCCGGTCGGAGCTGAGCTCGGCCGCGCGATACCACTCGAGCAGCACGGTCCGGGCGGCGCGCAGCGGCAGCCCGACGGGAAACGGCACGCTCAACGGGACGGCGACCAGGATGTTCAGCGCCGTCATGTAGAGCATGTGATCGGACAGGATGTGGCCGACCTCGTGGGCGAGGATGACTCGTTGCTCCCCCGGCCCGAGGTTCTTCAGCAATCCGGAGCCCATCACCACCATCGGCTTGCCGGCGCCGATGGCCTGGGCGCCGCCCAAGACGCCCCAGGTGACGTACAGGTCGTAGACCTCCGGCATGTCGAGGATCCTGCACACCCCGGTGTGGGAGGCCCACAGCTCGGGCAGCTGGTTCTCGCCGACTCTGACCGCGTTGCCGAGGAACGCCTGGCGCAGTGCGCGCTCGTAGCCCCACTCGATCAGCTTGCGCACGACCGTGTCGAGCATCGGAACCGCCTTGAGCGCGGCGGTGGCGGCGCGGTCGGCCGGATGCTCGTAGGCCTTGGAGGAGATCCCCGGGTATGGCTCGATGTTCTCGGGGAGCGTTTCGGCCATGTCGGGGGAGCGTACTCCCCGGATACACTCGCGCGGATGTTCGAGGCAATGAGCGCGGCCGGGTGAGCGCCTTCGACACCGCCGCCCGGCGTCTGGCTCAGCTGATCGCCGAGGCGGACTCCGTGGTCGCTCTGACCGGCGCTGGGATTTCGGTGCCGTCCGGGATTCCCGACTTTCGTTCGCCGGGAACCGGGCTGTGGGCCAACGTCAACCCGATGGAGGTCGCCCACATCGACGTCTTCGAGCGTGATCCGGCGCGTTTCTGGAGCTTCTACGGCCAGCGCTTCCAGACGCTCGACGACAAGCGCCCGAACCGCGCCCACGCCGTGCTCGTCGAGCTCGAGCGCGCCGGTCTGCTCGAAGCCGTGATCACCCAGAACATCGACCGGCTGCATGCCGAGGCCGGGACGCAGGAGCTGGTCGAGGTGCACGGGTCAATCGCCTACTCGTCCTGTCTTGTCTGCGGTCTACGGTACGACTTGGAGGACGTGCGCTCGCGGTACGAGGGGGCCTCGGACCAAGTGCCGCGGTGCGATTGCGGGCAGCCGCTCAAGCCCGGCGTGGTGCTGTTCGGCGAGCTCCTTCCCGGCGCGGCGATCGTCCGCGCGGAGCGACTCGCGGCCGGCGCCGATCTGATGCTGTGCATCGGGTCCTCACTCGAGGTTTACCCGGTGGCGGCGCTGCCCGAGATGACCCTGGACGCCGGCGGGCAGATCGCGATCCTGACCCAAGGTCCGACGCCGCTGGACCGCCGGGCGTCGGTGCGGATGCGGGGGGACGTGGTGGAGGAGCTCGAGGCCCTGCTCGCCGCGCTCGCCCTGGCTGGGTAGAACGTTCTTTCTAGCGCCTGCCTCGCGACACTCCCGGTGGTGGCGCGGCTCGTCACTGAGGTGTGGCGGCAACCCGGGCCCTGAGGGCGGCCTCGACTCGCGCCAGGGCGTGCGCGACAGCCTCGCGCTCGGCCGCTCCAAGTGGTCCCGTCAGCGCCGCCTGCGCCGCCGCGGCCACGCCCTCGTGCAGGCCCCGCAGCTCCTCCAGGCGCTCCGTCAAGGCGGGCGCGGCCGGATCGGCAGGAAGCTCGGCGAGCACGGCATCGAGCGCGATCAGCAGCTGGAGGGCGGCCTCGCGGTCTCGTCCCTCGTCCAGGTCGAGGCGGCTCCGGAGCACGAGCTCCTCGCCCGCCAGCCCGGTCTGGCGCCCGGTGAGGAGCGCCGCGAACCGGGCCTGGGCGGCCGGGATCCGGCGACGGCGCCGGCGCGGGCCCGGATCGACGAGCTCGCGTGCGTCCGTCCAGAGGCCGTCAGCGACCTGCTCGCCGTCGCCGTAGCCGAGGCGGAGCACGAGCGCGTCTTCGCGGCCGATGCCGTGCGCCTGCGGATCGGCCGAGGCGAGGCGGAAGGCGTGCAGTGCCCGGTTGAGGACGGCCAGGTCGTCGGCGAGTTCGGCCTCGCCGGCGCTCCGCAGCCAGCCGGCGGCCTGCTCCGGGCCGTCGAGCGGGGCGCCCACGTCGATCACGGTGGCGCGAGTGGTCAGTACGGGTATAGGCTCAGGCTCAGGTTGAGCCTTACGCTGGCGCCGATTGGGCATTAGGCGGCGCCGTTCGCTGGCTCCGAGGGTCCTCAGGACGAGTACGTGCGAGGGTGGGGCGCCGGGCCCGTCGCCGTTGCGCCGGATCAGATAGCGACCGTCAGGCGGGCCCAGGGACCACGGCAACTCCAGCTGACTGAACCTGAAGAGCGGGATGTGCCCAGGGTACGGTGGCGCCCTATTGCGTGCCGGTCTTGATGGCGTACTGGCTGGGCGCGACCGGCACGATCGGCTCGCTGATCTGGCTCAGGTGGTTGATCAGCTGCGTCCACTGGTTGGGCTGCAGGATGCTCGAGACCTGTGCCGAGAGCTGCTTGTTGCCGCCATAGGCCGTCGCGAACGAGACCTGGATGCGGTTGGCGTGATTGGCCATGTCGATCGCCGCCGATTGGCCTTTGTAGCTCATCAGGGAAACGATCTCGCTGGGCTGCATGGCGCCCTGGAGCGTGAGCAGGCGGCGGACGGTGATGTCGGCGACCGAGCCAGGGCCCTGGTGGCCCTCAATCGGGATGCCGTTGATGGCCGAGATGTCGACGCTCTCGCCGGTGGCGCCGGCCGCGTCGATGCCGTTGGAGCCATTGGGGGTGCTTCCGCACTTCAGCCCGGAAACGGTGGGCTTCAGGCCTGAAGCTGACAGGAACTCGATCACGGCCAGGACGCGGCGGTCGATCGCGCCATCCTGGATGTCGCGGCGGCCGCAGGGATAGATCTGGACGTTGGGATCCTCGAGCACGCGGGTCTGGAGCTGGAGCTTGGACATCAGCAGGATCTGGCCGACCGTCGGGTTCTTGGCGTGGGCGCCGACGAACGGGTTGACCCCGGCGGCGCGGTAGACCGCCGTCGCCTCGAGCAGCTTCCACCCGTCGAGAATCGGCTTGGGGTCGATGTAGGGTGAGTCCTTGCCGGCCGGCTGGATCATGAACTGCAGATGGGAGGCGTCGGTCGGCGTCCCGGCGCCGAGGCGTCCGAGGATCGTGCCGGCGACCACGACCGAGCCGACCTTGAGCGGCTCGAGCGTGTACTGGTTCTTGGCCAGGTGGAGCACGTCTGAGAAGTACTCCTGGAAGTCGGAGATTTGGGGCTCACCCGCCCCGACCGAAGTCACCTGCAGCTTGCCGCCCGCCGCGTAGGACGCGGGCCGCGTCGGATAGGCGAACAGCCGCTCCTTGACCAGCGGCGTGCTGATCGTCGGGGTGGCCGCCGAGCCGGTCGCGGCCGGCTGCGTGTTGGCCGACGGCGTGACCGGAAGCGAGGCGGGGCCGCTCTTGGCCTCCGTGGTGGCCTTGG
>Ga0335074_10016528_pt1 | contig 10391 bp, 7 predicted proteins | sample Lox_Sample_23_FD_206715 | JGI IMG/M metagenome (GOLD analysis project Ga0335074, IMG submission 206715) | Soil microbial communities from Loxahatchee National Wildlife Refuge, Florida, United States - Lox_Sample_2.3 | ecosystem: Environmental > Terrestrial > Soil > Wetlands | place: USA: Florida...
CTCGCGGCCCGGGTCAATCAGGCCAAAGACGTGCTGCTTCGCCGTCGCTGAGATTCCCTCAACAGAATCTTCGCGTGGCATCCCGTCCGTGAACGCCGCCTCGTCTCGCGGCCCGCTAGCCGGGGCTTGTTTTTGTTGCATGATCTCTTCCGGCCTTTCTTTGTCCGCCGCAGCGGTATCGAGAAATCAATTTTTCAGCGCCATGCACGCGATGTCGCTGCGCTTGAGTTTCTTGCAGGCGGCTTCAGCCATCGCCTTGTCGAAACCGCCAAAGCGCGCCCGATAGAATGCCTTGTCGCCCTTTTGCACCCGTTCGGTGAACGCATCCGCAGCCGCGAGCACGGCCGGCGCCCGCAGTTGCGCGGCGCTCAAGTGCTGCTTGGCCTCGTCTTCGCCGTCGAAAGCGCCAATTTGGATCAGCCAGCCGCCGCGCGCGTGGACCGGTGGCTGGGTCGCTGCAAGCCTTGCGAAGTCGGGCTTTATCGGATCGGGGCTTGGCGGTTCGGATTTGGTCGAAGCCGCGACGTTGGCCGGCTCGGTTGATCCGACCACGACAGGGCTCGGCGCTTCGGGGGCTTGCGCGATAGGCGCCGCCACGTGGTCCGCCGGTGGCGGCAAGCGCGTGGCGACCGGCACCAAGTTCGGCAGCGGCGCAAGCGAAGTCGTCCGCGGTGGCGCAGTATGGTAGGAGATGGTCCTGACCATCAGCGGCTGGATCGGGTCGCTCGAACCGACCTTGACGCGGGGATGCGACTTTGCGCTTGCCGCCGGCACAGTCTCTACACGCGATGACAACGGCGCCGGGACAAAAGCGATCGGCTGCGGATCGCCGCGTTGTTCGGTTCTCTCGGCAAGCGTCGGGGCAGCGTGCCGCAACGACGCCTCTTTGATGTAGGTGCCGATCAGTTGGCGCATGCGCGCATCGCGCTCGGATGCCGAACGGCCGCCCAGCACGACGGCGATAATATAGCGTCCGTCGCGGTGAACCGAAGCGACAAGATTAAAGCCGGAGGCGCGGGTATATCCCGTTTTGATGCCGTCGAGGCCGCCGACCACGCCCAAAAGGTGGTTATGGTTGCGCATTTCCCGGCCGTGGTAGACAAACTCTTCCGTGGAGAAATACCTATAATAGTGCGGAAAACGCTCTTGGATCGCGCGGCCGAGCACTGCCTGATCGCGCGCCGTCGTGATCTGCTCATCGTCCGGCAGGCCGGATGCATTCACATAAGTGGTACGGCTCATGCCCAAGGCGCGAGCTTTTTCGGTCATCAGCTTGGCGAATTCCTCCTCGCTGCCGCCAAGATTTTCGGCAATCGTTACGGCGGCGTCGTTGGCTGATTTTGTGACCACCGCCTTGATCGCATCTTCCACCGCGATGCTCTGACCCCGCTTCAAGCCGAGTTTGGTCGGCGCTTGTTCGGCCGCGTGCTGGGAAACTGTCAGCGGTGTATCGAGCCTGATTGTGCCGGCATCGAGCCGCTCGAACAGCAGGTAGAGCGTCATGATCTTGGTCAGCGAAGCCGGATGGCGCAACGCGTCGGGATTGGACGCATGCAGCACTTCTCCGGTGTTGCCGTCGACGACGATCGAGGCAAAGGGCGGCGAATAACTTTCGGCGTGGGCGCTATGGTGGTGGACGGTCGGCGCCTGGCGGATCCAAAGCATGCGAACGCGCTGTTGGTGGTGGCGCGCGTTGGCTATGCCGCTGGTGGAAACGAGCGCCGCCGCCAAGGCAGCGAGAAAGACAATGCATGAGCGGAGCCCATGCCAGGCTCCGGAACGTTCCCGACCCATTACGCACCCGTCTCTGACGCACGGAACTCCCGATGGGAGCCCACCCTGTTTGCTCCTTCGGGACAATGCGTCCCCGTGATGAAGCGGCCGGCTTCGATCGGGCCGCCGGTCTCATGGCGAGGCTTTCCCCCGACCAAGCCGCTCGTCGCGCGGACGACACAATCAAGCACGCTAGGTGAACGCTGTTGCGAAAGCGTTAACCCAAGCGGCAGCCCGAAAGCGGCAACCCGGGCGATCGCAGCGAGAGATCGCACCAGCGCCGCTCCGCAGAATATGCAGAAGTGCACAACCCCCACCGCCCGTTGTCTTTTTTGTGCAGTGCACTATGCTCATTGTCGCCGGAGAAGGCCTTTTGAAGGCAAAGGCCGCAGCAGATTAACCTCAGCCACGGGCAGTATGGGCCTGCCGGAAGGATCATGATGAACACCGATCAAATGCAGAAATTCGGTAAAGACAGCATGGACATGGCGCTGGCTTCGCTCGGTGCCTGGACGAAGAATGCGCAGGCGATCGCATCCGAAGTCGCCGACTATTCGAAAAAGTCATTCGAGGATTCGACCGCCGCGTGGGAAAAGCTCATCGGAGCAAAGAGCCTGGAAAAGGCCATGGAGGTGCAGAGCGAATATCTCAGATCCTCCTACGAAGATTTCGTCGCCCAGTCGACCAGGCTGAGCGAGCTTTACGCCGATCTCGCCAAGGAGGCTTACAAGCCGTTCGAAGGTGTGATGGCGAAAGCCTCCGCGATGAAGTAAGCGCGGCTTCAAGACTGAGTTCACGCATTTGCTGCGTCATGTCAGGCTTCAGCGGCCGCCATTCCTCGCGCGTTAGACCTTCGCGAGAACGGCTTCGATGGCGGTGGCGATCCTGGCGAGGCTTTGCTCAATTCGCCCGACCCGAAAGGCAATGTGCTCGAGCGCGTAGGCCGCCCGCTTATCGCCCGACGGCATGTTTTGCGCATCGTAATCCGGCATGAAATCCTGCTCCAGCTCGCGGAGCAGTTTGGCGCGGCGTGCGGATTCGACCATGGCTGTTTCCTATCGCCTGCGGCAATGAATATCCGAGTCGGCGGTTGAGACCAAACGAGGCGTCGCTTTCGCGGCTGCGCCGATAATCCGCCGAGCGACGCATCAATCGCCATCGCGCCGACGTCAACGTCGTATGCAGGGCGGCTGGAACGCCGCAGCAGACGAACGGTTCCCGCGAACGGTGCCTGCCTCTTCGACCTGGAAAGCAAGCCGTCGGATATTTATGATAGTGTGCCGGAATTGGGGCGACGAGACCTCGGGGCAATCCCTGCGGACCTGCGATCGCGCCGCAACCGGGCAGGGACGATAGACGAGCAATGCCACCGAATGACCATCCTACCCCTCAGCGACCCACACGCTCCGCGGATGAGGACCGCAAGCGCAAGAACGACCAGGGTGGGCCGGGGACCGCGGTTATCACCAAGACGCGTCCGCAGACCAAGCGGCCGAACCTTTATCGCGTCCTGCTGCTCAACGACGATTACACGCCGATGGAATTCGTGGTCCACGTTCTCGAGCGTTTCTTCAACAAGGACCACGAAACAGCCCATCGGATCATGATGCACGTGCACCAGCACGGGATCGGCGAATGCGGGGTTTTCACCTATGAGGTGGCGGAAACCAAAGTGACGCAGGTCATGGACTTTGCCCGCAAACATCAGCATCCTCTGCAGTGCATCATGGAGAAGAAGTGATTCCGGGGGGAAACGGTCAATACAAAGGACAAGAGACACTGAATGCCCACTTTCTCGCGCAGTCTTGAACAGTCGCTTCACCGGGCCCTGGCGCTTGCCAACGAGCGCCATCACGAATACGCCACGCTCGAACACCTCTTGCTCGCGCTGATCGAAGATCAGGACGCGGCGGCGGTGATGCGGGCGTGCAACGTCGATTTGGACAAGCTTCGCCGCAGCCTGGTCGCCTATCTCGAATCCGAGCTCGATAATCTGGTCACCGACGGGGCGGAGGATTCCAAGCCTACCGCCGGCTTCCAGCGCGTCATTCAGCGCGCGGTGATTCATGTACAATCGTCGGGCCGTGAGGAGGTCACCGGCGCCAACGTGCTGGTCGCCATCTTCGCCGAACGCGAAAGCCACGCCGCGTATTTCCTGCAGGAACAGGACATGACGCGTTACGACGCGGTCAATTACATCAGCCACGGCATCGCCAAGCGGCCCGGCATGTCGGAAGCGCGCCCGGTGCGCGGCGCCGACGAAGACGCCGACGCCAAGAACGGCGACGAACCGAAGAAGAAAGGCGATGCGCTCGACGCCTATTGCATCAACCTCAACAAGAAGGCGCGCGAGGGCAAGATCGACCCGCTGATCGGCCGCGAGGCCGAAATCAGCCGCACCATTCAGGTGCTGTGCCGGCGGCAGAAGAACAATCCGCTGTTCGTCGGCGAGGCCGGTGTCGGCAAGACCGCGATCGCCGAGGGGCTGGCGCGCCGCATCGTCCACGGCGAAGTACCCGATGTGTTGCGCAACGCCACCGTGTTCGCGCTCGACATGGGTACGCTGCTTGCCGGGACGCGCTACCGCGGCGACTTCGAGGAGCGGCTCAAGCAGGTCATCAAGGAGCTTGAGGCTTATCCAGGCGCGATCCTGTTCATCGACGAAATCCACACCGTGATCGGCGCCGGCGCGACGTCAGGCGGCGCCATGGACGCATCCAATCTGCTCAAGCCTGCCTTGGCGTCCGGCACTGTGCGCTGCATCGGCTCCACCACCTACAAGGAATACCGGCAATACTTCGAGAAGGACCGGGCGTTGGTGCGCCGGTTCCAGAAGATCGACGTCAACGAGCCGACCATTCCCGACGCCATCGAAATCCTCAAAGGGCTCAAGCCCTATTTCGAGGATTATCACAAGCTCAGATACACCGGCGAAGCGATCAAGGCAGCGGTCGAATTGTCGGCGCGCTACATCCACGACCGCAAGCTTCCCGACAAGGCGATCGACGTGATCGACGAATCGGGCGCGGCGCAGATGCTGTTGCCGGAGAGCCGGCGCAAGCGCACCATCGGCATCAAGGAGATCGAGACTACGATCGCCACCATGGCCCGGATTCCGCCGAAGGCGGTGTCGAAGGACGACGCCGAGGTGCTGCAACACCTGCAGGAGACGCTCAAGCGCGTGGTCTACGGCCAGGACAAGGCGATCGAGGCGCTGGCGGCATCCATCAAGCTCGCCCGCGCCGGTTTGCGCGAGCCGGAAAAACCGATCGGCTGCTATCTGTTCTCCGGCCCAACCGGTGTCGGCAAGACCGAGGTGGCGCGGCAGCTTGCCGCCACGCTCGGCGTCGAGATCATCCGCTTCGACATGTCGGAGTATATGGAACGCCACACCGTATCACGGCTGATTGGCGCGCCGCCCGGTTATGTCGGCTTCGACCAGGGTGGTCTGTTGACCGACGGCGTCGACCAGCATCCGCATTGTGTGCTGCTGCTCGACGAAATCGAGAAGGCGCATCCGGACCTGTTCAACGTGCTCCTGCAAATCATGGATCACGGCAAGCTGACCGACCACAACGGCAAGCAGGTCGACTTCCGCAATGTGATCTTGATCATGACCACCAACGCCGGCGCCTCGGACATGGCGAAAGCCGCGTTCGGCTTCACGCGAACCAAGCGCGAGGGCGATGATATGGAGGCGATCACGCGGCTGTTCGCGCCGGAGTTCCGCAACCGGCTCGACGCCATCATCACGTTCGCGCATCTGTCACCCGAAGTGATTGCCATGGTGGTCGAGAAATTCGTGCTCCAGCTCGAGGCCCAGCTCGCCGACCGCGACGTGACCATCGAGCTCACCGACGAATCCTCGAAATGGCTGATCGCCAACGGCTACGACGAGCTGATGGGCGCCCGGCCGATGGCGCGGGTGATCCAGGAGCACATCAAGAAGCCGCTCGCCGACGAAGTGCTGTTCGGGCGCTTGAAGTCGGGCGGCCACGTCCGCGTCATTGTCGTCACCGACGAGCATGGCACGAGCAAGCTCGGCTTCGACTACCCGGACGGTCCAGTGACGCCGCGGCCGGAAAAGCTGCCGGAGCCGCGCCGCGCCAAGAAGCGCCGGGCTTCGCCGCGGCGCCGGCCGCCGGGCGGTCCCGGCGGCAAGACCCCGCCGGGACGCGGCTCGGTACCGAAGGTGCCACTAGTCAAGGTATAAGCGGCTCGAATTTCAAAGTCTGCATAAGGGGAAGGCGATCGATCTTTCCCTTATGCTTTAGCCGAACGCATCGGCAAATTTGCCGCGACGGCGCGTCACCAGACGTAGCGGACGCCGATGTCGCCGTAGAGGCCGCGGCGGCCGACGCCATCGTCCTGATCGGCAAACTGGTAGCCGCCCTGGGCGTAGATACTCGAGTTGGCGTTGAGCCTTGCGGTTATGCCGACAAAAGCCTCGATCCACGTGAGCTGATCGATCAGCGGCACCTGATCGATCCCTGCATAGGTTGTCGTCACGTCCGCGTTCCAGTTCCGCCAAAGATTCGCGCCTGCATAAGGCTGCCAGAGACCGCCGTTGCCGTCGGCGATGTTCCATTGGCCGCGCACGCCCAGCCGCCCCGTCGGACCGGAGCTCGTGCCGAGCGCCACCGGGCCGAGGCCGTCATTGGCGTCGTTGAATGTCACTTCTTGCCAAATGAATTGGCCCTGCGGCTCCAGCACAAAGCCCGGTCCCAGCGGCAGCCTGATCGGGTAGCCGCTTTCCAGCGAGGAGATAAAGCCCGCGCCGTTGGTCGGCAGCGAAGCGAATTGTGTGGTTGCCGCGCCTCGGTAGAAGCTACCCTGCAGGACCGCGTCGACATACCAGCCGCTCGGGCCGTAGTGCGTCCAATATCCACCGATCGAGTAAGCATCGAGACTGAGCGCGCCGGTTCGGGTGAACATGTAGCCGGTTGCCGTCGGATTGGTGACCAGTCCGTTGACGCTCACGTTGGTTTCGCCGTAGGCGAAATAGACGCCCGCGGCATCACGATGGCCCGGGAGTGTGCTGCCGCGCCAAAGATCAAGCCCGCCTTGCCAGCCGGCCAGCCAGCCGCCGGCGCTCGGATCGGCAAATGCCCGATACTGATTATCAACCTGCTGTCCGAAAAACCGCCACCACGCCGAGCGCGCCCAGCCGCTGCCGTCGACGCCGGCGCTCGCCAGCGTCATCGTATCGCCGATGCGCTGATTGAGGGTGCCGAGCGACACCAGGCCCAATTGCCGCGCCGTCGGCTGCACCACGCCGTAGGTCGCAAGCTCCGGCCCGATGATCGGGTAGAGGCCCGGTGTTGACGGCGACGGCGGCGGCGGGTCCGGCGGCAATACGGGCGGCGGATCCACCAACGGAGGTACCACCCCGGGCGGCGTGACCGGGGAGAGAAATGTCGAGCGCAGGAACCAGTCGTCGGGATTGTCACCGGTCAGGCCGCCGCGGAACAGGAAATAGTCATAGGCGCCGCCGCGCGCTTCTCCGGAGAGCGAAAAAGCCCCGGCCGCCGTGGTGCCGCCGTTGATTGCGTTGACTACCAGGATGCCGTCGCCCGTTGTCTGGTCACCGGGGCCGGTGGTGTTGTGAATAGTCAGCGTACTCGCGCCCGTCGCCGTGCCGCCATTGATGACGAGCTGATCCGACGGCGAATTGTCGGCGCCGAGAAATGTGTTCAAGACGATGTTGCCGCCGGTGCCGGTGTAGTTGGTGACGGTCAGCGTCTTGTAGGAACCGAGCAATGTCGGATCGCCCGTGGGCGGACTGATGTTGATGGTGCTGTCGTTGTTGGTGATGTTGGTGGCGTTGGAGGTTGCGGTCATATTCCAGATCGTGCCGTTGCCGAAGGTCACGTTGCTGGAGCTGCCGGCGGCGGTCGTGATGGCGCCGGTGAGCGTCGAACTGTCGCTCGTCATCGACACGCTGGAGCCGTTGATGACACTCATCAGTATCCCGGCGTTGCCGGAATAGGGATTGCCGGTGACCGTTGCGCCCGTCGTCGTGATGGTCGCGGTGCCGCTCTGCACGGCGAAGGCGTCGGACGCTGCGCTGACCGTCGTGCCGTTGAGGCTGAGCGAGTTGGCGCCGGCCGGAGCTTGGAAAAGAAAGCCGTAACTGCCTGGCCCGCCGGATGTGGTCACGCGGCCACCGGTGAGATTGATTGTTGCGCCGTTCTGCAAGGTTCCGCCGCGGGCGTTTCCGCCGTTGCTTGAGACGGAGACCGTGGTGTTGCTGCCGGTGATGGTGGCGCCGTTCGCCGACAGCCCGGTCTCGCCGCTGCCATTGCCGTGTACTGCGATCGTCGTGTTGTTGAGGGTGACGGAAGCACCGGACGCGGCGGCCACGCCGGTATCATTGCCGCCGCCGCCCGGCATCGTCAGCGTGACGCCATTGGTGATGATTTGACTGCCGGCGCCAGACGCCGAGAGGCCGGTGTTGCTGCCGCCGCCCGGCGCGAACGTGACGGTTGTGCCATTGTTCAGCGTGATCGTGCCGCCGTTGGTGGCGCTGGCGCCGGTATTGGCTCCCGCGCCGTTGAGGCCAACGGTAAGGCCGGTCGCGATGATCTGACTGCCCGCGCCGTTGGCGATGAGCGCGGTGCCGCCGCCGCCGAACGCCGGATTGATCGCTGTTGCGGACTGAAAAATGATGGTGCCGCCGGTTTGCGCCGAAGCACCGGTTGACCAATTGCCGTTGATGCTCGATCCCGGATTGAAGACGATCGTGCCAAGTGTTTCGGCCAGCGCGCCAGTGCTGCCGCCGTTGAAGGGGTTGATGGTGACGTTGTTGGTGTTGATTTGCGCGCCGGTTGTGGCGTGGACCCCGGGCGATCCGTTCAGCGTGGTGTTGGGCGCTATGGTGCATGACCCGGTGCCGAGCGTAACCGAACTGCCCGAGACCACGCACTGAGCATCGGCCGCGTCGGCGAACGGGCCGATCCCGAGCAGTAGGAGCCCCGCCAGCACAGCACCTGCCAGCCAAAGACCACGGGCTTTCGCGAGGCAAAAATCCAACCTCCGCGGAGCGGACAGCAGGTCGGGTTTCGGTGCCGCGCTCACAACCATCTGTCCTTCGCCTGGAACAGTTGGGAGTTTTCGAGCCGCGAATGAGCCGTCGATTTAAGAGTTAGTTGCCTGAAATCGTTGCGAAAAATCCGTTCAAATGACTTCAACCAAAACGGTTATACTGCAAAAGGTGCCACCGACCAAACGGCTGCTGGCGTGCGAATATGCAATCACCAGTTTTTCCGGGACTAAAGGGCTGATGCCCCTAGAAATTTTTTTTTACACAGATGCCGTCAGTAAAACGGTCGCCGCTGCCGCAACTCGCGCGTGAACCAGAATGCAAGCGCGGGAAACGCGACTGCGGTGCCGAGAAACAGCGGCCGGGCGCCAAGGCGATCGATGACCAAAGCGCCGAGCGCGACGCCGGCGGTTTGTCCGAAATAAAGCGCGGATGCGAAAATTGCGACCGCCGTACCGCGGGCTTCCGGCGTCATTTGCGTCGCGTTGGTCTGCAGCGTGTTGTGAAACATGTAGAAGCCAAGCCCGATCCCGGCGACCGCAAGCGGCGCGAACCACCATCGCGGCTCGATCGCAAGAACGACGTAAGCCGCGGCGAGAATCGCTGCACCGGCTAGCGGCAACCCGATTTCGCCAAGCCGGTAGACGAGCAGCTTGACGAGGCCGGCATAGATCAATCCGCCAATGCCGAAGAAGGCGACGGTGGTCCCGATCAAGGTGAAGCTCAAATCGAAACGCAGATGCAGATCGGCGCCGATGTAAGTAAACGCGCCCCAGGCCAGTGCGCCTTCGAAGAAGCCGATGGCGAGGATCATGCGGGCAAAGGAGTTGGAGGCGACCACACCGTAATCGGCAAACAGGCTGCGGCCGGCGGCGGCCGCGGGGCCTGCTGCGCGCGTCTGCGGATCGGTCCAAAGCTCGACCACGAGTCCGGCTCCGCTCGCGGCAAACAGGCCGGCGAGCACGAACAGCACATTGCGCCAGCCGATCAGATCGCCGAGCACGCCGCCGGCCGCCTGGCCGAAAATCTGGCCGAGAATGTAGCCCGAGATGTAGCGCGCCAGCACCGCCTGCCGCTGCCCGAACGGCGTAACGTCGCCCACATAAGCCATAGAGATCGGGATGACCCAGCCGGCGACCGCTCCCGTCGCCAGCCGCGCGAGCGCGAGTTGCGGCAGCGAGGAGGCCGTGCCGCAAAGCGCCACCAGCACCGAAGCCGCAATGCTGGCGATCGCGACAGTGCGATATTTTCCGAAACGATCGCCGGTCGGCCCGGCGATGAACTGAGTGGTGCCGTGGGTGACGGCGTAGACGGTCACTACAATTGCAGCAGCGCCGACGGTGGTGTGGAAGTCGAGCGCGATCTGCGGCAAGAGCGTGTCGGTGACGCGGGCCTGCGCCTGGCTGGCGAAACCCGCCGCGGCGAGCAGCATGATCGAACGGCGCGACGCGGGCTGCGGGGGCTCGCTGGAGGCGGCGGATGACACGTCGGTGTTCGCTCGAAGTTGAAGATGAATTGCAGAAGCCCCCGGCGTTGACAGTCCACGCGCCGCGGGCTTCTTAGCCGGTCGAATGGC